>Ga0123519_10008711_pt1 | contig 15417 bp, 11 predicted proteins | sample YelNatPaOPRAMG02_FD_87396 | JGI IMG/M metagenome (GOLD analysis project Ga0123519, IMG submission 87396) | Hot spring microbial communities from Yellowstone National Park - Yellowstone National Park OP-RAMG-02 (version 2) | ecosystem: Environmental > Aquatic > Thermal springs > Hot (42-90C) ...
ATGATATAAGATTATCTTCTAAAATATCATATCTTTCTAAGTTATCTTTATTTTCCATAAATTGCTTTTCTTATCTCAAAAGGATCAGGAGGACATCCTTTTACTTTTACTCCATTAATCCCTAATTTACTAATAGCACAATCACCACATAGTATAATTCTACCTTCTTTACTTCCTATCAATTCTTTATTTCCTCCTGCTATAAGATTAACTTTTTCACTTAACGTAAAACTATACAAAACTTGTAATATATCCTTAATGACATTAGTTTGCCTTTTTATATGTCCAGGTCTAATTGCTTCTAAACAATTATCCCAACATCTACTACATGAATTGGTTATATTTATACCTATCTTACCTATATTTACAACTTTAAAAACAGGTTGCCATTTTGCCAATGGCTTTGTAACCCCAATTACCTGTAAATCGTCTTTCTTATTTTTCCATAAAGAACTTAAATAAGAAATATTTTCAATATCTAATCCAACAATATCACAAGCAACTTTATCAACTAAAACAGAATCATTACCACAAATTATACGATTAAACTTATATTTCTTGGGAAAAAATTTACCAAAAGTTTCTCTCACATTAGTTGCATCTACTAAAACTAATTCTGGTTTAAAATTATTTAAAAGTTGCAAATTTTCTTCCAATCCCCATCTATGAATATTTTTCTTATCTTCATCCCGAATTAAACCTTTTAAATTCTTTAATGCACATGTTATAACTGTCTGAGGATGTCCTTTTAATACTGGAACATTTATTAGCGTTTTATCTTTAATTAATTTAGGAACATAAATTTTAAAATTACTTTTTTCATATATCTCTTCTTTTAAATCTATTAATTTAACATTTGAAAATTTTCTCTCCAAAACATCATATCCTGCAGTAATAAATGCTCTTTTTGTATCAGCATTTATATAAGAACTCTCTGCAACAAAAATTTTTCTAATATTAAATTTTTCTAAAAGTACTTCTATCAATTTTTCCACTATTCTAACATCTGTTACAAAACCTGAACCAGATTTTAGATAAGACAAAACATTTGGTTTTATTACTATTTCTTTAAAACGCGGTGAAAAATTAACTTCATCCAAACAATAGGAAATGTCTTTTTTCAAATTAGTTATTTCTCTTATTATAACTTTACTCATTCTTTCTCACCAATTATATAAAAATGATGTGCAAATACATAATTAAATGGAAATAATAAAAATTTTTCAAACAATGAAAGCCATTTGATCCATTTATTTTCTTTTAACTTTTCTTCATCACCTTCCTGTAAAGAACTCCAGTACCATCTTTTCTTACTATCCTCATTCATAAACTTCTTTACTTTCCCTCTTATATGCATATCAAATGTATCAAACCACGGTGGAACATCTACACAACCACTGCTTATTATTTTTAAATTAACTTTTTTAAATAACATTTTCAACTTTCCTAATTTCATCCACTCACTATATCCATGATTCCATATCTGTTTATTTTTAAAATGATATAATTTATGTATAAAATAGCCATAATTATAAAAATTTTGGGTAATAATAAAAACATACCTTTTAGAAACTCTCTTCATTTCGTTAATGAAACCTAATCCATCTTTAAAATGTTCAAACATACAGTAATTCCACACTAAATCAAAACTATCATCTTGAAAAGGAAATTTATCATATATCCCTTCTCTAAATTCCACATTCTTATCTAATTGCAGTAATTTCCAGAATTTCTTAGCATTTTCAATAAGCAAATGAGATGGACTACATACTACAACTTTCGCTCCACCTCTTGCAAATGGAACACTATTTACTCCTGGAATTCCCATCAGTCCATCAACAGGTGCTTCTAATACAGTCTCAATCTTGCTATTTTTAAAATACTTATAGATAATCTTATTTACAAAATATCTCTCTGAAGCAATACCTAAACCTTCGTCAAAATCATCAGGTATATTAGGTAAATTATCTTCTATAAACTTTAACAAAAGTTCTTTATCGTTCATTTAATTTTTCTCCAAATAAATAAATATGATGGCTTATTACAGTTTTTATAAAATCAGGTAGATTCATCCTTTCTAAAAAACCAATTTTTTTAAATAAACTATCATCAAAATTAGGAATATCATCTTTTTTCTTCTCTTTGATTCCAAATAATTGCTTTAATTCTTTCCTTGAAAATCCAATATCAGGTAAAATGGGCATATCAATATAATCACACTTCAATATATTTATTCCATAACTTTTTGCAAGACGCATCAATCCTCTCTTAGTCCTTACAAAAAACTTACCTCTCTCAGCATGGTTACATTTTTGTCTCGTGATAAAATGATACAAAAAATGAATAGGTGCTCCAAAATTCAATACATTAGGAACAAAAATTAAAATATATTTATTTGTAAAGTTTAACATCTCTTTAATTACATTAGGTTGTAACTGAACAATAGCAAAATTCCATACCAAATCATATTTTTCTAATTTATCAAAAGAACTAAAAACAGGTAAATTTTCAAATTTCCAATTATTCTTTATTAATTCAATATTGCTATCTGCTATTGTTACAAAACTTTTTCCCATAAAAGCTAAATTATCATAACCTTTAGTAATAGGACAATTATATTCTAAAACGCTTTTAAATTTGTATTTTTCATTAAGTTTCAAAAAAAATCTATATAACATTAATCTTTCGTAAACCGAACCAATTCCCTCATTCCATGTTTTTAATATAATTACCTTTTCTATCTCTTCCATATAAAATTATATCCAAGTTTAATAATAGATTTACAATTTAAAAGCATATTTGTATAAGACATATTTGCCATAGGACAAAAGCATTCTTTATTCTTTATTTCTCTTCTTAATTCATTTGCTTTCCTACTTTTCCATATTTCTCTAAAATTATAGTTCACATCTCTTAAATTACCAACAGGTTCTGCTTTTATACAACAAAACCATAAATCACCATCAGGTGCAATATGTGCATTAGCAAATCCAGCATAACATGGAATAACTTGTTTTTTTGTTAAAAGAATTTTTTTAACAAGTTTATAATATTCTATTCTAATTGCTCTTGTAAGTTTTCCATAACCTTTAAATTTTTCTTCCTTCATCTTCTGTATTAAAAAATCTATAACCTTATTATACTCATTCACTTCAGGAGTAATATCTTTATCATTAGTAAGTAACTCTACTCTCCTTTCAGCAATTTCTGTTATATATGAAGATGGCTGTAATTTCATAAGTTCTTCATATATATCTCTAAATCTTTGCACATTAAACTTTGATATTACAGTATGGATCCCTAAAGTAAAATTCCTATATCTTAAATTCTTTAATTTATAAAAAGTATCTAAAGATTTTTCATAATTTCCATTAACTCCTCTTATCTCATCATGTAAACTTCCTACTTCATCCAAAGATAAGTTTACTATAACTTCTGAATTTTTACAAAATTTCAAAATTTCTTCTACTCTTTTAGGTATTATATTACAAAGTATCCCATTAGTTGGTATATTTATTACAGCTGGTTTACATCTTGTATACAAACTTTTACAAATTTCTACTATATCTTCTCTTAAAAATGGTTCTCCTCCACTTAATGTAACCCAATAAAGAGATTTACCTAAACTTTTAAAAGTCTTATCAAATTCTTCCAAACTAAATTCTTTTGCCTTTCTCTGCCATACAAAACATGTTTTACATCTAGAATTGCATTTATATGTTACACTAACAGTTATACTAAAAGGAAACAAAACTGGCCATCCGAAATAATAAAATGACTTATAAAAAGGTATTTTAAAAAGAATATTTAATAAACTTTTTTTCATCTTAGTTTCTTAGTTGTTCCCGCTATATCCCATTTATAAGGATTTTTCTTTTTTATATAAAAATCAATGTATCCAAGTAACCTTCCATAACCTTCTAAAATTATTGCACCTAAAGTAAAAAATATACTTTTAAAATCAAATTTTACTTCACTAATTACAAGTAAAAGAATCCTAAATGGATTCATTGTTGAAGCAGTATATTTATAATATTTTTTAACCCATAGATGTCCTGCATAAATTCTTCTTCTTTGCTTTAAAAAATCTGTTATATTTTCGGCACCCTTATTATACACAACTGCAGATGGAACATATTTTAATATATATCCTTCTTCCTTTATCTTGGCTTCTATACTAACTTCATCAACTGCAGTATCAATTGGAATAGAATCTACAATATTTCTAAAAGCCACCATTTCACCTAATTTAGGATGTTTTAATGCTAATTTATGATGGATATTCCATAACAAATGATTTGTAAATCCCAAAAAAGTTTTAGGGTCATTAACAGGTATAGGATGTGCTCCTGTCATCCCAATAGAACTATTTAAAAAAGGTTTAACTAATTCTTCTACAGTAGAAGAAGTTGGAAGTGTATCAGCACTTTCCAAAACACATACATCCCCTTTTGCAGACTTTAAAAATAGATTCACAGCAGATGCTTTACCTTCTCTCTCTTCTTGTGAAATTAATTTTATTCTTTTATCTATATTAATAAATTCTTGGACAATATTTTCAGTATTATCTGTACAACCGCTACATACTACAATTATTTCTATAATCTCAATCTCTGATAACTCTTGATGCAATAATGCATCTAATAATTTTCCAATATTTTCTTCTTCATTATATGCCATTATACCTATACTACATCTTATCATACACTTCGCTCTTTTTTAATTCTATAAATACAATAACTAAAGCAATAATTAAAGAAAAAACACTAATGAGAATCCCGTAAAAGAAACTAGTTGGTTTATAAAAAAATACTATATTGTGCCTACCTTTTTCAATATATATTGCACGAATTAATCCATAGGCAGGATAAATTTTTGTCTCTTTACCATCTATACTAGCTTTCCATTCAGGGTAAAATATCTCACTTAAAACAAGCATTGAATTACTATCTGTATTAACTTCTATACTTATATTATTTGGAGAATAATCCAATATCTTAACTTCATAGGGTTTATTTGGCTTATCTAATTTAAAAGAAATATCCTCTTCCAATATTACAGAATTTAAAGGATTAAAATTCTCTAAACTTATAGTTTTATAAATATCTTCTATATTTTTTACTACTGTAATATTATTTACTAAATAAACTCTTGGTAATAATGAAAGATTCTCGTAAATTTTAATATCTTTATCAAATATAAGTTTAAAATTTGGATGATTTATATCCTGATTGCATAAAAGATACTTTACATTCAATAAATTTAATGAATGAATATTATTAAACCCAACTTTAGTTACAAAATCCTGATACCTTTTTAAAGGCAAGCCATGATAACCACCTACACTTTGTATTTTATCCGTTATAAACCAGTTTTTCGAATATAAATCACCCATAGGATAAACTCTATATATTGAATTATCTTTTTCTAAAACACTAACTATCTCTTCTCGTCTTATATCATCCTGTTTAACAAAGGTGGTCTTTACACATAATGATTCTATTGTCCAAATGTCTACCAAATAAATAATCAATAAACATATTATTAAAGAATATTTATCTATTTTATTGTAAAAAGACAAAAGGATAAATACTATACTAATGCAAAAAAATATTACTAATCTAAATAAATCATCTAAAATCATTTTATATAAAATACTACCTATTTGTGTTAAATCTTGATTTATAAATCTATTCTTTATCAAATCTAACTTTTGTACATAAGAAATAAAATCTGAAGAGCTTAAAGAAAAAATAATCCATATAAAAGTAAAAGTTACACCTAAAACAACAATTATTATTAAAAATCTTTTAAAATATTTTAAATTACTCAATTTATCCTTTTTATTAATAAAATTCAAAATAAAATCAAACCCAATTCCAGCAAGAATTATCATTGAAAATGCAAAAAACACAAGCCATCTTGCAGGTGATCTAAAACCATTTACAACTGGAATTTTATATAATAATTTATATAATGGAGTATATTTTCCAAAAGAAAGCAATAACGCCAAGCCAGCCAAACTAACAAAGAATATTACTCTTCTATCCTTTATTAAAAAAAATATAGCAATAAACGCAAGTACAATTGGAAGTATTCCAAAATACTCACTAGTTAGCCAAAAAGGAGAATGTCCCCAATATGTTGATTCCATTAAGCCAAAAAAACGAGGAAGTAAAAATGTAACTATTTCAGTAGGATGATATGACCAAGAAGTAAAAAATTCATAACCAACATCTCCTCTAAAAGAAAATTTATTATAAAAAAATGCAGGAATAAACTGAAATGCGCTTATCAAAGGTATAAATAAAATAAAAACCATAAAAAACAAAATCCATTTATAATTAAATATCTTGCTCTTTAATCTATATACAAAATACAAAGCAACTATAAAAACACTGTATACCATATATTGATGTCCAAATGCTAATATCTGCAAATTAGCAACAAAACTCCCTGCAATAAAATAAGAGATATATTCTTTTTGTATACCTTTCTCTATAAAATAAAATAAAAGCGGGATAAGTGCGATAGTATGCACATTATTTAAATGTCCGGCATTAATTAAAGTAACAATATTACCACAAAACATCCAAAAAACTCCTACAATAAAAGCAGAGAATTTAGATAAATCTATACTTCTTGCAAAAAGATACATAAATAATCCTGCAAAAAAGATATGTAAAATATAAGAAAAAAATATAAAATTATGATATGAGAAATTTAATAAAAAATAAAATATATAAGTAGGATAAAAAATAGATGCTGTTGGCTGATGAGGCATACCGCTAAAAACATAAGGTATCCAGTATGGTATTTGATGTTTATCTATTAATGCTTTATTAAATCCATCATAATACTGTCCCATAAGAATAATATCATGACCAAATATCATCTTATCAGGTTCAAGAAATCTTATTGCATATATAGAAGTAAGAACAGCAAATAATATTATAGGTATTATATTTTCTGAAATCCAATTTTTTTTTGTCCTCATAATTATTCACCTTTTAATTGTAATTCAACTCCAAGACTTTTTAAGTTTGCTATTGCTTCTTTATTAGATGGATTAATTTCTAAAGTCCTCTTATATTCTCTAATAGCATTCTCTTTATCACCTTTTACGTGGTAAGTAATTGCAATATTTAGATGTGTAATTTCATCATTAGGGACTATAGCAAGACATTTTTTAAATTCAAGTAAAGCATTATCATACAACTTAAGGTCAAAGTACTTTTTACCAAGTACACTATATATATAAGGATTTCCAATAATTATATTTTGTTCTTTTTCTTTAAAAATTAAAGGATTTGCATAAACAACATATTCACCTCTTTCAAAAACTTTTTTCCATCCTTCAGTTTCAATATTATGCAGTATATCTATAACTCCATTTTGAGAAATCATCCATCTTCTTACTAAATTATCTATAATAAGATACTTTGCTTTTTTATAGTCACAGTCAAAGATAAATCTATTTTTATCAAGTGGAACAGGTATAAAATCGCTTGTTATTCCATTCTGAGCAGCTGATTGAACCAAATCTGCTGAGTTACATTTAACTAACCACCACAAATTTGAACTTGCGAGGACAAAATCTTCTTCTTTTACATTAGCGTTTACAAATATCGCAGTTTCTTCAAGATCAATATGATTTTGAATTGCCCAATAATCCATCTTTGTAACAAATCCACTACTACATTGTCTAAAGTCATTATACGCAAAAGGTAAAAAAGGTATTATTATAAATGTAACTACTATATCAGTTATCTGTCTTTTGGTTAATTTAGTGATAAAATAGGATATTCTACTTATCATTATTCCAATACCAAGTGCTAACACAGGTACTAAAATTATAGCTGGATAAAAAAATACTGGTATATTTTCTCTTTGTCTAAAAATTTCAAAAGAAAGAGATAAAAAAAGTCCTATAATGATAATTCTATTTTCTAACTTCGGTGCAAATAAAAGACCTATAATTCCAGCAGCTATGAAATAATCTATATTAAAGAAATTATAATAGTTCTGCAAAATATAAGTTATAAAATTTTTATCTCTTGAGCCACTTGCTAATCTCATCATACCCTTAATGTCTGATAAAAAGTATTCTCTATATTGTAAAAAAAGCCATAAAAAAAATATTACTATCAAAGATATTGAAAGTAGAAAAACAATTTTTAACTGCTTTCTATCAACAAAGAAAAAAAACATATAAACAAATATAAATAATCCAACAACCCAGTAAGTAGTAAGCGAAGCCAAGGCGCAAATAATTCCAATCAAGAACAAAAGATTTTTATCTTTTGTTCTTCTATAGACAAGACAAAAATAAAAAGCAAGCGTTATAAAAAGCATTGCTAAGTTGTGTGGAAAGACACGTCTGTTAATGTTAATTGCAAGCGGATAAATAGCAAAAACGAAAGATGAAATCAAACCTACTCTCTTATTCAAAAATTCTTTACCTATAAGATAAATAATAACAGTAGTAATAACTCCTAAAAATGCACAAAACAACCTTAAAATCAATATATCTCTCTTAAATAAGAGTAAAACTCCATTTACAATATTATAAAATGGTGGACTTGGCCATGGAATTAAGAAAATCCATTTCACTGCTCCTAAGGAAAGTTTGCCAGTTATTAGACTCAAAGCGGAATTTATATAACCTATTTCATCACCGTACCACTTTGGATTATTCCTTAAATCCCATAATCTAAATAGTGCAGAAAGCAATACAATAATAATTAAAATAATTATTGTATATTTAGAATTAATTTCTTTTATCTCAAATTCATCTGAAGGATTTTTTTTTAACATATAACTTTTATTTATCTTCTTCTTTGAAAATATAATTCAATAAACCTCCTGCAAGGATAATTTCTTTCTGACTTTCGTTAAGTGATAAAATCACTTTAAAGGAATAATTTTGAGTTTTATTAACTATCTCAATATTAGCACTTTTAATTTTAGATTTTATACTTTGTATCTCCAGTACATCACCTTCATTTATTTTCTCATAATCCTTAGCATCTACAAAAGTTAAAGGTAATATACCAAAATTTACTAAATTTGCTAAATGGATTCTTGCAAAAGATTTTGCAAGCACTGCTTTAACTCCTAAATATTTTGGCGATATTGCTGCATGCTCTCTACTGGAACCTTGCCCATAATTTTCACCTGCTACTACAAACCCACCACCTTTTTCCTTAGTCTTATTCACAAACTTATTATCTATTTTACTAAACACATATTCTGAAATTGCTGGAATATTAGAACGAAGAGGCAAAATCTTTGCACCAGCAGGAAGTATATCATCAGTAGTTATATTATCTTTTAATTTAATTAAAACTTCTCCTGTTAAGTTTTCATCAAGTTTACTAAAACGAGGTAAAGGTTTAATATTTGGACCTCTTCTAATTTCTATCTTAGAAGATTCCTTCGGCGGTTTTATTATTAAATTGTCATTTATCTCAACCTTATAACTATTTATTTTAACTGGTTTTCCCAACTCTCTGGGGTCAGCAATATACCCTTTTATTGCACTATAAGCAGCAACCTCAGGACTACATAAATACACTTCTGCATCTAATGTTCCTGAACGTCCTTTAAAATTTCTATTAAATGTTCTAAGAGAAACTCCTCCTGATGGTGGAGATTGTCCCATTCCTATACAAGGACCACATGCGGTTTCTAAAATCCTTCCCCCTGCTCTTATTATAGTTGTAAGTGCTCCATTTTTTGAGATTGCTTCTAATACCTGCCTTGAACCAGGCACAACAACAAAACTCACATTAGGATTTATTTTTTTATTTCTTAAAATATAAGCAACCTTCATCAAATCTTCGTAAGAGGAATTTGTACAACTCCCAACTATAACTTGATTAATCTTTACATTTTTTAACTCACTAACTCTACAAACATTATCAGGACTATGTGGCTTAGCAACTAATGGTTCTAAATCATTTAAAACAATAGTAATTTCTTCATCATAATAAGCATCTTTATCTGCTTTTATCTCCTTCCAATCTTTTATTCTATGTTGCAACCTTAAAAATTTTTTAGTTTCTTCATCAGAAGGAAATATTGAAGTTACTGCACCTAATTCTGCGCCCATATTACATATAGTAGCTCTTTCAGGGATAGATAAATTCTTTAATCCATCTCCATTATATTCAAATATCTTACCCAATCCACCTTTAACTTTTAATCTTCTTAATAACTCTAATATAACATCTTTAGCAGATACCCATGGTTTTAAATTACCAATTAAATTTACCTTAACTACTTTAGGCATGGTCAGATAAAAAGGCTTTCCTGCCATAGCACATGCAACATCTAAACCACCTGCTCCAATAGCAAGCATCCCAATTCCTCCGCATGTGGGAGTATGAGAATCAGAACCAAGTAATGTATCTCCTGGAACTGCAAATCTTTCTAAATGAACTTGATGGCATATTCCATTACCTGGTTTTGAAAAATATATTCCATATTTTGCAGCAAATGTTTGCAGAAATAAATGGTCATCAAAATTCTCATATCCTTCTTGCAAGGTGTTATGGTCAACATAACAAAGAGAAAGTTTTGTTCTAACTTTTGGAATATTCAAAGCCTCAAATTCTAAACATGCCAAAGTACCTGTAGCATCCTGCATTAATGTCTGGTCTATCCTTATACCAATCTCTTCACCAACTTTAAGAGAACCCTTTATTAAATGTTTTTCTAATATCTTATATACTATATTCTTTCCGGAAATAATAGATGTTTGTCTTTTATTCCCAGTTTTCTTCTTCATTTGTATCATCTCTCCTTCTTACTTCTATTATTTCATAGTTTTTTGTCCCTAATTTATATTCTTCAGCAATATTTAAAATAAGTTCAGTATCTTTTCTATTAATTACTCCTAAAACATCGCATGGAGATTTTATACCTAAATCTTCAGCAGCACTTTGAGGTAAAGGAGTAGCTTTATTTATAATATCTAATGAGGCTTTATCTATCGCAACAGGGTCATCACTTATCATAATTCCCTGGTCATTAACAACAGGTGTATCTGCTATTGGCATACAATCACATTCGGGCTGAATTTCCATAAGAAAATTGATAAAAATAACTTTATTAGGTTTAAATGTACTTAACACTGCTTTACTAGCTTCAACTATATGTGTTGCTAATCTTTCTTGAGCAATTGGCATATCTAATGCACCTTTCTTGCAGATTCTAGCACACCTCCCACATCTCCAGCAAACATCTTCCTTTATTTCATAAATTTCTTTTGGAATTATAGTAATTGCCGAAACAGGACAAACTTCTTCACATTGTTTACACCATGAACATTTTTCTTTTATCCATTTTGGAACCTTATCATCAACACTATGAAGTTTACCTCTATTTGATTTACCTTCCCTTGTTTTAGGATTTACCCCACCCATACCTATATTTTTTATTGCTCCTCCAAAACCTGCTTGTATATGGCCTTTAAAATGAGAAAGAACCACCATTGCATCAGCATAGTAAATTGCACTTGCAACTTCAATTTCTTTTATATATTTTGCATCTTCCACCTTTACAGGAATTCCATCTCTACCAAATACACCATCTGCCATTATTACTGGAGCACCACATGTAAGATGAGTGAATCCATTTTCTGCTGCAATATCGAGATACTGAAGTGACTCTATTCTAGTCGTATCAGTAACAAAAGGTTTTCCACCTATTCTCTTTATAGCATCGGTAACCTTTTTAACAAAAACAGGTCTTATAGTTCTAAAGGCACCTAAAGAACCAAAATGTATTTTTACTGCTACCTTATCTTTTCCAGAAATATATTTTTTCAAATCTATTTTATTTAAAAGTTCCTCCAACTTTAATGGCAAAGAATATTTTACATCCCAGATTTTTGCTCTTGCGCTTGTAAAATAAACTTTACTTTTCATTATACTCCTCCCTAAAAAAATTTTTTGTTTTATTTTTTTATCAAATGAACTATTGCAACTACTGAGGATAAACTTATAAAAGAAAAATAAAATGGAATATAAGATATTTTTAAAAGACCAGCAGAGTAAAACAAAATCTGCAGAAAAAGTAATACAATATAAATAGGCTTTACTAATATAAGAAAATTTAAAAAGAAAGATATTATTGCAAAAGTACCTGCTAAATTTAATAAAATATTATACGATACTAACTGTATTATTACTAAAAATCTAAAAGAAATAACTAAATCTTTTAAATATTTAACCGAATATAAACTTTGTATTATTTTATTTATTTTACATTGAAAATTTTCTTTTAAATTAATATTAATTTCCTTATTAACAACCGCTAAAGGTTCATATAAAATCTTAAACTTCTTTTTTAAAATAAGTAATGGCATAACTATATAGTAAGGTATATTAGTTTCTTTTATCTCTTCAAATAATTCTTTTCTAATAGCAAATAAATCCTCATTAATTGATGTTAGTATTTTAATCTTACCAGAGAGAGTGAATACAAGTTTCTGCCACTTTAAAAATAAATTTTCACCCTTTACAACTAATTCTGTGTTAACGTTACTGTATCTTATCTCTCCGAATACAAGCCCAACCTTATTATCTGCAAAATTTCTTATTAAATTTCTAATACTATACTTATCCAGCAATGAAGTATCATCAGTAAAAACTATTATTTCGCCTTTTGTTTGTAAGATACAATTGTTTAAAATTACATTCTTATTCTTCTTCTCTACCTGATAAAATAACTTTACTCCTCTCTTATAATAATTTGAGACAACTTCATTTATCTTATCTGAAAAGTCATAAGAAACAACTATAATCTCTAATTTATCCCTTGGATATTCTAATAATAAACAATTCTCCACTTTTTGTCTTATTTTATTTTTGTCATCTGTCGAAAGTATAATAAGAGACACAGAAGGCTGAATATCTGCCTTTACAATTTTCCCTCTCCCAACAAAAAAAGATAAAAAATAAAGAAATAAAGGATAACCAAAATATACATAAAAAATTAAAAGTATTAACAACCAAAATATTAATTTTAGTACAAGTATCATAATCTGTAGTATATCAAAAATAAGATATTATATCAATATATCATACTATTCTTTATCTTTTGTTACTTTATCTGCTTCCCTGTAGCCTATCAATCTCAAATTCAATTTTTTCTTTTTCAGGATCATTTGGATTTAATTCCAAATATTTTTTCCATAGATCAATAGTTTCATTATATTTCTGAAATGCATTTAAATACACTATCCCTAAATTTTTATATGGAGAAGCAAATTTAGGATCAATCTCTATTGCCTTTTTATATTCTTCCACAGCATAATTATACTTTCCATAAAAATCATAAGCCCATCCTTGATTAAATCTTGCCTTTGCATATATAGTTACTATCTCTGACTCAAATGAATCCTCATCGTAGTATTTAGTATTTAATTTCCTTAATTTAAAATTTTCCCATATTTTATCGTTCTCTTCTTTTATCTTGTCTATATTTATATGATTTGTCCTTTTATACAAAGTTCTAAGTAATCCTTGTCCAATTAAAATATAATCGGAATCTAAACTTCTCTCTCTTGGTCCTGTAACAAAAATCTTATGCGAATCAAAATTTTTATCTACTAAATCTTTAATAACATAATTATATCCATCATAGTATTCAAATGGTATAATTAGATTTTTTTCTTGTTCTTTTTTCTGAACAACATACCATTTGTAAGTTAATTTCTCTTGGTCTAATACTATTACATCTTTTCTAGATAGTTCAACCATCTGTAAATAATCCAAACCCATACTTAGTGTATCTCCACTCACAATTAAAATAGAATTAGGAGGATAACTTTTAAGCATATTACTACAGAAATCATATAAAAGATAATTATCTGATTTATCTATTCTGTAATTCAATCCAATAAAAACAATTAGCAGTATTATTAAAATAGGATATACATACTTAAAAATATGTAAAACACCTATACCAAAAAAAATAGCAAATATTAAAAATGATATTAAATAAAGTCTTTGCAAAGTATGTAATACAACTTTATCAGAAGTATACCCTAAAAAACATACAAAGAATAAACCTGCAAAAATAAATGCTACTATGATAAAATAAAAATATCTTTTTAAGTGTTTATAGGAAAAATAAATCCCTAATAATCCTATAATAAATCCTATAATTGTAAAATGTCTTATTAAAGATTTCAAATAAACCCAAATTTGGCCATATCTCATATCAAAAATATGCTCAACATGAAAACTCGTTTTACCATAATCTCCTCTCGTAACCATATGAACAAAATTTTTAAAATTACCAGGGTCATCCCAGTTTAATGGCGGTCTTGAACTAGCTGCAAGTGGAAGATAAATATAAGGAAGTAACCCTAATAAAAACAAAACTATTGCTTTAACAGGATTTATCTTTAATGTATATTTATTTTTGTATAATAAATACAAAAATGCTGGTATTAAAAATACAATGCTATGGTGATGTAATAAACTTAATCCAAGTATAAACGAAAATAAATAAAATAAATTTTCTTTTTTTGTCTCCTCTAAGATTATTAAAATATAAACTAACAAACAAACAAAAAAATTATTTAAACTAAACACTTCAGCAACAATTGAATATTCCCAGTATATAGATACAAATGCAAGAAATACCGTTGAAAAAATTGATACAATCTCATCTTTTGTTAACTTAAAAAGTATCTTATAAAAAAATATTAATGTTAATATTGAAAAAACAGCAGACATTATATTCACCCTATAAGCAATACTAAATAATGGCAAAAGTGTAAAAATCTTACCAAGCAATGTATATAAAGGATAACCAGGTGGATGGGGAATACCTAAAACATAAGACGCAACAACCATTTCAGAACTATCACCTGTAGCAGTAATAGTTGAAGCCAATGTTATAATGTAAATAGAAAAAATAGTTATAAAAACAATATAATATTTTTTATTCATATTATCTTGTCAATTTGATATCTTTAGTTTCGATTTTTTTTCTTAAAATTAAAAAGTCTATAATGCCCTTTAAATAACCTGTACCATAACTAAAATGTAATATTAAAAACGAAACTATCAAAAAAGGCAATAGCCTCAAGTTTTTACTCTTAAATGAAATAATTACAGAAAAAAAGCAATTTACCAATAAATAAGTTCCTATTATAATAAAGAAAAAATATAAAAAATATTTGCTAACAATAGAAAGAAAAAACATCAACATTAATAAACTAATAAAAAAAGGTGGTATTATCTGGCGCAATGTAAAAATTTTTCCAATCTTTTTTAAAACAAGAGGTTTGAAATAACCATACTGAAAATACATCCTCCAAAGTTTATTTAAAGTATCTCTTGCATAATAATAAGAAACAATATCAGGACATAGTAAAATTCTTCCTTTATTTTTTAG
>Ga0123519_10008712_pt1 | contig 15413 bp, 19 predicted proteins | sample YelNatPaOPRAMG02_FD_87396 | JGI IMG/M metagenome (GOLD analysis project Ga0123519, IMG submission 87396) | Hot spring microbial communities from Yellowstone National Park - Yellowstone National Park OP-RAMG-02 (version 2) | ecosystem: Environmental > Aquatic > Thermal springs > Hot (42-90C) ...
GATTTGTCAATTACTATAACACGGTACGGCCTCACAAGGGTATTGACGGTATGACCCCGGAGGAGAAACTCATTGCTTACTTTTACCCCGAAAAACTGTAAATAACGCTTGACATTCTTACAACTTATCGCTTTGATTTATATCCTTTTCCAGCGCATAGCGAAACATAAACACAAGCGCATTGAGTGCTTGATTCTGCGTGGAAACGGACTCTTTTTTCTCAATCGCAAGCGAGTTTAGAAAATACTGTAGATCACGGCTGGAAACCTGTTCGGGGTTTTTGCCATTTACAAAACGCAGGAAGTGCCGCATCCACGCCATAAAGGTTTTTTTCCGTGCTGTATGAGCGGTGCCGAAGCCGTAGCGCGTTGCGCATTTTCTCATCAACGGCATGGCATTCAGAACCGGTAACAAGATTCTGTGAGGACTCTTGTGCGACAGAGAAAGAAAAATAATCATACTACCTCAATGCCATATCAGCCTGCCGAACCTACCAGTCTTCATGTTTTTTTCAATATGGGACAAAAACTTTTTTCTGTTTGATAGTTATACGCCTTGAATCCGAGATTTCAAGAAAGGCATAACAGGCAGCTACCCATTTTAGATAGATGGGATATTTTGTGGCTTAATAGATCCTTTTTCGAAAGATATATTTTGATGCATTGAGCATAACAAATTCAAAAAATATAATGTTTCGGTATAATTGGATTAATTAGATCATATTATGGAATTAAAACAGGTTTTGCAACAAAATCTTTTTTTAAAAACCTTTGACACACAACTTTTTTACTTATATTAGGTATAAAATATAGAATAAAGATAAAAAAACAATGTTGGGCGGTTTGACGAAATTGTAGTCTTCTGGATCGGCATTCTACCCATTATAAATTACAGGGAAAATACTCACGGTAGATGGGTCAACTTATGGCAGATAATCTTGAACTAGTAACGATAGATGAAGCGGCCCGCATTGTTGGCAAAACGCCTCACAATATCCGTGACTACATTCAACGCGGGCGTATTGGAAAATACAATGAGCATGGCGATTTGATTAAGCGCGCCCAGAATGGACATTTACGGGTTTCTCTCAAGGAAATAAAGATATTCTTATCTCTGTTAGAACAGGGACTTGAAAAACATCATCATGCGGGACTTCATCCCGAACTTGGTTTTCATGATGTTCCTGAATATCAACGAACGAAACACGTTCATCGTTTGCACCCTTATCTAGGCAAGTTTATTCCCCAACTTGTGGAATGGTTTTTGGCGCGTTATTTCCAACCTGATGACGTGATTCTCGATCCATTCATGGGGTCTGGAACGACCCTGATCCAGGGAAATGAGATGAAAATGCATACAATTGGCATTGACATCTCGCCCTTCAACTGTCTCATTGCGCGTGTCAAGGCCGCAAAATATAATGTTGCGAAAGCGCGTTCTGAAACACTGGAAGTTGAACAACGAGTTACAAGATTCTCAAAATATTTGACTCAATCTGGTGAAGTTAATTTGTCCCTCTTTCCTGAAGATGGGATGGACAATCTTAAAGCATCTTTGTTGCAGGAATGCACTAGCGAATATCTCAGAACCTGGTTCGCGCCCCGTGCCTTGCTGGAAATACTTTACTACTGCCGACTGATTCCACATTATCAGTATCAAGATTTATTGCGCGTGGTGCTCAGTCGAGCAGTTCGTTCTTCCCGCCTTGTTCCTCATTATGATTTAGCTACCCCAAAAACACCTCTACGTGTTGGAGAAAAATATTGGTGCAAAAAACATAATCGCTACTGTGTACCAATTGACAATTGTATAACAAAAATTCATGCTTACAGTGGAGATACAACGCGACGTATTGCTGAGTTTGAAAAGTTACGCTCTGACAAGACAATAACAGTAATTCAGGCAGACTCTAGGATAGTAGACTTGCGCGCTGAGTTGTCCAATACAGTTATCGCCAACCGTCCAATAGACGGCATCTTTACTTCACCTCCTTATGTTGGGCAAATTGACTATCATGACCAACACATTTATGCCTATGAACTCTTTGGTTTCCCGCGCCAAGATGAACTTGAAATCGGCCCAAAGAAAAAAGGTAAATCCAAACAGGCGCAACGAGAATATGTTGATGGCATTGTTGGAGTGTTCCGAAATATTTTGCCACTGGTAAAGCCCGATGGAAAAATCTTTATTGTAGCAAACGACCGTTTTAATTTGTATCCAGAGATTGCTAGAAGAAGCGGATTAAGAATCGTGGATGAATTTCATCGAGCGGTAACAAAACGCACCGAACAAGGCGATGATCCCTATCAGGAAACTATCTTCTTCATGATGAAGGATGTGTAAATGGGCTTATCAAATAACCAACGTGATCAGATAGCCACTTTGCTTAAAGAGCAAATCAGACGCAAATTATCTAACTATTCGCCTGAATCTAGTAATATGCCGTTTCATGTTCGCTTGCTTGGTCAAGACCGCATGGCTTTATTCTCGTTTATCCAGTCTATCAATACGACGCTCGGGACATCGGTCTTTGAGCAAGTTGCTGCCCTTGTTGCCTCTCCGCACTTCAAGCGTGCGATCAACCAATACAAGGGCTTTAATAACACAATTAGCGACAAGGCTCAGGCTGTGATTCAACACATCATAGATGACTTACGAGCTACTAGGGATAGACCTAACAAGCCTGCTGAAATAGCAAAGATTCTTCAAGTTGCACAAACAGGCACTCTCATGAAAGTAAAGCGACCCCGTATTGACTTATTCTTGGAATCAGAAGATGGTACTGAATACTATTTTGACCTCAAGACTGCCAAGCCAAATGTTGATGAAATCGTGGGCTTCAAGCGAAAAATGCTTGAATGGGTGGCGATACGGGGAGCCATAGACCCCGGTCCCAAGATTTATACGGGGCTTGCCATTCCTTACAATCCCTATGAGCCACAACCCTATGACGCTGGACATTTCAGGGTATGTTCGATCTGCCTAACGAAATAAAAGTTGCGGAAGAATTTTGGGACTTTCTTGGTGGTGAGAACACTTACAACGAATTATTACAAATTTTTGAAGATGCTGGCATTGAATTGCGGCCTGAGATTGACGCGAAATTTGCCACATTTGCTCCCAAACGTTAGCGAACTGGGGCAAATGACAACGCCGCCCAACACGCGTTTGCACCTGACGCCGCTTCGCGGCGTAGGTGCAAACGCAAACCGTTAGGCCCCTCAATGATGCGTTAGTCAAAGAAAAACACTGGCCGTAACCCGTATGAATGAAAGATCAACCTGTGAGTGCCACCTACAAGAATAGAATCTTCCAGTTGATTCAATCCTTGGACCTCGGGATTGACCCTGACATCCAAGTTGGTGGATGATCACCGACGATGGCAATTTCTGAGTTTTTGACGAACAAAGAACAGGGCGATTGGGCGGAAAAGCTCGTTCAGACCGCTATCAATGAGAATGAGCTTGGCCTGCTTGCTGTTCAGTACGGACGCTCCGCTCCGCTTCCTATTAAGCCGAACTAAATGAAGTTGCACCATTGGGGACAGCCACCTATTTAATTGCATTTGTCTTGCTGCCATAATAGCCTACACTCATGCCAAGAGTAGCTCGAATCATCGCAGGTAACCATCCCTGCCATATAACGCAGCGGGGCAATAATCGTCAGGATGTTTTTTTGATGATGAGCATCGAGCAGGCATATTTTTAATTATCTCAAATCACTGGCCGGAAAATACAGCGTGCGTGTTCTGGGTTCTTGCCTTATGAAAAATCACGTTCATCTTGTTGTACTGCCGAACAAGGCTTCACTGCTTGCCAAAGCCATCAGCGGAACCCATTTCAGACACACTTAAAATTAAACACCTTAATTCGTAAGTAATCCGGTCTGTTGCAACAGCAAGCGCTTTGTTCATGTTAGAGCCTTTAAAATCTTTCGTGCAAACACGCTGAGAGTGTCATCGCGTGCACCCATGACTGCGATGACGTCACCCGGTTTTGCAACCCGGCAAATCTCTGCAATAGCCTCAAGTCGCTCTACAGCATAGAAAAGTTGTGGTCCGTGAATAAGGTCTAACAAGTCCTGCGACGTTATACTCCGGTCGGCGGTCCCACCTGCATCATAAATTTTCAGACAAATCAGCATGTCCTGCTGCCGGAGACCCTCGCTGAATGTTCGTGCAAGGTCATTTTTCAGAAACCGGGTGGGACCATAGCCGTGAGGCTGAAAGACAATAATCAGGCGGGTGCCCATTGTTTTGAGCGTTGCCAGTGAGGCAGCGATTTTATCAGGGTTGTGCGCAAAGTCGTCAATGACTGTTATGCCCCGGGCATTGCCGACAAGCTCAAGCCTGCGCTTGATTCCCCGAAACAAGGCAAGTCCATGGCTTATAACCGGCAGCGGGATGTTAAGCAAAAGGCCGACACCAATGGCAGCAAGTGCATTCGCAATATTATGCTTGCCCGGCACGCGCAGGCGAAACAGCGTGCCCTGCAGCACAAAACGACTGCCTGCCGCATCAGAGCTGACCGACTCAGGAACAAGATCGTGCTTTCCTTCCACACCAAACCTTAGTGCGTGATGAGCTCGTAGCGTGCACACCATGGAGCATTCTCCGTTGATGACAAGACATTCTGCGGTTTGATCGGTAAATGTCTGAAACAGCGGGGTTAGTTCAGAAATTTCTTTGTGATCTTTTGAAACATTCGTAATAACACCGATGCGGGGAAAAAAATTAGTGATGGTACCATCACTTTCGTCAACCTCAGCTACAAGGATTTCAGAACTGCCGTTTTTTGCATTGCCGATCCGGGTTCGGGTCGCATACTGCTTGATGATGCCACCGTTGACCACCGTCGGGTCTTTTCCCGCAGCGTCAAGAATCGAAGCAACCATCCCGGTTACCGTGCTTTTGCCACTGGTGCCTGCGATGCCGATGCCGAAAGACGAATTAAAAAGGGATGCAAGCATCGCAGCACGATGCTGAACCGAAATACCCCGCGCACCTGCCTGCAGGACGTCTGGATTATTGGACTCAATGGCGGTTGAAACGACCAGCGTCGTGATGCCATCGGGCAAGCTGTTTGCTGTCTGCGGATACAGCAGAATACCCTGACGTAGCAATTTTCTAAAAAAATGCTGGTTCAGCTTTTGGTCATTGCTGCGGTCTGAGCCGCCGACCCAGTGCCCGCGTTCGTGCAGCACGTGCGCCAGTGCACTCATGCCGCTGCCACCAATGCCTGAAAAATAATATTTCTGAACACTCTGCATGCTTGCGCCGATAAAAGAGAATGATGAACCATTGCGCTTGACAGCGCATTTTGTTTTTCGGTATGTAGTCACGCAAGTCACCGAAGTTTTTTTATAAAGTATTTAGTCTTATTTTAAAACAGAAAAAAAGGAGCTGTATGGAAAAAGCACTGGTTGTTGATAACGACAAGCTTATCGTAGAGCTCATCGCCGGTATTCTTGAAGCACAGGGGATTGCGGTTACGCGGGCATATGGAGGGCTTGAGGCACTTTCCTTTCTGAAACAGGAAAACTTTGATATTGTTTTCCTTGATCTCGTAATGCCGCGAGTTGGCGGTGATCGCATCTGTAAATTCATCAAACAGTCACCACGGCACGCCCAAACGCGTGTGGTCATTGTCAGCGCTGTTGCTCTTGAAGCAGAGTCAAAAATTGCTGAATTAAAACCAGATGCGTGCATCGCTAAAGCTGCCTATCCTGTTTTGAAGGAAAATATAGAGAAGACGCTTAGCTTTTTGCAGACTAAAAAGCGCGGGGACAACATGTTTAGTGCACACGAGGGGGTCTTTCCGCGGCAAATTGTTAAAGAGCTGCTTTTTGCCCAGCGTCATTTTGAAGCTATCTTGAACAGCCTGTGCGAGGCGGTCATTGAGCTTGATACCGACCATATGGTAACCTATGTAAACCCTTCTGCCCAGACACTACTGGGCAAACAAGAATGGGAAGTGATCGGTAGAAATTTTGTCGAGGGATTCCCACCTGATAAGGCGCAGGAGGTCAGGGCAGTGCTGGATGACATTATGACCTCCCATACTAAGAAAACAATTGAACTTGTGCTGAACTATAGTGACCGAGAATATTCACTATCATTTACCAATGTAATCCGCGATGGTGAACACATCGGAACAACGGTTGTGGTCAATGATCTCACGGAAAAACGAATGCTTGAACAAGAACGTGCTCTTCGTGAACGCCTTACCGGGGTGATTGAAATGGCGGGGGCTGCGGCACATGAGCTGAATCAGCCCTTAACCGTTATTTCAGGACATGCTGAACTACTGTTGCGCGATGCTGAACGCGGTGACCAGAATCTGGTGCGACGGGCGAAAACTATTTTGGAACAGGTTGAACGGCTCGGCAATCTGACCAGAAAGTTCACGAGCATTGTTTCCTATAAAACCAAAGAATGCGGTGGCAATATTACGATTGTGGATATAGACCGAGCAGCACGCGCAGATGGTGCAAACACGATAAAAATTAAAGGGTTGTGGGAGTAAGAAATAAGAGAAATCGCTGCAGGGGAGAGGGTGCCATGAAATTACAAGAGCTTGCCGATCGCATCGGCTTGGATATTCAGGAACTACAAGAAATGCTTGAAATCTTTTTGTCCTCTGGCGGCGAAGACCTTGCCCGGTTGGAAGCTGCCATAGCAGCAGGAGATGCACAGCGAGCACATGAAGCGTCTCACTCGCTCAAAGGTTCTGCAGGAAGCCTTGGGCTTGACCGCATCTTTGAGCTCGCAAAAGCGATTGATGATAAAGATCGCCAGGGCATACTTGACGGACTTGATGCAATGGTCAGAGAGCTGCGGGCTGAATATGATGCGCTTGTTGCCGCCCTGCGTCAGATTGACCCCCGTTAATCTTTCAATGACGTCTCAGCTTGCTGCACACCGCAGAGAGCACTAGGTGCGTTCTTTTTTAGAAACAGTTTTTGCACCGCTGGGCTCATGTTCGAATCATCAAGCGAAAGTTTCTGAAGCGCATCAATCAGCACATCTATTTTTTCGGAAAGGGTGAGGTGGCGGTCAAGGAGGATCCGGTAGCGTCCGTGGACCTTACAGATCCCACTCTCAATCGCATAGGAATATTTTTTAAGATTCACTGTGCTTACCGTGATATCGTGGTGAGCTGCAATACGCTGCAGCTCTTCAAACAGATCTGACTCTTTCATGCCAACGGTTCCTCACAGAGATTCCCAGAGACGATGGAGGGTGCGGCTGCAGGTTGCTAAATATTCTGGTCGCACCTCAAGGGTGATGGTTTTATCAAACCCCTTTTGTTTGAGACCACCCAGCATAGGCGCAAAATCAATGGTGCCCTGACCCAATGGCAGGTGCAAATCATCAGCAGCACTTTCACCACCCCAGTTATCATGAATGTGGATATGGTGAATACGGTCAAAGCACTGTCGGGTAAATTCATACGTAGTGTTGCGTTCTGTCATCAAAGCACCATGACCGATATCCAGTGTCATGCCCAGATCCCCCAGCAGCGTAAATGCTTCAGCAAAGTCTGAAAAATGTTCACTCAGATTTTCGATACAGAGGAGAACGCTTCGTTTCACTGCATACCCGACCATGTCCCGTAGAAGCTCCAGCTTTGCGCTGAAGTATTCATGCGGTATAAACCTTTTGTCCAGCCAGAAATGAATCGTGCACAGCCCGATAGAAAGTTCGCAGGCAGCATCCAGGACGCTCTGAATGCGCGGCACATACTCGCGCCGCAGGATTTCAGGATCAGTGGCTGCGCCTTCTTCAGGCCCATGGGCAAGATACGTGATACCATACATGTTTTGCATTCGTTTCAAATGTCCGAGCTCTGCCATAAACGATTGTTCGTCAAGAATACTTATTTCTGCGAACTGAAACCCCTCCTGAGCAATACGCTCGACATCATGGAGACTATGTGCTCTGCCACCTATGATCATAAGCGAGATTCTTTAATAAAACTTTCCTTTTTTGCGGCATCGGCACAAAAGGGAGTACACGAAACTGCTTTATGTGAATTTTGAGCACCTTGGCGTTTTCTCTGGGTTCAAAAAATTATCGCTGCAGGTGATTATCGTGCAAAGAAAAGGTCGTTGACCCGTTCAAGACCACCGTTTTTACCAAACAGCATACTGTAGAGTTTAACTGCAGGATCGTGGATTATAACTGTCTTGTAATAGTGATCAAAATCCTCTGCAGCGAGGCGGTTATTGTTATCAGTACCGGTGGGGTGTGCATCAACAAGATCCAGGTACAGGTCAAGATAGTCGTTGAACAGGCTGATTGCCGCTGCATCCTGCTCAGGCAGGATACGGACATAGACATGTGCCGCTGACATGATATCATTGATCTTTCCCTGAAGCGTGAGGGGGTGGCGACACAGGTCTGGGTAGCGATTTCGTATAGCCTGCATCTTTTCTTCAATCTGTAAGCTCTGCCAGCGCTCTTGCCGCACCGTGGTATGGATATCAACCAAAAATGCGCGTCTTGTTCCCATTAAAATGGTTTCCGAAGAAAAAATCGGCAGATGCAACTTTACCCGCGGACCCAAAAAAATCGAACGGGTGCAGCGGGAGGACACCAAAAAACGGGTTGTCATTGCCATGATGCGAAAAAATTTTTCAGACTCAAAAACAGCGCCGTCTATTTTTAAAATCCCCAGCGCCCGCGCTGGACGTTCCGGGAACGGGTGCTTGAGCGCCACCGGCTGCAGTTGATAGCGCGCATGCATTTTGCGGAGAAACAACTCGTGAATGTTAAATAATGTTTCAGCCATACTTGCGCTTAACGTGAGCAATGCTATGCGCCTTCTTTTTGAAATACTGCACTGACCGTCAGGTCAGTATTGATTCTGATGTCAATCCGTGGATTTCCCTCCCGTATCAGCTCGCCGATTTGCCAGTTCTTGAACTTCCAGCCTGCCGCAGGTTCGGCAATCAGAGTCACCTTTCTACAGCAACCGAGATACTGCTCAGAACAATCAGTGCTGCAGGATAGCGAAGTGCCATCTGCGATGACGGTGCCGCTGGCTTCAGGAGTAACCACAATGTGGAGCGTCGTGCGTCGGTATGCAGTAAATTTTCCACTCTGTATGCCTGCAGCTCGTGATGATACGGTTGTAGTACCGGCGATGACGGGTTCAACATCGGTGCTTCCCGATGAACAGGGGTCTAAGCGGGTACTGCCTTTGTACACATAGGTAGTCAGCCCTTTGTGATATCGCCACAGCAGAATACATCCTTCTGTTTCTGCTTTTGGAGCAACAAAACCGGGTGCGCTGTACTCTTCACTTTTTACCGCAAGAAAAGGTCCCCATACGGTAACGAGCAAATCTTCTTGCGTGACGCTGTCATCAAAAATAGTGTTCAATACCCACGTGCCGTCAAGCACACAGGCATTGTCCGTAGTTTGTAACGTGCAGCAATACTGAGGGCATGCACTTGAGAGCACAAACCATAACACTGCAGCGACGCAAAAGAACTTTTTTTTCATAATCTTAAAATCGCATCCAGATGTTTGCACAAGCTGGTGTCAGGATAATACACACAAGTAATGCTCTTTGTTAACCAGTGTACACCTCTGAGAAATATATTACTATAAACCGAAGGGAGACACAAGCTGCTGCTTACCAAGTGGATATAGTGAGCGACTGGGAAAAGCAGTACCCCTCATCGGGATGAGAAAAAATGCTCCATCCTGCTCTGAGTGCTCCGGGGACAAGCCTGAGCGCAAGAGAAGCTTCGGCAACAGGGGTAAAGCCGCACGCAGAACAGTCAACTCTCCCCCTGGTTTGTGCGTAGCAACCGCTGGTGATGCTGCCGTCAGGATCAACATTGATGAGCATATCATGCTGACAGTGCCAGCTATTATCCATCATGGCACGAAGGCTTGTGTACGAGTTTAAGATTGGATACCCGTGCTGTTTCAGCTGCAGAACATGCGTTAGTGCGTCGCGGCACTGCGCATCGCTGAGACGGAGGTCCTCTTCTCCCCGTTCATAGGGATAGAAGAGCTGCACCGTCATTCCCCTGACCTGTGGTATGTGGCTGAGTTTTTGGAGTAGCGACTCTATCTCAGAATAATTTTTTCTGTTGAGTGTGTAGTGAATGCAGATATTGCTCTGTGCTGATGCACAAAGGTTCTCCCAAACCATATCAAAGGAATCGCTTCGCAACTGATTATGCGTCTCGCGCAAGCCATCAATGCTTACCCAAATACCATCTGCTGGCACGTCAAACGGCATGGTGCCGTTTGTGGTAATGCAGACGCGCAGAAAATGCACGCGAGCATACTTTATCAAATCGTGCAATGTGTGTTCGCCGTCTGACCAGAGGAGTGGTTCTCCGCCTTCAAAAATGATAATGCTGCAGCCTCTTTGCTTCAATGTGGCGAGTACTGCCATAGCAGTATCCCACGACATATGGCTGCGCGGTTCATGTTTCCGCTGGTGAAATGGACAGGCTTTGCATGCAAGATTACACCGGTAGGTTAACTTAAAACTTGCCAGCAGCGGTGGAGCCTGTTGAAGGATTTTTCTTCGGAAATAAAAATCGCAAAGACTCAAAAACCAGTGCATAACCACCACAACAGCGCTGCGTGCATCAGTCAGTGTCCTAACCAATGTGTTTGGTAGCGCGGGTGACTGCGAATATAGTTTTTTATATACGAGCAGGTTGCTTTAATGCGATAGCCATTGTCAACTGCAAATCTCAAAGCTGCCTCAGCAAGACGGGCTGCTCTGTTGCCGCCACGAAGCTCTGGGGGCACAAAGGTATGGGTAAAATCAATAATACCATCTTCACAGATTGTATACGTTAGCAAAGCTTCTTTGCCGTCAATGAAAAGAGAAAACTTTTTTTGTTCTTGATCATGGACAATGTCGTCAGTCACGGTAAGTCCTTTGGTAACCGTGAGATATGGTGAAGGATAAAAGCTTAGGTCTACTGACAAAAGTTTTATCAAATGTGCGTTGTGTTTTCAAGGTGTGCGGCTCATTCACAACAACATTTAAACATGACTGTTTTATCTGACTGTTGCAGGGGGGGCTGAGTTCCAATGATGGGACGAATTAGCGCCGCCCTCTTGTCGCTGCGGGGAAAAAAGAAACAGTAAAAATATTCAGTTGTGTTCATTATCACCCAATTCATGCTGATGCAGTCGGAGTGCATATTCAAGACAGTCCATAGCACTGTTCCGGTCGTTTACTGTCATGAAAAGGTCATGAATTTTTGTTTTTATCTCTGAATAATGTGTTAATTCCCGTGCATAATGCTCTTGCACGGCTTCAAGGAAATGCAGTTTTTTTGTCATGGCTGCAACTTGTTTTTTTAGTTCAGCAATCTCTTGGAGTAGTCTTTGCTTTTCTTCGGCTTCGGCAGTCATATCCAGCCTCGGTACGCAACGTAGTAAAACAATAATTTGTTTGTCTGTTAGAATCGGCAAAAAAAGAATAACTTTGCAGTTTTTTTCAGCGAAGCTGTAGAAAAGATAAACATTTCTCTCGCCATAGTTATCTGTTTAAAATCTAAGCTGGCGGTCAAGGCTTCGGTATTGAATTGCTTCGGCAACATGCACAGCACCGACCTGTTCGGCTGTTTCAAGATCTGCAATCGTGCGAGCAACTTTCAGGATGCGGGTGTATGCCCGAGCCGAGAGTCCCAGTTTGTCAATAGCCTGCTCCAGAAGCCGATGGCTCTCCTGGTCAATGTGACAAAACAATCGTATCTGGCGGCTATTCATCTGTGCGTTGCAATAAATTTTAGAGCGATCGAACCGCTTTTGCTGGATCATGCGCGCTGTATTGACGCGCTCTTGAATCGCCGCTGACGATTCAGACTGGCGCGAGCCTGCAAGCTCTGCATAACTCAACGGAGGAACTTCAATATGGAGATCTATACGGTCAAGCAGCGGACCTGATATCTTTGCCATGTAGCGCTGAATTTGGAGGGTGGTGCAGGTGCATTCATGTTTTGGGTCTGAAAAATATCCGCACGGACAGGGATTCATCGCCGCTACCAGCATAAATCGCGAAGGATACGTGATGGAGGTCAGCGCCCGTGAAATTGTGACCGACCCATCCTCAAGCGGTTGTCGCATGACTTCAAGTGCATTTTTTTTGAATTCAGGAAGTTCATCAAGAAAAAGAACGCCGTTGTGCGCAAGGCTCACTTCACCCGGTCGCGGCACCGTACCGCCACCAATCAGACCTGCATCAGAAATTGTGTGATGGGGCGATCGAAACGGACGATTGACGACCAGTGGGTTATCATGTCCCAGCAGCCCTGCAACGCTGTGGATTTTGGTTGTCTCCAGTGCTTCTTCAAAACTCATTCGGGGCAGAATGGTGGGTATACGCTTAGCAAGCATTGTTTTGCCTGACCCCGGCGGTCCCATCATCAGAACATTGTGCCCGCCGGCTGCAGCGATCTCAAGTGCACGTTTAGCATGCTCCTGCCCTTTTACGTCAGAAAAATCCATAGAAAAATCTTGAAATCGCTTAAAAATATCCTGAACCGCGACAGTGGTTGGCTGCAGCGAGAGGTTGCCGTTCAGAAAATCAACAACCTGTGAGAGGGTTTCAACCCCTATGACGGTAATGCCGTCAACAAGGGCTGCTTCAGGCGCATTTTCCTGTGGTAAGATAATGCCCTCCATACCACGTTCCTTGCAGGCTGCTGCAACGGGCAGCGCGCCGCGCACGGGTTTGACTCTGCCATCAAGCGAGAGCTCTCCAAGAAGAATAAAACTTTTAAGCTTATCTCCGTCTTGTACTGTATTGCCGGCAGCAAGAATACCGACAGCTATCGGGAGGTCAAACGAAGAGCCCTCTTTTTTTATGTCAGCAGGCGCAAGGTTCACGGTAATACGGGTGCTCGGAAAGCTATAGCCCATGTTCTTTATGGCTGATTTGACCCTGTCCTTGCTTTCCTTGACTGCACCGTCAGGCAAGCCAACCGTTGCAAATGAGGGTAATCCTGAACTTATATCAACCTCAACTTCCACGCGATACGCATCAATCCCATGGAGTGCGCTGCTGAATGTTTTCGCAAGCATAGTGACTCCTGTAGTGAAAGATGTTGCTGAAGAAAGGATGGACTCAGAAAGGGAGGTACACGCCGATACAGCAACGTAACAACTGCGGCAAGGTCCCTCCTTTTTCCAATGCCCCAATGATTATGGGTGACTCATAGCAGGAAAAGAAACAAAACGCAAGCCATTGCATCAGCGCTGCAGCGGTTGCCGCCACACCGTGCTTCTCAGGCGCGTGGTAAAACGAAGTCGCATAAAGTCACGACGAAAGCACCCTATGCTGCTGCTCAAAGTCTGCAAGAGATATGCAGCGTCATGGAGATTCAAGGGATACCCTGCGTGAGAAAATTTTAGGACAGAGCGGCAGAGTCTGAGCACATTTTTTCTTCGTGCTGTGGTGGTGAGGCTGGTGTGTACCCGTGATTTATCCCAATCAATAAGAGCCAGACAGTTCGGATTGTTTATATTGATAAGAAAATTTTTCAGGTTTAGATCGCCGTGCTCAAATCCACACTCATGCATCAGGGTAACAAGGGCGGCAATAGAGCGGAGCATGGCTCTCTTTGCGCTAAAAAAATCGGTCGGATTTTGTTGCTGCAAAAACTTTAAATAGGTAGGGACATCATCGTATCCTGCAAGCTCCTGAATAAAAAGATATCCTTTCCAGCCCCGCGCGACGCGCAGCGATACCGCTGCCAGTACCTGAGCTGTTGGGAGCCCTGCTGCAGCAGCCTGAACGCTGACCGCAAGCTCCTGCAAGGGTCGGTGCCAGCGCAAGTAAACATCACGGTTGATAAAACGCACCAGCCCACCGCGAAGGCACTGCCGGATAATCAACCGCTCACCCGGTCTGCCCGTGAGCGGCAACACTCTGATGCTGCCACGGCCCCGACGCTCATCAGGGAGAGCTTTTTGGAACAGTAGGTCAGGGCGATCAATGCCCTGCTCAAGCAAACAGTCTCGATACTTTGCGTGCACTACAATTTGAGCAGCGCCCCGCTGTATAAACTCATACCCGTCGGGAATCTGTAGGTGCATTGCTCCACTCCTACGACTATGAGTACATTGTCTCAGCAATCAGGTCACCGACCATCTGCGCGATACTCAGGCATGAGGTGAGACCGGGTGATTCAATCCCGATAAGATTAATCACGCCCGGCAAACCACGTTCTTCCTCGCGGTGTATCACAAAATCGTGAAACGGCTGACCGGGCCCTTGCAGCTTTGGTCTGATACCTGCCATATCAGGCTGGAGGTCTTTAAGCTCCACAAAGGGAAGATAGGGCTTAATACTTTCGTAAAACTTAACCGCATGTGCTGCATCAACTGAATAGTCAAGCTGGCTTACATAAAAGGCATTTGGGCCAAGTCGCACACGACCGTCAAGGGATTTGGTCACGTGGATCCCCAACCCACGGAGATCCTTGAACGGCGGCGGATAGATAAGATGGGAAAGAACACGTGCTTTAGACTGCGGCAATGCGAAATATTCACCCTTGCAGAAAGAGAGACAGTACCCTGCGGTATCACAATCTATCCCTATACCTGCAGCAATGCGATCAGCGTTCAGCCCCGCTGCATTGACTAGGCACCGGCACGTAATTTTCTCCTCGCTTCCGGATGGCGTACGGTAAACAACCATCGTGGCTGCACCTTTGGGGGCAAGAGCAACAACCTCGTGGCTATACGCAATAATTACCCTGCTCCTCAATGCGCGGTATTCCAACTGCGCCATAAGCCGATGAGAATCAATGATACCGGTTGAGGGTGAGTATAAAGCACCACAGGCGCTCACCCTCGGTTCCAAGCAAGCAATCTCATCTGCATCAAGCAACCGAAGGTCATGAACGCCGTTTTCCCTTCCGGTTACGAGGAGCTTATGGAGCGTTGCCATTTCGTGCTCATCTGCTGCAACAATGAGCTTTCCAATGCGCTGATACGGCACGTTTTCTTCATGGCAAAAATCATAGAGCATACGGTTGCCGGCAACACACAACCGGGCTTTCAAGCTTCCCGGAGGATAATAAATGCCGGCATGAATCACCTCGCTGTTTCTGCTTGAAGTTTCCTGACCGAACTTGCTGTGCCGCTCAAGGACGGTGACCGAAGCGCTGCTGAAACGCTGTGCGACATGAGCTGCTGTTGCCAGCCCCACAACGCCAGCACCAATAATAAGAATATCTATGGTGATCATATCGAAGCTGCTCGTGGTATCCTGTTACGTGCCTAGCCAAAACGTATTATAATATGTAAGATATAATAGCGTTGTTTACATTTTCGGGGTATTACACCACAGTGAGTTATAATAGCACAGGAGGATACCCCGATGGTGATTCACAAGAAGACACGATTGACCCCGGTTCAGCGA
>Ga0123519_10008717_pt1 | contig 15405 bp, 10 predicted proteins | sample YelNatPaOPRAMG02_FD_87396 | JGI IMG/M metagenome (GOLD analysis project Ga0123519, IMG submission 87396) | Hot spring microbial communities from Yellowstone National Park - Yellowstone National Park OP-RAMG-02 (version 2) | ecosystem: Environmental > Aquatic > Thermal springs > Hot (42-90C) ...
CCCCCCGGCCCCCTCTCCCACGGCGCAGGCTCGGGAGAAAGGAACCCTCCCGCGCCTGGCGCACCCCTCCAAGCTCCCCCCTCTCCGTAAGTGCGAGAGGGGTGGCGGAGCCGGGGTGAGGGCAACCCCCTGTGCTCAGCTGCAGGCTAGGGCGTGAGGGCAACCCCATTCCTCCGCCTCTCCTCGTCCACGCGTTGCCGCGAAAGGTAACCGTGTGGTGGCAGGCGAAAGGTTCCACGCGTGCGGGCTGGCTGAGGGCCCGCCCTTGATTGGTTATAGCCCGAGTGAAGGGCGAAACCGGAGGGGAGTATGTCTAGCAGGTGCTGCAACGGGGGACGCTGCGGCGGCAATCCGTTTGAGATGAGCCGCAGGGGCTTTCTGCGGGCGGTGGCCGGCACCACTGGCCTCATACTGGCCGGCAGCTTATCCGGCGACGGGGAGGGGTGGGGTATGGACCGCCCGCGGCTCAGCATGCCAGCGGTTGGACGTGGCAGGTATCCCCTGACGCCGCCTCGCTCCTTTGAGGGCGAGCACCTTCAGGCCGTGGCCATGCCGATCGGCGGCATAGGCACCGGCAGCGTGTGGCTGGATGGCGCCGGCAAGCTCTCAGTGTGGCAGATCTTCAACAACCTGAACGAGGAGGGGGTGCCGTGCAGCTTCTTCGCCGTCAGGGCCCAGCGGGAAGGGGAACGGCCGGTGTTGCGCGTCCTCCAAACCGCGGCGGAGCCCGGCTTCACACCTGTCGGTTCCCTTACGTTTGAGGCCAGCTACCCCATCGCGCACGTCACCTTCCGCGACGGGGAGCTGCCGGTCTCCATCTCCATGGACGCGCTGAACCCGATGATTCCGCTGGATGCGCGCAGTTCGGCCATTCCGTGCGCCATCTTCAGGATAACCGCCACGAATCCAGGCACCAAACCCGTTCGTGTGTCGCTCATCGGCTCGCTCCAGAACGCCGTTGGGTGCGAGGGTACTGGCGGCCAGCAGGGCAGCAAACACCCGGGCTACGGCAGGAACCGCAACCGCGTCACCAGGGAAGCTGGGCTCACGGCGATCGGCATGGATGTGGAGTCGGAGCCACCGCGCCCTGGCCCGCTGCTGGTGCGCAACGCGAGCGGGCGGCTGCAGCCAACCCCAGAGCTGTACTACGGCGAAAGCCCCGAAGCGAGTGACGATGCCGTCTCCGTCCGCCAGCAGCGCGACCTCCTCGAAGCGATGGCCCGCGTTGCCCGCGACGGCGGCGTGGTTGTTGTCTCGGACGCCCGTCCCGCCTTCCTCACCGCCCTGGCTGCCGCCGCCGATGGCACACCGCCCGATACCCCCGCCCTGGAGGTGTTCGAGGATTTCGAGGACGGGTACGGCCGCTGGACCGTCACCGGCGACGCTTTCGGCATGGAGCCGCACACTGGAACCACCCCGGGCCAGCAGCGGGTGTCTGGCTTTATGGGCAAGGGGCTCGTGAACTCATACAGGCCGAACGACGAGCCCCAAGGTCAAATGGTCTCGCAGCCGTTTCGCATCCGACGGCGTTTCATAGGGCTGCTGGTGGGCGGAGGCAGCCACGCCGGCAAAACCTGCGTCAACCTTCGCGTGGATGGCAGAGTGGTTCGCACAGCCACCGGCCGCGACAGCGAGAGGCTCTCGCCAGTTACGTGGGACGTGGGGGACCTCATCGGCAAAGAGGCCACCATCGAGATCGTGGACCGCGACTCCGGCGGTTGGGGCCACATCCTGGTGGATCAGATCACCTTCGCGGACGCCCCGCCGGACGACGTGCTCGCGATCCGCGCGGCCCTGCGGGATGTGGGTCCCGCCCTGGGCCTCCACCTCGACGGTGCCGAGCCCGTGCGCCTTCCCCGGAAGATGCGCGCCCAGCCCAGTGACCCCAACAGCCCACTGAACGCCCAAAACCAGCCTTGGGAGCTGAGCGGCTACACCGCCACCAGAGGTTTGCGCCTGGCCCCAACCGCCCAGACGCTGGTTGCCACCGATCGCGGCGAGCCGCTGGTGGTTCAGACGCCCCTCGGCAAGGGGCGCTTCATCATGGCCCTAGCGCCGGGCATGCCGTGGCGCTGGACCGAGAGCCTAGTCGTCAACGCGTTGGGGGCGGCAGATCCCAGCCAGCTCCGCGTCTTGCCCGGCTCGCCCTACTACGGCACCATGGCGTTGGCCGCCTTCGATGGCAGAGCTACCGCATGCGCTGCCTGGTCCGATCCTTCCGCCCTTGCCGCGCAGCTACTGGAGGCTGGGCGGCTAAGCGGCCCCGCATCCACCAACCCAAGTCCCGCGGGAGAGACGTGGAACGGCGCCATAGCCGTGCCGTTCACCCTCAGGCCCGGCCAAAGTCGCACCGTGACTTTCGCCATCACCTGGCACTTCCCGGTTGTGGAGCGGTTTGGCCGCTTTGGCAATCGGTACTCCGTCTGGTATAAAGATGCCATGGACGTGGTGCGCCACCTCGCCAGGGATCACCAGGCATTGGTGGCGCGCACCCGCGCGTACCGCGATACCCTCTACCAGTCTAACCTCCCGCCCGAATTCCTAGACGCCATGGCCTCGCAAAGCGTGATCTTCCGCGGCCCAACGTGCTACTGGACCGAGGACGGCTACTTCGCTGGCTTCGAGGGGAGCTATGGGTGCTGCCCGCTCAACTGCACGCACGTGTGGAACTATGCGCAGACTCACGCTCGCCTGTTCCCGGAGATCGGGAGGAATATGCGCGAGAGCGACCTATTGGTGTACCTCAAACCCACCGGTGAGACGCAACACAGGCAGCACGCGCCAACGGACGCCTTCATCGACGGTCAGTGCGCCACCATATCCGCAACCCTTCGCGAGCACCAGATGAGCCCAGACGACGCCTTCCTGCGCCGCGTGTGGCCCAAGGTCGTGCTGGCGACGGATTGGCTCATCGGCCGCATAGACGCGGACCACGACGGCGTTCCCGGAGGCCGTCAGCCCAACACGTACGACTGCGACGTCTCGGGCGCCAACACGTTCATCGGGTCACAGTACCTGTGCGCGCTCGCCGCCGCCGTCCGGATGGCGCGAACCATGGGCGACGCACCCGCAGCAGCGCGGTGGGCGGAGATACTGGCGGCCGGCATGCGCAACCAGCCAGCTCGCCTGTGGAACGGCGAGTACTACTTCCAGATCCCGGATACCCCGCCCGCCAACGACTACGGCACCGGCTGCCACAGCGATCAGCTGCTGGGTCAGTGGTGGGCACACCAGGTGGGTCTTGGATATCTGTACCCCACCGACCAGGTGCATACGGCGTTGGCAAGCATAGCTAAGTACAACTACCGCAGCAGCTTCGCGGGCTTCGAGCAGAGGCCGCGTCGCTACGCGGAGGATACCGACGCCGGCCTGCTGACGTGTACCTGGCCCAAAGGCGGTAGGCCGGATCCGTTCATCATTTACGCCGACGAGGTGTGGACCGGCATAGAGTACGCCGTGGCGGGAGCCCTGTTGTACGAGGGTATGGTTGAGCCCGCCCGCAAGATCGTGGCGTCGGCCCGCGCCAGATACGACGGCAGGCTGCGGCCGGATCTCAACTCCGGGCCCGGCGGCAACCCATTCAACGACCTGGAGTGCGGCAAGTTCTACGCGCGTGCCATGAGCTCGTGGTCGCTGCTGCTGGCGTGCCAGGGAGTTGTGCTGGACGGGCCCGCTGGCGTCATCGGCTTCCGGCCAAACTGGCAGCCCGAGGATCACCGCTCGTTCTTCAGCGGTCCGGAGGGTTGGGGCCTATTCGTGCAGAAGCGGGAGCGCGGCGTGCAGACCGAACTGCTTGAGGTGCGCCACGGGCGCCTCAAGGTGCGGGAGATGGTATTCAGGCTGCCGGCCGGTGCCCGGTGCCGATCGGTGCGCGTTGTGTCTGGTCGCCGCTCAGTGCCCTGCTCCCTGAGGCAAGAGGCGGACGACGTGGTTATAGCGCTTGAGCAGCCGCTGGAGGTGCGCGAGGGCAGCTCTATAGGCGTGAGGCTCAGCATCGGAGTGGCGGGCACATCGGCCTGAGCCGGAAGGCGGGGGCAAAGCAACCTTCCTTAAGAAAGCACAGCGATGTGCCGATAGTAACGGTGGAGTGTAGCGCCATACTGGTGGGGCAGGTACAGGAACCAGTGCGTCGCGGTGCGCGGAGCCGGCGCAACGCCATGGCAAAGGGCGAGCGGCTCCGGTACGTGCCACCAAAGCAGGTGCCACTACATCCCTCCCTTCTCGGCCGCCGGGCGCCGCGACCTGAGCACAGCGGCGCCCGGTCTGCCTTTTGGTGGCTCACAGACGCGGAGGTGCCCGGCGGCGAACTCACCACTCCTCCGCCAGCGCAACCGGGGGAAGGGGATGGCGGTAAGTTGCTGGATAGCAGCGCCGCCTCGGAACGGAACACCCCAGCCCGCAAGCTATCTTGGGTTGCCGGCCACACTCCCAGCTTCCCGCCTATTCTCAGCCCGCGAACGAAAGCTCTCCGAAGAGCCAGGGCTGGTGGAAGGTGGTCCTCATCGGCGCCCAACACAGCCACTGCGTATCGCCGCGGTGGGGGCGGTCCGCACGGCCTAGCTGCATCCGCCAGACGTCGCCCGGGCGCGGGGGCATGGGCACGTCCCACGTGGTGAGGCCGGCGAACGGTATGGCGATCTCCGCCGTCCACCTGCCGGGCCACACCCTCACGGCGGAGCGTAGGCCCGCCACATCCCAACCGATGTCAGAGTCCGGCGAGCGCCAAGTGGGCCCCGGGTAGCCGGTTAGCAGGATATCATACTGGGCGTTGAGCGGGTTCACGCCAAGCTCGAGGTACTGCACGGGGTTTGGACCAACGCCCTGACCGCGGCGCAACGGCACCAAGAACACCTCCACGGTCTCCTCGGTCCACAGCTGGGCGTCTCGGTCGGCCAGGGTGGCCCACGGATCGTCATCCTCGCAGTCGAACCCCACGTAGAGGAACGAATCGTCGTACAGCAAGCGTGCGGTTGTGGCAATGGGTTGGCGTTTCAGCGCGATGGGGTCGTAGTTCACGTCCAGCGGGGAACCGGCGAGCCAATGCGGAGAGGTGAGCGAGCCGTCCAGGGGCAACGGCTGGGCGATGCGCGCAGCTACAGCTCGAGACGGACGTGGCAAAGAGCCCACGGCGGCCAGTGGGATGGGAGATGGCAGCATAGTGGCGACCTCCTGCCGCGGAAGCGGCCGAGAAGGGGTTCCCCGCCCGCGATCGGTGTCCTCCTGGCGCCTTTGCGGAGGCGCAAGCGTCCTAGCGCAGTAGCGACGACGGCTTCAGGCGGCTGGCGACGGTGCCTGCGGCGGCTGGGCTGCAGGAAGGGCGATGCGTGGTGCGAAAGGATGTAGTGCGGCCGGGCATGGGGCCGTTCCGTGTTCGGGCCGATCTGACGTCGTACCGCTCTGACACTGATGCAACCATCAGCCGCCGAACTCTACGAAGCCGGGCTTCAGGGCGAACAAATGGAAGCCAAGCTGCACGAACTGAAGGGGCACCTATCGAGCCACTTCGACAAGGCCGGTGAGCTGTTGGCCTAACTGGAGCCGTTCCTTGCCAGCCCGGCTTACCGCCAAAGCCCGAGTTGAACACCCGCATACTCATCGCCCCCGACTCGTTCAAAGGCAGCCTCTCCGCTCTGCGAGCCGCGGAGGCCATTCGTCGAGGTATCCTCGGTGTACTGCCAGACGCGCGCATCTCGCTTCTGCCCATTGCGGACGGCGGCGAAGGCACGGTGGATGCCATCCTCGCTGGGGCGGGGGGCCGCCGTGTCGAAGTCACCGTCACGGGTCCGCTCGGCATGCCGGTTCCCGCCGCCTACGGCGTTCTGGCGGACGGCCGTACCGCGGTCGTGGAAGCTGCTGCTGCGTGTGGACTTCACCTGCTTCGCCCGGAGGAGCGCAACCCGTTCCTCGCAACTACGCGCGGAGTTGGCGAGCTCCTTATGCACGCGGCCGCCACAGGCTGTGAGACCATACTGCTAGGCGTCGGCGGCAGCGCCACCAACGACGCAGGCGCGGGAATGCTGAAGGCGCTTGGCGCCCGCTTTCTTGGTGCCGACGGCGGCGAGCTGCCCGACGGTGCTGCGGGGTTGGAATCCCTGGCCTACACCGATATGGGCGCCTGGCGGTGGCCTCAGCAGGGCCCCAACGTTGTGCTGGCAGCGGATGTCACCAACCCCCTCTGTGGGCCTCAAGGGGCCTCCGCCGTCTACGGTCGCCAGAAGTTCCCCTCCCACGAAGATGCCACGCCAACGGCCATTCGGCGGCTGGATCGCATCCTAGAGCGCGTGGCGGAGGTTGCCGCGCCGCTAGTGGGCGAGGCCGCTGCTTATGCTCCAGGGGCGGGCGCTGCGGGCGGACTGGGGTACGCCGCCCTGGCGTTTCTCGGCGCCACGATGCGGCCCGGCGTCCAGGTTGTGTTGGAGGCCACCCGCTTCAACGAGAGGGCGCAGGATGCCGATCTGGTGGTGACCGGCGAGGGGGCGTTGGACTCGCAGACGCTGTACGGCAAGGCGGTGCGCGGCGTGTGCGAGGCCGCCCAGAGCCACGGGGTGCCAGTGGTGGCGATCGCGGGCTCCGTCTCTGCAACCTCCGATGAGCTGCGCGCACTCGGCTTAGCCGCCTGGTGCTCCATCGCTCAAGGGCCCATGGACCTGCCGCAGATGCTTGCCAGCGCCGAGTCGCTTGTGGAGGCTGCTGCCGGTTCCATGGCTCGGTGGCTAACGGTTGGGCATCGCCTGCCATAGCGCCCTGCGCGGTGGCCAACCCAAAGCCGCGTGCTCACCGATGCAGCCATGCAAGCCCTTTCCTTTCCCAGCAAGCATGTGCTATAATGGCCTAGCAATTGGACGCCGCCATGTCCGCCGTGCGCTGGTCCGGCCGCGTGGGCCGCAATCAGCCGGGGGACGAGCGCTACCGCACAGCGATTGGTTCGTTGGGGGTTAGGAGGGGGCACGTTGGACGAGGACAAGAACTCTCTCACCACTCGTGATATCGGTAGGATGGGAGGCAACGTTACCAAGGCCAGGCACGGCAGAGAGCACTTTGTGGAGATGGGCCGCCGCGCCGCCCAGGTGCTGAAAGAGAAGTACGGCAAGGAGCACTACGCCAAGATGGCGCAAAGCCGCCGCGCCGGCCGTACAACCGAGCAGACGGAATCTAGCTCCGAGACGATCACCGCGGCGGAGGCTGGCAGGCTGGGTGGCACCGTGGTGAAACAGCGCTACGGCCACGACCACTTCGTCTCAGCTGGCCAGCGCGGTGGCTCCGTTACCAGAGACAAGTACGGCCCGGATCACTACGCCCGCATAGGCCGCATGGGCGGGATGACCAAAGGCAAGCGAAAGGACGCATCCGCGGAGGCGAGCTCCTAGCCCTGTGGAGCCGAGAGTTAAGAGGCCAGAGGTGATAGAGTACAGGCTCCATCGCTTCTGCCCTGTTGCTTCTCATCTCCCATCCTTCGCCCCTGCCGGCGCCACCCGGTATATCACCACTGCCTGCTCGCCCGCGCCCGTGGTGTAGGCCGGTGTGAGGAAGGGCACCGCAAGCACTGGCCGGCGTACCACCGCCCGCTCCGCCGGTCCGTACATCACATACTGTACCCTGGCCCGGCGCAGGAACTCCCGCTGCCAAGCTCCTGTGTTGGCGCCGGCGTAGAACCTGAGGGTCGCGCGCAACTTCGCGGCGAAGTGCGGCGTCTCGCCCCAGTGGCCCGCGTACGTGTGGCAGCCGGTGAGCGCCGGTAGAAACACGGCTACCCCTCCCAGCGGCAGCGCCAACACCCCCTCGCCGTGGCAGTGCTGCTCCAGCCATCGCATCGCGTCCATTTCGGTGGGCAACAGCAGGACCCGCTGGCCCGACTCAGTGCGGTTCTCCTGCACGTTCTGCGCGGCCCGCCAGAACCACCGCGCGTTCGTCAGGAACGTGACCGCCACCAGCGCCGCTAGGGCCAGATGCGGGTGCCTCCGACCGCCCCACAGGCGAACCGCCCCCATGCCAGCAAGCGTGGCGATCGGCACGTGCACCCCCATCAAGAGCTTCCGTTGAAAGGATACCGGTATGTAAGGCACGGCCAGCCCCACCACCGCCCAAACTACTAGCAGCCACTCATCGGCTGATGCGCCGTCGCCCTTTCTTTGCTTGAGCATCCGAGCAACCGCCACCCCTGCCAGCGGCAGCGCCAGCCCATAGCCCAGCAACTCGTAGCGCAGAGCGGCGGAGCCAGTTGGCACCAGAACGCGCTGGTGGAAGATGTGGTTCGCGCGGAGCAGGTAATACTCGTAGGCCAGGGCCGGCGTGCACAACGCCCCTGCGATTGCGGCGTGGACCCAGCCGAGCTTCCACCTCGGCTGCTCGGTGGCCGTCCTGAGCAGAAGGTAGCATGGCCACACAACCGCCAGCGTTACCACATCGTAGCCGTGGACGTTGGCGAGCAAGCACGCCAATGCGCCTGCCGCCACCGCGTAACGTGCCATGCCTGTTCGCTGCGCCCTCAACATGAAGAGCACGAACCAGAGCATCAGGCAAAGCGCCGCCAGAAAGAGCGGATTCTGGTACAGACTCAAGAACGATATCGCCTCCGTCTGCCAGAGGTCCACCGGAGACGACGGCACGCGCCGCGGGAACAGCCATCCTACGCCGGAGGAGAAGCAGACCAGGAGGAATGCGGCCCTCTGAGCCGCCGGCTGTGACACGACTGCGACGATCAGCCGGTGGACGGAGATCAGAAAGAGGATACCGAACCCCACCCGTGCTAGGTGGAACACCGCCAGAGGAGACAAGCCGGTGAGCCGGCAGACCCAGCCGAGCACCAGAAACAGGGCGTTGAAGAAGATGGCGCGCTGCGGGGCTGTGGTGAAGCGATCATCGAAAAGGAGCGCGCCGTGTGCCGCTTGGCGCATCCACGCCATGTAGACGTAGGGATCGTCCACGTTGTGCAGAAGGCCTACGAAGTAGACGCCCGTACCCCACGTAGCCACCCACACCACCAGGTACGGCAACGACGCCAGCGCAACGCACGCCAACGCCCATCCCAAAGCCCATCGACGCGAAGCGGCCATGATCCTCCAATAGCAACCAGCCAGGCTGCCTCTGTCCGTGCCGAGTATAGCCACTCAGCCCGCTCGCCGTCAACCTGCCTGGCTCCGAAGGCGAAACCATGGCGCGCCTTTTGATCATCGGCTGACCAGCGGCAGGCCTCCGGAGGCTAGCGCTCGAATCCGTACTGTGCGGTCCGCCTATGCCACTGCTGGTCACGCGCCCCGGCGGCTGTCTGGTGACGAATACTCTTGGGGGACGAGGCGGAAGGCAGGGCCTTGCTGTTTCGTTTCGGCCATCTCGTTTCCATCGCCTCCCTATGGGATTCATGAGAGGAGTTTACATGACATCACGTGAGCGAGTGCTGAGAGCCTTGGCCTTCCAGGAGACCGATCGAGTGCCGCGAGACCTTGGAGCCATGCGCTCCACCGGCATCAGCGCCTTCGCCTACCCCAAGCTTGTGGCGGCGCTTGGCCTTCCGCCCCGGCGGCCGCGCGTGCACGATACCGGCCAGATGCTCGCCCTGCCAGACCTGGACGTGCTTGACGCCCTGGGTTGCGACGTTGTCACCATCGACGGGGGCGTCACCAACGCCTTCGAGGAGGCGGAGAAGTGGCAAGACTATGACTTCGGCGGGCGGCTGCAGGCACGCGTGCTCGACCCCGCCGCCTTCACGACCCAGCCCGACGGCACCGTGGTGCAGTGGAACAGCCTCCGAATGCCTCCCACATCCTACGTCTTCAACGCAGACCACAGCGGCCAGCCGGTTTTGGACTTTGACAAGCCGCTTCCACTGCTTGACCTGAAGCAGTACAAGCGGAACCTAGATGCTCATCCCATCACCGATGAGCAGGTGAAGCGCACCGCGGACCTGGCTCGCCGCGTGCGGGCATCCACAGACCGCGCCGTCTTCTTCACGGACTACTGCGGCGCCGGCCTTGGCATCGGTGGTTACTGCGGCATCGGCATATTCCCCGTCATCTGCAAGCTTGAGCCCGAGTTCGTGGCCGAATACCACGGCATCACGGTGGAGTACGGCATCCAAAGACTGCGGGCCGTGCTGCCAGAGGTGCGAGACTGCGTTGACATCATCATGACTACTGCGGATGACTGGGGCACGCAAAACGCCCTCATCGCATCGCCGGAAACCTACCGCACCCTTTTCAAGCCCTACTACCGCCAGTTCAACGACGAGGTGCACAGGCTGGTGCCGGGTGCGAAGGTCTTCATGCACAACTGCGGCGCCATCTATGAGCTGCTGGACGAGATTGCGGACAGCGGCTTCGACATCCTGAACCCCGTGCAATGGTCCGCTGGCGGGCATTCCTACAAGAAGTGGAAGGACCGGGTGCGAGGGCGTCTGGCGCTATGGGGCGGAGGCGTGAACGCACAGCACACTCTTCCGCACGGCACCGTGGAGGACGTTAGGCGCGAGGTCCGCGAGGTAGTTGGCTACCTGGGGCAAGACGGCGGGTACGTGTTCTGCAACATCCACAACCTGCTGGCGGAGGTGCCGCCTGAGAAGGTGATCGCCATGTATCGCGCTGCTGGCGAAGCATCGGAGGGCTGAGAGATGGCCGGCCAGCCACCCGTGGAGGAGCGGCGTCCAGAATGGGTTGGGGCCAGCAACGGCCGATCGGGCGCAGTGGTAATCAGGCCAAAGGATGGCAGCACCAACCGTTGACGGAGGTCCGCGCCCGCGTGCCGTCCGCCCTTGCACCTAGCTTGCGCCCTCTGATATACTGATCCGCGAGGGCGAACAACCCTCGCCAGTAAGCAAACACAACGTCCGGATGCCGGGAAGACGGTGAGATGCCGTCGCTGCCCCGCAACTGTATTCGCAGACGAAACCCGCAACACGCCATTGGTCCCACGGGGCTGAGAAGGCGCGGGAAGTAGGGTGACGCGTAAGCCAGGAGACCGATCCGGACGCCAAGACCGACGCGCCGCTTCGAGGGAAGAGGGCGGTCACCGGGCACTACTGGTACGCCCCTGGCAGCTCGTGCGGCCGGGGGTCTCGTTCTCTATGGGAGGAACGAAAGTGTTACCAAGTGCTCGTGGATTACATGCCCGTGTGCGTCTCCTTCTCCTCACCATTCTCCTCGCGCTTGTGGCGATGGCAGCATGTCCGGGCGCTTACGCAACCCCGGGCGACGTGAACGGCGATGGCAGCGTCACCATAGCGGATGCTATGCTGGCGCTTAGGGCGTCCCTGGGCCTCATCCAACTGGATTCTGCAGCTGCCCAGGCGGCGGACGTCGCTCCAAGGCCCGGAGCGGATGGCAGGCTGTTCGGCGATGGCGTCATCAACGTCGCCGACGTGATGCGCATTCTGCAGGCCGCGGTTGGCCTCATCCAAGAGAGCGAGTTGGCACCGGTTGCCAACTCGCGTATCTACGCGCTGAACGGCAAAACTCCGCTCGGTTCCCCCGGCACGGCATCCATCATCGACATCCAGGCCATGCTCAGTGGCAAGCCAGGGGCTTCCGTAACCAACGCGTTTGCCACAGGCGCCGTGCCCAACCAGATCCAGGTCGTGGGGGACACCGCATACATAGTCAACTCCGTGTCCAACACGCTTCAGATCGTTGACCTCAAGACCCTTCGCGACGCCCGCCCGCCCATCTACTTGGGGGACGGCGCCAACCCCATGCAGGCCGCCCTGCCAGGCGATGGCAATGCCTACGTTGCGCTCCTTATGACGAACGAGGTGGCGGTGGTGAACCTAAGCAGCGGGGTTGTGGAGAACCGCATAAAGGTGGGCGTGGCCCCAACGGGCGCAATAGCCGCCAGGGGCAAGGTGTACGTAACCAACACCGCCTTCCAGTACGACCCCGCCACGCAGATGGTGACCTACGGCCAGGGCACCGTTAGCGTCATCGACCCGGCAACGGCGCAGGTGGTGAAGACGCTGCAGGTCGGCACCAACCCCCAGTATGTGACCATCGATCCGCAGGGCCGGGTACACGTATCTTGCACCGGTGATTACGGCAGCCACCCTGGAGAGGTGGACGTAATCGACCCGCGCATCGACGAGGTGGTGGGGCGCGTGCCAGTCGGCGGAAGCCCTGGCCCCATCGCCATCACGTTTGACGGGCGTGCCTACATAGGCGATGCCAGCTACGGCGTAACTGCGTACAACGCAAGCACGCTTCAGGTAACCATCCCGCCGGAGCGCGCGCTGAAGCTGGGCGGCACCGTGCTGGACATCAAGGCGGACACCATGGGCCGCCTGTACGCCGCCCTGTTCGACAAGGACCTAGTGGTGGAGTTCGAGCCGGCCACGGGGGCGATACTTGCGCAGGCGCCCACCGGAACCGGCCCGGAGGCCTTGGCGATTCAGTGATGACCGTTGGCGGCGCATCGAAGCCCCCAACTCCGATGCGCCGCCGCATCCAGTTAGCCCGGCTTCACGGCGCTCACTGCAATGCTTGCCGCGTAGCCCCTTACGTCCTCGTCTGGAAGCGTGCGCAGCAGATCGCTAACCGGGCCGTCTGCGCCACGCAGCATCTCGCCCGCGTCCTGCTCTGATGTGATGGTCACGTTCGCCAGGCCAGCCTCCCGCATAAGCGCAAGGTACTCATCCTTGGTAACGGCCCCTCCCACGCAAGCGCAATACAGGTTTGGGTCGTTGGCCAACTCCGGCGGGAGATCGCGTAGCTTCACAATATCGCTCACCATCACGCGGCCGCCTGGCCTAAGCACACGGGCGATCTCCCGGAACGCCTGAGCCTTATCTGGCACCAGGTTCAGCACGCAGTTGGAGATCACCACGTCAACGGTGCCGGACTCCACAGGCAGGTGCTCGATCTCACCCAGGCGGAACTCCACGTTGGCCAAGCCGCTGTTGCGGGCGTTGGCGCGGGCCTTGGCTACCATCTCCGGCGTCATGTCAACGCCGATGACGCGGCCGGTTGGCCCTACACGCCTGGCGGCTAGGAAGCAGTCTATCCCCGCGCCGGACCCCAGGTCCAGAACCGTTTCCCCCGGCGTCAGCGAGGCCAATGCAACCGGGTTTCCGCAGCCCAAACCAAGGTTGGCCCCTTCTGGAATCTGCACCAGGTCGCTGGGTGAGTAGCCGATGGCGGTGGCGTTCGAACCGCAGCAATCGCCCGCAGAGGATGGGCCGCAGCATCCTCCCCCGCCAAGGGCCACTTGGCCGTAAGCCTGGCGGACGGTTGCGCGCACGCGATCGGCCTCCTCCGCGGCTATCTCCTTGAGCAGCTGGTCAACCTTAGCCGCTATCTGGTCTCGGATGCGCCGAACCACGTCCAGTGGCTGGCCGGCTGGGTCGTCCAAGCCCCAGTCTTCCATGTCGCCGTGGAGCAGGGCTGGGCAGCTCTCGGAAACGCCACAGCCCATGGTGATCACGCGGTCGGCGGCGTCGATCATCTCCTTGGTAAGGAGCTTGGGCGACAGGCCATCGGTTGGCACGCCCATCTCCCGCAGGGCCTCAAGGGCGGCTGGGTTTGGGCGCTCGCCGGGCATCGTGCCCGCCGATGTTGCCATTGCCACATCATTCGCGCGGTGGTTAAGTATCGCCTCGGCCATCAGGCTTCGGCCGCTGTTGTGCACACAGACGAACAAGATGCGCTTCATTGGGTCACACGCTCCGCTTGGCGGCGCGCCGCACGGCAATCGCCACCCAGTGGGTCATCGGTTGGCGCGGGCAGATGCGACAACGGCCGGGAACGCCCGCTTCCTGAGCGCAAACGCGACGTTCACGAGGCCGATCATCACCGGAACCTCCACCAAGGGGCCAATCACGGCGGTGAAGGCCTGCCCGCTGTTAATGCCGAAAACCGCCACCGCCACTGCAATGGCAAGCTCAAAGTTGTTGCTGGCTGCCGTGAAGGCGATGGTAGTGGTCTTTGCGTAGTCCGCTCCAGCCCTCCACCCCATCCAGAATGATACCAAGAACATCACCACAAAGTAGACAAGGAGCGGAACGGCTATTCTCAGCACGTCCAAGGGAAGCTGGACTATGTACTCGCCCTTAAGGCTGAACATCACGATGATGGTGAAAAGCAGCGCCACCAACGTTATTGGGCTGATGCGAGGGATGAACTCCCGCTCGTACCAGGACCTCCCCTTTGCCCTAAGCAGAACCACGCGCGTGAGCAAGCCTCCGAAGAAGGGGATCCCCAGGTAGATAAGGACACTCTCCGCAATCTGCCCAATGGAAACGTGGACGATGGCGCCCCTAAGGCCAACCAGCGGCGGAAGCACCGTGATGAAGAACCAAGCGTACACGGAGTAGAAGAGTACCTGGAACACGGAGTTGAACGCCACCAACCCCGCCGCGTACTCCGGGTCGCCCTCAGCCAGGTCGTTCCACACGATGACCATGGCGATGCAGCGCGCCAGACCGATCATGATGAGGCCAACCATGTACTCCGGGTATCCACGCAGGAACGTGATGGCCAAGAGGAACATGAGCACGGGGCCGATGACCCAGTTCTGGATCAGCGAGAGCCCCAGCACGCGGACGTTGCGGAAGACCTCGCCCAGCTCTTCGTAGCGCACCTTGGCCAGGGGCGGGTACATCATGAGGATGAGGCCGGCGGCGATTGGTATGGACGTGGTGCCCACCTGAAGCCCGGTTATGGCACCCACAACGCTGGGCACAAGGTAGCCGGCGCCAACGCCCGCCGCCATCGCCAGGAAGATCCAGAGCGTGAGATACCGGTCTAGGAAAGATAGCCTCTTGGCAGCTCCGTCAGGCATGGCTGAAACCTTTCTCCTCCATGGTTAGTTGTTGGTGGGGCCGCTCGTCCCAGTTACGCACAGGGCGGGGACAGAGCTCGTTCAGCGGCACGCTAAGAACCTGGCACAGCCGCTGGCGATCGCGCTGGATCGTAGGGTCGTCCGCCAGCCAGCCGCGCAGCAGCTTCAGCAACGGCAAAGCGTAAGGGTTTGCGGCATCTTCGGCCAGGCGGTAATGGACCCACCGGCCCTCCTTTCGCTCATCCAACAGTCCGGCAGCCCGCAGCACGGACAGGTGCTTAGACGTGGTGCTTTGAGATAGCCCCAGCACGGCCTGGATCTGGCAGACGCAGAGCTCGCCACACTCCAGCATCTTCAGGATACGGGCGCGCGATGGGTCCGCCGCTGCCTTGAAAACCGCCTCGTAGGCCCGCATTGTTTCCACTCCTCGCCATATCGCCATACAACGATATTATACAGCAACAACCGGGTTTGGGCAAGTGCCGAAAGGGCTTCCGGGCCGAAGGATGTACGCAGAGAAGCTCCTGGGTTGCCCCCAGTCCCATGCTTCCGCGGCCGGGTCCACACACCTGGGAAGCCGCCGTTGCATGCCAGGAAGAGGGGCTGCATGCAACACCTCACACGCTCCTCCCAGCTCCCCTCTCCCCG
>Ga0123519_10008718_pt1 | contig 15404 bp, 8 predicted proteins | sample YelNatPaOPRAMG02_FD_87396 | JGI IMG/M metagenome (GOLD analysis project Ga0123519, IMG submission 87396) | Hot spring microbial communities from Yellowstone National Park - Yellowstone National Park OP-RAMG-02 (version 2) | ecosystem: Environmental > Aquatic > Thermal springs > Hot (42-90C) ...
AAACCCTTTTCACAGAATCTTAAAACAAGAGGAAGTCCAACATATCCAAGCCCGATCACTCCAATAACTGCCTTTTTTGAAATTATTTTTTCTTTCAAGTCCACTTTATGTCCCCTGTTGAAAACCGTTTTGGCTGTCTTTTAATATATCACACCCGAATAAAACTCTCAATAATCGGTTGTTGAGACGTGGTTATCTCTTTTCTATGTTTTTCAAAAATTTCTCTGGACCATATTTGATTATGTATCTGCTTATACGGTTTTTCCCTGTTGAAGTTAACCGTGGAACATTCATTTCCTCTGCGCAATAGCCCGATTCAGAAAAAGAAACTGAGTCCTCAACAACGTACAGGTACCCATTGTGGTAGCGAACAGTGTGAATACCTGTAAGTTCTCTATCCTCAAGACGCGCTATTTCTTTAATTGATGAACCACTATCATAAAGCACAGACACAAAACCATCAGGCAGCCGTGAACCAGCAAATAAGAATCTCCTTTGCAAATCAAGGCAAACACCAATAACCTTAAACGGCAGAATCAACGAATATTGTTCTTTTACATCAGATCGGGTATCTTTCATTTTTGAAATACCTGTGGTCCAGCCTGTTAAATAGAACATATCTGGTTCAGGCGCTTTTTCCATTGAAGGACCGGGTCTAATAATTACGGTTTTCACATTCGCACTATAAAGAAATCCCTCTTTCATAGGTTTTGTGCGGTCATAAACTTTAAGGTCTCCGATATAAATCTTTCTCCCCTCGCCAGGACAAATTCCTGTTGGCCACCATGTTGTTGCTGGGTCTTTGACACTATCCCAGTGTCCCCCGATATAAAACCAGTATGCCCCTGTATCAAGTTTATAGGAGCCTGTGCCATAGGTACCATAGGCGCTTCCAGCGATAAAGAGCCGATTTTCTTCAGGAACAAGGACCACCTGATTTGCACGTTGAAACCATGGAATTTCTCCATATACCCCAAATGTAGTATCAATGGTTCTACCATCCGGCTTAATTTTAACGAGGGAACCAGGATAAAAACCGCCGAACATTTTGCGCCAGCGAAGAAGTATAAAAATAGAACCATCAGGAGAAACTGCTAAGTCCCACGGATTCTCAAGAAAACATGGCCTGTAATAGCTAATCGTGATAATATCTGATCTTTTTAATTTCACAGGATTAATTTTAATAGTATTATTTTCCATCAGGTAGGTCGTCTCAGTAGAAGTAAAATCATGAGCAAGTTTGTACTCACAATCATTAATCTTCACTTTACAAATGACCCCCTGTACATAAAAACTTGCATTCGATGTGTTAGAAACAATGAATTTTGTCTCTCTCAACCCCATTCTTCCATCATAGCCAAAACTTCTATCAAGTTCCCAAGTAATTCCTGTACATACATGCACCTTGTATACACCAGAAGGCATCTGATGCATTTTATAATCACAACCGTTCCATAATGCTTCATACTTACCTGGTTCAACCTCATCCGCTGGGACACAACAAACCCATTCTCCTTTTGCTGTTCTTATGACTATAGCGTGAAATGTTTTTTCTTTGCCCTTAAAAGAAATCAACAATTCTTTGCTTTCCTCCTGGATCTGGGAAAAGCAAACAAGACCCATGAATAAACATGCGACCATTACCATAATAGTTTCACTTTTCACTTCAAAAATCCTCGAAGTTATCGATCAATCAGTACAAAATCCACACCCTTAAATTTTACCCAGATATTTTCATCTTTTCTGTTTACAATGCTACCCCTGACACACCGAACATCGCTCGCTTTTCCTATTTCAAGTTTCACTGTTCTTTCACCAATATTCTCCCACTCAGGAAACACTGGCCGATCTGGTTCATTCCCGAAGTGGTAGTCAAACAGTATTATACACTCTTTTTTTCTCCAACCAGTCTTCTCGCAACACTCATATCATCTTCTATATTGCAAACACGATTAATACCGGCGCGCCTGACAAAAATAGTTGCAAAATTACGTAAAGAAGTAGAAAAATTATGTCCCTGAATAAGATTTGACCAATCTGGTTGATCCCTGTCTTCTTCATCCCTCTGGTATGATGTTCCTAACAAAAATCCTGAAACCAGAATAGAGCCGGAACCGGACTTCACTTCAAATGCTGCTGGAGAACCATCCCTGTATTGCAAAAGTGTCTTTGCTTTCTCCGGGAGTTTTAATATTGACTTTTGACTGATCACAGGAAACCTGATTGAAGAATCCATGTTCGTGGCTTCATCAAGAAGTTCAAGATAATGTACATTTGCAAGACCTCCGATATTACAGAATTTTTGTGTTGAGGAGTCAAATCCTTTCATAACATCGTTAAGTGGCACTACACTATCATACTCGTCTTTCAATAAACCGCCATCAAGAATAAGCATTCCCCCTTTTGAGACCCAGGATTTAACAATGTCCCATGTCTTTCTTTCAATATAAGCAAATGGCATATATAGAACCAAATAATTTTTAAGTGCCCCATCATCCACATTATAACTTGAAATAATGTCAACACCATAATTCGCATGCAGTAAGAGTAGATAAATGGCTATTAATTCTTGGTGTAGTGAAGCATCCCATATTTCCTGAGCAGGTGTCCATAAAACTGCAACTTTTGCTGGTTCGGGTCGAGATTCAATCAGATAATCTTCTGCCTCACCAAATTCTCTGTGGATAATTGTAATCTCACGCAGAAGGTCACGTACAATTTCTGTAGTATAGTTCTCATTTCCCCACATACCACCATAACTATACCAGTGAAAATGCCGGATGCCACGTGCAGCAAGTTCATAAACTTCAAAGTGGTTCAAAAAACATGGATATGACCCACGTATTGTAGTCACAAAGGCACTCATTGGTTCTCCTCTTGTATAGCCCCGCATCATGTCAGCATACCATGAGAAAATCCCCTGAAGGTAAAAGTTATACCACGGAGTAGGTTCACTCACAATTCCACGAAGTCCTTTCTTTCGATATACCATCCAGAAATCCCAACCATGACCTTCGTACCCACCACCAATTACACCTGCTGCAGGCCAGTTGGGTGATATAATCAATGAATCTGGATAATACTTCGCTGCAATTTTTCCGGTTTCTGCAACAAGGTCTGTAAGATACTCCATGCGTGCCCTGTTAACCCAGTAAAAAAGAGCAGGATTTGATTTTTTCAGGGCATCCACATGCGGTGGCTTTGCACCATGTGGTACAAGCTTTATTTCACGATAATCCCTGAAACCAATATCAAGCAGGGGTACATTCAAACGTTTGAAATACGAGATCAAAAGAGGAAGAATCTGACTTTCTGCTGAAAGAAAATCCTCAAGATTTCCACTTCCAATTTCATCATCTCCGTGCAATACCATGACATTATCACGATTTATTCGGCGCTCATAAGAATCAAGGGTATTTAGTGCATTTGTAGCATATTCCCTGCGTTTCACCTCAAGTCCTTCGTAGGTGATTTGCAAAATTCCCAATCCCCAGTGGTCTGTATACTTAAAATTTGCTTCTTTTATCAACCTGCTCAATTCAAGTGAGTTTTCTTGTGAGTTTTCTTGGTCCCAGATACAATTCATCCCTATTTCCTTAAGTAATGAAAGATTTTTCTTTATCCATTCCGGGTCATCCTCGGGTTTGCTGGTGAAATCAGTTGAAAATGCTATTTTTTGAGGAAGCCGTTGCAAATGAAAATTCATCGTTTCCTTCCGAACATAATCACGATTTTCGTCAACAAACTCATCCGCGGTCTCTAAAATCAAACGTGGCGGTCTGACGGAGGATGGTATATAATAAAGATAAACATGAAATAACTTTGATCTGCTGTCCCATAAGAATGTCCGGGAAAGGTCTTGTTCTTTGTTTTTCACTCTGATATCTACCTGGCAATTGACAGGTATCTCGCTTTCCCTGTAAACATGAAGAACTTTGCCGTATGCAGGCATTTTTATCCATCCCGAATCATCATCTTTTCCCAGCCACAGTTGAACTGGCGGTTTTTCTGCATTAAGACCATTCTTTCCAGCGTACCCAAGGAGGGGAAGAAAATCCCAGTCCTTGTATCCATTAAAATCAATCATGCACCTTGTAACTCTGAATGAGAAAGTTGCTGGAGTTGATTCAAGATTTTTTATCCTGACTTCAAGTGAAAACTTATCTTCGGCATGAATAGGAAACGTTAGAAATATAGGAAGAGCAAAAAACGCAGGAAAAATTTTCATATTAATATTTTCCACCCTGTTTTATTGGTGTAGTAAAATTCTACTCACCTTTCTACATGCTGTCAAATCCAAGTGTATCAATCAAAATTCAAAAAATAATCGTCTGAACTTGACAGCCATAATATATTATGTCAATATATTTGTGGAAATCTTGGGAATGGATAAGAGTAAATCCTTGTTAAACCCCGTCAAAAAGCAACAAATTCTATTTAATTGTAGTAAATATCCATAAAATTTCAGAGAACACTAAGGTGGTTCTATAATTACGTTGTTCTTTATCTCTCCCTCAAGTTTATTTGGCAAAAGATTTTCTATTTGGAATTTTTTTTGGTTCATACATTGCTGGAAATACCATGTTAAATATTTTCTTGTCAAGTGTATTTTGAAAACTTCTAAATCTATTGTGTATCAATGGCTTTTACATCTCTTGACAAATCTCTTGGGGGGGGTACAATAAAAGTGCGGTATAGGACAGTAAGGTGAAAAATTAGTTCGGAGATAAAAATTGACAGGTGGGATTGGGTTGGGTAAATTAAATGAAAACGCAGTTTACTAAATATTTACGGATAAGAAAAAGGATATCAATTGGAAAAATTTAAAAAGATCAGGCATGTCTTCCTTGACATTGATTGTCTGAGTGACTGGGATACAAATATCGTTCAAAGATTTCCAAAAGCAGAAAAAATACCAATCCAGGGTCCAAAAACTCAAAATACTGAATGGGATAAAAGAGGTTCAGAGTATCCAATTGTATTTTACGAGGATGGTATTTACAGAATGTGGTATAGTGTTCAACCATCTGCAAAAAGTTATGAAGAAAATGCCGATCACTTTTATTCTGCTTATGCTGAAAGCATTGATGGAATCCACTGGAAGAAACCTGATTTAAAAATTACTGCCCAGGATTTCTGGCCTGGAAATAATCTTCTTGCCCTTCCAGGAACAATTCAGGGAATTGCAAAAGGACTACCTGGAAGTAAATATAAATATTTTGCTATTGTAATACAAATCAGCCCACCAGAAAAAGGAATCACAGATATCTCAGGAGCAATAGATGAAAGGGGAACAATTCTTTTTGGTTCAAACGATGGTTTACAATGGAAAAGAATTAAAAAAATACTCCAGCATGGTGACTGTGGAAATCTTTTCACTGATTTTCCATCACAGAGATATTTGCTCTACCAGAAGGTTGGGCTCATGCATAACATGTTTGCCCGTCGCAGCTTTATTGGACTTGAAAGCAAGGACTGCGAAAACTGGGTCGGATACAATGGTCCATTCAATTGGAACGAATGTTTTGTTGCAGACGATTATGATGATATGATAGCAAGACAGAGGGGATTTCTAATTACTGATTTTTACGGTGTCACGGTCCACAGGGTGGGAAACCTGTATATTGCTGTTCAAAATGTTTTCTGCATAGGATTGCCGTTGAGAAACTGTTTTGCTCAAAATCCTTCTGGTTTTTCTTATTTCAGGCTTGCCTATTCCCACAATGGTTTTCACTGGAGGTATCTTGCGGGAAGAAAACCATTCCTTGAACTTGGAGAACCTGGAGAATTTGATTCGGGTTTTATGTGTCCTGGGGGTAATTTACTTGAGAAACAGGATGATATTTTTCTTTATTATTCTGGAACACCATTTATGCACGGTTGGTGCATTGATGAAAATTTCAGATTCAGAAAGGATATTCCCCTTGGGGAACAAGAAGATGAATATTTTATAGGACTTGCGAAAATAAAAAGAGATAGGTATGCAAGTTTATATGCCAGTCACAGGGCAAGATTCTCGATTGATCCTCAGGTATCAGGAATGAGCCCGCTTTTTGTAAATCCTGAAAAGTCCACGTTCTATGTAAATGTAAACTGTCCATATGGTTATCTGAAAGCGGCAATAATTGACTCACAAACCCATAAGCCATTATCCGGGTTTAATTTTGATGATTGTGTTCCAATCACAGGAGATCATTTGCGAGCCCAGGTTGCATACAGAAATAAAAAGATATCAGACATTCCTCCTGATAAAGGAATTTATCTCGCTTTTGAACTTTACAGGGGCGAAATATTTTCCTATGAATGGGGGGTATAAAAACAAAGGAGGTGAGAACATGAAGAAAAAAGGTTTTACACTGATAGAACTGCTAGTCGTTATCGCTATCATCGCAATCCTTGCAGCAATGCTACTGCCTGCCTTAAGTCGGGCTAGAGAAAAGGCGAGAATGGCCTCCTGTATTAATAATCTCAAGCAGATAGGACTGGCAATGTCAATGTACAGGGAAGATTATAACCATCGCATTCCTCTTTCCAATTGTATGAGCGGTTTCTGGATGTATGCACTTTATGACCTCGGATATGTAAAAAACTGGCTGATTTATAAATGCCCATCCGATAGAAGGAAAGTTGTCTGGAGCAGGGCGGCTGGCAACAGAAGCTATTCGATGAATTATAATCTCAATGGTGGTTATGAAACAGATTTTTATAATAACCCTGTTGACTTTACAAATACCCTGTACGTTTATTGCCAGATGGGATGGGGCGGAGATTTATGGCCAGGACAGTGGTATGACGCATACACGCAATCTTCACATGTGTGGCATGTTTATATCAATGACGCAAATACGCATACCAAAATGATTCCAATCCTGTGGTTTGATTATCACGTAAGTGCATTGCCAATCGAACGTCTTGTGGAAGATTCTGCGCCTGGATATTCACCAGGTGGATCTTTAAGCGGGCATGGCATCTGGACCTTGAATAAAAATGACTGAGTATAAAGGAGGTGAACCATAATGAAATTTAGAGGTTTCACACTGATTGAGCTTCTTGTTGTGATTGCCATCATCGCAATTCTTGCAGCAATGCTGCTTCCAGTGCTTACAAGGGCAAGAGAACAGGCGCGTATGTCAACATGTCTCGCTAATCTCAAACAAATTGGGCTTGCTGTGCAAATGTATCTCAATGACAATAATGAATATTGGTTCCCGTTTTTGAGCGGACGTGCATCTGACCGCTGGACTACAATAAATGGTTCAAACTGGTTTTCATGTGGATTCTTGCGAACACTGATTGACAATGGGTATTTAAAAAATGCAACAATTATCTGGGGACCACCTGTCTGGTATTCTGACGATTATGTATTGAGACAGTCATATGGGGTTGTCAGGTGTCCTTGTGGGGAATTTGAGGGTCGGGATATCTACAATGGTGCTTATGGTTATTTAGGTGATTACTCGTACAATCCAAATCTTCCTAATAATGCAAAAAAACTTGGCAAAGTCCCAAAACCAGCAGAAACTGTTTTGTTTTTTGAACACCCATTGGGTAATGTTGCTCCTTCCCTTACACCTGGTGATCTCGGATACTTTGATAGAGTGCTTACGGGTGGTTTTTATGGCGGATCAAGGCATAGAAATATAGAACTGGTGAATGCAGTTTTTGTTGATGGACATGCAAAGTCTCTGACCCGACCTGAGTATGGAGAAAGCGCCTGGCCCCAGTGAAAAGTACTGTTCAATATAAAGGACCTTTTAGCAACCGGGCTAAGTCTGAGTTTTGAAATCAAGAATCCCTACCCGGTCTATTATTTGATTCTTAAACGGGATAATCGTATTGCTTCATTACCTATATCCTTAGTTTTTTCATATTCGGCATAAATTTCACCAACAATCACGTCCTGTTTGTCTGCTGGCAATAGTTCATCAATTTTTATTATATGTGTCCTTCTTTCTATAATGATTTTCTCAAGGGTAAGGGGCAGGTCAACTATTGTATCACCCTTACCGTAATAACCCCAGAAACTTGTTCCTGCCAATCTAAAACAATCGTATGGCGCATGCCCGGGCACTTCAAAACGAAGATACCGCCATCCATCAAAACAAAATCTACTCCATGAATGAACATCGTCACAATTCCATTCATCTTTTTTACCCACACTGATCCACCGTTCACCTTTTGCGTCACGAAGGCAATAGACAACCCTGCCCCAATCACTTGCTGCTTTTACCCAGATTCCAATATGACTGGCTCGTCCAGGAATTATGATTGGCTTGTCAGGTATCAGTGTAGCATAAAACGGCATTACTTTTCTTTCGTTTTCCTGTCTTTCAAGACGAACCGCAAGACCTGTCCTGCCCTGCTCCTCTGGAATTTTTACAATCGAAATGCTCATCCTGCCGATAAATCTTCTAACAAATTCATAGTGACTTGTTTCATAGTCAGAATCCTGCTGAAAGGAAATTTTCCATGTGCCATCACCAGGATTACCAAGTTTTTTTCTCAACTTAGAAGGCATTGAGTCAGAATGGTCAGGATAACCAAGTGTTATTCTGGCATCATGTGTAAGACCCCATAAATAACAGGGTGAAGTTGTGATGGTAAATGAAACCTTTCCATTTTTTGGTACAACAATTATTGAATTATCCATCTGGTCATATAATTCAAGAGATGAATTATTTTCAACATCCAGCAAGATTTCTCGCTTCCCGCGAAGAGTCCAGAATACATGAAGAATTTTTCCTGTTCTGTAGTGTTTATACTGTAAGCAAAATACGCTGTTGGAGCCAGTGGGAATGGATTTCACATAGTTCATTCTGTTCAATTGCCTTGTTAGAGTGGCAAAAGCAACATACATAATCTTCGGACTCAAGATAGGGAATTTCTGACACATCCCACCACCATAATGTTGTTCTCCCCAGGCATCAGCACATGCAAAAGGCGTAGGCATGCCAAGTAATCGCGTTGTTCCATAAGCATTCAGAATCAACTCTGCCCTCACAAAATGATCTGCTTCCTCTTGCTGTGTCAGGGCGCCTGGCATAGCAGGTGATACAGATGGTCCTTCAATAGCAGTCAAATTTGGCCATTCTTTTCCTGTTTTTAGCCATTCCTGTTTTAACTGCCACATGCATGATGCAAAAGAAACCTGGTCAATCTGCATCTCAGGAAGACGTTCAAACAGCACAACATCAAGAGCAGGTCCGTCCATCAATGCTGTTGCCTCTTTGCTATATCTAAGAAATGGAATGGGAAATGTTGGAATACCCCATGGTATCAAACATTTTGCGTCAGGCCATTGTTGCTTAATTACTGAAGCTCCAATAATAATCATATCGAGATACTTTTTATACTGTTGCTGTTCGCTGTCAGTCATTACGTACTCAGGTTCACCAAAGTATTCAGGAAAACTTATATATGAAATAGGACCAAGGAGTGGTTCCGCAAAGAAAATAGCAAGTTGCGGCTTATTAAGTGGTGATGGCTGCCCAAGCGGCGATTTTTTGATAGATTGAATGACTGCTTCCTTCATTACCTCGGGTTTTGTCGAATCCCATTCTACTCCAATGTGTTCTTTAATCATGCTTAATTGATACGCAAGAAAATGTGTGACAAAATGATGTTCCTGAAGCCATTTTTTTTCTTCTTCAGGATAGGAGACAAATGGTGTCATTGATGATTCAGCCCCTGCCCTGTACATGACATCAAAGCAAGGAATACCACTTGGAGTAATATGAGCTCCATTCCAGTTCCAGAAACCAAAAATTGGACCTTTGCCTTCTTCCCAGTTACCACGTTCCCGTGTATCAGGATGAAGAAAAGCCAGACTACGATTGATTGTTCGGGTTCCGTCGCTATCATTAATAATAAATTTCACGTCATGATATCCATATCGCCTGAGATTGACAGGAATTTTAATAGAAGTAGTTTTATGTGCAGCAAGAATTATTGACTTATTGAAATTTGTTTTCTCAACTCTATCCAGACTTTTTGTTTCAAGTGAAATCTTGATTCTCTGCGAAAAATCACTTCTATTTGTCAATTTTACTGTGTACGAAGGCACTTCTGGGGAAGTCCATATATGAGCGAAGTTATCGGGTTCAAAGGACACATTTACCAGTGGTTGTTCAAGGGTTATAGCAAAAATATGTACCCCACTTGGTAGACCTGCCTGATGGATACTATAATAACACGGGTCAGGAAATGCCCTGTAGATTGTTGTTTCTTTTGTAAGTTCCATTTCAAGATAGGGTAAATCAGAAAAACTTGTAATGCCATCAGGCTCAAGTGGTATCGTTACAAGATGAAGATATCCTTTACGGCCATTATTTAAGCTAACAGGAATACAACGAGTACTTTTAACAGAAAAAAGTGGGACACGCGACTTAAAATTTACAGGATGTCCTGCATTCGGACGATAAAACTGGACAGTAACAACTGAAGTTGTATCGGGCTTACCCTCAAATGCTGCAAGTAAATGTAGTTTTGAATATGGAGCATTCGGAATTCTGAATTGAATCCTTCCAGCGTCAATGTCAAGTGCTCCCCGCCATCTTGGATTTTCTCCCTCCCAGCCATCAAACCCACCTTCAAGGACACCAAATCTTGCCCAGGAACGACCAAGGTCTACATGGTCATGTCCACGTTCATGGACAGGAAGCAAAAAGGGAACATTCCCAACTTTTACTTCGCTGCTTTCACGCAGAATTCCTTCTTTGATCGAACTATTCATAAATTCAGATGAATTAAGATACGCAGAGATATCCAGTGTTACAAATTTTTTATGTTTTGGTGGTAGTGGTGAAACACTGATTGAAGAAATCTGAACTCCCTGCCACGCCTGTATCCTCACATGTCCTTCGTGATTTACATAATCACCTCTGACCTCTCTTAACATTCTTCCATCAAGATATATCAGAACGTCATTTTTTCGCATTTCATACCTGATACTCATCCAGCGTTCCGACAGTGAAGGAAGAGAGGAAATATCTCTTTCAACCTGTGTACGCACCATTGATGGGTAAGTTGAAATATCCCTTGGTATTCTTTTCACATTGTAGGTACCATACAATCCATAACGCTCGCCTGGCAAAGCAGGCAATGACCATTGAACTGCCTCAGAATCTGTTCCTTTAATCCCTGAAACAGAGAAATCAAGACAGTTTGGCTCACGGTCCTCCAGACTTTTAAGACCTGCAGAAACAGAAATTCCTCCTGCATACTGCTGGGTGGGTACAAATCTAAATCTGATAACAAGTTGAGCATCTCCTGTAATTTTGGGAATTCTTGTGATTGTTATACCATTGGGTCCAACAACAAGTACATGATGTCCATCCTTCTCAACTACAATACTATCACTGCAAGTAATAATCCATTCGCTAATTGACGATCCAAAAATCTTCCTAAGTAAATCATCTGTCAACTTACCTGGTGGAACATCGCCGAATAAAGTGCAACAAAAAGCAAATAACAAAAAACTAAAAACCATTAGAAACCTCTTTGAAACTTTATGCATCTCCATCATCTACCATCCCTGTTGGTGATTACCTTTGCCGTTGAATACCGAAAAGCTACAAAACACTATCATAACCACATATTTATGACGCTACTACTCCCGAACTATGGTACACACCATGGTTTCCTTATGAAAACCAACAGAATAGCGGCTTATCCTGTTCTTGCCCTGGATAATATCCGAATATCCCTTTTCCCTGAGTTTTTTCGTCACATATCCTTCTGGAATCTCATCGCCATCTTCCAGTACATATAAAAATCCTTTATGCCATTTAACAGTGTGAACCCCGCCCAGTTCAGGATCTTTCAAACGCATTACTTCTTTCAGACTGCTTCCGCTGTCATAGATAACGGATATTTCACCAGGACTGGATCTCAAAGCAACAAAAAGCAAATTTAGTTCTGGAGAGAAACTCATTCCTATCGGGTCGCTGTCAGAAATTACCAGGCTATAGAGAACCCTGAATTTCTCCCCTGTATCAATAACCTTGTAAAGAGTGGAATTCCAGGCAGTCATATAGAACATATTATTTTCGGCAGAGGAAGCGAGTGATGGCCCCCAGTAAACGCCATAGATTGGCGGCAAAGCATCATTCTTCCCAGTGGGCATGCTGGAATACATGTAGCCATTTTCATCTGGATTTTTAGTTCCTTTATTCCTGTCATAAGCGAATACAGTGCTACCCAGCGAGCGGATGTATATTTTATTCTGTCCTCCAAGACAAATACCGCTTACCGCATAGGTTGTTTTTTCAGTTCCAGGAAAATATCCTCCTATGAAGTAGAGCCGTGCGCCTGTATCAAAATCAAAAACTCCTGTACCATAAGCGTCAAGGTCACTTCCGCCGATATATATGCGCTTTTCAGATTCAGAAATTATAATCTGATTATTAGAACGACAGAATTTTGGTATCTGACCCTGGCTTCCAAATTTTTCATCCAGTTTATCACCATTTGGAAATAGTTTTATCAGGCGCCCCCACACATAAGAGCTATCTGGATCATGCCAGTGGGAAATGACCCACAGATTGCCCTGACTATCAATGTCCATGTCCCACGGGTTTTGAAAGAATATAGGAAAACAGAAATCCACCCTGACCCTGTCACCTTTCTTCAGTCCAGCCATAGGATTCAGGGTCAGCATACCATCTCTATACAAGTAGTTCTTCCCTTCTGCCCAGTCTTCGTCCGCTTTATGAAATGCAATGTCATACAGTTTCTCATTGTTAACTCTTACACTTATAAGCTCCCCAGGCACTTTGAATTCTGCCTTTTCAGGATCCTTTATCACATCTTCAAACATAAATCTGCCTATCCTACCATCCATACCAAATGTCTTGTCCAGTTTCCATTCAATGTTTCTGCTTAAATAAACTTGGTACCTGCCCTTGGGTATAAGTTTGCCATAAGCATCCTTGCCATTCCACTCAACAGTGTTCTCCCCGGCAGCAAGAGTTCTCAGAAGACATGCCACCAATACTCCATGATCATTCCTTATCAGAAAGAAAACGTTATTTTCGGGAGTACTACAGTTGACCTCAATTCGTACTACATCTCCCGGCTGATTTTCAGGAGAAAAATAAATCTCTTTGGTAATAACATCGATTTCCCCAAAAACAAAACCTGCAAGAAGTATCTCTGTAATAATCATCGCAACCAATGCGCTTGCTTTCACAACTTTTCTCCTTTCAAATTCACCACGGCAGATAGGTATTTGTGGACACTCTTATCTCTTCATCAAATGCAACCAATCCACCGATCGTAATTTCTGGTTTCGGCGTGTTGCGCACTTCCTTCACGTACACTTGCTGGGGAAACACTGATATAAATACACCGCTGACCACGTATGAGCCATTCGTCACTGATTCTGGTAGGGGCTCTGTTTTGAGTAACCGCCACCCGTCAAAATTATCGCATATCTCTTGTTCCGTCCGCGAAATTCCCCATATTCCCCATCCTCCAATAAAGATTTCTGCACCTGTCTTCAAATCCTTTAAAACAATCAGTACCTGTCCCCAGGTACTTCGTCCGTACAGCCATACACCCAAACGGGTAGTTCCCTTCGGAACAGGTATTTCTTTCCCTTGTTTAAGTTCAAAATATCCTTCACGCGCGAACAAGCCAAACGCAGTATCAACCGTTGTCTCGTCTTTGCTGAGGAGTTTAAATGATATTGCCTGTACCTGTTTCTTGTCAGGTTGCAGCACAGTTAACTCCGGCAATTTCTCCACGGTTACCGTCCACATACCCTGCACCCTTGGATTAGCCCACGATGGCTGCCAGCATCGTCTCTCTGGTTTGAACACCCAATCGTCAGGATTAGTGAATCGTGCAATCAGTGTTCCATCAGATTTTGATTCCAGTATGTTTTCCCATCCTGTTATTTTACTCAATACTGCTCCTGTGACGTAGATTGGTAAATCTGATATGACAAGTTCCATGCTTCCGGATAAAACTTTTGCCTTAATCGGCCTGTGAAATGCGTCCCATACCTCGGGCTTCCCTTGTTTGATGGAAACCTTTATTTTTCGCATACCGCTCACATTCCAGAAAGCATAAACAAAACTGCCATCAGGTTTTTTGAACCGCAGTGCATAAACCGTGGTACTACCTGTTTCAAGCAGTCCGTCATACTTTGCACCATCAAGTATCTGAGTGAGGGTTGCAAATGCAACAAAACTCGGCTTGGGGCTACATTCAGGTGCTGGATGGCAGTATCCTGCTGTACCCCACAACGAATATGCATAGTCATTCCCTGAGTCAATTATGGCACCTGAAAATCCAAAGATTGAATCATAGGCAAGTCCAAGCAAATAAGTTCGGACATAATTTGCTGCCTGCGTTCTCGGACTCATAGTCGCAAACCCTGGCTTTGTACTATAGTAAATTGACTCAGAATGAAAAATCGGCACATCATAAAACCCATAATGTTCACACACAGCTTTCGCCCACCAGTTGACATTGCCCAGTGGACTTTCCCATCTCTCAGGTAAAATAAAATACATTGGTTCCTCAGTACCGAAATAATCAAAGTCAGTCCCGAATTTCAGTTTACCACGTTCAAGTAGTGCCACAGTATAATTAACAGCACTGTTGCCCAGAGAAATTTTGGCGTTGGGACGGAGTTTTCGAGTCGCCCTGATTACCCTGCGGTAACATTCTATTGCCTCATCCATCCTTGCCAGTTCCTCTGGTGTGTGTTCCTCAAATTTTCCTTCAGAGATGATTTTTGGGAACGAAAACGTGTATTTATCCCCCCATGTGTGTTCCCATCCCAGCATCACGATTTTCACATTGGGATTGCTTTCTGATATATATTTTTCTGCCGCAGCATCATCAGGCAAGGGTGTTCCCATCCGGTAATCAAAATAATCACCATGCCTGTCCATAAAAAAACCAACTCCGGCTTTTTCCTTCAAATACTTCCGCTGTGTCTCAGTGGCAGTGTCTCCGTAAATTTGTGACCATATGCCAAAAGGTGAGTTGACCTTTTTTCGGGTGTCTGGTGCCAGAAGAGCAAGATTTGTTCGATAATCAATCGTATCACCCTGCGACGTACAAGCAATGACTTGCACCCTGTAATGACCGCGCTCGCGCACAGAAGCTGCCATCGCGTTTATTGTCACTGAACCCTCCGGCGCAAGCAGGATAAGTTGTTGTTTTGTTTTTTCCTCTTGATCAAACGGAAAGAGTTTACACTGTACATTTACACGAAGTGGTTTGTCGGTCAAGTTATGGAGAGTCGCAGACAATTCTGGCGTCTCGGGTTCAGAAAACACGTTTCCGAGGCCATTGCCAGTTACCACAAGGTCAATTGGAGATTCCTTTAGAGTGACAGCGGCAAGCTGTAGCGAGGAACAATTACCCCTGCGGCTGGTAAACCATGACCA
>Ga0123519_10008719_pt1 | contig 15404 bp, 13 predicted proteins | sample YelNatPaOPRAMG02_FD_87396 | JGI IMG/M metagenome (GOLD analysis project Ga0123519, IMG submission 87396) | Hot spring microbial communities from Yellowstone National Park - Yellowstone National Park OP-RAMG-02 (version 2) | ecosystem: Environmental > Aquatic > Thermal springs > Hot (42-90C) ...
CCACTTTAATTAATGATAAATTGAGTGCTGGAACTTATGAAGTTAAATTTTCATCAGATGATTTGAAAGATAAATCTCTATCCTCTGGAATTTATTTTTATCAGTTGAAAAGCGGGAAATATTCTGAGATGAAGAAAATGATTTTATTGAAGTAGCTTTTTAAGAATGAAATAACCAAACTTGTTGAAGGGAAAAGCCTGTCGAAAAAATTTTTAAAGTTTCAAAAAAACTTAATGTCACACTTTGATTAACTCAGGCTGACAAAATGTTTTAAACCTAATGTCACACTGAGCGCTAGGAGGATGTGTCGTAATAGGCCGATTGAATAACTCATCCCTCTTCCCCCTTCTCTTGCGAAGAGAAGGGGGAGAAAAAGTCCCTCTCTTTCTAAGAGAGGGATTTAGGGTGAGTTCTTTTACATAATAGCGACACAGCCTCGCTAGTCGAAGTATGACGACAAGATTTTGAAATTATTAATGTTTTTTTCGTCGGTCTTCGACAGGCTTGAATATGTCATAATATTCAGTGTGACATTAAGAAATCGTCACTCTTCGATCCTTCGATTAAACTCAGGGCAAGCTTGCTCGGTGTAATGAGGAGTTCATAAATCTTAATTCTATGCTGAACTTGTCTAAATATGAAAAAACATTCCAGCATTTTCAGGGTTAATTAAAATCCAGCCATTAGAATTAGAAATAATTTTTTCTCAAACTTTCTTTATTTTTCACTTGAAATGGAGACGAAAAGATTAACATTAGGTTATATCGTTTTCTGGGCTTTGATAAGACTTGCGATTACTATAGTAGGATTGTGGATTTTATTTTATTACATCGATTATGGAACCTGGTGGATGCTTGGGATTGTTTCTTTGTATGTGATTGTCATTCATCCGATTTTTATTCAGTATGATATTTTTAGAGAAAAGTCTAAACCAATTTTGAGTTCAACATTGTGCAGTAGCTGTAAATACTTCGATGAAACAGCAATACTTTGTACAGCATTGGATGAACATCCTGATGAAAATTATTTACCTTGCAAAGGTGAATTGTGGGAACCAAAAAATTTTGAAAGTGAATTATGAAAAGAAAAAAATCAATTAAAAAACTTGAGCTCGAATTAAGAGAAGAAGAAAAATCCGATATAAAGTTCTGCACTGAATGTGGAGAGGCACTTGAAGATTTTTCTGTTTCCGATGCAGCAAAAGATCCAAAGGCTGTGATTGAAAATTTTCACAACTGTAAAAAGACAGGCAAATTTAAAGGTGATGTTTGTTCAAAGTTGTATATGATCTCTCCCACAACCGAAGAAGATGAATTAACTTAAATCAGCAATTAACTTGAAGATAAAGGCTAATATTTTTTGTAGACCGCAAGTTTCTTCTCGACCATCAGATCATTTACATTAATAAATTTTCCATTTTCTTCTAACCACACTTCAGCAAGATATCTTCCATATTTCTCTTTTCTGTCTTTAATCGTTTGAATGATCACCTTTTTATTCATCAAAAGATCTCTGAGAAAATCTCTTGACTTTAATCCTTTTGGTCTTTCTTTTCCTTTTAACTCTGGTGCATTAATTCTTGCTAGTCGGAGTTTCTCGTTATTGATCCAGGTTGAAAGTCCAAGATCAATATTTACATTTATTGTATCTCCATCATAAACTCCAACTACAATTGCTCTGTAATGATAAAGTTTGTTTGGTATCATTATCAAATCCTTTTTTCGAATATTAAATGAAAATCGATTGAAAAGAAATATCCGAAATCTTTCGTACATAGGGACAGATTTGAAAATGATTTTTATTTAAATCAATTAAGATTATTTTTAAGTGTATGAAAAATCATTTATCAATACTTTTTTCTTTCCTGATTTTTAGTCTGGCTTATTCACAATCAATTTCAGTTCAAGGATGGGTGAAGGATAAAAATACTGGGCTTGGATTGGACTCCGCATTTGTAATTCTTGTTAATAAAAATTTTCCACAACAAAAAGATACTTTCAGGGCAAATAACTCTGGATATTTTTCTTTTTTCTTAACTTCAGCGAGAGATTTTGAATCAGTTGATGCTATACTGGTTACAAATAACTATCCTAATCCTTTTAATTCTTCTACTAATTTGGATGTTTATTTGCCTGAAGCAGGTAATCTTAAAGTTGAAGTCTATGATGTTCTTGGAAAAATGATTGATGAAAAAACATTTACAATTCTTCCTGGTAAACACATAGTTGAATATTATGGAAAAGGTAGTGCGGGAGTTTATTTTTTAGTAGTAAGTTTTCATGGAAAAGATTTTGTTCGTAAGATTATTCAGCTTGGAAACTTGAATGGTGATGGAATTAAACTTCAAACTTCAGGCAGTAATTATCTTAATAAATTTTTAAAGGTTACTACGAATCAGTATTTATTAATTGCTGAGAGATTTTTATATGTTCCTGATACAATTGAAATTGATGATTCACAAAACAGAAACATTACATTTGAACTTGAAACAGTTCATCAGAATGCGATTTTGATAGATCTTCACAATGATGTTTTAGAAAAAGTAGTCGATGGTTACGACCTTGGTGTATTAAATACAATAAATCATTCTGACCTTCCGAGATTTTACAAAGGAGGAGTTGATGTCCAATTAATGGCGTTATGGGTCAGCCCAACTCAGTATCCGAATAATCCCTTCCAGCAGACACTGAGAATGATTGATTCATTTAAGGTTCAACTGAATAAATACAGCTCAATTATGGCTCAAGCTCTAAATTCGAGAGAGATTGATAGTCTTGTGAAACTTGGAAAGTTTACCGCAATCCTCTGCGTTGAAGGTGGACACGCAATAGAAGAAAACATTTATAAACTTGATTCACTTTACAAACTTGGTGCGCGATATTTGACAATAACCTGGAATAATTCAACAAGCTGGGCAACCTCAGCTCAAGATCCTCAAGCTACAACGAAAGGACTTTCAGAATTTGGTCGACAGGTTATACGCCATATGGATTCACTTGGAATGATAATCGATGTTTCCCATGTAGGACCAAAAACAATAGATGATATTCTTGAAGTCACGGTTAATCCAATTATTGCATCACATTCAGGGGTTAAAGCATTGAGAAATCATTATAGAAATTTAACCGATCAACAAATTATTAAAATTGCTCAAAAGGGTGGAGTGATTGGAGTAATTTTTTATCCACCATATTTGACAACTTCATCTACTGCAACTATCAAGAATGTGATTGATCATATTGATTACATAAAAAACTTAGTTGGAATTGATTATATCGCGTTAGGCTCTGATTTCGATGGAATTGAAAGAGTTATTGTTGGACTTGAAGATGTTTCAAAATTTCCAAACTTGACTGAGGCACTTTTGAGAAGAGGCTATTCAATTTCTGACATTAAAAAAATTTATGGTGAAAATTTCTTAAGAGTTTTTCGACAAGTTTGTAAATAAGCTTTAAGATGTTTATGAAATTTGATTATTGATTTAATGTTTCTATTCACATCCAAAATCCCCATTCACTTCTTGAATATTCTAAAGTAAATTTGAGCAATCGTAATTGAAGTGTGACGATATCCCGCTCAGAAATTTTGAAAAGTTTTTTCGTCAGGCTTTTTTCTTCGACAAGCTTAAGTCAGGCGCTCGTCAAGCTCAGAACAAACTAACTGAGCTCGACAATGTTTTTAAATCTTATTTCACTCTGAGCAAGGTCGAATGGTGACATTAATAATTTTGAAAAAGTTTTCTTTGTCACACTTTAATTGAGAGACTGTATCGTAATATACAAATTGAATAACTCATCCACCTTCCCCCTTCTCTTGAGAAGAGAAGGGAAGAAAAGTCCCTCTCTTTCCAAGAGAGGGATTTAGGGTGAGTTCTTTTACATAATTGCGACACAACCTCTTGAACTCAGCTTGACATAAGTGTTGAGTTCTATTTTTCATACTGAGCAAACTTGTCCTGAGTTTATTAGAAGGTCGAATTATAACAATATCAATTTGGAATTCTAAAAAAGTTTAATATCAATCTTAGATGGGGCTCATCCTGACATTGAATTTAAAACACTTTGTTAAGTTGAAATTTATTCTTCACTATTAAATTAGATGGTGTCAGTTTTACATATTTCTATTCAAAACATTAAAAAAAATGTTTGACTTTTATGAAATAACTTGATTATTATTGTGAGTAAAAAAAATCATGGAGGATAAATGAAAAAACTTCTTACAATCGCTCTCCTTGTTTTCACCCATACTTTACTAAATGCCGGTGGCTTTCAAGTCAATGAACATGGCTCCCGAGCTATGGGTATGGGCGGTGCTTTCATTGCTGTGGCAAGTGATCCATCAGCAATTTACTTCAATCCTGCTGGTTTATCTCAATTAAAAGGATTGAAGGTAATGATGGGTGCAACATTTATCGCACCAAGTACAACATTCCGGGGTCCAGCTCCGAGCATTAATGAGCACAAAATGGTTAGACAAATTTTCTATCCAATTAACCTCTACGGAAGTTATCAATTATCAGATAAAGTAGTGGTTGGTCTTGGCCTGAATAATCCATTTGGACTTGGAACAAAATGGCCAGAAGATTGGGTAGGAAGATTTTTAGCAACAGAGACAAGTTTGAGAACTTTCTTTTTCACTCCTGCTGTTTCATATAAAGTCTCTGACAATATTTCAATTGGCTGGGGTTTAGATTTTGTTTATGGCCAGGTTTTACTCAAAAGAAAAGTTGATCTGGCACCATTTGCAGGCGAAGCAAATGTAAAACTTGAGGGCAATGGAACCGGTTTTGGTTACAGATTTGGGGTTCTTGCCAAACCAATAAAAGATCTTTCCGTCGGATTCTCTTATCGTGGTGATGTTACATTAAACTTTAAGGGAACAGCTGAGACACAAGGTCCAGCTCAATTACAAGGAAACTTACCAAGTGGTGATGTAAAAACTTCATTAACCACACCACAGAATTTTAATTTTGGTGTTGCATACAAAGTAATGCCCGATCTATTACTTGCAGCATCACTTCAATATGTGACCTGGTCTTCTTATAAAGATCTTAAAGTAGACTTTGTCGATCCAAAGTTCCCGGATCTAAGCTCACCAAAGAATTGGTATGATTCATATATTGTTCGTTTTGGTGGCGAATATAATCTCCTTTCTAATCTTGATGTTCGTGCAGGATTGCTCTACGACAAAAACCCAATCCGCGATGAATATGTAGATCCAACTTTACCTGATGCAGATCGACTTGGATTTACATTAGGTGCTGGTTATAAAATGAGCAACTTAACTCTTGATTTCTCTTATATGTTCTTACGAGTTGCTGAAAGAACAATTTCCAACTCTAAGGTCTATTACGCTGGTAATACTCCATTTAACGGCACCTATAATACTTCTACTCATCTGTTTGGATTTAATGTCACATATAATTTTTAATTAGAGAAAGGAGAAGAAAATGAAAAAGATTTTATTAGTACTCGTAGTTATTGTAAGTTTATTCGCCATAGGTTGTGAAGACCGAAGCGAATTAACTCCTCCTTCTCCACCTTCCACGGGAAGTGTAAGCTTTGAAAAATTTGTAACTCTCGGTAACAGTTTAACAGCTGGTTATCAAGATGGAGCTTTATACGAATCAGCCCAAATGTATTCTTTTGGAAAATTGATCGCTGATCAAGTTGGTGCTGCTTTTGAGCAACCAATTGTTGCAGATCCAGGTACTGGTGGAAGATTGGAAGTGCAGTCAATTACTTCTAGTGGAATTGTATTATATACAAATCCAAATACAGGCACACCCAAAAATTCAAATTTGAATAGACCTTACAATAATCTTGGTGTTCCAGGTGCATTTCTTTATGATATAGCAAATGCGACCTCAAGCACTACTTGTTATTCATATGTAAATGGTGGACCGGCAAATCCTATGTTTGATTTAGTACTGAGAGGCCTTGGTTCACAATTAGCTCAAGCTAAATCTCTTAATCCAACTTTAGTAACTCTCTGGATTGGTAATAATGATATTCTTGGTCATGCAACAAGTGGTGCAATGGTTCCATATACACCGACAACTACTTTTGCCGCACTTTATACTGCACTGGCGAATGAGCTTGCTGGTACAGGAGCCAAGGTTGTAGTTGCAAATATTCCAGATGTTACATCAATTCCATTCTTTACAACAGTTGGACCACTTTTATACTCTCAAAATATTCCTTATGTATGGGCAGTTCGAGGTGTTGGCGATACTGTTCCCGTTAATGTATTAACTAATTACATCACTCTGAAAGCACTTCAGTTACCACTCGGAACAGGAGCAACAAAATCAAATCCTTTCCCAAATTCTGTTGTTCTTGATTCACTTGAAGCATTGAATGTAAAAAATGTTATTGCAGATTATAACAACACAATTGCTTCAATTGCAGCTGCTAAAGGATTTGGTCTTGTAGATGCAAATAAATTGCTCAATCAAGCCAGAGCTGGTTTGACTGTAAATGGAATTAGATTTACAACTCAATATGTGACTGGTGGCTTGTTCAGTCTTGATGGAGTTCATCCAACAAATCGTGGTTATGCAATTGTTGCTAATGAATTTATAAAAGTGATTAACGAGAAATGGGGAGCAAACATTCCACTGATAAATGTTGCAACTATTCCAGGAAGTCTTCAACTCCATAAACTCTACAACAAACTTGGAGTACCTGTTCTTCCTCCAGGTGCACTCGACAATTTACTTTTCTAAATTTCTGTTCTAAATTTTTCGACTTAACCTTATGTCAGGCTGGGTTTATCCCAACCTGACATTTTTTGTTTTGGGATTAATTAACACCCCATCAAACATTTCAAAATTTGTCTTCATTCAGAACATAAATATTTTTGTATGAGAAGAACCAAGTTTCACTTGAATTAAATTATCAAATGGAGAAGAAATGCAAATTGGAATTGTAGGCTTACCACTTTCTGGAAAAACAACTTTATTTCAAACTTTAACAAAAACTCATCTTGACCCTTCTACCATAGCAAAAGGAGAGACACATCAAGCAGTTATAAAAGTGCCAGATGAAAGACTTGATAAATTATATGACATTTTCAAACCTAAAAGAAAAGTCAATGCGACTATTGAAATTGTGGATGTAGTTGGATTGCAAAAGGGCGAAACGGGTTCTCCACAATTCACAAATAATTTTCTTTCTAAGGTAAAAACAAACGATGCTCTTGTTCAGGTTGTTAGACTTTTTGAAAATGAATTTGCGCCGCATCCATTTGGTTCAATTGATATGATGAGAGATATAAATACTTTTGAGACTGAATTTATTGTTTCAGATTTATCGATAGTTGAAAATCGTCTTGATAAAATCAAAAAGCAGATTCAGAAAACTCAGGACGAGAATTTGAAAAAAGAAATTCCTGTTCTCGAAAAATGTCTTGAATACTTAAACAAAGAAATTCCTTTGCGAGATGCGGATTTAACAAAAGATGAAATAAGAATTTTGCGAGCTTATCAATTGCTCACATTGAAGCCAATGTTGATTGCTCTAAATCTTGACGAGTCTTTGATTAATAAAGAAGATGAATTTTTCAATATTTTAATCAAGAAAAAGCTTTCTAAGAATACAAGAGTTCTTGCTTTCTATGGAAAAATCGAAATGGAACTTTCGGAACTTTCTGATGAAGAGGCAAAGGAATTTATGAAAGAATATGGGATTAAAGAATCGGCTCTCACAAAGTTAATTCGTGAAGCTTATGACTTGCTCGGACTTCAATCATTTTTTACTGTTGGAGAAGATGAAGTGCGTGCATGGACAATTAGAAAAGGTATGAATGCACAAGAAGCCGCAGGTGAAATTCACACTGATTTTTACAACAAATTCATTCGTGCGGAAGTTGTTCATTATGATGATTTTATCAAATATGGTTCATTTGCAAAAGCAAAAGAATTTGGTGCCTGGCGACTTGAAGGGAAAGAGTACATCGTAAAAGATGGTGATATTTTGACCATTCGTCATAATTAAAATTTGTAGAAGTCATTCTTTTATAATTCCAAAAGGAGTGAAAAATCTCCCAGTCTTTTTGACTTCTTCAAATAATCTTAAATTTTCAGGCCGTCTTTCCTGCAACTTGTGATAAAGATGATATTGAATTGCAATGTTGTTTAAGGATTTTATTTTAATTCCATTTAATTCAAGTCGGAATTGTAAGTCAGTATCTTCACCAATTGAAGGAGCTTCATATCTTTCGTCAAATCCATTTACACTTAAAATATCTTCTTTGTGAATTGAAAAATTGCAGCCGAGAATTCCACGAGATTTTTTGTTGATTAATTTTCTCAGCAAGTGGGATTTAAGATAAATTCCTTTTTCAAAATCTGTTGTGTTTCCAAAAATACTGTCAAACAAAATTAATAGCTGATTTTTTTCAAGGAACTTGTTCTTTATTTTTTCTTCATTGAGTAAATCAGTTATTTTCTTTGAAAGATTAACTCTTCTACCTGTGAGACAAACTTTATCTTCTCGATTAAAATAATGTTCTCTCAAAAATTCAGAGTGAGGGACACAATCTCCATCAATGAAAACCAGATAATCAGTTTGACTTTCAACTATCGCACGATTAAGAATTCTATTTTTTCTAAAACCTTTATCTTCCTGCCAGATATGTTTTACTTGAAAACTTGATTTTGAGATTAGATAATTAAGTTCTTTGATAACATTTTCATCTGAACCATCGTCTGCAATGATTACCTCAAAATTCTTGAAAGTTTGAATTTCAAGTCCAGCAAAAACAAGTTTCAGATAATCTATTCGATTGTAAAAGGAAATTATAAGTGTAAGATCTGACATAGTTTTTTATACAGCTTATTAAAGATAAATTTGTTTGTAAAATTAATGATAATGAACTCACGATGAAAAGCAGGAAAAATTTTCTTATTTATCTAAGCTTATTCGCAATACTTGTGATTGTATTTTTATTTATTGTTTTCTCTGGTAAAAAATCGGATGAAGAGAATTTACCTGAAGAAGTTGACTACACAATAAACATTCTGAAAAATCCAGGTTTTGAAACATCACAAATGTCTTTCTGGAAATCGGAATTTCAATTTGACCAGAAGTCTTATGCATTGGTAGATGACATCGTAAAATTTGAGGGAAATTATTCTTTGAATATTACATCTGAACGAGATAATCAAATTCTTGTTGTTTCACAAATGATTAAACCAATCCAATTGGATAAGAAAATTATCTTTAATGGTAGAGTTAGAACAGAAGATGCTGAAGCTGTTTTTCTGAGAATGAAGTTATTTTCATCAAAAGATAGTTTGATAGTAGAAGCCTTTAGTGATACATTGAAAGCCACAAATGACTGGACATTTTTAACAACTTGGATTAGAACCCTTAATCCTGACGCTTCATATCTCAAAGTTGAATGTTGTCTATTTGGTAAAGGTAGAGCCTGGTTTGATAAACTTGAAGTCTTCCCAGTTGATATAAAAGAGAAAGGCTTTTTCCCTGTTCGAATTAAATAAATTTGTTGAAAAACATCGTAAATCTTCAAAAAAATCAAAAAATAATTGTTTTTCAGAACCTCAAGTAATATATTTGAAGGCTAAATTTTCTCATATAAAGAGTGGATTGCTATGAAAAAATACAGATTTAAAATCATATTAGTTTTAGCTTTAATTGGTCTGGGAATCTATTTCCTCAATCCCACCATTCAGGATTATTACAATTCAAAAGAAATTCAAAGAATACTTCAAGAACGCAAGGAAGCTTATCTTAAGCAAAATCCAAATGCAAAATCATCCGAGTTGGATAAATATTTAACTCAGATAGAAGACAGCATCAGAAATGCTGATCCTTCCATCAAAAAAGCGAGAGAAAAAAGAATTAAACTCGGTCTCGATTTGCAAGGTGGAATGTATATCGTTCTTGAAGTAAATACACTTAAACTTCTCGAAAAACTTGCAAAAAATCCTGACGAAAACTTTTATGAAATTCTAAAAGCAACTGAAAACATTGTTAAAGTTAGTGAAGAACCAGTTGTTAAGGTTTTCGCTCAGGAAGCAAAGAAAAGAGGAATTCGTCTAAGCCGTTATTTTGGCGAAATCAGAGATGACGATGATAAAATCATTAGTATGCTTGAAAAACAAGCGGAGGATGCAGTAAAAAGAGCTCAGGAAATAATCAGGAATCGTGTTGATCAATATGGTGTTTCTGAGCCAAGCATTCACCTTTCAGGTTCAAGAAGAATAATTGTAGAACTTCCAGGTGTTGCTCGTAAAGAAGAAGCTCGACAATTACTTCAGGGGACAGCATTACTTGAGTTCAATCTTGTAAAAGATCCTGAATTCACATTTGCACTTCTTGAAAAAATAAATAAAGTTTTGGCTGGTAAACCTCTTGAAGACTCACTTGCTCAGGATACAACTAAAGCAGATACTACAAAGAAACGCCCTGATCAGATGACGCAAGAAGAATTTGCAAAAGAATATCCACTGTTTACAGTTGCGGTTCCAAATCCTCAATCTCAAACTGCTGACCTTTTTGTTCGAGAAAACGATCGAACAAAAGTTGAAATGATGTTGAATAGACCAGAAGTTCAAAATGTAATTCCAAAGGATGTAAAGTTTGTTTGGAGTGCAAAACCTGAGTTCTATGCTGAAGGTCAAGGCATTTACAGATTGTATTGTGTGAAAGCTACACCAGAACTTACAGGTGGAGTTATCACCGATGCACGAGCAACTCTCGATCCTCAAAATAGTTCTCCAATTGTCACAATGGAGATGAACGCAGAAGGTGCTCGTGATTGGGCTCGTATAACTGGAAATAATATTAATAAGAGAATTGCAATCATACTTGATGGAGTTGTATTCTCAGCACCAACAGTGAGGAGTAAAATTACAGGTGGAAGATCACAGATTGAGAATATTGGAACTCTCGAAGAAGCAAAATTACTCGAAATTGTTTTGAAGGCTGGTGCGCTACCTGCGCCTGTTGAAATTATTGAAGAAAGAGTTATTGGTCCATCACTCGGTCAGGATTCAATTCAAAAAGGATTGACTTCTGCTTTGTTGGGTGGATTGTTTGTTATAATTTTTATGCTTGTATGGTATAGAACCGCTGGTGGAGTTGCAGACTTTGCAGTAATCTTAAATGTATTTTTTATCTTGGCAGTGCTTGCTGGTTTTGGTGCAACACTAACTCTTCCAGGCATCGCGGGTATAATTCTCACAATTGGTATGGCTGTCGACGCAAATGTTCTTGTTAATGAAAGAGTTAGAGAAGAATTAAAAACCGGAAAAACGATAAAGGCTGCAATTGATGCTGGTTACTCTAAAGCATTTTCAGCAATCTTCGATGGAAACATTACAACCTTCTTTACTGGATTGATACTATATCAATTTGGAAGTGGACCAATTCAAGGTTTTGCTTTGACTTTGATGATTGGTATTGCAGCTACTTTATTCACTCAATTGTTTGTTACAAGATTAATCTTTGATATCTTCGTTGAACAAGGTAAGAAACCAAACTTCGGTTAGAATTCAGGAGATAATATGAGACTATTTGAAAATATTAACATAGATTTTTTAGGAAAAAGAAAAACATTTTACTTGATTTCTATAACTTTAATCGTACTGGGTTTGATCAGTGTGTTCATTAAAGGTCTCGAGTATGGAATTGATTTCCGAGGTGGTAGTGAAGTTATTGTTAGTTTTAACAAACCAGTAAATTTAGCAGATGTTAGAGCTGCAGCTAGTAGAATTGGAATTGGAAATGTTGAAGTTAAGACTTATGGAACCACAGCTGAAAATGTTTTAATTAGAACACCACTTCAGGAAATTTCTCAAGATCAATTCGATAGAATTGTAGTTAACATTAAAAAAGCTATTTCAGAAGTTCTCCCTGAAACATTATACACAATAAAAGAGAAGACTAACAATTCAATTGTCTTTAGCTTTTCTTCACCAGACACAGCAAAACTTGTATCTGATCATTTATTATCAAAAGGATTTCAAGCTGGTTTATACTCACAGGAAGAGACAAATAAAGATGTTATTGTTAGAGTTGGTGTGTCTGACTTAATAAGAGAAGGACTTAAAGAAAAGTTTGCTGGTTATAAGTTTGAAATTATTAAAGAAGATAAAGTTGGTCCAAAGATTGGTAAAGAATTGAGAAGAGATGCTGTTATTGCGATTTTACTCTCTTTGATAGTTATGCTGATTTATCTTGGCTTTAGATTCAAATTTGTATTTGGTGTAGGAGCCGTGCTCGCTCTTTTCCATGATGTTTTAGTTACCCTTGGATTTGTTTCCTTCTTTAATGGATTGATCCCAGGATTAAATTTGGAAATTACACAGTCAATAATAGCAGCATTCCTCACATTGGTTGGTTTCTCAGTTAATGATACTGTAGTTGTGTTTGATAGAATTCGTGAAAATCTAAAGATCCATAAAACTATGGATTTAAAAAATCTATTCAATATGAGTATCAATAGAACTCTATCAAGAACTATTTTGACATCAGGTACAGTGTTTTTAGTTGTTCTCGCATTGCTTTTATTCGGTGGTGAAGTTAATCGTGGATTTGCCTTTACATTTCTAATAGGTATTATCACAGGAACTTACTCATCAATCTATATTGCATCAGCCATTGTTTATGATTGGACAATGAAACGTAAAAAAGGAAAGATAGAGTTTTAATATTGTTAATTCAGTTTTAACTAAATAAATTGAAAATAAAAGGATAGGTTTAATATGAAGATAAAACAAAAAGAAGTCTATAACGCTGTGGTTCTTGAACTCCACGGTAATGTAATGGGCGGTCCAGATGCCGCTGAATTAAATACACTTCTTCATAAACTTCTTGATGAAGGAAAGAAAAATGTTGTAATCGATCTTTCAAATGTGAAATTTATCAATAGCTCTGGACTTGGAATTTTAATCAGTGCTTTGACAACAATGCGAAATGGTGGTGGTGACTTAAAATTAGCTAATGTGACTGAGAAAATCGAAAGTCTTTTAATGATTACAAAGCTTATTACAATATTTGAACATTACGACTCTGTTGAAGAAGCGGTTAAAAGCTTTCAGAAATAAAAGAAATATTTTTTCTCTTAAATTTGTATCCGTATTAGTCGCTCGTGCTAATACGGATTTTTTTTTTGAATAAAATGGAGTCAATATGAGTGCAACTGTTGTGATCGGTTCTCAATGGGGTGATGAGGGTAAAGGGAAAATAGTAGACCTATTAAGCGAAAATGTTGATGTTGTTGTAAGATATCAGGGTGGTGCAAATGCTGGTCATACAATTTTTGTTAACAATAAAAAGTTTGTCTTGCATTTAATTCCATCTGGTATAATAAGAAAAGACATTTTATGCGTGATTGGAAATGGAGTTGTATTAGATCCGGTTGCTTTCTTCGAAGAACTTCAGATTTTGAAGGAAAACAAAATTGATACAGAAGGAAGAATTAAAATCTTACCAAATACACATCTGGTTCTCCCATTTCATAAGATTCTTGATCAATTGAATGAGAAAGGCAGTAATAAAATTGGAACAACGGGTCGTGGTATAGGACCAGCTTATGTTGATAAATATTCGAGAGTTGGAATTAGAGCCGTTGATTTACTTAATCTTGAGTATACTTTTTCTCTTGTGGAAATAAATTTGGAAATAAAAAATTTGCTTCTCGATCAATTTTACAAAACAGAAAAAATTCTTTTCGAAGAAGTTAAGAACTTCTTACTCGATGTTAATGAAAAATTGATTCCATTTATAACAAAAGATTCAACTCTTGTATCTAAGTTAATCAACGAAGGTCAAAGAGTTTTGCTTGAAGGAGCTCAAGGTTCATTACTTGATGTTGATCACGGAACTTATCCATATGTAACTTCTTCAAATCCTACAATTGGTGGTGCTTTGACTGGATCTGGAATCTCTGCTAAACATATTAAAGAAATTTATGGTGTAACAAAAGCTTATTGCACAAGAGTTGGGGAAGGTCCTTTCCCTACAGAATTGAAAAATGAATTAGGTGAGATAATTCGTCAGAGTGGAAATGAATTTGGTGCAACAACTGGCAGACCACGAAGATGTGGCTGGCTCGATTTACCTGCATTGAAATATTCATCTCAAATAAATGGATTTGATTATCTGGCAATCACCAAACTTGATGTTTTAAGTGACTTAGATGAAATAAAAATCTGTACCGCATATAAACTTGGAAATGAGGTGATAGATTATTTCCCTGTTGATGCTGTTACACTTTCTAAAGTAGAACCTGTTTACAAAACTTTCAAAGGCTGGAAAAAATCAATTCAAGGTTTAAGAAAATTTGAAGATTTACCAGACAATGCAAAAAAATATTTAAGCTTTATTGAAGAAAATATTAATGTGAAAATCAAAATAATTTCAACGGGGTTTGAAAGAGATGATACAATTATCATTTAAAACTCTTTTAATATTTATTCTTACGGCATTTTTAAGTGTAATAGATTTTGGAATTGCTCAGGATAAGGAAGAAAAAAAAGATGAATTAATTGTTGTCTATCCCAAACCTGATCAAATTGTTAATCCTCAAGATAATTTTTGTTTAATACTTGGTAGAATAGTCAATCCAGAAAAGTCACTTTTCATTAATTCCGAAAAAGTTGCAGTCGAGGAAAATGGATCTTTCCTTCATTACGCGAAAGTTATTTTGCCTGAACTAACTGACTCTATTTATCTTTCAAATGAGAAATATCTCTCAGGTTATTTCGTCTTTGAATTAGTTGGGAAAAAAACGAAGGACACAATCATTTATCCAGTTAAAGTTCCCAAGCCTTTAAAGACTTTACCAGAAGATGAATTAAGACTTGATGATAACTTTCAAATTGAACCTTCTGAAGATTTAGAACTAAATCCTGGAGAAATTCTTGAATTAAAAATCAAAGCCACTCCTAATTGTAAAGCTACTCTCTCATTTGAAGGCGAGAAAGAAAAATATCCTTTGGTAGAAACGCCATTAACAAATCAATTCTATTTAAGTGAAGCAGTATTTGGAAGCGGATTTAAAATTTCAAAAGATACGATTAAGGGGATTTACTCTGGACATTTTATCATCCCAAACGAAAAATGGACAAATAAAAAAATCCTTATACAATTTGAACATAAAAAACTCGGCAAAAAAGAATTTCGATTAAATTCAAAACTTACGATTAATCAATCGAATCAATTCAAGGTTGTGAAGATTTTGTATGATCCAAATCTTGTTATCGGAAGAACTGGACCAATGCTTGGTTATAAGATGTTTTTATCAGAAGGTGTTAAAGCTTTATGTGACGGAAAAAGAAGTGGATTTTATAGATTGCGATTATCACAAAATCAACATATCTATGTTCCCGAAAATTCTGTTGAATTTTTACCCGAAGGAACACCATCTCCTAA
>Ga0123519_10008720_pt1 | contig 15403 bp, 12 predicted proteins | sample YelNatPaOPRAMG02_FD_87396 | JGI IMG/M metagenome (GOLD analysis project Ga0123519, IMG submission 87396) | Hot spring microbial communities from Yellowstone National Park - Yellowstone National Park OP-RAMG-02 (version 2) | ecosystem: Environmental > Aquatic > Thermal springs > Hot (42-90C) ...
ATTGCGCTGTCGTTTTTTGCCAGTGCAAAATATGTCATACCTCTTAATGTGTGTGACATAGGTAAATTGAAGTTTTTTTCAATGCTCTTAGTGAGATCTGATAAGGCTTTTGAATACTCTTTAAGTTTGTATAAAACTTCACCTCTAAGTAAATATATGCCATCAAAGTTTTTATTTATTTTAACTGCCTTGTCGCAGTCGGCTAAAGCAAGTTTAAGACTATCGTATTTCAAATAAATATTTGCCCTTTGATATAAGGCAGCCGTATAATTACTTCGCCATGCCAAAGCTTTGTTAAAGTAAACAAGCGCCGAATCGGTTAATGAAGAATCGGCCAATGCTTTTCCTTTTTTATAATAACTTTTTGCTACCTGTGGTTTAATTATGACAAAAAATATTAAGGCAACTGCTATTATTACAGCTATTATAATCTTTATATTTTTTTTCATTTTATTTTAATTTATTATATTCTTTTTTATGTATGCTTTCATTAGACTATTGCAAAAATAAAATAGTTGCATAAATGATATTTTGTTTTTTTGGGTTTAAAAAACAATGAAAACCTGAAAAAGTTCATTGCTATAACTCATAAATTCTATATAATATATTGATATACAAATTATTTTAATTTTTTATTTTAATACGATATTTTAAATAAAGGGTTACAAAGATACGAAAAATATAATTTTCAGCCTTTATTTAGATTTTATAACAAAAATCTGTTATTGAAATAAATATAAAGATTGTTAATAATTTGTAAGTTGTTTAATTTTGTCAATGAGATCAAAGGCTATCTGAAAATTTGTGCCCAACATTCTAAAAAAGTGAAAAAAAATCAAATGAATTTTCAGGGTAAGTCAGATATTACCGGTAGATATACCCCATACTTGGCGAAATCATTGGTTTAGTATGATTTAAGTAGCGGTCTGCTGAATTATCAAATAATTAGGTGTTAAAAATGATTCGTATTGAAATATTTGCATTTATATTTGCATGAAACAAGAATTAAAAAATTGCCAAAAAGAATAGTAATATCAGTAATAAATGATTTGGTAACCGATTATCGTGTGCATCGAACCTGCAACACTTTGATAAAATCGGGAGCAGAAGTATTATTAGTAGGCCGCAAATTACCCAAAAGTCCAGAATTAGCATCAAGGCCTTATAAAATAAGACGTTTGAATCTTATATTTTCCAAAGGACCTTTTTTTTATGCCGAATATAATATCAGACTATTTATTTTTCTTTTATTTACAAAAGCAGATATATTAGTATCGAACGACCTTGATACTTTAACTGCAAATTATATAGCAAGTAAAATCAAAAAAAAGCCTTTGGTATTTGATAGTCACGAATATTTTACTGAATTGCCCGAGGTTATTGACAGAAAATATGTAAAAAAAATATGGTTATTTATTGAAAAACTGATTATTCCGAATTTAAAACATTGTTATACAGTAAGTGATTCCATTGCAGCCGAATATAAAAAGAATTATGGGGTAACTTTTGCAGTAATTCGAAATGTTTCGCCTTATTGCGAAGTTGGTAAAGAATTATTAAACCGAGTTTCAAAAACAATATTATATCAGGGAGCATTAAATAAGGGACGTGGTATTGAATTGGCTATAAAATCAATGAAATATCTTGACGATTATAAGCTTATCATTGCCGGTGATGGATATATAGCTTCAGAACTCAGGAATTTAGCTGATAAGGAGAATGTAAGCAATAAAATTGTATTTACCGGACGTATTCCATTTGAAAATCTTTTTAATATTTCGATACAAGCCAGTGTAGGATTATCAATTGAGGAAGATATAGGATTAAATTATCGGTATGCCTTGCCTAATAAATTATTTAGTTATATTCAACTTCGTTTGCCAGTAATTGTTTCGGATTTACCTGAAATGAGTAAAATAGTGAATGATTATAAAATAGGCCATGTATTAAAGGCCCGAGATTCATTTTTGTTAGCGCAGAATATAAGAGAAATTTGTGAAAACCTTAATTTCATTAAAGAATTAAGGAAAAATCTTGATATTGCTGCAAGGGAACTATGCTGGGAAAACGAAGAGAACAAACTCAAAGATATTTACAGGAAAATCGGACTGGTTTTTTAAAAAAGATTATTATACATATTGGTCAGAATCTAAAATATCGGGTCTGAGTTTTTTTGTGCGGTCAATTGCTTGTTGCAACTTCCATTTTTCAATTTCTTTGGCATTGCCCGATAATAAAATATCAGGGACTTTCCATCCTTTATATTCGTAAGGACGCGTATAAACAGGAGGAGACAGTAAGTTATCCTGAAAAGAATCGGACAGAGCCGAGGTTTCGTCAGATATTGCTCCGGGTATTAAACGAACACAGGCATCAGCAATAATCATTGCAGGAAGTTCGCCTCCCGATAAAACATAATCGCCAATTGAGATTTCACGGGTAATTAAATGGTCTCTTATTCTTTGGTCAATACCCTTATAATGTCCGCATAGAATAATAATATTTTCCTGAAGAGATAAATAATTAGCAATTTTCTGATTAAATTTTTCGCCATCGGGTGAAGTATATATAATTTCGTTATAATTTCTTTGTTTTTTTAAAAACTCTATAGCATTGTCAATAGGTTCAATTTTCATTACCATTCCAGCTTCGCCGCTAAAGGCATAATCATCGACTCTTTTATGTTTGTCTGTTGCAAAGTCTCTGATGTTATGTATATAAATTTTGACCAATCCTTTTTGGCAGGCTCTTTTTATTATAGATTCGTCAAAAGGGCCTTTAAACATTTCCGGGAAAATTGTTAAAATATCAATTCGCATCTTATTATTTTATCAGGAGCTAAGATAATAAATTAAACTAATTCTAAACGACTTGCATCGAGACGTAAAAAAATAAATAACATAATTGTAAATGCCCAAAGAGAAGAACCGCCATAGCTAAAGAAAGGCAAGGGTATTCCGATTACCGGTAAAAGGCCTACTGCCATTCCGACATTTACGGCAATATGGAAAAAGAAAATTACCACTATACAATAACCATATATACGGCTAAATTGTGAACGTTGTCTTTCGGCAAGATTTATAATACGAAGTAGGAATAAACCGAATAATATTATCACCAACGATGAACCGATAAAACCCCATTCTTCGCCAATAGTACAGAAAATAAAATCGGTACTTTGTTCGGGCACAAAATTATATTTAGTTTGTGTGCCTTGTAAAAAGCCTTTGCCTGAAAAACCACCTGAACCTATTGCAATTTTTGATTGATTAACATTATAACCTTTGTCTAAAGGATCGGATTCGATACCTAAAAGTATATTAATTCGCTGTTGCTGATGTTTTTCAAGAACATGATAAAAAACGTAATTAATAGAAAAGGTAAATAATGTCGATATATTCAGAAATAATAATATTAATGCGGCATATCTGATTTTTTTAATATAAATATAAATAAGATAAAAAATTGAAGAAACTATTAAGGCAGTGAAAATTATTAAATAATTTGAATAATTTAAAGAAAAGAAATTATTAATAAATAAAAATAATGATGTTAGTAAGGCCAAAAATGCAAATGACAGCAAAGTAAGTTTAATATTTCGTTTGAAATAGTAAAATACAATAAAGGAAATGACTATTAATGATACAATAATGAAAATATTATTGATAAGCAATGCAAGAAAAAACAGGACAATAAGAATTGCGGGAATAATTATAATTAAAGGAGAAAATCCAAAACGGTAAATTGCGAGGACAAACGAAAAAAATACTAAAGCTGAACCAGTATCATGCTGCAATAAGATTAATGCAATAGGAATAAAAATTAAAAGCGCTGTAATAAAATAAGTTTTAAAACTGTTGATTTTAAGGTTATAAGTACTCAGATATTTTGCCAATGCCAGAGCAGTAACTACTTTTGCAAATTCTGAAGGCTGAATTTGAATATTTCCGATTACAAACCATGATTTTGAGCCATGAATTTCTTTTCCGATAAAAAGCAATGATATTAAAATAATTATGAGAATTGCATATAAAATGTAAGCAAAATAGTTATAAAAACGTCCGTCGATAATAATACAGGCAAAGGCAAGAATGATGGCCGCAATAATCCAAAAAAATTGTTTTCCGTATCGCATCGAAAAGTCGAGAATACTGGTATGGTTTTCATCATATACTGCAGCATATATATTTAGCCAGCCAAGTATTATAAAGAATAAATATAAACCTACAGTAATCCAGTCAATATTTGCGAGTATGTTACTTTTTCTTTCCACGTTTTATATTTAAAATTTTTGTATCAAGAATATATTTTTCAAGATAAGGATCTGAGATACTATCTCTTAAATATTTTTCAATCATAAGTCGTGCAATAGGTGCAGCATAGGTATTACCGAATCCACCATTTTCGACATACACCGAAATAGCAATTTTTGGAGTATCAACAGGAGCAAAAGCAATAAAAATTGAATGATCTTCACCGTGAGGATTTTCGGCTGTACCTGTCTTACCGCAAACAATAATGCCGTTTATTTTTGCCCGCCATGCTGTACCTCCTTCGTTTACAGCTTTTCGCATGCCTTCTATTATATAAGGAAACCAAACAGTATCAATAGTTGTATAATGAGGTTGTTTAAACTTTTGTGTAATTGTGTCTTTGCCATTGAGGCTTTTAAGCAAATGAGGTGTAAAATAATGTCCTTTATTTGCTATTGCTGCAGTCATATTAGCCATCTGTAATGGAGTAATACCAAGTTCTCCCTGTCCTATTGATAATGAAATAATAGTCAATGAATTCCATCCATATTTTCCGTAGTATTTATCATAATAATCAGAAGTAGGAATAAAACCTTTAAGTTCATTTGTTATATCGCTACCTAAAGTATTGCCAAAACCAAAAGACAATACATGATTTCGCCAGATATTGTAATTAACATAAATATCTTTATTTGCAGGATTTTCGATTATTCCGCGGAAAACATTGCAAAAAAAGGCATTGCATGAATTCTGAATACCTCCAATAATATTATTTGGTGAAGGATGGATATGGCATCCTACAAAAATGTTTTTATATGCATAACCTCCGTAACATGAGTAATAAGTATTTAAGTTAATGGTTTTTTCATTAAGAGCAATAAGCCCGTTAATAAGTTTAAATGTCGAACCAGGCGGATATTTTGCCATAACAGCTCTGTTAAATAATGGCATTGTTGAGTCGGCTGATAGGATTTCGTAATTTTTAGTTCTTTGCCTACCTATAAGCAGAGCCGGATTGTAGGTTGGTGAAGAAACCATAGCCAGAATTTCACCACTCGAAGGTTCTATGGCCACAATACTACCTGTCTTATTTTGCATGAGTTTTTCGCCATATTCCTGCAAATCACCATCAATAGTTATATTAATATCAGTACCTATTACCGATTCAATATCATATTTACCATCTTTATACGAACCTTTGATACGATTATGAACATCTACAACCTTTATTTTTACACCTTTTTTCCCACGCAAAATTTCCTCATATGCTTTTTCGAGTCCACTAATACCAATATAATCGCCTTGTTGATAATAAGAGTTGTTTGAAATAATTTGCTGATCTACTTCACCGACATACCCTAATAAATGCGATGCTATTGGTCTTGGATATTTTCGTAATGTTCGTGCTTGTACAAAGAAACCGGGATATTTGAATAATTTTTCCTGAAATTTTGAATAGTCTGAAAAAGGCACCTGTTTTAAAAAAATTGATGGTTTATAGCGTGAATAATTTTTTGCTTCATTAAGTTTACTTATTGCATATTCTTTCGTGATTTCAAAAATTTTGCATAATTCGGTTGTATCAAATTTCTTTAGCTGATTTGGCACAACCATTATATCATAAACAGCTTCGTTATATACCAATATTTTACCTTTACGGTCAAGTATTAATCCGCGTGCAGGGAAAATATATTCATATCTGATAACATTGTTATCGGCCGATAATTTATATGAGCTTGTAATGATTTGTAAAAAAAACAGGCGAATGATAATAACTGCAAATATCAGGATAATAATCCCGCTAATAACATAACGGCGGAAATAAAACCTGTTCATTTGGTTTTAAATAAAAATAGTTGTGTTATAATAATCAATATAATTGTCAATATTGAACTTATCAAAGCACGGTACAATGTAAAGAAAAAGCTGCTGAAAGTGAAAGCTTCAAGATAAAATAAGACAATATGATGTACAAGCACTATTATTGTGGTATATTTAACAAACCACACAATACCAAAAGCCGACATACGAGGCAGTTTAATTGAATCCTGTTCATCATTTTTTAAAATATATTTAAAAACATAAGGTCTGATAAATGCAGCCAAAAGGGTTGCAGCAGCATTAACTCCAAACGTGTTTGAAAAAACATCAATTATAAAACCCAGCAAAAAAGCAAGTACCAGTGATACCAAAGGAATGGTATCAAACGGAAGTAACAAAATAAAAATAATATAAAATGCAGGATTACAGAAACCTAAAAAATTTATGTTATTAAGCAGAAAAATCTGCAGCAATACAACTAAAACAAAAAATAATGTATATTTAAAAATCGGATTATTCATTTATATTATTTAAATTTTCAAGGCTATCGCGTTCGTATTTAAAATTGTTTTCAATTACATAAACATACGTTAAATTTTTTATTGATGTTGACAGTTTTGCATCTATCTGATAGAAATTACCATCTTTCAGAGAATAATCGGTAACATAACCTATAATAATATTTTCAGGAAAAACATTTGAGAAACTACTTGTAACAATAGTATCGCCTTTATTAATTTTAACATGATGAGGTATTTCTGATAATATAAATTTATCATATTCTTTTCCGCTCCAGTAAAAAGAGCCAAAATAGTCTGAATTTTTAAGTTTTGCGCTTATCTTAATTTTATCACTTATTACTGAAATAACTGTTGAAAAATTTTTCGAAACATTATTAACAATTCCTACAACACCGTCATTAGATATTACGCCCATTTCGGGCTTAATGCCATCTTTTGATCCGACATTTAAAGTAATATAATTATTGCGTTTATTAATTGAATTATTAACCACTTTTGCTATATGATATGAAAATGGCTGTTTAAATTCTGATTCCATCATTTTTAGATGAATATCTTCATTAACTGAAGATAAAATAGAAAGCTGATTAGTAAGAAAAACGTTTTCGTAAGCAAGTTCCTGATTTATATCTCTGAGTTTAAGAAATTCCTTAAGTTTTATTATTTTATTATTGAAATATCCGTTTACATTTGTGGAAAGGTTATAAATAACCGATTGGTGATAAGGATTGTAGGTAACAATAAATATAAAACAAATGATTTCAAAAATAAGAAATGTGATAATAAAATGATGACGAATAATATAATTGATTAAGTTACGCATGGTCAATAATTAACCTGAAAAATTGGTCAAATAAGCATTTATCTCATCAGGAATGGGAATCTGTCAACATTTTTAAGTGCAATACCTGCACCACGTGCAACAGCGTGAAGCGGGTCTTCGGCGACATAAAAAGGTATATTAATTTTATCGGTAAATCTTTTTGCAAGTCCACGCAACAGAGCTCCTCCACCGGCCAGATATATACCTTTATTTACAATATCGGCATAAAGTTCGGGTGGTGTTTGTTCAAGTACGCCGAGAATTGCGCTTTCAATTTTTGAAATTGATTTATCAAGGCAATGAGCTATTTCCTGGTAAGATACCGGAACTTCGATAGGCATAGCAGTCATAAGGTTTGGACCGCGGGCTATAAAGTCGGCAGGAGGATTATCGAGATATGGTAAAGAAGATCCGACAAGTATTTTGATTTCCTCAGCAGTACGTTCGCCAATTTTAATATTATGTTGATGACGCATATAAGCCTGAATATCTGCTGTGAAGCCGTCGCCAGCGATTCTGATTGATTTATTTGTGACAATACCACCAAGAGCAATTACAGCGATTTCAGTTGTACCACCACCAATATCAACAACCATGCTGCCTTCAGGTGCTTCAACATCGAGGCCAATTCCTAATGCTGCAGCCATTGGCTCATAAATTAGATATACATCACGTCCACCAGCGTGTTCAGAAGAGTCTCTTACGGCTCTAACTTCTACTTCAGTACTTCCCGAAGGAATGCTAACTACCATTCGCAAAGAGGCAGGAGCAAAGAGTTTTCCTTTGGGATTAATCATCTTTATCATTTCACGCATCATCTGTTCGGCAGCATTGAAATCGGCTATAACACCGTCTTTCAATGGCCTGATGGTTTTAATATTCTGGTGAGTTTTACCATGCATTTGACGGGCTCTTTCACCTACTGCTATTACTTTTTCGGTTTCAGTATCAATAGCTACTATTGATGGCTCGTCAACAACAATCTTATCATCATGAATAATAATTGTATTTGCTGTTCCTAAGTCTATCGCTATTTCTTGTGTTAAAAAAGAAAAAAGTCCCATATTCTATTTTTATTAATGTTTAAAATGTCTAACTCCTGTAAATACCATTGCTATATTGTTTTTAATACAATAATCAATTGAATCATTGTCTCTGACTGAACCGCCGGGCTGAACTACTGCGGTAATACCTGCTTCACCTGCAATTTCAACCGAATCGGCAAAAGGGAAGAAAGCATCGGAAGCCATTACAGCACCTTTAAGATCAAATCCAAAATTACCGGCTTTGTTAATTGCAAATTTCAATGCATCAACTCTTGAAGTCATACCAACACCGCTTGCAAGCAATTGTTTGTTTTTTGCTAAGACAATAGTATTCGATTTTGAATGTTTTACAATTTTTAAAGCAAATTCAAGGTCTTCAAATTCTTTATCGGATGGGGCTTTGGTAGTAACTACTTTCATTTTATCCCTGTTTTCAATAGCAAGATCTTTGTCCTGAAATAAAACGCCATTTAAAGCAGACCTGAATTGTGTGTCAGAAAATTTATTTTTCTTTTGTTTAAGGATAATACGGTTTTTTTTCTGAAATAAAATTTCAAGAGCTTTTTCTTCAAAATCAGGCGCTATTATTACTTCAAAGAAAAGTTTATTTATTTCTTCAGCTGTTTCTTCATCAAGTTTTACATTTGTAATTAATATGCCACCAAATGCCGATACAGGGTCACCGGCAAGAGCATCTTTCCACGCATCAATTAGTTTAGGGCGTGAAGCTATTCCGCATGCATTATTATGTTTTAGTATTGCAAATGTAGTGTCATGAAAATCAGATATTAAATTAACTGCTGCATCAATATCAAGCAAATTATTATATGATATTTCTTTTCCGCTTATTTTTTCAAAAATATCTTCTAAGTTACCAAAAAATACTCCTTTTTGATGAGGATTTTCACCATATCTTAATTCTGTTCCTTTTATAAGGCTTTGTTTAAAAACAGGTTTTTGATATTTTTGATTGAAATAACTGAATATTGCAGTATCATAATGTGAGCTTATGTTAAAAGCTTCGCAGGCAAGTTCACGACGTTGGTCAATAGTTGTTTCTCCACCATTTTCTTCAAGAATTTTTATCAACGTTTGATATTGTGCCTTTGATGGTATTATTACAACGTCTTTATAGTTTTTTGCGGCTGCTCGGATAAGACTTATTCCTCCAATATCAATTTTTTCAATAATATCTTGCTCTCCTTTACCGGCTGCAACAGTTTCTTCGAAAGGATATAAATCAACAATGACTAAATCAATTTCAGAAATTTGATATTCAGCCATTTGTTTTAAATCATCAGCATTATCGCGTCTGGCAAGTATGCCTCCGAATATTTTTGGATGTAAGGTTTTTACCCTGCCTCCTAATATTGAAGGATAAGTTGTTATTTCTTCAATTGCAATAACAGGTATTCCGAGTGATGATATATATTCTTTTGTTCCACCTGTTGATATTATTTTAATACCTGATTTATTTAAACTTTTTGCTATTATATCAATATTTTGCTTGTCAAATACCGATATCAGTGCTGTTTGTATTTTTTTTCTGTCAGTCATTTTTTTATTTTAATGTTTTGGCAAAAATATAACTTTCAATTCTTGATACAATAATAATTGAATTATATTTTTTTATACTTTTACTAACAATTAAAAAAAACAAATTTAAAACAATTTAAATGATTTTATTTTTAAGGTTGATAAAAGAAAGTGTTTTGTTTGCTTATCACTCAATAAAAGTAAACCGCTTACGTACTTTTCTTACATTATTTGGGATTACTATCGGAATATTCGCAATAATATCGGTATTCAGTGTAATTGATTCATTTGAAAAGCAAATAAGGCAGAGCATTTCATCGCTTGGTGATGATGTAATATACATACAAAAATGGCCATGGGCTTTTGGTGGTGATGAATATCCGTGGTGGAAATATTTGAAAAGGCCTATTCCTAAAGTCGAAGAATATGAGTATTTAAAAAAAACATCCCAAAAAGCATCGGCAATGGCATATATGGCTTTTACTTCGAAAAATGTAAAATATGAAAATAATTCAATAAATAATTGCCAGATATTAATAGTTACGCACGATTATCAGCAGTTAAAATCATTTGAATTGCAAAACGGAAGATATTTTTCGGTATTTGAATCTAATCATGGCCGTAATGTTTGTATTATTGGGGATGAAGTGGCTTCTAAATTATTCGAGAATAAAAATCCTGTAGGTCAAAATATTAAATTTTTAGGACGTAAATTTACTGTTATAGGCGTTATTCAACGCGAAGGAAAAGATGTTATTGGAGGTATGAGCCCTGATAATGTCATTATTATACCTGTTAACTATGCAAAAACTTTAATTGATTTGCGTAATGATGGTGTTGGGCCTTTAATCATGGTAAGGCCTAAACCTGGCATTAGTATTGATGAAATGAAAAATGAACTGAAAATTTTATTGCGTTCTTATCGCCGAATTAAACCTTTAGAAGAAGATAATTTTGCATTGAATCAGGCAAGTGTTATTACTCAGGGATTTGAGCAGGTTTTTAAAGTTATTGATATTGCAGGATGGATAATTGGTGGATTTTCTATTCTGGTTGGTGGCTTTGGCATTGCAAATATTATGTTTGTATCGGTTAAGGAAAGAACAAAAATTATTGGAATTCAAAAATCTTTAGGGGCTAAAAATTATTTTATTTTATTTCAGTTTTTATTTGAGGCAGTTTTACTCGCTGTTGCAGGTGGCACAATCGGTTTATTATTAATATTTATTCTTACCTTAATAGCTTCAAATTTTATCGACTTTAAAATAGTTCTAAGCTTCGGAAATATTATAATGGGAATTTTAATATCAGCTGTAATAGGCATTATTTCAGGATTTGCCCCGGCTTATTCTGCTGCACGACTTAATCCTGTTGAGGCAATTAATAGCCATTTTTAGTATTTATTAAGATTCAGAATCGTATATTTTCAATTATATTTTTCTTACTAAAGAGTGGAAATTAAAGAGCTATTTAAAATTAATTAAAATTTGTATTAATCATATTTTTATTGTGATTATTTTTGCTCCCAAAAATTTAAAATTATGTCTCGTTCTTTTTGGACAATAATACTACTCGTTTTATCAAATGCTTTTATGACGACTGCCTGGTATGGGCATTTAAAATTTAAAGAATTAAAATGGTTAGGTGATTTAGGTATTTTCGGTTTTATATTAGTAAGTTGGGCAATAGCTTTTTTTGAATATTGTCTTCAAGTGCCAGCAAACAGAATAGGCTATAAGGTTTATGGAGGAAATTTTTCACTTATGGAATTAAAAATTATTCAGGAGTCAATAGCTATAACTGTATTTATTTTATTCAGTTATTTATTCTTCAGGAACGAACAGATAAAAATCAATCATCTTATATCATTGCTTTTTATTATGTTAGCTGTATATTTTGCCTTTAAAAAATAGATTTTATTTGGTTATAATTTAATTTTGTTACAAGGTTGTAAAATACAAAATACAACCTTTATTAATCATTTTCGTTTATCATTCAATAATTATTATCATAGCCATTAACATGCTTTATATGGAGCAAAAGTATTATAAAATATTCGGAAAAGAAGAAATTGACATAGCAGCGATTGAACAAATGAATGAGGCAATGGCTTTGCCAATAAGCATAAAAGGTGCTTTAATGCCCGATGCACATGTGGGATATGGTTTACCTATTGGTGGTGTATTAGCCACATATAATGCTGTTATTCCTTATGCAGTAGGCATGGATATTGGTTGTACAATGTTTTTATCGTATTATACTTTAGACAGCGATTATTTATTCAATAATATTACTAAACTTAGAAGAATTCTTATCGAAAATACACATTTTGGACGTAGCGAAAACAAAGATATTAAAGAACATGAAATATTGGAAAGGCCTGAATTTAATGAAATCGCAATTTTAAAAAGATTGAAAGATAAGGCATATTCACAATTAGGCACATCGGGGACTGGCAACCATTTTGTCGATATTGGAATTATCGAATTTTTAAATAATTATGAAGAATATGAAATTGAAAAGGGCCAATATCTTGCTGTATTATCTCATTCAGGATCACGCGGAATGGGAGCTGAAATAGCAACATATTATTCGAGAATTGCTAAACAGAAATGTGATTTTCAGTTTGAATCAAAAAATCTTGCATGGCTCGATATTAATAGTAATGAAGGCATTGAATACTGGAAATCTATGACTATTGCGGGCGATTATGCATTGGCAAATCATTTTATTATCCATAATAAAATTGCAAAGGCACTTGGATGTGATTACATAAAAGCAATTTATAACAGACATAACTTTGCATGGAAAGATGATATTAACTTAAACGAATGTGTTGTAATACATCGTAAAGGAGCAACCCTTGCATATAAAGGCGATTTAGGAATAATACCTGGTTCAATGGCTTCTCCGGCATTTGTAGTGCAAGGAAAAGGCAATGAAGAATCTTTATTTTCAGCCTCGCATGGTGCAGGAAGAATAACTACAAGAAAAAGTGCAAAAAAAACACTTTCGATAGATGAATTGCATAACTTGCTGAAAAATAAAGGAATTGAACTTATAGGAGGAGATGTTGACGAATCTCCATTGGTTTATAAAGATATTTACAAAATTATGAATCATCAGAAAAATCTTGTTTCAATTATTGGTGTTTTTAATCCTAAAATAGTTAGAATGAATTAATTAAAATTGATATATTGTTTTTTCCTTTTAAATCATTATTAAATAATGATTAATTATTTTAAATTTGATTTTGATTTTGATATAAAATTATTTTTATTTGTATGTTTTGCACGATTTTTGATAAATATTTTATACTTAATCACTAATTGGAAATTGTAATGAAGAAAATATTAAATACAATACTATTAATTATATTTTCAGCAATAATAATAAAAGCTCAATCATTTAGCGAAAATATTGATAAAGAGCGTTTTAAAACAAATAATGTTAAGTCACAGGTAAAATGGAAATATAAACATGGATCTACCTCAGGTACTAAAATATTATCGAGAGTAATTGATAAACAAGGCAATATAATAGAAGAAATAAATTATAAACCTAATGGAGATATATCATCACGACTTACATTTAAATATGATGCTTTAGGTAATAAAATTGAATTTATTAATATTAATGTTGCTGAAGATAATAAAATAAGTTTTAAACAGTCATTTATTTATGACTCCAAAAACCGCCTTTCGGTTGAAAATGGTTATGATGGAATATCAAATTACCGCCTCGAATATAAATATGGCGATAATGATAAAATAATTGAAATAATAAAATATAATGCTGCAAATCAGATTGAGGAAAAGTGGAATTATACATATTCAGGAAACCTTGTAACCATACAAATTCTTAAGGGTGGAATTTCACTTAAATCGAAGATTATTGAAAAATATGATGCAAAAAATAATCTGATTGAAAAAATTACCTATAATTCGGATAATACTATACAAAAGAGAAATGTTTATAAATATGATGATAACCGACATTTGATTCAGGAAGAAGAATATTATCAGAAAAACCTGTTACAAAAATTATTATATAATTATAATTCAAATGGATTTCTTATATCAATTGATAAAATTGAACCCGACGGGAAAAAATATACAAATAACAGATATGAATATGATACAAAGGGTAATTTGATTGAAGAATTATGGTACGACGGTGATCCCAATGATTATTCGAAGAAATCATATAATTACGATTTAAACAATAATTTAACCCAGGTAGATAGTTATTATAGCCAATATAAATACAAGGTACTTTATAAATATACCTACGAGTTTTATTAATTTCATAAAAAAATTATATTTTATTATTTTGACGATAAATTTGTTTAAGTGAAAAATTTATAATTAATTTAGCGAAAAAATTTACGAATGGTACTATTATATATAAATATAAAATCGACTAAATGGTGCTGGTGTAAATTACTTAATAAATTGTAAATAATATGTAATTAAATAATTTCAGGCATATTGTTTACAATATGCCTTTTTTTGTGAATAAACTTAAAACTTAAATTTATGGATACTTATCGAATTTTATTAAATCAGGATGAAATGCCAAGACAATGGTATAATCTGGCAGCTGATTTGCCAACTCCATTACAACCACCTTTAGGTCCCGATGGAAAACCTTTGTCACCTGAAAAGTTAGCACCTGTTTTTCCGATGAATTTAATTGAACAGGAAGTTAGTACACAGCGGTGGATTGATATACCTGAAGAAGTTCTGAGAATGTACGCATTATATCGTCCTTCACCTCTGCACAGAGCTATTAATCTTGAAAAGGCTTTAGGTACTCCGGCAAAGATTTATTATAAGAATGAAAGCTTATCGCCTGCTGGTAGTCATAAACCAAATACTGCTATTCCTCAGGCATATTACAATAAAGTATTTGGAATAAAACGATTAACAACCGAAACTGGTGCCGGCCAGTGGGGAAGCGCATTATCATTCGCTTGTGCCTTGCTTGGCCTTGAATGTAAAGTTTTTATGGTACGTATTAGTTTTGACCAGAAGCCTTTCCGTAAATTACTTATGCAGACCTGGGGAGGAAAGTGTATCGCAAGCCCAAGTAATGAAACTCAGGCAGGTAGGGATGTATTAGCTAAACATCCTGATTCGCCCGGAAGTTTGGGTATTGCTATTAGCGAAGCCGTTGAAGCCGCTGTTACCGACCCAACTGGACAAACAAGATATTCGTTAGGTAGTGTTCTGAATCATGTAATGCTTCACCAAACTATTATTGGACTTGAAACACAAAAACAATTGAAAAAGGTTAATATTAATAAACCCGACGTAGTAATAGGATGTGTAGGCGGTGGAAGTAATTTTGCCGGATTGGCATTTCCATTTGTACTTGACAAGATTAATGGCGCCGATATTG
>Ga0123519_10008721_pt1 | contig 15403 bp, 13 predicted proteins | sample YelNatPaOPRAMG02_FD_87396 | JGI IMG/M metagenome (GOLD analysis project Ga0123519, IMG submission 87396) | Hot spring microbial communities from Yellowstone National Park - Yellowstone National Park OP-RAMG-02 (version 2) | ecosystem: Environmental > Aquatic > Thermal springs > Hot (42-90C) ...
ATTTTTTATTGTATTTTTTTTCTAATTTTTTGCAAAGCCATGCACAAGACATATATTGCTGTTTGGTAAAGCCCGATGTTTGAGTTGCCACAAGTTCTATGCCTATAGAAAATTCGTTTACATTTGTTCTATTATCAAAAGGCATTATACTACCACCAGCATGCCAGGCTTTTTTATCTTCGGGCACCAGATTAAAAATATTTCCATTTCTTAAAATTATATAATGACTACTTACTACAAAAAAACAAAAGATCTTTAGAATTAAGGGTAAATAAAAGGGGTGCTTTGGTGCAAATTCTACAGCGCTTATATAATGAATTACAATAGTATCAATATTTAAATTTTTTCTTTTTTCCCATAATTGATTTTTGTGTAAAGAAGCAAGATATTTACCAATAGTCGTGCCACCTATTTTTGTGTTATTCTTTATATCAAGATAACATTTTCTGATAATGTAATTATTCATATTGTTCATGTAAAATTGGTATTATTCTGTCTATTTCTTTATAAATAATGTTAAAAGTTTTTCTGTAATCATTTATTGTACCAGTAACCGGATCATGTATAGTAAATTTTGGCAATAAAGACTGTTTGGGAAATGATGCCAATAAAAAAACAATATCATCTAAATGAGGAAAAAATGTTTTTAAAAATTCCTTTTGAACTGGTTCCATTACAAATATTAAATCGCTTCTGTTAAGCTCATCTAAAATAATAGGGCGTGAAAAAATATTAGATATATAAATATTATTTTCTGCACATACTTTTGTAGCAAATTCCATTGGAGGTTGTTTATTGTAAGCATGGATGCCCATAGAAGAAACATCTATGCAAGTACCAACAATTTCTTGCCATCTTTTTCGCATAATGGCTTCTGCCATTATGCTGCGGCATCTGTTTGCATTACAGATAAAAACTACTTTTAACAAGATAATTTACTCAAATTAAGATAATTGGTAATTTTAAACATTATTTTAATAATTCTTAGAAGCATTAAAATATATTATTTTAAAATAAAAAATTATTAAAAAGGAGAAATATGTCATTATCCAACGAAGAAAAGGCTCTTATAGCAGAGGCATTACAAGTATATATACAAATAATTGCAAGACAATTACCCGATATGCAGGTTCAGCAGATTGCTCAAATAGCTCAGGGAATAATGGAAAAATTAGATTCTGTGGGTGGTTCAACTTCTGGAAAAGGCGGAAAACCAGAGGGAATCACAGATGAATGGTATAAAAAAGTTTGTCAAAAATGCGATAAATTAACACCTGCTGGATGTACCGATAAAGTAACTGCAAAATTTCCGGGTAAATGCGATCCCATTTTAAAATATGAGAATCAAAAACGTGGGATTAAACCAAGAGAAAAGGAATTCTAAAAATAATATAAAGTAAACCTAATAAAAAAATAGCGAAATTCCCCAAAAGAAGAAAAATATTTTTTAACTATTTTAAAAAAAGATAAGCTTCTCCCAATAAGAAAATTAAATAATTTGTATTTTTATTATTTAATAGAGTTGTTGCATAATTAAAATACATTTGCATAAAAAGAAGGTTTTTCAGAGTATACCGTTTCTTTTTTCCGCTATAGAATTTTTTTGCCGTTCGTTGTTGTGAGGACGGCGGATAAGGCGTTTTGTTCTGTTGTTATAGAGTTCCATAATTTCAAGAATCAACTGGAGAATATCCTTTACGCATTTTAATTTTCGTTAATCAAGCATTTCTTTATAAATGTTAATATATTTATATTAATATATAGCATAAAGGGAAATAAAAAGAGAAAGGAAAAGAAAATGAAAAATATTCTAATAATAAAATTATTCATATTTTTCGTATTTTTTTTAAATTTATCTTATTCTCAAGACCCAAAACCACCATCAAGTGTTCCTTTGCCGGCTGGTGCAACAGAATGGAAGTTGATTTTTAATGATGAATTTGATGGTAATACTTATGATACCTCAAAATGGAATCCTTATGCCGATTGGGGAGGAGTGGGGTCTTTTAACAATGGACGAGAAAATTACTATCCTTCTCAAATTAGGCTTTCTAAGGGAATTTGCAATCTTATTGCAGAACCAAATCCCAGTGCTACAACATTTACCAATTCTTATAAATCGGGGGAATTGATTTCGGCAAGAGCAAATACAAATTCTCAAACTCCATATAAATTTACGTTCCTATATGGATATATTGAGGCAAGAATTAAAATAGTTGATGTTTCTGGATTTTTTGGCGCATTCTGGATGCTTCCAGCAAAAAAGAATTATGTTTACGAATGGGAAATAGATATTCTGGAGGTTTTAGGTCATGACCATCGTACAATGTTTCAAACATATCATTATTGTCCGGGATTACCACTAGACCAGTCGCGTAATACTTCTTGGACACCCAATAAAGGAACTGGCAACAACGGAAATGCACCGGTAATTGATTATTCAACAGATTATCATACTTTTGGCGTTGATTGGCAGAAAGATCATCTTACTTTTTATATTGACGGTATTGCTTCTGGAACCTTTCCTAATCCGGGCACGAACAATTCAAATATTCCAAATACTCCCGGATATATTCTAATTCAACATATGGTTGAAAACAACTGGATACGTTCTACAGGACATCTTCTTCCTGATTCTACAAAATCTGTTGATACTTTTCACATTGATTATGTTCGTGTGTGGCAAGGAATTAATACTAACACTACAAAATTAATAGAAAATAAACAAAGAGAATCTGAAATGGCTCGAATAAAAATTAATCAAAATGGAACCATTGAACTTATTATATTAGATAAAAAAATATCAAAATGTGATGCTGATTTAGAGATTTTAAATTTATCGGGTAGTTCTTTATTTAAAAATAAAATATCAGATGCAAAAAAAATTAAATTAAAAAAAGGCATATATTTTTATAAAATATATTTCAAAGAGTTTCAACATCAAAGCAAAGGTAGAATATTTTATTTAAAATAACATACGAAATATTAATATCTTATAAAATGGTAAATAATAACGTTTAATTGCTTATATTGTAATTATAAATATTCCTTAAAGTTATTTCACAAATAGCTATAAAGATTAAAAAATAGTATGAATAATATAAATCGTATTTTATTAAAAAAAATATTTATTTTTTTAATATTAATCGGTCTTATTGCAGTTATTGATGCAAAAAGCAATGTTCAAGAAAAGATTATAAAAAAAGAAAGTGATAAAAAAATGAGAGTTATGCCTAAAGTTTTTTTAGGAAAAATGAGTTTAGACGAAGCTATTTTAAAAAGACGTTCTGTGAGAGAATTTAGTTCTCAAAATATTTCTGATTCTGCAATATCTGCAATTTTATTTTCTGCTCAAGGAATAACAGATAGTATTAATGAATTTAGGGCTGTTCCTTCTGCAGGTGCTACATTTCCACTTGAACTATATTTAATAAGTTCTTATGGTGTAGAAAGATACTTGCCAAAAAAACATGCCTTAGAGAAGATTAGCAATCAAGATAAAAGAAAAGAACTTATGGAAGCATGTTTATATCAGGATTTTGTTGCTATTGCTCCTGCTTCTGTAATTATTACTGGAGTTTTTGAACGTACCACAAAACGTTACGGTGAGCGAGGAATTCGTTATGTATATATGGAAGCAGGACATACGGCACAAAATATTAATTTACAGGCAGTTGCTTTAGGACTTGGTTCGGTTTGCGTTGGCGCATTTGAAGATGAAAAAGTAGAAAAAATTATCGGATGCAAAAAAGATGAAAAAGCCATATATATAATTTGTATTGGCAAGACTAAGAAATAATAAAAATAAAGTATCAGGATAACGATTCGCCCTGCATTTTAATTGTGTATAATAGCAATGATAATGAAAAATTTAGCTATTTATGAATGTAAAAGAATTATATAAAAAAGGGGAGTAAGAATAACTTCTCCCCATATAAAAATTTTATTGTTACTTTTCTTTAATCAATGCAAAATATCTAAGTCTGATATTATCCTTTTTTCTTACTCTTTTTAGTTGTTTTTTGATTACCTTCTTCTTTTTTTGGTTCTATTCCTCTTAAATCATTTAAGCTTCTGTCTAAATTATCTATGTTATATTTGTATACCAGAAATGTTGCCGGTTTATCGGGTGTACGAATCCATCTTTTACCTTCGGAACCTTTTTCGTTTCCAATAATAACTGTTTTTTTATCACCACCCTCTAACGTTACAGAAATGGTAAGATAAGGTTTTTTAAAGCCAAGACTATCTTCAGAAATAGAAGTATTTTCTTCTATTTCGGCGGCATAAAAGCTAAACAGAGTATTAAGTATTTTGTCAACCTCGGTAGTTTTGGCACTGTCTTTTACAGGCGAAACTATTTCCCAATGCTGTTTTGTAATTGTATCGCCCTGTCCTGGTTTTACCAAATTTAAAATAATAGAAGCACTATCTCTTTTTGATACTTCTATGCCTTTTGCAAAGGCTTTATCAAATTTTACAATTGTTTTATCTTTCCATCTGCTTTTATCGGAAAAAAAGGCAAATTTTATGCTACCACCAACAAGATATACATCATCTGAACCTTTTATTCTTACAAAATGAGAACTCCAATCCGAACTATTTTTACCAATATAAAAAGAAATAACAGGAGCCAGCTTAGAATCATAAACGTCAACTCTTGTTCCATTTATAGAATCAACTTCCAGTTCGCTTTGTTTTTGAGGATTTTGAGAAATAAGTTCATCTTTTTTCATATTTTTAAGTTTGTCAAGCATTGTTTGTATAGAAGCACTGTCGGCAGGATATTCAGAAAAAGCTTTTTGAGACGAATCAGAAACCAAAGGAGAAGCGCTTTGATTTGGTTTTTTATTTGTAACAAACCATTTTTTGCCTTTATTTTCTAAATATACAGTATCTTTACTGTCTGATATAACAACAAAAGAACAATTTGTTGCAGAAAAATTTGGAATAAAAGCAAGAGATTTTTCTGATGGCTTTTGCTCCGAAATTTTATTGGCAACTATAATAATAGCTATTATAATAAACAAAATGACTGCTAAAATTGTTAATTGTTTTGTTTTCATTTAGGATTATACCTCCGTTTTACCCGTTTGAACCTACTCTTATATTATTTTGTTCTCTGCGTTTTACAAATATTATTAAGCCTAATACAATAATTAAAACAGGCATTAGCAAAATATTTAGATATCTAATAAAATTAGAAGCAGATGAACCTTCTTTTAAATTATCCTTTGATATGCTTCTGTCTACCATGGTTCTGGTTCTGACAGAAATTAAATTTTCATCTGAGCTGAGCCAGTCTACGATATTCAATAGGAAAGTGACATTTCCCTGCATTGCAAATTGTGAAGAAAGAAAGTCGGAATCACCAACAAGAACAAGATGTCTGCCTTTATTACGAGGGGTTATGGTGCGACCTTTTGTAGTACTATCAGAAAGGGCTGCCTTTTTCTTAACAGAATCTGGAGCAGATGGATCTGCTTCTTTTAAAGGCGGAATTTCTTTACCTTCATAATAGCTTTTAAAATCACCCGTTAAATATACAACAAGATTACTCTTTTTAAATCCTTCTGATGGAGCAGTCCATTTTTGTTGAGGATTTAAATCATAGTTTCCACAGGTTGTCCAGCTTTTTGGAGAAGAAGAAATAAGAACTGTTCCATAAACAGATGTTGTATCTTTATCTTTTGATTTGGGTATAGAATCTTTTTCTGGAACAAGAAGCTTAATTGGACTTGTCCAGGGAAGTACCATTTCACTTAAAGTTGAAACAGCAGGATTATTTTTATTTAAGCCTTCTGGAACAATTCTAACAAAATAAGGATAATTCATAGCAACATTCATTTGAAAGGGTCCAACTTTTTGAGGAATGCTTACCTGACCACATGCTGCATCAAGAACCAGACATTTTTCTACTTCTGCACCATAATGTTCTAAAAGCCGTAAAATTCCCGGACTTTGTGGAACTGCAAAAGCCCCATATTGATAAGAAATTTTTACCGCATCAGCTAAAACAATAAGATTTCCACCGTTCATAAAATATTGATCTATTTCAAAAAGTGTTCTCTCTTTAAACTCGTTTCCACCCGGAATAATTAATGCTTTTAATGTCGGATCTATTGGCTTTCCATCTGTTGCCTGCACTGTTTCTACAGTATAATATTTTTCTAAATTTTCAAAAATCGGCTTAAATTTTTCGTGAACTTCTTCTGGATTTTGTGGCATTTGCTGACGATACTGCGGCGGAAAATAGGGAAGTGTATCAATTTTTAAAATTCCAACCTTGGGATTTTCTTTTCTTGATACTTTTTGTATTGCCTGAGTAAGGTCATATTCTAGATTTGTTAAATTTTGTATAACCGGCAAAACTTCTTTTTTATCACCATACAAAACTGCTATTCCCATAAAGCAATTAACAACCTGTGCCTTGTCTTTTTCAAATGTCTGCATTTGAAGCTCGGGAATTCCCATCTGAATAGCCTTGCGTTTATCTTCGTCGCTTTTAGAAGGATCCTCGTAGGTTATTCTTAGATGCTTGCCTGCGTAAGCCTTATATTCAGAAAGCATGTCTTTTACATCGGATTGTAGATTGCGAACATGCACAGGAAGATTTTTGGAGAAATAAACTTTTATGCTTACAATATCATCAAGCTTTTTAAGTATTTTTTTTGAAGCTTTAGAAATACTGTATATCTTTTTTTCTGTTAGATCTAATCTAACAAAAAATTTTGAGGAAAGATAATTAATTACACATATAAAACCTAAAATTATAAGAATATAACTTACAAACTGACTGCTTGTTTTGATTTTTTTACTTTCCATAGCTTTTACTCCCATTTTCTACTGCTTAGTGAGCAAACATTAAGAAAAAGAAAAAATCCAATTACCGATAAATAATAAATAATATCTCTGCTATCTATTACTCCTCTATTTATGCTTTCAAAATGACTTCCTAATCCCAAAAAAGTAAAAATTGGTACTATAAAAGATGGAAGAGCCATCGTAACAAATGGTGTGCTTATTATAAAAAGAAGGAATATAACAACAACACCCAATATAAATGCAATTATCTGGTTCTCTGTTAAAGAAGAAATCCATAAGCCAATAGATAAATATGCAGCTCCTATTAGTAAGGCTCCCAAATATTGACAAAAAATTTGACCAATATCGGGATTTCCTATTATTGCAATTGTTATAGGTATGGTTATAGAAAGCATTAGTACAACAAAAAGCAAGACAAAACTTGCAAAGAATTTTCCCATAACAACTTCATAATCTTTAACGGGCCAGGTAAGTAATAATTCTAAGGTCTTCATTTTTTTTTCTTCTGCCCAGCTTCTCATTGTTATGGCAGGAATAAAGAATAAAAATACCCACGGGAGTAAATCAAAATACCCTCTCATATCAGCCTGATTTATTATAAAAAAACCCTGAAAAAATAAAAATGTTGTTGTAATTAGATAAACCGTAATAAATACATAGGCAATTGGTGAAATAAAATAAGACTTAAATTCTTTTTTAAATATTGCAATTATATTTTGCATTTAATTACCCCTTTGTAAGTTGTGTAAACACGTCTTCTAATGTTGCTGAATGACGTTTAAGTTCAGCAAGACTCCAACCATTTTCAAATATACATTTATATAGTTTTTCACCTATATCTTCTTTCCCAGAAACAACAAATACTTCCAGCCATTCACCTGCTTCTGAAATACGTATATTAGAAACACCTTCTACCAGTGACAGTTTTTCTTTTATTTGTGTTTTATCACCCTTAAGTTTTATAACATAACCGCCAGTTTGGGTTATTTGGGAGGTTAATTCTTCTGGAGAACCAGAAGCAACAATAGAACCATTATTTATAATTAATATTCTGTTACATGTTGCAGATACTTCCGACAAAATATGAGAACAATAAATTACTGTTTTTTCTTTTCCTATGTTTTTTATTAGATTTCTAATTTCTATGATTTGATTAGGATCTAATCCGGTCATTGGCTCGTCTAAAATCAAAATTTCTGGATCATGAAGCATTGTTTGAGCAAGACCTGTTCTTTGTTTATATCCTTTAGATAACTTTGATATTTGACGGCCCGTCATTTTTGTAAGACCACAAACATTGAGCATTTCATCTATGCGGCTTAAAAGTTTAGCGCCTTTTAATCCTCTAATTTCACCAACAAATTTTAAATATTCCAAAACATTCATGTCTAAATACAAAGGATTATTTTCTGGTAGATAGCCAATTCTTTTTCTTACTTCTATATCGTTTTCTCTTGTATCAAAGCCGCATACTTTTACTGTACCAGAAGTTGCAGGTATAAAACAGGTGATAATTCTCATTGTTGTTGTTTTGCCCGCTCCGTTGGGGCCTAAAAAACCAAGAATCTCACCCTTTTTGACATCAAAACAGACGTCTTTTACAGCCTGAACTTTACCAAAGTTTTTGTTTAAATTTTTTACTTCAAGCATTATAGAATTATTTGATAAGTTCATGTTACACCGCCATACTATAAAAAAGTTTAATATTTAAATAAAGTTTTTTTTAGAAGCAATAAAAATGAATACGTGAACATAATTTTGTCAAGTAAAGAAATAAAAATAATATCAAAATTAATTTTTGAATTTTTATAATACGATTTGATAAAAAAAATATTGAATTAAATTAATATTTATAAAAAAATTAAATTATTTATAATTTTAATTTCACAAAAATGATATGTAATAGCTATAAAAAAGCTATTTAAAGATTTGATATAGTTATTTAATCTAAAATTATAAAAAGAATAACTTCTTTAAGAAAATATTCAATTGTTAAAGATAAAAAAATATGATAAAGACTTTTCTCATTATCATAACACATATTAAAAAAAATTTTTATAATTAATAATTTCTAAATCTATATTTAAAAACAGTATAATTTTTAATAAAAAAATAAAAAAAAGCCTTTTTTGTATAAAAAATTATGAATAAAAAAAATTTACTGGAAAATTATGATGAATATTATGAAAAAGCTTCGTTTATTGATCAGCAAAAAGATTTGAACGAAGTCAAATATTTTGCTCAATTGTCAAATCATGTTGGCCAAAAATTAAAAATATTAGATATAGGAAGTGCAGAAGGCGAACTTGTTTTTGAGTTACATAAAATGGGTCATACAGTAACAGCTGCAGATATTTCAAAAATTTTTTTAGAAAAGATTAAGAAAAAGGCTATAAGTAAAAACATAGATATAGAAACTATTTTTTTAGATATAGAAAAAGAAATTATTAAAGGCAAAGAAGAATATTACGATATTATTTATTTCATGGATGTGATTGAGCATCTAAAAAATCCATCAAGTGCCCTTTTAAACATAAGAAAAATGCTTGCAAACACAGGAAAGCTAATTATTCACACACCAAATTTAGCATCAATTTCTCTGGTATATAGGTATATTAAATCAAGAAATAAATTAGAAGATTATTTTTTACCACAAAATCTTTCTGATTTTCATCTTTTAGGCTACGATTATCAAACATTAGAAAAGGCATGTAATTTTGCAGGCTTACAAATAGAAAAAATATTTCCAACATATATTACACTTCCAGTAATATACAAATTTTCTTGGTCAAAAGGTATATCAAAGGCATTGTCAAAACTTTTTCCAAAAATATCAGATACATTGCTTGTATTATGTAAAAAAGTTGAGCCAATAGATATAGAACAGCAACTAAAATATTGGAAAAATAAATATCAATAACAAATTAAAAAATTTTATTATATTACTAACATAAGAGAGTAATTATTATCTATTATCAAGAAATAACAAACGGGGGTAATTATGAAAAAGAATTTATTTTATAGTTTAATTTTTTATTTTGTAGCGTTTTTATTTAATAATGTTTTTTCTTCTAACTGTGCAGACACTATTGTATTATCCCAAAATGGCTATGTTGTAACAAAAAATGCAGATGCAAATGGCTGGATTTACAAACTTTCTGATACAATCGCAAAAACATATATAGAAGTATATCAAAAAGGAGCAACAATAAAAAAATTTATAGCATATCTTAATGGAATTAGATATTCAATTTACAGCGAAAGCAATGGCGTGCCCAAAATGATGCCATGGCCAAATAGAACTGCTGGAGGAAAATTTACAGATAGTAATGGTATTGTGTATGACCTTTTCACTCAGCCAATAATGACTCAAAACGATGGTGCAGGAAATGCTATTCATGGAATGGTAAGCGAAAGACCTTGGCAGGTTGCAGAAGTAGGTGTTGATTTTGAAGGCGTTTATATAAAATGCTTTTTTGATACTCAAGGCTGGCCAGTAATTAGTGGAATTTTTGGTGAATTTCGTGATTATTCTGTTTATCATCTTAAAGGCAATATTCTTATTTTTGATGCATATACAGAAAACAAATCCAATAAAACATTCTGGAATTGTGGATGGGGCTGGCATCCTTGGATTAATGCTCCTTTGGTTCCTTTAGATGGAACACAAAAAGGAACAAGAGACAGATGCTATTTATATATGCCTGCCGACTCTATTGCAATGGTTAATAGTACAAAAATTCCAACAGGTGAAATCCGCGATGTTTATTCTTATAACAATGGTTATTTTAATTTTAATACGCCAAAAGCTCTTAGCAGCGTAAATGTAGATAATTTTTTTACTGGTTTAAAGCCTCTGCAAGGAACAGGATATACAAGAACAGTTTTAATTGATTATGGAAATAGAGTAAGAATACAATATTTTGGACAATATCCTTTTTATCCATGGATGGTAATTTATACTCCAAGTAACCGTGTATGCATAGAGCATCAAACAGAAGAAGTTAATGGCCTTAATACAAAGCAAAATTTAATAAGCATCCCTCCTTATTCATTGAGTCCAAAGGGGAGGGTTATTGTTGTTGTAGACAGCGATACTGTTTTTACAAATAATAATTCTTGGGTTTTTGCAGTTTATAAAAATAAAGTGCAAAAAAAATCAAATGTCATATTTATAGGAAATAATGTTCTGCTTAATTTAAAAGAACATTATAATAATGTTTTGTTTGAATTTTATTCTCTAAATGGCAGGATTATTTATAAGTATAATAAAATTTATAATGCAGGAACTTATTGCTTAGATTTTTCTAATAAAACTTATATTGAGAAAAATATTGTAAAAGGTATGTATATTGTTGGTATAAAAACAAATAATAAATGTGAATTTGGAAAAATAGTTATAAGATAAAAAATTTTAAGTAAAAAAAATATATAACATTCTGTTGCGTTGCGCTTTAGCGGGATATCTCATCAACAAAGGGGCAAAGCTATATGCTATACTTATTGATGTACTATGCTTTTGCCCCCCCATGTAACGCTTTCTAAGGTGAAATGTTGATTTATAATTTATAAACTAAGGCAATTTAAAAAAATATTATTGCTGTTGCTGTTGATTCTCTTTTTTCCTAGCATCCTGTATTTGTATTCTCATTTCCTGACAAATCTTTTTTATGTTTTGTAAAATCTTTCTTGCTCTTGTTCCTGCTGCATTATTTCCTCGTTCAAATTTCTCGTATTCAACTTTAAGATTTTCTAATTCTTCTGCAAGTTTTTGAAGACTCATATATAAACTCCTTATATTAAAGTTAATAAATTAATTTAAAAATAAAATAAATTTATTTATCATAAATAAAAAATGGTCCTGAAACATAAAAAATGTTTTTTGCAAATTTTATCTTTTCGTTAACATCGCCAGAAAGAATAGATTCAAGCAAAGAGGGCCTTTGTTTTTTTTCTACAATAGGAGTGCTTTTAGAAAGGCCAAGTATTTTCCTAAGATAATCACAAGCTTCTTCAAAAGTCCCTAACGTATCAATAAGCCCTACTTTTAATGCCTGAGTACCTGTCATTATTCTACCATCAGCTAGTGCTTTTATAGAATCTTCATTAATTTTTCTTGCCTTGCTAACATCTTTAATAAATTGATTATGGATATCGTCAAGAATTTCCTGAAAAATAATTTTTTCTTTTTGTGTCATTTCTCGTTGTGGACTACCCATGTCTTTAACTTCACCAGATTTTATTGTTTGAATATTAATTCCCAGTTTGTCCATTAACTTGTAATATTGAGGAAACCTGAAAATCACGCCAATACTGGCAGTTATGCTGCCCGGACATGCAAATATTTTTGTTGCAGCGCTGGCAATATAATATCCACCCGATGCGGCAATATTCCCCAAACTTGCTATTATAGGCTTAACACCACGATATTTTAAAATTTCTTTATATATTTCCTGAGATGGTACAACAGCTCCGCCGGGAGATTCTATACGCAAAATAACACCAGCAATTGCCTCGTCTTCTCTAAATTCTTTAAGCTGTTTTGTATAATTTTCGGAAGAAATAATAACATCTGATATTTTAACAAGGCCTATTTTTTTAAATATCTTTGGTGATATAGAAGAATCTTTACCTTTATAAAAAAGTAAGGTAAATCCTAATATTATAGGTAAAATAATTATAAATAATAATGTTAATTTTTGTTCTTTTGTCATAATTTACTAATTTTATCTTTTTACCTCTTTATATGGAATCTTTAAAATAGTTCCTTCTTTAAGGATTGTATTTTCTGAAATATTATTTATTCTTGTTAATTCTTTTATTTCAACATAAAAATCTCTGGATATAGAATATAAATTATCCCCTTTGCATACCTTATAAAAAATTGTATCGGGTAATTTATGATTAATAAAATTTTTTTGATTTTTAACATTGTAATAATATAAATTTTGACCTGCAAAAATAATGGGATTTTGTGGGTCTATACCATTAATTTCTGCCAATTCAGTTAAAGGTATTTTAAGCTTTTTTGATATAGAATATAATGTTTCTCCTTCTTTAACATTATATACTTGCTTATTATTTCTTTGAGTTTGCAAAAGTGTTTTAGAAATATTGGTTTTTTGTTCCTGATAATTATTCTTTTTTTTAATATACAATTTTATTGTTTGGCCTTTTATTAAATCTTTGTTTTGTTTAATATTGTTTATTTCACAAATTTCTTTAATAGAAATATCAAACAATTTGGATATTTTTTCCAGATTATCATCTTCTGCAATAGTATAATATATAATTTTTTTTTCTGATGATAAATTTGATTTTTGTTCTTTTTCTAATAATACCGTATTAATGTTAGTATTTTTGTTTTTTGCTATTACAGGAATAGGTATTAAAACAACATTACCTTGCTTAATGGTTTCTGTTGGGAAAAATTTATTTAAAGATGCTAATGCCTCAACAGAAACCTTAAATTGTTTTGCAATAGAAATTAATGTTTGATTGGATTTGCATACATATTTATACCATGTTACACGAAAAGCTGTTGAATCGTTTGATTTTTGTTTTAAAAAGAGTTCCTTTTTATTTTTAGGTAAATAAAGTATCATAGATTTTTTATATTTATCGGGTAAAGTGCAAAAATGCAATATATGAGGGTTTAATTGCTTTAATTCTTCGTAAGAAATATTTAAACTTTGAGATAATTCTATAAGATTTATACATTCTTTTACCGTTATTGTATCAAATTCAATAGCAGGTTTAATACTTTCATATCCAAAGCATTTAGGCTTTTTTGCTATTATTAGGGCAGAAATAAATTGAGGCACATAGTTTCTTGTTTCATTGGGAAGCATTAAATTCCAGAAATTTTTATCATAAGAATCTGCTAATGCTTTTATTAATGTATTTTCACCGCAGTTGTATGCTGCAATAGCAAGATGCCAGTCGTTAAACATAGAATATAGTTTTTTTAGATAAGAAGCAGCAGCCATTGTGGATTTTATGGGGTCTCTTCTTTCATCTATCCAGTAATTGATTGTGAGATTATAATTTGCTGCTGTTGATGCAATAAATTGCCAGATACCAGCAGCATGCTTTCCCGAATAGGCAAGGGGATTATATCCGCTTTCTATAATTGGAAGATACGAGATATCTGATGGTATTTGGCTATCTGCTAAAATCTTTTCAAAAAAGGGAAGATATAAATTTACTCTTTTAAGGAGGTTATTAAAAAAATCTTTTTCTGTTTGAGTAAAAAAATAAAGGCACTTGTATACTTTTTCGTTAAAAGTTATGGGAAAATTATATGTAATTTCTTTTTGACAGGAAATTTTATTAAGTAACATACTTTCCTGTTTTGAAATTTTTATCGTATCAAACATTTTTTCCATTTGTTTTTGGAATAGGAGCATAGATATTTCTTCTGGTATTTTATTTAAATATTTTTTGGGCATGTATTCTGTATAAATTCTAACAGCATGAGAATATAAACTATCTGTTTGTAACAAAGCATTTTCGTATTCTTTTTTTTGCTTAAGAAGAGCTAATGCTTTTTGTAAAAATTCGTTTGCTTCTTCATATTTATAAGACAAACATGCATTTTCTGCTGATGAAATTAAAAATTCTATTTCTGAACATTCTGGAATATAAGGAATTGTATAATCGCTATATTCATATTTTTCTAAAAGTGTATCTTCTTTAATAGTATCTAACTCAGTATTTTTAGAATTAATATATAAACTTTTGGTGTTGTTTGTTGTAGTATTTTTAAATTGTCGTGGCGAACAAAGACAAATAATAAATATTAATAGAAAACAATAATAAATATTTTTAAAAATTAAATTATAAGATGTTTTTGGAAAATTTTTTGGCATATTAAAAAAATAGATTAAACCAAAATTATTAATTAGAAGTATTAAAGTAAATAAAAAATAATTTCTAAGGTAGTGGAAGCCTCTAATTGATGTATGAAATTTATTTTAACTTTTCAAGATGTTTTATTTATTAATTTTTAATTTTAAATTTTGAATTTTGAATTATTATTTATGTGGGGGAAGTCTCCCCCTCGCTCCATCCCTGCCTTCGGCAGGTATTCCGCTACCCCCTCCTGGGTGTGCCCGGGGAACCGCTCTCTGTTCAATTTCCACCGTCTGGCAGGGCACACCCGCGAACTTAATTGATTATGAAATAATTCTTAGTAATTTTTATTTAAATATAAAGTGAAATATGTTTATTGAATTATCTATTAAAATTATTAATTTTATCAGCTAATAAAAACCTGTTCTCATGCATATATATATTCTATTATCTTGCTTATATTTTTTTGATATTTCTTTAAAAATGACAAATTGTAAATTAAATTGGTAATAAAAATATTCTTAAAAATTATTTATGTGGGGGAAGTCTCCCCCTCGCTCCATCCCTGCCTTCGGCAGGTATTCCGCTACCCCCTCCTGGGTGTGCCCAGGGAACCGCTCTCTTTTCAATTACCACCGTCTGGCAGGGCACACCCGCGGAGTGCAGATGATAATGATAAAAATTATAAGTAAATTTTATTTGATTATGAAATTATGACTTTTTC
>Ga0123519_10008723_pt1 | contig 15402 bp, 11 predicted proteins | sample YelNatPaOPRAMG02_FD_87396 | JGI IMG/M metagenome (GOLD analysis project Ga0123519, IMG submission 87396) | Hot spring microbial communities from Yellowstone National Park - Yellowstone National Park OP-RAMG-02 (version 2) | ecosystem: Environmental > Aquatic > Thermal springs > Hot (42-90C) ...
ACATGGTCTTCATCACTGCAGGCATCGGCGGGGGCACGGGCACCGGGGCGGCGCCCATCATCGCCCGGCTGGCCAAGGAGAGCGGGGCCCTCACCATCGGCGTGGTGACGAAGCCCTTCCGCTTTGAGGGGCAGCGGCGGATGAAGATTGCCGAGGAGGGGCTGAAGGCGCTCAAGGAGGCCGTGGACACCCTCATCGTCATCCCCAACGACCGCCTGCTGGAGATCGTGGACGAGCGGGTGCCCATGCAGGACGCCTTCAAACTGGCGGACGACGTGCTGCGCCAGGGCATCCAGGGCATCTCCGAACTGATCACCGTGCCGGGCCTCATCAACCTGGACTTCAACGACGTGCGCGCTGTGATGAGCGAGGGAGGCTCGGCCCTGATGTCCATCGGCCGCGGGTCCGGGGAGAACAGGGCGCGCCAGGCAGCGGAGCAGGCCATCACCAGCCGCCTGCTGGACCTGACGGTCCGCGGGGCCCGGGGGGTGCTCTTCAACATCTGCGGCTCCCCCGACCTCACCATGCACGAGGTGTACGAGGCGGCCGACGTGATCCAGTCCAGCGCCCACCCGGAGGCCAACATCATCTTCGGCGCGGTCATCTCGCCCGAGATGAACGGGCAGGTGCAGATCACCCTCATCGCCACCGGGTTTGAGGCGGCAGAGAAACAGGCTCAGCAACCGCAGCGCGTGCGGGAGGATGCGAAGACCATCCCCTTCCGGCCGCAGAGCACGGACAAGGAAGACCTGGACATCCCGACCTTCCTCAGGAAGGTCCGTCCTCGGGCGTAGGGCCTTGGGAACCTAGACTTCTTCCTGCATCTCCAGATGGGGTTGGGGTGCCCGCGCGGCCATGGACGCGGCGGGCACCCCGCCCGGCGCGCCTTCGGAAAGGGTCCCTCCTGTCAGGGGGCGCGTTCGGCCTGCCCTAGCGGATAGGGGAGTTGCCCGCCCAGCCGCTGCACGGCCCCGATGACCTCCTCCACGCAGCGGGCGAGGGCCTCGTCCAGTTCCCGCCCGGCGAAGCGGAGGACCTGCCACCCCCGCGCCCTCAGGATGCCATCCCAAGCCCGGTCCAGAGGGGCGATGCCATCCTCCTCTGCCCCTATCTGGATGGCTACCGTCCCCTGCGTGCAGGGGATGGCGAAGTCTACCTGGTAGATGGCCCGTCCCTCGCGCACTTCCAAGCCCCGTTCGGCCTCAAGGCAAGAGCGTTTGAGTTCCCGCCAGAGGAGGTCCTGCCGGCGGTCGCCGCCCCACAGGTCGTTGATCTCGCGGGCGCCGAAGAGGCGGTCCAGGTCGGTCATGATGAAGGTGATGCGGCGCAGGCGACGGCTGGGGATGGGGTGGGGCAGTTCCTGGAGGGGGCCGATCTCTACCTTGTAGTAGAGGTCCTGGGCGCGGGGGTGATCTGCCTCGTCGGGGAGGAGTTCGGCGCGGGTGGCGAGGTGGTACCGCCGCACGGGGGCGTAGTAGCGCACGGTCCAGCGTTCCTCGGCGAAGGCCCCGGTCAGGTAGAAGGCCAGGTATTCCGCGGCCAGGCGGCGCGGGGCGTGCCGGACGGGGATGCGGTACCACCCTTCCTCGCGGGCAATCCGGAGGTCTTTGGGGCGGGTGAGCACCACCACCAGCACGGGAGAGGGGCCGGGCGCCGGAGCCTCCTCGTCTTCGTCGGGATCAGCGAACAGGGCCATCCTTCGCCTGCCGGTCGCCGAGGGCTGCGGGTCCACCTCCAGACGGGGCCATTATAGCGGAACGGCGCTGGATCGGCAAGCGCGGACCGGGGCTCCTCAGAGGGGCGCGGGCAAGGGGTTGACCGCTATGCGTTCCCTGCCTGGCATGAGATGGCTGCAAGGACCTCCCTTCTGCAGGCCAGCCTACGCCTGCACCGCCTCCTTCTCGGCCCGGTGCTTTGCGGATTCCTTCGCCTTGCGCACGATGCGGTTCCACACGCCCGAGAGGCCCATGGCCTGCTTCATCAGGCGCAGCGTCTCCTCTCCCTCTTTCTGCGCCCGCAGGGTCCCTTCGTAGATGATCTCTTCCACGAGCCCTTTCTGCTCGGCGTAGTAGGCGCGGCGCTCCCGGAGGGGGTCCAGGAAGTTGTTGAGGGCGATGGCCAGTTTCTCCTTGACCTCCACATCCCCGACGCGGCCCTGGCGGTAGCGGTCTTTGAGGTCCTCCACCTCCTCCCGGTTGGGGTTGAAGATGTCGTGGTAGATGAAGACCGGGTTCCCCTCCACCCGCCCGGGGATGTCGGCGCGGATGCGGTTGGGGTCGGTGTACATGCTGAAGACCTTCTTCCGCACCGTTGCCGCATCGTCGGAGAGGAAGATGGCGTTGCCCAGGCTCTTGCTCATCTTGGCCTGGCCATCCGTCCCCACCAGGACGGGGACCTCACCGATCATCGCCTCGGGGATGGGGAAGACCTCGCCGTACATGTGGTTGAAGCGGCGGGCGATCTCCCGCGTCAGTTCCACGTGGGCCTCGTTGTCCTTGCCCACGGGGACGAGGTGGGCGCGGGGCGTGAGGATGTCGGCGGCCTGCAGGACGGGGTAGCCCACTAGGCCGAAGGGGATGGCGTCCTCGTCAATGTTGGCGGCGCGGGCCATCTCCTTGATGCTGGGCAGGCGCGTGAGGCGCGGCAGGGTCACCAGCATCTCAAAGATAAGGTTCATCTCGTAGACCGCGTGCACGGCCGACTGCAGGTAGATGGTGCTCTTGCGGGGGTCAATGCCCACGGCCAGGTAGTCCAGCACCATGTCCCGCACGTTCTGGCTGATCTGGGCGATGTCCTCTTTGTTGGGGCGGGTGGTGAGCATGTGCAGGTCGGCGATGATGAAGAAGCACTCGTACTCATCCTGCAGCCGGACGCGGTTTTTGAGGCTGCCCACGTAGTGCCCCAGGTGCAGTTTGCCGGTCGGTCGGTCGCCGGTGAGGATTCTCTTGCGTTCCATCGTCCTCTGCCTCCTCCACAAGGCGGATCTAGACGAAGACCTCTCTCATCCCCGTCTCCGCACAAAGGCTGGAGCGGTCAGGGACGAGAGAGGTCTCCCGCGGTGCCACCCTGGTTGGGCTGGCGCGGTCGCCAGCCCCGCTCGTTGCGGGCAAGGCCCGGCCTTGCCCTGTCCGGTAACGGGGACTCCCGGCGCAGGCTACTGGGCGGCGGGGCCGTTCGCCTGCGCGGCTCGCCGGGCCATTCCCCGCCGTTCCTCATGCCGCCCTTCCACCTCCCGGCGGCTCTCTGGATGAGGGAGGCGACGGGTACTTGTCCGGGTCGTCGCCATTGGTCAACGTCTTCCAAAGACATGGTACCACAGAAGCGGTAGGCTGTCAAATAGGCCGGCGTGGGAACCGCGCCCTGCCCGTTGCCCGGTTGCGCCCCTCCAGCGGGCATGGTATAATACCACCCGTCAACGGCGACAAAGCGTGCGACCAGCGCCGGGGAGGACCAGTTGGGTTTCCGGCTTTCCACCATAGCACCAAGGCCCCGCCACACGTTTCCTTCGGCACCCCGGGGGGATTGCCCAGTCCGTTCCCTCCCCTTCTGCCGTTGCCCGTCCCCAGACTCCATTGCGACGACACGTTCCCGTCTAAAGGGCGATGCCCTTTGGACCCTCGGAGCACGTCCCTGCCCGTCCGCGGGACCTGGTCGCCGCGCCAGTGATCTTACATAAGGAGGGCTGCCTTGCACGCGATCGTCTGCATCAAACAAGTCCCCGACACCACCGAGGTCAAGATCAACCCTGAGACCGGAACGCTGATCCGAGAGGGGGTGCCCAGCATCGTCAACCCCTGGGACACCTACGCCATTGAAGAGGCCATCCGCCTCAAAGAGAAGTTCGGCGGGAAGGTGACCGTCATCTCCATGGGCCCGCCCCAGGCCAAAGAGGCCCTCAAGGAAGCCGTCTCCATGGGGTGCGATGAGGCCATCCTCCTCAGCGACAGGGCCTTCGCTGGCTCCGACACCTGGGCCACCGCCTACACCCTCTCCCGGGCCATCCGCAAGATCGGCGACTTTGACATCATCCTCTGCGGGAAGCAGGCCATTGACGGGGACACTGGCCAGGTGGGCCCGGGCATCGCCCGCCAACTCCGGCTCAACCAACTGACCAACGTCATCAAGATCCGGGAGATTGACTTTGAGCGCCGCGATGTGGTCGTGGAACGGCTCCTGGAGGAGGGACTGGAGGTGGTGCGCAGCCGCCTGCCGGCGCTCCTCACCGTGGTCAAGGGGATCAACGAACCCCGCTACCCCACCTTCGCTGGCATCCGCCGCGCCGCGCGCATGGAGATCCCGGTCTGGACTGCGGAGGACCTGCCCGGCGTTGATCGCTCGCTCCTCGGCCTGGAAGGCTCGCCCACGCGCGTGGTGAAGGTCTTCTCGCCGCCGCCCCGCTCTGGCCGCTGCGAGATCATCCAGGGGGAATCGGTGGAGGCGATGGCCGAGGCCCTGGCCGAAAAGCTTCTCGCGGCAAAGGTGATCTGAGGAGCGACCCACTCCCAATCCCGGAAGAACCCTCAAGAGGAGGACCACGTTGGCCGTTGTGCTCATAGATAAAGAGACCTGCATCGGCTGCGAAGCCTGCGTTTCTGCCTGCCCCTTCGGCGCCCTCTACATGCTCAAGGAGGGGGAGTGGGCCGGGAAGGTGGAGGTCACCGAGGCCTGCACCCTCTGCGGCGCGTGCGTGGAGGTCTGCCCCGTGGGGGCCCTGGCCATGCCCAAGGTGGAAGAGAAGGAAGTGGACCTCTCCGCCTACAAGGGCGTCTGGGTTTGGGTGGAGCAGTTCAACTCCGAGGCCTGCAGCATCTCCTGGGAGATGGTGGGCCAGGGCCGTCGCCTGGCCGACGAACTGAAGACGGAACTCACTGCGCTGGTCCTGGGCCACAACGTGGAGCGCATCGCCCACGAGGCCATCCAGTACGGCGCCGACCGGGTCATCCTGGTGGACGACCCCACCCTGGCCGCCTACCGCACGGAGCCCTACAGCGCGATCCTCGTCCGCCTCATCAAGGAGTACAAGCCGGCCATCTTCCTGCTGGGCGCGTCCGCCCGCGGCCGGGACCTGGCTGGCGCGGTGGCCACGGAGGTCTTCACGGGCCTTACGGCGGACTGCACGGGCTTGGCCATTGACCCGGAGAGCCTGAACCTCCTGCAGACGCGCCCGGCCTTCGGCGGCAACATCATGGCCACCATCATCTGCCCCAAACACCGCCCTCAGATGGCCACGGTCCGCCACCGGGTCTTTGAGATGCCCACCCCGGACCCCAACCGCAAGGGGGAGATCGTCCGCAAGCCCGCCGTCCTCACCGAGTCGGACATTGACTCCAAGGTGGTGGATTTCATCATCCAGGAGGGCCAGGTCAACCTGGCCGACGCCAAGATCATCGTCTCGGGCGGGCGCGGGGTCAAGGGGCCTGAGGGGTTTGAGCCCATCCGCGAACTGGCGGCCGTCCTGGGCGGCGCGGTGGGGGCCTCCCGCGCTGCGGTAGACGCTGGGTGGATCCCCTACGCCCACCAGGTCGGGCAGACCGGCCGCACCGTGCGCCCGGACCTGTACATCGCCTGCGGCATCTCCGGTGCCATCCAGCACCTGGCCGGCATGCAGACCTCCCGCGTCATCGTGGCCATCAACAAGGACCCGGAGGCCCCCATCTTCAACGTGGCCGACTACGGCATCGTGGGCGACCTGTTCCAGGTGCTGCCGGCCCTGACGGAGGCCTTCAGGAAGCGGCTGCACAAGTGAGGCCCTCCTGAGGCAGGTTCTTTCTGTCGCCTCCTCCGGGCTGATCCCTCCTGTTCCCTCCGGCTCCCTTCCCTCCCCGCACCTGGAGAGGGAAGGGAGCCAGGAGGTGGGCGGAGTCAGAGGAGCCACTCTTCTTCCTCAGAGGGCTTGGCCTCCAGGGCTGGACCTTCCCCCTCAGCCTGGCCTTTCTGGCGTGTCCACCAGGCGGCGAGCAACCCACGGTGGCGCACCCCGAGGTCCTTGCACCCCGTCCGGCGCAGGCGCGCCAGGTCCAGTGCGAAGCGGGTGCACTCCTCCAGCGGGACGTAGGAATCCACGATGCGCCGCCCGGTCACGAGCCCATCCCAGCCCCGTTTGGCCATCTCCCGCGCCACCGAGGGTGGGCAGACCTCCCAGATGGGCCGCCATTCCCGGTAAACGCCGCAACTGCCGGTGGTGAAGTCCTCTCCGCCGCCCCAGCCGCCGAGGCCCAGGTCCCCGCTCCCCAAGGGGCGCGCCGGGCGAAAGTGGGCGCAGTGCCGGCAGGCGTCCAGGCGGAACCCGCACACTGCGCACTCGGCCGGCCGCCGCACCCGCACTTCCCCGCCTGGCCCCGCCTCCAGGACGTGCGGCATCTCCCGCCCGCACAGGGGGCAGTGCACCCCATCGGGCGCGGAGAGGCGCAGCCTGGCCAGTTCCCTCTGGAGCACCCGTTCCCACTCCCCCTCCGAGAGGAGGAGCAGCCGCTCCCCCCACCAGTACCGGCGCGGGTAGGCCAGGGCCCGCAGCGCCCACCGTGCCGCCTCCTGGGGGCCGGCGCGGCGGCGGGCGTGGAGGTAGACGGGCAAAGCCGTCGCCGCCAGCCAGCCGAGCGCCAGGAGCCCGAGGATCCACCCTGCCACGCCTCACCTCCAGCAACGCCGTCCCACCGCACTATTACTTCGCCACGGTGGTTCTTGACGATACGCAATCTGAGTAGGGGCGCACGGCCGTGCGCCCCTACGAGATTGCAACCGTGACCTGCAGGCCGAAAACGGAATTTTCATTGTGGCGCAGCACTATGCCATGCCCAGTTGCGAAGATAGAGATGCATATGACAGAGCAAACCGCGCCTTGTGAACCCAGGGCGCCCCTTTGGGGTGTATCCTTGTGGAGGAAGTTTGCCAGGTCTGGCATCCCAGTCGCGTCGGGCCAGAGCCTCGGTGCAGACTTCCTCTTTCGCTTGGCCTTCGGGCGGCCTCAGGGAGCGGGGGGCATGGGCAGGGGGATGCCCTGCTCCCGCATGAGGCGCTGGAAGTCCTCGTAGGAGCGCAGGCCCTCCACCAGGGCCAGGAACTCCCGCAGCGACCCCACGCGCGCCCGCAACTGCGCCAGGCCCTGCCCCACGGGGTCCACGGCGCTGGCCGCGGGCCCCGTGGCGTAGGTCCCGTGGAAGGCGAAGTAAGCCTGGTTCAACTTCCGCAGGGCGTAGCCGTGCCGCACGAACTCCTGGCGGCGCGCTTCCATGTAGGCTTCCGCCTCCTCCACCTTGCCCTCGGCGAGGAGCCGGTCCACCTCCATGCGGGTGATGCGCATCTCCCGGGCGAAGTCAAAGGCCGGCGGCTCCGAGGCCTCTTCCTTTTCCTCAAGCGGTGGGGGCGGAGGGACCAGGTCCGGGTAGTAGCGCGCGAGCGTGGCTCGCCCGACCTCCTCCCCCACGATGTCCGCCACCGTCTCGTTGATGCTGCGCATCTCGGGAGAGTCAAAGTACCGCCATCCCAGCGGCCGGAAGACCAAGTAGTTGTGGGTCCACTCGTGGGCCACCGTCTCCAGGATCCACTGGAGGTCCGGCGTCTCCAGCACCATGCTGGGGTATGCGCCGTAGCCCCCTGTGGCCTCAATCAGGGAGGAGACGTCCAAGGAACGGTCTATGCGCTCCTCCAGCGCCACCTGCACGTCCAGGGGGATGTCCGGGCGCAGGTCCCGCGCTGCCTTGACGCGGATGACCGGCCGCGGGGAGATGGTCAGGTGCAAGGGGGATGTGGTGAGGGAGAAGGATACCGGGGGCCAGACCCGTCCGAGGGTGGTGAGGCCGAGGTCCCAGAGGACTGATTCCACCTGGTGGGCCAGGATGGCCTCCACCAGAGGGCGTTCCTGCGCCTGCAGCGCCTCCAAGCGGGCCAGGTCCTTCTTCAGCCCCCGCGCCTGGTCCTCTGGCGGGCCTCCCTGGCCGTGCTCGGCGTAGAGACGTTCCAGGGCCCCCCGCACGCGGTCCACCTCCCGCACCCGTTCCCAGTAGGCCAGGACCTGCGCCGTGGCCTCCGAGGGGGAAAGGCCGCGGTCGGGCGGGAAGAGGAGGTCCCACGCCTTGGGAGGGGCCGCCTGCAGTTCCCAGCGCACCACGTCAAAGCCGTACTGGCCGGTGAGGGCGTCCACGCGGAGGTCAAAAAGGCGCGGCACGGGCACCGCCGCCCCGCCCAGGAGGAAGAGGCAGGCCAGCCAGAGGAGGGCCCGGGCCGCCCACCGTGGGGCGGCCTTCCTGCGAGCGTCTTGCCCTCTGGAGTCCACCATCTCCGCGCCTCGCCCGGCCTGGCCAAAGAAAAGGCCCTGAGAGGTTCCTCCCAGGGCCGCTTCCTGGTAGCGCATAGGGGAGTCGAACCCCTGTCTCTGCCTTGAGAGGGCAGTATCCTAGGCCACTAGACGAATGCGCCCCATAAGCGGGGATATTCTATCAGGAACTGGAAGGGCTGTCAAATGTGCCCGCCCTTTTCGGCACAGGCGCCCCCGGCGGGACTCGAACCCACAACCTGCTGCTTAGAAGGCAGTTGCTCTGTCCGTTGAGCTACGGGGGCCCCCTTGGATGCGCATTGTAGCATAAACGCCCCGGTGAAGCAAAAGACGCGCGGCCTCCCCGCGGTTCCGCGGACGGCGGGGCCAGGACGCCATCCGGAGGGGTTGAACTTTGAGAAGACTTGCCCCCAGGCGTTTGGAGAAACGCCTGGGGGTATGTTATACTCATGCTGCGCCGAAGCAGGCAAGATCAACTGGCTCTCGGAGGGGAGTGAAGATGCCGAACGCCCTGGATGTGCTCCTGGAACGGGGATTTGTGGACCAGGTCTCCGACATGGAGGGCCTCCGCCGTGCCCTGGAGGAACCCGTCGCGTGCTACGTGGGGTTTGACCCCTCCGCCGATAGCCTCCAGGTGGGGAACTTGGTGCCCATCATGGCCTTGGTGCACATGCAGGAACTGGGGCACCGCCCCATCGTGGTCGTGGGCGGCGGCACGGGGATGATCGGCGACCCCAGCGGCAAGACGGAGATGCGCAAGCTCCTCACCAAGGAGCAACTCCGGGCCAACCTGGAGCGGATGCGCACCCAGTTCGCCCGCTTCCTGGATTTTGACGGTGGGCGGGCCGAGATCGTGGACAACGCCGAATGGCTCCTGCCCCTGAACTACATTGAGTTCCTCCGGGAGATCGGCCGCCATTTCAGCGTCAACCGCATGCTGGCGGCGGAGACCTACCGCCTCCGTTATGAATCGCCGGAAGGGCTGAACTTCCTGGAGTTCAACTACCAGTTGCTCCAGGCCTACGACTTCCTGCACCTGCACCAGACCCGAGGGTGCGTCCTCCAGATGGGGGGCTCGGACCAGTGGGGCAACATCCTGGCGGGGGTGGACCTCATCCGGCGGGTGACGGGCCACACCGCCTACGCCCTGGTCTTCCCCCTGATCACCACGGCCTCCGGCCAGAAGATGGGCAAGACGGAGGCGGGGACCGTCTGGCTTTCGCCCGAACGCACCTCTCCCTACGAGTTCTACCAGTTCTGGATCAACACGGAAGACCCAGATGTGGAACGCTTTCTGAAACTCTTCACCTTCCTGCCCCTGGAGCGCATCCGGGAACTCGGGCGGCTGAAGGGGGAGCGGATCCGCGAGGCCAAGGAAGTGCTGGCCTTTGAGGCGACGCGCATCGTCCACGGCGAAGAGGCGGCGCGGGAAGCGCAGGAGGCCTCCCGGGCTGCCTTCGGCCGCGTGTGGGATGCCGAGGCGCTGGAGGCCATGCCCACCACAGAGGTCTCGGGAGAGGAACTGGAGGCGGGCATCCCCGTGGTGGACCTCCTGGTGCGGGTGGGTTTGGCTTCCAGCAAGAGCGCGGCGCGACGGCTGATCCAGCAGGGAGGGGCGTACCTCAACGAGGCGCGGGTAGACTCGGTGGACCAGGTCGTGGGTCCGAGGGACCTGCAGGAGGGGTACGCCTTGCTGAGGGTGGGGAAGAAGCGGTTCCACCGGGTCAAGGTCGCTCCTGGTTCATAAGGCCATCCCCCTGCGGGGACGGCCTGCCGAAACCCTCGGTAAGGGCGATCCACGAATTGCCCCTACATGAGCCTCGATGATGAAAGGCCTGTCGTGCCGAGTGCTGGACCGCAATGAAAACCCTGTTTTTGGCCATACAGGTCACGGTTGCAGCCTCGTAGGGGCGCACAGCCGTGCGCCTCTACTCAGATTGCACCTCGTCAAGAACCACCGTGGCGTAGTACGAGTCCGTTCGTTTATTCGTTGGCCCATTCGTTGACGGCTCCTCCGTGGGGGCGGGGTATGCCTCGCCTTGGGCCTTCGGAGAGCCCCCTGGCCCTTTGCGCCTTTCAGTTCCTCCCGGTCATTTGCAAGGAGCGCCCTCTGGCAAGCCGCCGGGCCTCTCAGAGGTGCGCGGGCAAGGCGTTTCCCGCGGCTTGACGAAACCGGGGTTTTGTGGGACAATGCACAAGGCCCTGGTCGGACGGCCCCCGGCACGCCAGCAGAAGGAAGACGAAACCGCCCATGAACGTGCGCTTCTGGGGAGTGAGGGGCTCGCTGCCAACCCCTGTGGACAACAAGGCCCTGGAGGAGAAACTGGTCCAGGTGGTGCTGCGGGCAAGGGAGGCGCGCCTGGACGATGTGGATCAGGTCCGGCGGTTCGTGGCCGGACTGCCCTTGGCCCTCCGGGGCACGTACGGCGGCCACACGTCCTGCGTGCAGGTCACCTCTGGACAGGACGAGGTCATCCTGGACGCCGGCTCGGGGCTCTATCGGCTGGGCCAGTGGTGGGAAGGGCAGGAGCCCGCCCAGCGCCCCCAGGTGCACCACATCTTCCTCAGCCACCTGCACTGGGACCACACCCTGGGCCTGCCCCTCTTCGCCCCTCTGGGGTATGCAGGCCATCGGGTGGTGGTCTACGGGGCGCATCCAGGGTTTGAAGGCCACCTCCAGGCCCAACACGCGCCCCCCAGTTTCCCCGTCCCCCTGACGGCCCTCAAGGGGGAGTGCGCCTTCCGCACCGTCGCCCCAGGGCGTCCGGTGCGGGTGGGGACGCTGCGGGTGGATTGCATGGAACTTCCCCATCCCGGGCGGTCCTTTGCCTACCGGGTGTCCGATGGCCACGCCTCCCTCGTCTACGCCACCGACGCCGAATACGGCGACCTCTCGCCAGAGGCAGTGGGGCGGTACGTGGATTTCTTCCAGGGGGCGGACGTCCTCGTGGTGGACGCCCAGTACGACCTCCACGAAAGCCTCGGCGCCAAGCGGGATTGGGGGCACAGTTCCGCCCTGACGGGCGCGCGGCTGGCTCTGGCGGCCAACGTCCGCTGGCTGGTCCTCTTCCACCACGACCCCTCTTCCACAGATGAGGCCATCGCCCGGATGGAGGCCCAGGTCCAGGCCTATTTGGATGCCCAGGGCGCATCCTCCCGCTGCCGGGCGGTGGCCGCGTATGAGGGTCTGGAGATTGCCCTGTAGTCGCCTGGGGCCCCGTTGGTGGCAGCACGGCCTGCGCCTGGTGGCGCTCCTGGTCCTCCTGGCGGTGGCCGCAGTCCCGCCCCAACCCCTGGTGGCCGTGGGCCCTCCACGCCGAGTGGAAACCCGGGTGCCCAAACTGGGGGTCCACACGCGCCTCACGGACGAGGTGGAGCCTTGGAAGGTCAAGCGCACCTTGGAGATGGTGCGGGAGATGGGCGCCCCGTGGATCGTGGAGTACTTCCCCTGGGCCTATTCGGAGCCCCAGCCTGGCCGCTACGACTGGGGCCATGCCGACCTGGTGGTGGACCACGCGCGGGCGCAGGGCCTGACGGTCGTCGCCCGGCTGGGGTTCGTGCCGGAGTGGGCGCGGCCCAAGGGCACCACCTTCCTCTACCTGGAAGAGGAGCGCTTCCCCGATTTCGCCCGGTTCGTGGGCCAGTTCGTGGCCCATTTCGCCGGCCGGGTGCGCTACATCATTATCTGGAACGAGCCCAACCTGAGCCTGGAATGGGGCTACCGGCCGGTGGACCCCGCCGCCTACGTGCGGATGTTGGCCCTCTGCTACCAGGCGGCCAAGGCTGCGGACCCAGAGGTGGTGGTGCTGGCCGGGGCGCTCGCCCCGACCCTCGCCCCGCCGGGGAGCGAGTGGGGCATGAGCGACCTGGCGTACCTGGACGAGATGTACCGGGCCGGCGCTGCCCCCTATTTTGACATGCTGGCCGTCCACGCGTACGGGTGGACGTTCCCGCCGGAGTCGCCGCCCGCACCGGACACCGTCAACTTCCGGCGCACGGAACTCCTGCGGGAGATCATGGTGGCCCACGGCGACGGGGCGAAGGAGGTCCTCATCACCGAGAGCGGCTGGAACGACCACCCCCGCTGGACCAAGGCTGTGCGGCCCGCACAGCGCATCGCCTACACCCTCCGCGCCCTGGACTGGGCCTCTCGGGAGTGGCCGTGGTGTCGGGCGGTGGTCCTCTGGGCCTTTCGGTACCCACGGGCGACCCAGACCTACCAGGACTACTTCACCCTCGTCTCGGTGGACTTCCGCCCCAAGCCCATCTACACCGAACTGCAGCGGTACGCGCGGGAGGGGACGCACCCGCTGCTGGCGAGCACGGAGCCGTAGCATGGGGAGCGGAAAGCGGTGGGGCCCAGCGCCGGCCTGGCGCTCCTGGCGGGGCTGGCGGCTCTTCATCCCTCTGGCCATCCTCCTCGCGGTGGCGCTGGCGGGGTGGCTGGTCCTGCGCCCGGCCGATCGGTCGCTGGAGCGCATCTTCGCCCAGGGGGTGATGCGGGTGGGCATGGACCCCAGTTTTCCCCCCTTTGAGAACGTCCACGGCGAGACTGGGGCCATAGAGGGGTTGGACGTGGACCTGGCCTGGGCCCTGGGGAAGGAACTCGGGGATGTGCGGCCGGAGTTCGTCTCCATCGGCTTTGACGGCCTCTACGATGCCCTCTGGGCGCGGCGGGTGGACCTCCTCATCTCGGCCCTGCCGGTGGACCCGCTCCTGACGGAAGACGTGGCCTACTCCCGCCCCTACTTCAACGCTGGGCTGCGGGTCTTGGTCCGGGCGGACCTCCCCGAAGTGCGCGCTGTGGAGGACCTGGCCGGCCGCCGGCTGGGGGTGGAGTGGGGGTCCGAGGGCGACCTCAAGGGCCGGGAACTGCGCCAGCGGCTGGCCGGGCTGGAACTGGTCCCGTACGTCTCAGCCGAGGAGGCCTTCTCGGCCCTGGAGAAGGGGGAGGTGGACGCACTCCTCCTGGAGGGGGTGGCGGCCCTCCAGTACGCCAGCCGATCCCCCACCGTGGTCCTCCTGGACGTGCTCCTCACCGACCAGCCCTACGCGGTGGCGGTGCACCCCAAGGACAGGGCGCTCCTGCGCGCCGTGAACCAGGCCTTGGAGCGCCTGGAGGAAAAGGGCACCTTGCGGGCGCTCCAGGAGAAGTGGTTCGGAAGCCCGGCCGGGCCCGCTAGCGCGCCCTGATCTCCACGCGCGTCGTCCGCCCTGCTTCCACTCGCACCACAGGGAAGAACCACTGGCCGCCCACCTGGGCCTTGAGCACGTACTCCCCCTCTGGCACGTCGGCGAAGAGGAAGTTCTCTGGCCAGGCATCGTCGGGGTTGACCTTGCCCGCGGGGTAGGTCCAGGTCTCCCAGAGGCGCTTGTCCGGGTCCGAAGCGGGGTGCAGGGTGACGAGGGTTTCCGGCACCAGGCGGCCTTCGGCATCCACCAGGCGGCCGGCGATGGTCCCCATGCCTGGGAGGGGGCGCAGCCAGAGTTCCGGGTTCCGCGTTGCCCAGTAGGAGTTCTGGCCCACGCGCACCTCCAGGTGCAGGTGGGGGCCCAGGGCGATGCCCGACATCCCCACCTTGCCCACCACGTCTCCCCGGGCCACCCAATCCCCCACCTGGACCTCCACCTCCGAGAGGTGCCCGTAGAGGCAGTAGATGGGCTGGCCCTGCCACCGGCGGTCCAGTTCCAGGATGACGACCTGGCCGTAGAAGTCCGTCGTCGGGCCGTAGGCGACCTGGTGGTCGTCGCCGGCGGCCACCACGCGCCCATCGGCCACGGCCAGGACCGGCGTCCCCATCTCGTTCACCAGGTCCACTCCGTGGTGGAGGAGGTACTGTCCCTGCGCGGTGGTGCCGTAGGGGTAGTACCGGCTGGCTTCGGGGTTGCCGGGCGGGGCGATGGGCCGGGAGAGCCAGAAATGCTCCTCCAAAGCAGGTTGGGGGGAGGGGGATGCCTCTCCGACAGGGGCCGGGGTGGGCGTGGGGGAAGGCGTGGCTGTGGGGGTGGCGGTGGGCGTTGGGGTGAGGGTGGGCGTGGCCGTGCGTGTCGGCGTGGGGGTGGAGGTGGGCGTGGCCGTGGGGGTCGGCGTGGGCGTGCCCAGGAGGGGGCCGAAGGGGACTTGTTGGCGCCCGAAGGCCGTGAGGAGGAGGACCAGCGCCGGGATCAGCCCGTAGCCGAGCCAGAGGGACAGCCGGTTGGCGGTCCCGCGCCCTTCCGCTAAGGCAGCCACTGGATTTGCTCCTCCGTCCAGCCGCGGCTGGAGAACTCCGGCTCGCCGCGCACGAGGCCCCCGGGGAGGCCCTTCAGCGGGAAGAGTTTCCGCAGGGCGCTGCCATCGCGCCGCATCGCCCAGATGGCCCACTCCCCGTCGCGGTCCGAGACGAAGGCGATCCACCCCCCGTCGGGGGACCAGGCCGGCAGCCCATCCTGGGCGGGGTGGTCGGTAAGGCGGCGCAGGCCGGTCCCGTCGGTGCCGATGAGGTAGATCTCCCAATTCCCGTCCCGCTGGGACATGAAGGCGATGGCCGTGCCATCCGGCGAGGCGGCTGGCGCGGTGGCGCTGGCATCGCCAACCAACTGCTGGGGGCCGCTGCCATCCGAATTCATGAGGTAGAGGCCAGAGGCCCCGTGGATGGCCTTGTAGACGATGCGGCCATCGGGAAGCCAGGCGGGATCTAGGCCGTAGACGGCCTGGTAGTCCCGCGTCAGCACTCGCTCCTCCCCACCGTAAGGCGAGACGAGGTACATGCGGTCCAGGCGGTCGTTCTCCCGGCGCGAGGAGAAGAGGATCATCTTCCCGTCGGGGGTCCATGCAGGCAGGCCGTCCTCCAGACGGTTGGTCACGCGGCGCTGCTCTGCCCCGGCCAGGTCCATCACCCGCAGGCCGCGGTCGTCGGCCTTCCAGGAGCGGTAGGCCAGGAAGCGCCCATCCGGGGAGACCGCCGGCTGGCTGGCGGCTCCCACAAGCCACTGCCTCTCCCCTCCGGCCACAGGCTGGAGGTAGAGGTTGTACCACGCGCTGTCCTCCGTGTAGACGGGGTACACGATGCGGCCGGCCAGGGCTGGCGGAGGCAGGGGTGTGGGGGTGGGGGGCACGCGGGTGGGCGTCGGCGGGGCCGGGACCGCGG
>Ga0123519_10008726_pt1 | contig 15400 bp, 13 predicted proteins | sample YelNatPaOPRAMG02_FD_87396 | JGI IMG/M metagenome (GOLD analysis project Ga0123519, IMG submission 87396) | Hot spring microbial communities from Yellowstone National Park - Yellowstone National Park OP-RAMG-02 (version 2) | ecosystem: Environmental > Aquatic > Thermal springs > Hot (42-90C) ...
AATGATAAAATATTCATTTTATATTTTTACCTCTTTTATATTCTTAAACCATCCCTTGGATTGCTTTTATCATATTTCTTTAGTTCTTCTATTAAACTTCTTTCCTTTGAAGTTAAAGATGTAGGCAATACTACTTTTACTTTTACCATTAAATCACCTTTCTGCCCTCCCGAATCAGAAAATCCAAGTCCTTTTAAACGAAATACTGAACCATTCTGCGTCCCAGGAGGAATCTTAAGTAAGACTTTGCCTTTAAAGGTAGGAATTTCAATATTTCCACCTAAAATTAGTTCATACATTGTTACAGGAATTTCACAGTATAAATTAAGGCCTTTTACTTCAAAAAAATGATGAGGCTTTATCTTAACAACTAAAAATAAATCTCCATATCTTCCATTCCTCATCTTATTTCCTTGTCCACTTATTCTAATCTTGGAACCTTCTTTAATATAAGGTGGTATTTTTACTGTTAATTTTTTTGTCCTTGTAATTACACCACTACCATTACAGACATCACATAAGTAATTTCTTTGAATAACTCCTCTTCCTCCACATTTATAACATTCCTCCTGTATTTGTAACTGAAAAGTCTTTTCCCCACCTAAAAAAGCATCCTTTAAATCAAGTTCTATCTGATATTCTAAATCTCCATCTTTTACTCCAATATCATCTACAGTTGTTCTATATTCATGTCCAAAGAAAGTCTTAAAAAAGTCTGAAAATCCTCCAAATTCACCAAAGATACTATCATCAAATTTAATATTAGAAAATCCACCTTTAAAATTTGGAGATGTATATGCCTGCCAGTTTGACCAATCTGCTCCAAGTTTGTCATATTTTGCTCTTTTACTATCATCAGAAAGAACTTCGTATGCTTCATTTATCTCTTTAAACTTCTCTTCTGCTCTTTTATTACCAGGATTCAAATCAGGATGGTATTTTCTTGCTAATTTCCGGTAAGCCTCTTGAATAGTCTTTTTATCAGCATTCTTATCAACACCCAATATTTTATAATAATCTTTATATTCCATATATTCCTTTTATCGTTTTTTTCTTTCTTTCATCACCTATAATTAGTAAACTGTAAAGGGATATCTAATTTCTTTTCTCGTAATATTTTTATAACTAATTGTAAATCATCTTTATTTTTACCTGTTACTCTAATAATATCATTCATAATCTGAGCAGAAACTTTTACACCTATTCCCTTTATTATCTTTACAATCTCCTTTGCTTTATCTTGTTCAATCCCTTCTTTAATTTTAACTATTTGTTTAACTAATCCACCTGCTGTTTCTACTTTACCAAAATTTAAGAAATTAACTGGAACTCCTCTTTTGATTAATTTTGATTCAAAAACATCTATAACATTTTTTAACTTATATTCATCATCCGAAATTATTGTAATTTCTTTTAATTCTTTATTAAGTATTATCTGTGATTTAGTCCCTTTAAAATCAAATCTATTAAGTATTTCTTTCATTGCCTGATTAACTGCATTATCTACTTCCTGCATATTTACTTTTGACACAATGTCAAATGAATTTTCATTTACCATGCTTAACCCCTTCCCTAGTTAATATTAAATTTCTAATAACACTGTCTTTTGATTTATATTTAGAGAGGTCTAATGGTTTTCCATTATAGGTAATATTAACCCCTTCCCTTTTACCAATTAGTAAATTAAATTCATCCTTTGCTTCCCATTGTCTTTTTTCTCCTGCTTTTAAAAGTAACTTTTCAGCTGGTTCATTATCTCTCGTTATTTCAAACCAAACTTCTTCAGTAGTTTCCACTACCAAAACTAAAGGTGGAAGACTTCCTGACATTTGCATAGGTTCAATAGATGGTTTTCTCGGCAAATTAATACAACTTCTAATACATAAAATTAAACATATCAAAAAAATAAATACCAATACTGCTAAAATTACTACTTTTACTTCTTCGGTAATTTTTATTTTTTTTCTTTGAGTTCTTATTGGACGATGTTCAAATACATAATCAACATTAACCTTTTTTGACTTGGAACTTTTATATAAATTTAAAATCTCTGTAGAGTCTAATCCTAAATATTCAGAATATGTTTTTAAAAAAGACTTTAAATAAGTTTCTGCTGGGAATTGTTTAAAGTCTTCCTTCTCTAATGCTTCAAGAAACTTAGGCTGAATCTTAAGTTCTTCTGAAATTTTTTCATAACTTAAACCTTTAATTTCCCTTTCTCTTTTTAATTTATCCCCTATTCCCCTTTCTTCCATAACTTCTCCTTATTCTATGCCACTGAATATGGCAAATATATATACTTACTTTAACAATGAGGATATAACCTCTACACCTTCAGGAATTTTAAATTCAAATATATCTGATTTTATATCAGGATTTAATTTTGAATTTTTAAAAGTTATACTTATATTACTTATTTCATTATAATAAACTGAAAAACTTAAAGGTAACCATCTCTTTTTATCAAACCAACCATTTATCTTTATAAATTCCGCATTTTCATCTTTAGGAGTTAATTCAATTACTACTGCTTCTTTACCATCTAACTCCTCTTCTTTTAAAATCTTCATTTTAAACTTGTTTTTTATGCTATCAACAAGATAATTAAACTGAAATAAAAAATATTCCTTGTTTTTAGTCTCTGATATATCCTGTACAATAACCTGTTTCATATTAGGAAAATAAATCCAAATAGTCTTACCATTTGAAATAACAAGTTGATTAAAAGGTTCAGTATAGTTAAGGTATATCTTGTTTGGTTTTTTTAAAGTAATACTACCTTTCATACTTTGAGAACTTTCCATATCAGAAACATAAATAATCTGTTCAACATCTGATTGAAAAGTATCCATTTTGTTATTCATCACTTCTGTTAAATTATTAATAATCTCTTCAACACTTAAACTAAAACACATATTAGCATTAAGCATAAATATTATAACAGTAAAACATAAACGACAAACTATTGGATTCATTTTTTCTCCATTCCTTCCAATAACTCATCTATCTTATCGTAATAAATATCTCGTGGTTTAGAACCAATACTTGGACTTATGAGACCTTTTGTTTCCATAATACTTATTAGATTTGCTGCCTTCCCTCCACTAATATGCAAAGCACCTTGAATCAATGTAGCAGATGCCCTTCTTCTTTCTTTTACCAGTATTAATGCTTTTTTAAACAATTCATCCATATCCTCCTCATCACTAATTTTAATCTCATCTTTAGTAAGAGTTTCACGATATTCTGGTTTTCCTTGTTTCTTCCAAAAATTAATAACCCTTTTTATCTCTGTTTCAGATACATAAGCACACTGAGCTCTTACTGGTTTTGGAAAACCACTTAAATAAACCAGCATATCTCCTTTCCCAAGTAATTCCTCTGCTCCTCCTGTATCAAGTATAACTCTTGAATCTACTTTAGAAAAAACCTGTAATGCTATTCTTGAGGGAAAATTTGCCTTTATTACACCAGTTATAATATCAACAGAAGGCCTTTGAGTAGCAAAAATAAGATGAATACCAACTCCTCTTGCCAACTGTGCAAGTCTCATTATAACTTCTTCTATTTCTCTTGCTGATATTAACATTAAATCAGCCAACTCATCTATTACAACAACTATGTATGGCAATTTTTCCTTAGCAACTTCATTATATGAAACTATATCTCTTGCATTAACTGTAGAAAGTTTGCTGTATCTATCTTGCATATCCTTGCTTAAAAGTTTTAAAGCATCAGTGGCTTTTTTAGCATCATTAATTACTGGGGAATACAAATGTGGTAAACCATTATATAAAGTTAATTCCACTCTTTTTGGGTCAATTAGTAAGAGTTTTAATTCATTTGGATTAAATCTATAAAGTAAACTAATTATTATTGAATTCAAACAAACACTCTTACCTGAACCAGTTGCACCAGCAATTAATAAATGTGGCATATCTACTAAATCACTAATCAGTATTTCTCCATTAACATCTTTACCTATAGGAATAGGTAATATCCCTGTAAACTTTGTAAATAATTCTGACTGAATTATTTCTCTTAACCTAACTATACTATATTTTTTATTAGGAATCTCAATACCTACAGCAGATTCACCTGGAATAGGTGCAATAATTCTAATATGCGTAGCCTTAAGTGCAAGTGCTAAATCATTTGTTAAACTAACTATTTTATTTACTTTTGTTCCAGGGGCTGGTTTAACTTCATATCTTGTAACTACAGGTCCTTTTACTGTCCTTAAAATTTCTACATCTATGCCAAAATTTTTTAAAGTCTTTTTTATTATTTCCTCATTAGCTCTTAAATCTTCTTTAAAAGAAACAGTAGTATCTACTTCATTTAAAAGGTCTAAAGGAGGTAACTCGTATTTTATTTTTTTACTATCAACTACTGTAACAACAGGAGTTTTTTCTTCTTCAACTTTCTTTTTAATTATCTTTTTTTGTTCCTTCTTGGGTTTAACTTCTGGTACTTTATCTTCAACTTTTACTGGTTTAAAATCTTCTCTTTTCTTCTTAAATCTTTGTTTAAGAATTTGAATAACATAATCTATAGACCTTTTAAAAATTTCATCAAACTCCAAAAAGTAAATGGAAAGAATAAAAGTTAAAAAGCAAACTAAGTATGCACCTAATCTATCCATTATTTTAATGATAGCATTACCAACTAAAAATCCTACTATGTTACTATTTGAATCAGACAATCCCACTAAATAAAAGAACAAGCATAAACCTAAAATAAATAAAGAAACACCTGCTATCTTAAAATATGGTTTTTCAAACTTTTCATTTATAAAGTTAAAGTATCCTATAGTGCCAAATATAAATGGAAAAAGGTAGGAAGATAAGCCAAATAAATATAAAAAAATTGCTTGCACATACTTACCTATTAATCCCAAATAATTACCATCTCTGACAGGTAATAATGAAATCAATAAAAAAATACCTATTACAAACCAGAGTATTCCTATTAATTCGTTCTTTTTATTCATTCAACTTACATAAATCTCCTTTATCTGCTTTTCCTGAAATTACCTTTGCTATAGAACCATCTTCACCAAAAAAATCAACAATTTCAATTAAACCGGTTTTCTCTTCAACCCTTCCAATCACTAGTCCTGTAGTAGGACTTACAATTTCTTTACCTAATCTATAAACTGTAAGTTTCATACCAGTTTGAAGCCCTGATTCTTTTCCCGCATCTAAGTATAACTTTTCTCCCTCTAACTCAGCAACTCTACAGGTAAATGGAGTTTTGTTAATTTGATATATTATATTCTCTACAACTTTAACTATTGCTGCTCTTAAAGCATCACCTTCTATCCTTTCATCATATCCACTAGATGAACCCATCCCTAAAAATGTTCCTGACGACTTTTCTGCTTTACCACTTCCTGAATCCACATATAAAACTCTACCGTTTGTTGCATCTATTATTCTTATATCAACAGTTGCTTCTGCAATCTGCCTTTTACTCTGTGCAATTAAAGCATGCGAAGATTCTGTATTAACACCAAACTGTGAAACACAACCAGTAACTATAGCATTTACTCCTAAAATTTTACCAACCACACAAGCAGTATTTGAATCAATAACACCTGTTTGCCCTAATTTCTGTTCTTCTAAGAGTTTATTTATTTTTTCTCTTTCAACTAAAATAAATTTACCTGATTTCCCTATTTCAGTCATCAAAATACTCGAAGCAGTAGTTCCAAGTCTTCTTGCATAACCTTCTTTAGTCTCAAAATCAATAACAGCAACTCTCCTTTTAGGACCGGTATACTTACTTTCTACTTTTTCTGTCTGCTTAACTGACATAACATCCTCTTTTGTTACCCTCATAGCAGTTCCACATCCACCTATCAAAAGACCTACAACTCCAATAAATATAAATTTTCTTAACATATCCCCCTCCTCTTTACTTTAATAATTTAATTATTTCATCTGCAAACTTTTGTGCTGCATCTGGACCATTTCCAGTTACTATTTTATCAGAAACAACAACATCTTTATTTACAAACTCTGCTTTCCCATTTTTTAATTCTTCAATAGTTTCAGGAGTCTTAAACACTGTTGCTTTCTTACCATTTAATACCCCTGCTCTTGCTAAAACAACAGGAGATAAACATATTGCACCTATAACTTTCCCTTCTTTAAAAAAATCATTAACAATCTTTAACAAATCTTTATTTTTCCATAAATACTTAGAAGAACCAATACCACCAACAACCACAATAGCATCAAAATCTTTAGAAGTAATTGAAGATATAAGAACATCTACTTTAATCTTCCCACCAAGCATACCTCTTGCTTCACCTAACTTATTACTTGCAACAGTTACTTTTGCTCCATTTTCTTCAAACTTTTTCTTTGGAAGATTTAATTCTTCATCTCTGTAATCTTCACTTGCAATCACCATAAGGATCTTTTTATTGGAAAGCATATTATCAGCCCCCTTTCCTTCTGCAGGTTGAGCTAAACTTTTACCTAAAATACTACCCAATAACAAAATTATAGACAATATTTTAAATATTTTTTGTATCATAGTATCTTTTCACTAATAATAATATGGGGAAGGCATATCATTTGCTATTCTATCAACAAGTTTCTCAGTAATTATCTCTAATCCTGACTTTACAGTATCTGCTAAAACATTCCCTAACAAATCGCCTAAAAAATTACCCTCTTTCTTTCCTCTCTTATCTCCCAATGGATCTTTCTCTACTATACCATGTTCTTTTTCCCATATTATTTTTCCTGTTTCAACATCTACCATCTTAAAATGTGCTCTAACTTCTCTTTTATATACTAATCCAAAAGGAATAATCTCAAAAGAAGTTCCCTGAAAGAATTGTACAACCTCACCATAAATTAAAATGTTAACACCTAATTTTTTTGATAATTCTTTTTCATCTACAACTCGAAGTTGACCTCCATCAGTAACTCCAAAATCATCTTTTAAAATTTTATCTATTTTTTCTAAATCTAAAGTTATATATCCTCTATGACTAATAGCCCTATTAAATGCTTCTCTAACTACAGAAGGGCCATTTACATCATTACTGAGATTTTCCATTGGTAAAACTGCTACATGTAAAGGTGGTTTCCTTGGTGGAGGTGGAACCAATTTTACAGTACAACTTCCAAGAAATACTACTATTATTAGAATAACTATTATTCTTTGAAAATTCTTCATAAATATTATTATAAAATACAATAATTTTTTTGTAAAGAAAAATTTTGCGTATTTACCCACTTATTATTTAGCTTCTTCCTGCACTTTAAACTGCTCATTATACAATCTTTCATACAAAGAACCGCTTTGAGAGATTAACTCATTATGAGTGCCAAACTGAACTACTTCACCTTTATCTAAAACTACAATCTTATCAGCATTAAGTACCGTTGACAATCTATGTGCTATTATAAATGTAGTCCTTCCTTTAAGTAATTCCTCTAAAGATTCCTGAACAAGTTCTTCTGAGATAGAATCTAATGATGCTGTTGCTTCATCTAATATAATTATTTTGGGATTTTTTAAAAACACTCTTGCTATAGCAATTCTTTGTCTTTGTCCTCCTGAAAGAGTTGCACCTTTTTCTCCAATTTTTTCTTTAAACTTATTTGGAAATCCCATTATAAAATCATAAGCATTCGCTGCTTTTGCTGCATCTACAATGTCTTTGTACCTTGCTTCAACATTACCATATTTTATATTCTCCTCTATTGTGCCAGTAAAAAGTATAGGTTCCTGAGTTACTATTCCTATCTGTTTTCTTAAACTCTTTAAAGTGAAATCTCTTATATCAATACCATCTATTAAAATTGCTCCTGAATTAACATCATAAAATCTAAGAAGCAAATTTACAAGTGTTGTTTTTCCTGCACCAGAAGGACCTACAAGAGCTATTTTTTCACCAGGTCTTGCTAAGATATTTATATTTTTTAAAACTAATTTTTCTGCCGTATACCCAAAATTAACATTTTTAAAAATTACCTCTCCTCTTGTTATTTTAATGTCTAACGCACCTTTTCTCTCAACAATCTCAGGTTTAGTATCAAATACTTCAAATATCCTTTCCATTGCAGCAACAGAATTTTGTATTATAACATTCAATTCAGCAAATCTTGTAAAAGGAAAATAAAAAGAACCTAAATAAGCATAAAATGCTATTAGTTCTCCAACAGTTAATTTAGAACCTAAAACTAAATAACCTCCATACCATAAAACTATTATAGGAGATATTCTGGCAAACATTTCTGATATTGTTTGTAATCTTGCATTTAAGTTAGCTCCTTCAACTACCATATCATAATACTCTCTACTATCATGGAAAAATCTTATTGTTTCTGTCTTCTCCCTTGTAAATGCCTGAACAATCTTCACACCTGCAAGCCTCTCATGCAAATCTCCAGAAAGAATTGCTAACTTTCTCTGTGCTTCTTTACTTACCTTTCTAATTTTTGGTCTAAAACTCATTATACTCCACATATAAAAAGGTAAAATTGTCATTGAAACTAAGGCTAATTTCCAATTCATCTTAAATAAAATATAACTTATAGTTACTATACTAACAGAATCCATAATAGTATTGGTTACAGCACTTCCTACAAAATTAGAAGCCAAATTAATATCATTTATAACATTTGATACTATCTGCCCTATTTGTCTTTTTTCAAAGAAACTAAGAGACATCTTCTGTATATGCAAGAATAATTTATATCTTATATCAAATATAATACGACTTGAAACTCTTGCATGAATATAATGTCTAAAAAATGTAACTACACCATACACTAATGCCACTATTATAAGTAAAGAACAATAGTAGTTTAAAGTTTGTAACTTAAAAACATTATCCTTGTTTGAAAGTAAGACCTTATCTATTATCTCTTTAAATGCCCATGGGAAGATTAATGGAATTTGAAATTTTAAAATTCCAAAAAATGCAACTAAAAATATATTGAACCAGTATGGTTTTATATACTGTAAAAATCTTCTAAGAGCAGACTTTTTTTCCTCTTCCATATTTACTCACTCTTATTTATAACAACATAAATTGTAACTTCTTTCCTCTTAATACGCATTAAAACACCTTCTTTTGGATTAATCTTAGAAATAATATTATAGTAATCATTGATATTCCTTACTTTGCTTTTATCTACTTCCAATATTACATCACCTTCCTGTATATCCACAGAATAAGCATCACTCCCTTCTTTAACATCTACCACTACAACACCTTCATTAACTGATAAATCATATTTATCAACATACTCAGGAGATATATTCTCTACTTTTAATCCAAAAATATCATACTTGCTACCTAATTCATTATATTTTTCCAAAGATGACAATTTCACCTCAATAATTAACTCTTTACCATCTCTATTGATTTTTAGTTTTATTGTATCTCCAACATTTCTACTTAATATTACATTTAGAATTTCATCTATAGTTTTTATTACCTTATCATCCACCTGAAGTATTATATCTCCTGGTAGTAAACCTGCTTTTTTTGCAGGACTTCCTTCTTCAACATTAGTAATTAAAACACCAGAATCTACTTTAAATTTCTTTTCAAGTTTTTCATTAAGTACTTGTAACCTAACCCCTAACCAGGGTGTTCCTGAAGTAAATTTTTTACCCTTTACAGTACTATCTATAAATTTTTTTGCATCATTTATTGGTATAGCAAATCCAATACCAGCATAAGAACCAGAAGTAGATACAATTGCAACATTTATTCCTATAACCTCGCCATAAATATTAACAAGAGGTCCTCCACTATTTCCAGGATTTATAGCAGCATCTGTTTGTATTAAATTAGGTATTCTTCTTATACCTTCTTCATCAACATCCTCAAATAATCTACCTTTAGCACTCACTATACCTGCTGTTACAGTATGGTCATAACCAAATGGATTTCCAATTGCAATTGCCCATTCTCCAACTTTCACATTATCAGAATTTCCTAAAATAACTACAGGTAATTTTTTTCTGACGTTTATTTTTAATACTGCAAGGTCATGACTTTTATCAACTCCAACTACTTTACCTTCGTATTTACTCTTGTCAGAAAGTATAATAGTAATTTTTGTTACATCTTTAACCACATGGTAATTAGTAAGTATATAACCATCTTCGGTTATTATCATCCCTGTTCCTAAACCTTGTCTCTTATATATCCTTTCTTTAGGCTTTCTTTTAAAAAATGGACTCTCATCTTCGCCAAAAAATCTATCAAAAAAATCTTCAAAATCATAACCAAAATATCTATATTTTAATACCTGCTCTGTACTCACATTAACTACCGCAGGACCTACTTTATTTGAAATTTCTACAAAAGAACCCTGCAATGAAAGTGCTTCTTTAGAAGGAGCAATTTTTTCCTCTCCAATAGCCTGAAATCTTTTAATAGAAATATTAACAGTCAGTGTGATAAATATACCTATCAAAACACTAACTATAACTATTGCTATAAATACATTAAGCCCTTTTCTCTTTTTCATTTTTATACCCTCCCTAATTTATTTTTTACTTCTTAATTCTTCATAAAGCAATCTTAAAAAATACTCAATCTGCGCTAATTTAAGTATTTCCTCTTTAGTAATATCACCCTTTTTATTAGAACGCAATTTTTCTTCTATAATTTCCTGTAAAACATCATCACTCTCTGTTATTATGTCAATATATCTAACTCCTGTAAAATATTTTTTTACACCATTCTCCTCCTTTTCAACTACTCTAACTACCTCTGCAAAGATTTTTATAACATTATCAGAACTTGGAAAATAAATCTTCATTGTAATCCTATCCCCTACTTTTAAAGGTTCTTGTGTTATCAAAAGAGCACCACTTCCACTTATATCTTTTGTTCTTATATCCTTAGACTTCTGAAAAATCTCTTTAAATTTACCTAATTTATCATCTTTTAGAACTTTGTATTTCACCTCAAGGGAACATTGCCATCGTGGATACTTTCTCCTTTCTATTAATAACTCTCCTTCTGTCATAAACTTATCACCTATTTTGAATTACTTCATTTTCGCCTTCTCTTTTTCTATTTTTTTACTTCCTTGCTTTCCCATCTTCACTACTGTTTCTATATGATATGTATTTGGAAACATATCTATTGGTTGAATCTCTTCTACTCTAAATCCTTCTTCAATTAAAATGTAAATATCCCTTGCAAGAGTTGCTATATCACACGATACATATATTAAATTACTAACATTTAATTTTCTTAAATTCAAAAGAACATCTTTATTACATCCCTTCCGTGGTGGGTCTAAAATTACTGTATCAACACTCATATTATCTCTTATTAATTTAACTAAAATATCTTCAACTTTTCCATATAAAAATTTACAATTTTTAATATTATTTATCTTTGCATTATCCCTTGCATCGGATATAGCACTTCTTTCTTCATCCACCCCTATAATCTCTTTAAATTTATCAGCAATAAATAAAGCCACTGTTCCAACTCCACAATATAAATCTAACGCTATACTATCTTTATTATCATTTATATAACTTTTAATTAATCTATACAAAATTAAAGTTTGTTCTGTATTAGTTTGAAAAAAAGAAAGTGAAGAAAAATTATATTCAATCCCATCTAAAACCTCTTTTAATATACCATCACCATAAATCTTTATTGTTTTATCACCAAGTATTACATTTGTATCTTTATCATTGATATTGCATAAAATTGAAATAAATGAATTCCCATTCTCATTATAACGACAATCTTTGGCACTACCGAATGAAAACTTTTGTTTAATATATTTTATAAGACTTTCTACTTTTTCTAAATTTTCGTCTTTTAGTACAAAGACCACTAATAAACTACCCTGTGTTTCACTCCCTCTAATCACCACATGTCTAAGATTTAAAATATTATAGTTAACTTTCTCTAAGTATTTTTTAATTTCTCTATAAACATCATTTATACTATTTAAGACCAAGTTACATTCTTTCAAATCTACTACATAGTGACTCTTTAAAGCATAAAGTCCTATTTTCTTATTAAAATTATCCACTGGAAATTGAGATTTATTTCTATAATAAAAAATCTTTTTTGCTGGTATTATTGGCTTTATTTTTGCTTCAATCTTACTAAAAGCATTTTTAATTAATAAATCCTTATATTCAAGTTGTTTTTTATAATCAATATGTTGCCAATGACATCCACCACATTCACCAAAACTTGCACAAATAGGCTTCACTCTATAGTTTGAAGGCTTTATCAGAGATAAAAGTTTACCTCTTGCAAAATTTTTTCTAACTTCTGTTATTAAAACTTTAACTTCATCTTCTGGGACTACATAAGGAACAAATACAACAAAGTTATTAATTTTTCCTATACCATCAGGACTATTTGCTAATGCTTCTATTTTTAATACAACTTTTTCACCAACACGTATTGGCTGATTCATCTTTAGTTTTTTCTTCTTTCCTTCCTTTAGTTACTTCCTTTACTTTATCTTCTCTCTCAATATCTTATTTACAATCTGCGGATTTGCCTTCCCATTAGACATCTTCATTACCTGACCAACTAAATTTCCTAATACTTTCTCTTTGCCTCCTTTATACTCTTCAACTATCTTTGGATTATCTTTAATAACTTTCTCAACCATTTGAGTGATAGTTTTTTCATCTGTAATCTGAACTAATCCCTTCTCCTTTACTATTAATTCTGGATCTTTCTTAGTATAAAACATTTCCTCAAATACAACCTTTGCAATCTTACTACTAATTACACCCTCGTCTATTAGTTTTATCAACTTTACTAAACTTTCAGGTTTAATAGGAGATTCTAATATCTCCATATTATTTGCATTAAGCAAACCAAGTAATTCTACCATAACAAAATTACTTATAGATTTTGGTTTATTATAAAGTGAAACACATTTTTCAAAATAATCAGCAATATCTTTTGAAGAAGTTAATACTTTAGCATCATATTCTGGCAGATTATACTCTTTAACAAACCTTTCTTCTCTAACTTGTGGTAATTCTACAAGACTCTTTTTAATCTCTTCAACCATCTCTTTTGTAAGTCTTAGTGGAACAAGATCAGGCTCAGGAAAATATCTATAATCATGTGCTTCTTCTTTTGTTCTCATTGAATATGTAATATTCTCATTAGCATCCCATAGTCTTGTTTCTTGTACCAACTTTTCGCCATTTTTCAATGCATCAATCTGTCTAATTGATTCATACTCCAATGCCTTCTGAACATTCTTAAATGAATTCAGATTCTTTATCTCCACTTTTTCACCAAGTTTATTCTCCCCCTTTAATTTAACCGAAATATTGGCATCGCATCTTAATGTTCCTTTCTCCATATCACAATCAGAAACTCCTATATACTGAAGAATACTCTTTAATGCCAACAAATACTCATAAGCCTCTAAAGGCGAACTAATATCTGGTTCTGAAACAATCTCAAGTAAAGGAATCCCTGTTCTATTTAAATCTACTAAACTTCCCTCTGCTGTCGCTATCTGTCCAGATGCACTTATATGCACAAGTTTTCCAGCATCTTCTTCTAAATGAACTCTTTTAATTCTTATCCTTCTTTTTTCATTGTTTACTACAATATCAATATAACCGTTTTTTGAAAATGGTTTATCATACTGAGATATCTGATAATTTTTAGGTAAATCTGGATAAAAATAATTCTTTCTGTCAAATTTGCTATATTCTTCAATCTCACAGTTTAAGGCTAATGCCGCTCTTACAGCAAGTTCTATGGCTTTCTTATTTAAAACAGGCAAAACACCAGGAAGTCCTAAACATACTGGACAGGTTTGAGTATTTGGTGGAGAACCAAATTTAGTAGAACATCCACAAAAGAGTTTTGAATTTGTCTTTAACTGAACATGAACTTCTAATCCAATAACTACTTCATATCCTTCCACAATACCCCCTTTATTTTTTTAATTTTAAATTAAAAACAGTAATTTTAATATTTTTAAAATAATTTAATATATCCACTAACAAATTAAATCTGCCTTCTTCATCTAAAACACCTTCAGATAGTTTAACATGAGCCGCATCAATAATATCTTCATTAAAAGTAGGGTCCATTCCTATCCATTTTCCAACATAAACTTCTATCCACATATGATAATAAAATTTATCTTTCATAAGAACTAATCCACCACATACTTTTGTTGGTATTCCAACTGCCTTACATAAAGCACTCGCTAAAACTGAATGCTCAGTACAATCACCTTCTTTTAACTTTAAAGTTTCTTTTGCAGAATTAAATGCAACACTAAAATTTTTATTCTTAACATAACTATACACCCACTTAACAATTTCTCTTGCTGCTTTAAAAGAATTTTTCTCTTCTCCAATAATTCCTCTTGCAGTCTTTATTATACTTTCATCATTGGATTCTTCATAAAGTGTACTTTTTAAATATCTCTCATAATTTTTATCCAATATTGGAATATTTAACGCTTGTGATTCATTAAAATCATCTTTTTTTATAGTACATATTGCAGTATCATCTTTTATAACATTTATAGATGTTTTTTTTATATTTTCACCAGAAAGGTTTTTTGGAATCCCTCCACTAAAAGTAATACTCACATTCATATTAATTACATCCCTTGGGTCATCTACGCTTTTATTTGACCTAATAGCATACTCAGTTATAATATCAATACTACCCGAATATTCTTTTAACGCTTCTTCTTTAGTTGTTTTAACCATTGTAACTCCTAACTGAGCAAATTCAGACTTTAAAGTATATCCTTCTTTATCAATATGATGGGTAGAAATAAGACCTTTTAACTCTGTTTCAACTACAAAAAATTCCTTTCCTTTTTCCTTTTTAAACTCCTTAACATTTATATTTATATCTTCAATTTTTAAAGTATCTTTACTAAAAGCTCGGACAGTGAATTTATCACCAACTTTATATCCTTTTAATCTTAAATAATCATCAACATTATCATCAAGTATAACACCTTTCTCAAAAGGAAATACATATTCATTAGTTAAATCTGCTAATTTACTCTTAACATAAAATTTACTATCTTTTAATCTCCCTTCAATCTCTCTACTCTGCTCACCCATTTTTTCAGTATATTTAAAATATATAGGAGTTAAATCCTCTTTTAAATAAGTGGAAGAATCCATTTTTAAATGAACCTTTGTATCAAAACGTCTTAAGTTAATATCCATAAAAATTGTTTCCTTTAAACAACTCTTACCTTCATATATAGAATTCTCAATACCATCATAACAGTAGCCTATTTTAATATCTTCTATATAAACATTAAACCAATGTTCTAATGGTAAATTATAACCAAAGCCTTTACTACACCAAAGAAAAATTAACAATAAATTTATTACTTTTTTCACTTTATTCACT
>Ga0123519_10008728_pt1 | contig 15395 bp, 10 predicted proteins | sample YelNatPaOPRAMG02_FD_87396 | JGI IMG/M metagenome (GOLD analysis project Ga0123519, IMG submission 87396) | Hot spring microbial communities from Yellowstone National Park - Yellowstone National Park OP-RAMG-02 (version 2) | ecosystem: Environmental > Aquatic > Thermal springs > Hot (42-90C) ...
AACTGCACTTTTAGACGAAAGGCTCTTGATTCTATTGGAGGTCATGCAGAACATTTAGCAGAAGATGCATGCACTTCTATGCGAATTCATTCGGCGGGCTGGAAAAGCAGATATATCCCTTACCGTGCTTCTTATGGACTTGTTCCAGAAGATCTTGCCTCTTTTTTTAAACAACAACTAAAATGGGCAACAGGTATGTTTACATTGTTTTTTAGAGAATATCCAAAACTTTTTGGCAAATTTAATTTACAACAAAAAATTTATTATTTTTTTGCTGGTACACATTATTTAAATGGCGTTGTAAATTTTATTACAATTTTACTCCCAATATTGTTTTTATTTTTTCAGATATATGCAATAGAAATGCCTATTACAGGTTTTTTTATACATTGCATACCATATATTGTTATCTGGCTTACAATTACTTTGTATCTTCAGAGATGGTATACAGATAAAAAAGAAAAAGGTTTCCCTTGGAGATCTATGTTTTTAGAAAAAGGAACGTGGCATATTTATACTCTTGCTTTTATTTATGCATGTATAGGAAAAAACATTCCGTGGCTACCAACGCCCAAAAACAGACAAAATCATACAAATATTGTTCTTTTGATGCCACATATTATTGCCGTTGTTCTGTCTGTTGCTGCAATAATATTTCCGTTTTTTTTCTATCATAGAATAGACTATGGAACTCAACTTATGATGGTTTTTGCAGCAATGAATGTTTTTGCTTTAACTCCGGTAATCTTTTGGGGACTTTTTTATAATAGCAAAAAAGAAAAATAAAAGGAAATAATAACAAATGAGAAAACAAACAATAAAACAAATCATGATAATTTTGATTGCTACTGTTTTTCTTATATGTTTATATGTGTTTGGTGTTAAAAAATTAGAATTGCTGGCAAGAAAATGTTATTATAATCTAATTGTTCGCAATCTAGCAAAAAATAAAACCCAACTTTTAAAAAAACCTTTTCTTCTTGGTATTTATCGTCCAGAATTACCATATCAATTTGGCCAGCTTTATACAATTCAAGAAAGTCTTGGTGTTGAGATTAGCATTGTTTCTTATTATCAGGCATGGGGAGATGGAGATGAATATGATTTTAATTTAGAAGTAAATAAAAATCTTTCAAAGGGTAATTTTATTCCTTTAATAACATGGGAACCATGGATAAGTGCTTTTACACAATACAAAAATAAAAAAACAAATTCTTCATTATCAATTATAGCCACTGGCAAATTTGACTATTATATCAAAAAATGGGCACAAAAAGCTACAATTTTTGGTAAGCCATTTTTTGTAAGAATTGGTCACGAAATGTCTAACCCATGGTATTCTTGGAGTAGTGCTCATGGGAATACACCGCAAGATTATAAAAAATTTTGGTGTCATGTATATAAAATATTCAAAGAGCAAGGTGCAAAAAATGTTGCATTTATTTGGACCCCATTTGAACCAAAAGATACTGTTTTTTATCCGGGTAACGATTTTGTTGACTGGATAGGTCTTGATGTTTTTAACTTTGGTTCTCTTTCGCAAGAAGGAACATGGATGGATTTTTATATTGTAACTAAATTGCTTTATGATGCTGTGAAAAAATATAACAAACCAATTATAATAGCAGAAGCTGGATGTGCTTCTTCTGGAGGTAATAAATCAGATTGGTACCGTAACATGTTTCATGAGCTTGCAATGCAGAATTTTCCTCTAATCAAAGGGCTTGTATTATTTGATACGCCTCATGGAACAACACCAACAGGGTTACCAGTTGATCTTGGATTTTCTTCTGATAGCGAAGTTTATTCAAAAATTAACAAAGAGGAACTTGTTTCAAAAATAAAAATAAACGCTTTAAATAAAAGGAGGTAAAATATGAGAAAATCTCTAAGTTTTTTTGTAATTTTAATCTTATGCTATAACCTTTTTTCTGATGATATTTTATCAACAGTTTCTTTTGATACATGGGCTCTTTTATCAAACGGCAAGGCTGTATATATGGACTATCATTATGTTACCTCAACTGTATTTTGGGCAGAAGTTATTTCTTATGATTTAAATACAAAAACTAAAAAGGTAGAAGTGCCTTCTGGAACAGGAGCCGCATATCCTTATTACATAGAATACGGATATTCTAAAAATAACCTTGCATGGATACCTTTTGATATAGGAGGCAGTGGTGGCGGTGGTGGTGGGAGTGGTGGTTATGTTGGGGGACGAACTACATATCTTTATTATAAAAATATTTCAAGTGGAACATCAAAACAGCTTATTACAAGCAATGCATGGAAGCAAATGGTGTGGGTTGGTGGTGATATCGTTACATGGGTAGACTATAGAAACTGGGATTCTCTTACAATAGATAGTTTAAATTCTGAGATTTATCTTTATAATTTAACAACAAATCAAGAAAAGAGGGTAACAACCGACCATTCGTATCAGGAAAAACCCGTTACAGATGGAACTAACCTTGCTTATATTGATTATTCTTCTAATTATGGAAAATTGTTTTTATATAATATTTCGTCCGGTTCAACAGTAGAAGTCTCACCTTATATGGCAGGAAAAGACAATCCAAGAGTTTATGGTAATATAATAGTTTGGGAAGATTATAGAAATGCGACTTCAGACAAAAAAAATGCAGATATTTTCATGTATGATATTTCAACTCAAACAACAAAGCCTATATGCACAGCGCCTAAATATCAGGGGAATCCTTATGTTTATGGCAAATGGATAGTATGGGAAGATTATAGAAATTCAACACCTTCTGATAGTTTAAATTCCGATATTTATGCTTACGATATTACAACAAATAGTGAGTTTCCTGTTGTTACAGGTCCATCCTATCAGGGGCATCCAACGCTTCTTTCTGATACTGTTTGCTGGATAGATTATTCTGGTGGTAGTATGAAACTTATGATGAAAAAAATAGAAATTACAAATGTAATACATAAAGAAACTTTATCTTATTTAAAAAATTTACCAGTTGCTTTTGAAAATAATCAGTTTACAATAGGAGATGTTTTTAATAGCAGAATTTTGGAGGTAAAGCTAATAGATATAAAAGGCAGATGCATTGTAAATAAAAAGCAACCAGATATATTTGGCAACAAATATAGAATAATCTTTAATTCAACATTAAAAAATGGAACATATTTTGTGAAAGTTTGTTTTGATAATGGTGAACAAATAACAAAGACTATTATTAAGGCAAATTAATTGATATAGGATAATTATATGAGCAAAATAAGAAATACAGATTTCTTATTAAATGTAGTGTTGATTATTATTGTTTTAACTTATTTCTCTTACGGAATAGAGCTTAAAGCAAATTTTGAATATTTTTTAGACAATATGGCTCTTAAAAGACCATCATATCTAATTGGTATCAGTGATATTATGGTGCCAGGTGGTTCTTTTTCTTTTGGCACCAGCCTATCTAATTGGCGCATGGATTTATCAAAAAACGGCTTAAAAAAGTTTAGCACCGATGTTGGAGAATTAGAGCTTTTATATTCTTCTCAAACATTAAATTATTCTTATGGCTTAAATATTAAGGGTGGGATTGCAGATATTTTTAATAGGCACAATTTTTATATAGGTACACAAATACCTTTTTCAATAAAATTACAAAGATTTTCGCAGATTCGTTTTTTAAATAATTTGGGAACGCGTTATGGTTATGCCGACGATAATCCTTTTATGGCAAAAATTGGTGCAAAAAAATTAAGCTTTAATGTCAATTCGGGAGTTGGAATTGGTTATTGGGAAATTCATGCAGGCTATGGATATTCTCTTTACGATAAGATTCCTCGTGATATGTATGGTGAGCTTTTAGAAGACACTGTTTTCTTTTCTGTTCTTTATGATACATTAAATCCTGTTTTAAATCTTATAGATGTAAATACATCACCATTTCCTAAAAATAAAGAAAACAGATTTACAATTTATTTCTTTGGACCGGTTTTAAATTTTTTATATATTGGTACCTCGTTTTCATATAGAAACATGAAAGAAAATTATTACCTCCCAATTGCAGATTCAGATAATGCAAAAATATTTTATACATTTTTTCCATACTATACTCCCCAAAATGAAGGCTCCTTTAATTTAATTTTTTCGCCTGTATATTTTTCTGAGAATTTAAATTCATTCTGCAACAAGGCTCAAATAAAAATAAGCTTTCCTTTATATTCTTTTGGTACATATCGTGGATTCTATATGGCAGTAAATGGAAATATTCTTGCTGGATTTAAAGATTTTTATTACGATTATTACGGCACAGGTGCTTTTAGCATAGAGGCAGAATACGAAAAGCTGTTTAAAAACCAATTAGGTATATCTGTCAAATATTTATGGGTATCTAAACCTTACTTAGCATATAATTTTTTTGAAAAAAACAACTATCAATATCAGCTTTTGAATGTTTCTGTTAAAAAGGCTTTTTAAATGCTTTTTATTTCTATAAATTTTATATGTTTTTTTGTTTTAGTTTTTTTTGTTTATTATATTATTTCAGAAAAATACAAACTAATTTATCTTCTTTTAGCAAGTTATCTATTTTATGCTTCGTTTAACCCCCTTTTTGTTTTTCTTCTTATTTTTTGCTCGCTTGTGTCTTGGAAGATTGGTTTATTAATAGAAGAACTTAAAAGTCCGGCAAATAAAAAATATCTTATGGCAACCGGAATAATTGTCATTCTTTTTCCACTTTTGTTTTTTAAATATTATAATTTTATAAACGAATCTATTTTTTGGTTTTTTAATCTTCTTTCAATACCTTATAATATACCGCAAATTAATATTTTACTTCCTGTTGGTATTTCTTTTTTTACGTTTAGAACGTTAAGTTATGTTGTTGATGTATATAAAGGTAAGATTAGTGCAGAGAAAAAAATATTAAACGTTTCGTTATATATTGCTTTTTTCCCTCAACTGTTAGCAGGCCCTATAGAGAGAGCGCCAAATTTATTACCGCAGTTTTATAAAAATCAAATATTTGATTATGAAGGTTGCATAAGCGGATTACGTCTTGTTTTGTGGGGAGTGTTCAAAAAAATTATAATAGCAGACAGATGTGCTATTCTGGTTAACCAAATTTATAACAATCCTCATTCTTACAGTGGTTATCCTCTCATTCTGGCAACATATTTTTTTGCTTTTCAAATATATTGTGACTTTTCTGGATATACAGATATGGCGCGTGGCATTGCAAGAATGCTGGGCTTTGAAAGCATGGAAAATTTTAAAAGGCCTTATTTTGCAAAATCAATTCAAGAATTCTGGAGAAGGTGGCATATATCTCTTTCAACATGGTTTAGAGATTATGTTTATATACCGTTGGGTGGCTCAAGAGTTTCTTTACCGAGATATTATTTTAATCTGTTGATTGTATTTACTGTTAGTGGATTATGGCATGGTGCAGGATGGACATTTATTTTTTGGGGATTTCTGCATGGCTTTTATATGATTTTTTCGTCTATTACATCATCTGTAAGAAAAAAAATAACAGGGGCTTTGTTTTTTTATAAGATTGATATAATTAAAAATATCATAAAAATATTTATTACATTTCATTTGGTTTGTTTGGGCTGGATATTTTTTAGGGCTAATTCTTTTTTAGATGCAATTTATATATTAAGACATTTTTTTGCTCCGTTAAAACAACCACTCGCAGATATTCCATTAGGACTTGATATTTTTCAAATAATTTTTGCCCTTATGGCAATATTTGTTATGATTGGTGTAGAAATTTTGTGTGAAAAAGAAAGGTTAATGTTGTTATGGAAGAAGCAAAAAAGAATTGTAAGGTGGGCTATTTACGCAGTTCTTGTTATTTTATGTATTAATTTTAAGGCGGCGGTTAAATCTGGATTTATTTATCTTCAGTTTTAAATTTTAATAAAGATTATTTACAAATGAAAAAGTTTATTATAAATCTCATTTTATTTAGTTTGATTATTTTTAGTATTCAGCTCGTTTTATCTTTAGAATGGAAAATTGATTACCAGAATAAAAAGATTCCTTATATAACGGTAAAAATTCCAGACCCAAATTTTTATAAACCTCAAGAAGAAGTAAAAAAAGTTCAGCAATATCTTAAAGCAGATTCTGTTGTTGGTTTTTTATGGAAAGAAAATATAGACAGCAATAAAAATGTTAGATTTAAATGGGGCGATCAAGAGCCCTGTATTCTAACTACCGACAAATGGGGTTTTGTAAATAGCCCCGAGGCGATTTTGGATATTTCAAAGGGAAAAAGAGTAAATATAGTTGGTATTGGTGCTTCTTTTATGCAAGGTGCCGCATCTTCTTTTTATGATTTTTTTTCTTTATATGACCTTTTTTACTACAATATGGCAACGCATCGTCATACATTCCCTATGTTTAATGATGTATTAAAAGAATATGCAATAAAACTTAAACCGCAATGGATTATTTACGAGTTAAATGAGGCATCACCTTCTTTAATTGCAGATTATATAGAATGGAAAAAATCTAAGCAAGACTGGTTTACTTTTCACAGCGGAACATGGAGTGGTCCTCCCAAAAGTTCTAAGTATGACTTAGGTCCTCTTAAAAAATTTAAAAATCTTAATGCCATTGCGATTGCATTTATTAAAAAGATTTTTCCTAAAAAGCCAATTCCAGTAAATAACTTAGAAGAACAAAAAAAATTAACTTTACAATATATATTAGAGGCGGATTCAATTTTAAAAGCTAATAATGTGAATTTAATAGTTCTTTATATCCCAAGCAAAGAAACAATTTTTTATAAAAAATCCAAAATGTCTAATTTAATAGATGATATCCTTTTAACTTTAGAAGAAAAAAAAATTACCACTCTTGATTTAAGAAAAGTTTTTAATGAATCCGGCGATCCTGTTTCACTATATTATCCAATAGATGGACACTGGAATAAGGATGGCATGCTTATAACTGCAAGAGCCTTAAAAGACATTATAAAACAAACTTCAGATTTTAAATAAATATTTTATAATTGACGTCTGCAAAAAAATCCTTTGTTATATTCTTAACTATTATTTATCTTCTTTATAAATTGATAAAATATTAAGGGGGGTATCATGAGAAAAAATTATTGTTTTAAAATGTTTTTAATGCTTTGTATTTTATTTTGCTTAAATGTCTTTGCTGCTTCTATTATTGTTTCAAAAGAAGGCGGTGCATATAATACAATTCAATCTGCGTTAAATGCGGCAAATTCGGGTGATACAATTTATGTTAAATATGGAATTTATCAGGAAACCATTAATTTCCCCAAAAGCGGAAATACATCATCACCAATTGTATTAAAAAATTTTGACCAGAATATTCCTATAATTGATGGCAATAACACAACAGGAAATATTGTTACTATAAGCAATAAAATCAATGTGCAGATCATTGGTTTTGAAATAAGAAATGCAAGCAATGGGAATCCCTCAATAGGAATAAGTGTAAGTGGTGCTGGAGAAAATATTTTAATTAAAAATTGTATTGTACATGATATTATTTCTGCAAACAATAATGCTCATGGAATTGCGGTTTATGGAACAAATGGTACTTCTCCTATAAAAAATATTATCTTAGATGGAAATACGGTTTATAATTGCAAACTGGGACAAAGCGAATCGGTTGTTTTAAACGGAAATGTAGACAGCTTTTTTGTTGTTAATAATGTTATTCATGATAACGATAATATTGGAATAGATTTTATTGGTTTTGAACAAACCGCATCTTCAAACGATCAGGCAAGAAATGGAATATGTGCCAATAACAGGGTATACAATATAAGCAGCAAGAACAATCCAACTTATGGGGGCGAAAGATGCGCCGATGGTATTTATGTTGACGGTGGTAGAGATATTATAATAGAAGGAAATATTGTTGATTCCTGCGACATTGGTATAGAAGTAGCAAGCGAACATACAGGCAAAGCCACAAGCAATATTACAGTAAGAAATAATTTTATTTCTAATTCATATTTGGGAAACATTATGACAGGAGGATATAATTCAACAAGAGGTAGTGCTTTAAATATTATTATTGTTAATAACACAACATATCAGTCAAACGATGGCGAAGTAATTTTACAGTATAATAACAACGGGATAAAGATTATAAATAATATTTTTGTTGCAAAATCTGGCAGAACTTATATATCCTCTACTGGAACCAACAATACAAATATTTCAGTTAATAATAATCTTTATTATGGAGCCAGCACAACTTCTTCTGGAAGTTTTACAGATGGCAATGCTGTTTTTAAGAATCCATTATTAGTTGCTCCACCTTCAAATATGCATATTTCGGCTAATTCTCCAGCAATAGATGCGGGTATTATTCTGCAAGATGCAGAATATGGTAATAAAGATATAGATGGAGAAAACAGAATCGTTGGTGGTAAAATTGATATTGGAGCCGATGAATTTTCGCAGAGTAGCGCTTATATAAATAAAGAATCAAAAATAAATGTAAAAGGCAACGCACATATAAAAAGAATATCAGATTCAAAATTTATTATAGACTTTGCTTCTTCTACAAATTATATAGAATACTATATTTTTTCTATTAATGGAAAAGTTGTCGAAAAACAAATAGGTAAATATTTAAATATTACACAGAGTCCAATAATAATAAATTTAAAAGGTTGTTCACATAAAATTTATGGTATAAAATTAAAAACTAATAGCAATAAATATGATGTTATCATATTTAATTATTTAAATAAATAAATTTATGTCTTTTTTCTGCAGACCATTATTTCTGTTGAAGGCCCTTCTTTAATTTTTGAAGTGAGAAAAATATCAATTGGGTATAAAATACTACCTAAAACAAATCCTATAAAATCAGAATGGGGCAGTATTTTTATTAGAAACCTCCAAAAAGATATTAAAAATTTATTATTACTATCGCATGGGTCATTCATAAAATAAAACATTGGGACTCTTTCGCAGATTTCAAAGCCTGTATTTTTTAAAGCCGCTTCTATTTTTGATATTTTGCGGCAAGCCTGAGACTTAGTAATAATTTCGTTCCCATGAAGAAAATTATCTGAGAAAATAAATATTCCATTAGGTTTTAGAAGATAATTTATATTGTTTAAAGCCGAAATAAAATTATTATCATCAACAATATGAAATAAAACATCAAAAGCACTAATATAGTCAAATGTTTTTGCATTAAAGGGAAGATTATTATCGCTAATGTCAAGTTGGAAAAAAGAAAGAGTCGGATATTTTTTTGATAAATTTTCTACAGAAATTCTGGTTATATCTATGCCACTTATATTTTTTGCACCTAATTCAAGCCATCTATCAATATAAAATCCTGTGCCGCATCCAATGTCTAAAACAGAATATGCGATAGAAGGATCAACATATTTTTTTGTCAAGCGAATAAAAACCTTGCGTCTAACTTTATACATCCAATTATTAAAAGATTTGCCAAGGCCAATGTAACCAACACTAGAAAGAGAAAAATCTTTTTGTAACCTATTTTCCCAGTAACTATTGATTGACATAATAAAGAATATTTTAAAAAATTCTATTGATTTTCTTTTTGTTTTGCCTTTTCGGCTTCTTCTTTGTCTTTTGCTTCTCTAACAAGCCTTAATCCTTCCAGTGCATCTTCGTTTTGGGGATCAAGCTGAAGAACATACATAAATTTATTTATTGCCTGATCATAAGAACCAAGATTAAGATATAATCTTCCATTTTGGAGGCTTTCTAATATTTTTGCATTTTTTTGTTCTGGTGTAAGAGTTGCAGCAAGCTTACGAGCAACAGTTTGAGAGGTTATATTGGTTTCTTTCTTTGTTATTGTATCTTTATTTTCTTTTTGCTGTGGAATATCAGAAACAACGCTTTCGGGTTGTTGCATTGTTTTTGACTGTTTTTGTGAATCTGATTGCTGAATCGCAGAAACTGTTTCTTGCTGTTGTTTAGAATAAGAAGGTGACTGTGTTTTAATAGAAGAATGCATAAATAAATACATCGCAAGTGCAGAAATTATTGCCACAGGAATAGAAATTAAAACAGAGACAAGCATTGGTGAAAATAAATATTTTTTTCTTTGTTCCGAATGTTTTTCCCATAATTTAACACCACAGTTTGAACAAAAATTAGCTCCTTTTACATTTTTAAATCCACACTGCCAGCAAAAAAAATAGTCGCTATCAGAAAGAATTTCTTTTTGCTTTGATTGAATAAAAGAAATGTTTTTTGATTCCTTTTGGGCTATATCTTCTTTGATAGAATCTTCTTTAATAAATTTATTTTTTTGCGTAGAAGAAACAATTTCGGAAGGTGGAGAAGGCGGTGTTAAATCAAAAGATTTTTTTTCTTTTGTATCTAAAAAGGAAGTTTCTTTTTCTAGTTTTTTTGATTTGTCTTGAGACTTATTAACCAGTTGTTGAGATGTATCTTGCTGTAATGGCTGATTTTTTACATTTTGAGCAGATATTTTTTTGTCTTCTTTTTGTGATTCACCAGATACAGGTGTGCTTTTAGGTTCTTGTATTTTTTCTAATACCGCTGTTTTTCTTGCATCGGTTGTTGCTTCTTCTAAAGACAATTCTGATGTTTCTGAAGCTATTATAATTCCCTCGGTTTTTCTTGCTTCTACTTCTGGATTTGATGCTGATTTTTCTTCTTCTGATATTATTATTCTGGTTTCTTCTTTTAATGCTTCTTGTTGAGGCTGTTCTATTAAAATTTCTTTTGTATATAATGGAATAATACTTTTATTTCTATCTGTCCATTTGGCTGCCTCATAATTTAATGGATTTGCGGTATCATACTTTTGAAATGAAATCATTTTGGCAATATATAAAATAAGCTCACAAAGAGATATATTTGTATTCCAGAATTTTTTTATATCTATAGAATCTAAAGAAATATTTGGATGAAAGACAGGAGATAGAGGCTTGCATATTGGTGACTCTTTAGGATATTTATCCGAAAGAAAAATTTCCACTTCATGCTCAGATTTTGTTTCTATGGCATTTTGAATCTTTTGTAACCCGTCTATGCGATATAAAATGCGATACTTATTAACAGGAGTTCCCGAAGTCTCTTTTATAGAAATTAAAGGATGGTTTTTAAAATTATTAGTAACTTCATTAAAATCTGTTTCAAGCCTTTCGGCTTGACTTTTTTTTGATGACAAATTTTTCTTTCCAATGTTTAACATGATGGCTTCCTTTTTAAAAGAGCACAGGCCTCTATTAAGAAATTATATTTTTTTATATATATAAAGTCAAAAATCTTTATATTTATTTAATATTACTTTAATCATTTTTATAGGTTTATAGGATTTAAGGAATATGTCTTTAGAAATATCTATAGCAACTGTGCCAATGCTTTCTGATAATTACTGCTGGATTTTGCACCAGGATCAATATGCAGCGGCCATTGATCCGGGAGATGCTGAACCTGTTTTAAGATTTCTTTCCAAAAACAAATTAAAACTTACTCATATATTATGCACTCATCATCATGAAGATCATTGCGGTGGCGTAATTGAATTAAAACAGAATTTTAATCCTGTTGTAATTGGACCTGCTGATTTACGAATGCCTTTTGTGACACAAAGGGTATCTGAAGGTGCAGAGTGTAATGTGTTATCAGAAACAGCTACAGTAATAGCAACACCGGGTCATACTGCTACTCATGTTGTATACTATTTCCCAAAGGTTCGTGCAATATTTACAGGAGATACACTGTTTTCTTGCGGATGTGGAAGACTTTTTGAAGGGACTCCTGCAGAAATGCTGCAGTCTTTAATAAAATGTGCTTTTTTGGAAGATGTTACGGCAGTATATTGTGGCCACGAATATACAGAAGAAAACCTTTTGTTTGCAACAACAGTTGATCCCAACAATAAAGAAATCTGGCAAAGACTTGCAGATGTAAAATATCTTACACGCCGCGGTCTTCCCACTGTTCCTTCAAATATTGGGCTGGAAAAATCAATAAACCCTTTTTTAAGAACAGGAAGTCCCGAAATAAGAAAAAAATTGGGAATGGAAAAAGCGAGCGCAATAGAAGTTTTTGCAGAACTCAGAAAAAGAAGAGATAGGTTTTAATTTATGCGTCGTAGTGGTGTAGCGGATCTTCCTTTACATGGCGGCAGTGTGCCAGAATGGTTGTATACCCGTATGAGTGCAATTGGTAGAGAAATTATGCGTATACTTGTTATGGAGCATGGCACTTCTCAAGTTTTAAGCAGGTTGTCGGATCCTTTTTGGTTTCAGGCTCTTGGTTGCGTAATGGGAATGGACTGGCATTCTTCTGGTGTTACGACTTCTGTAATAGGCGCACTTAAGTCTGCTGTAAATCCTATATTTTCTGACCTTGGAATTTATATTTGCGGAGGGAGAGGAAAGCATTCAAGAAAAACACCACAAGAGCTTATAGAATTTTCATCAAAAACAGGAAATAATGGAGAAATGCTTGTTAGGGCTTCCAGACTTACCGCAAAAGTAGACAACTCCTGCATTATAGATGGATATAATTTATACCTACATTCTTTTATTGTCTCAAAAAGTGGAGAATGGGTTGTGATTCAGCAGGGAATGAATCCAAAGCAAAAAATGGCAAGAAGATATCACTGGCATTCTGCTAATGTAAAATCTTTTGTTGATGATCCTCACACGGCTATTGTAGGTAAAAATGAGGGAATAATAATTAATTTAAGTGATTCTAGGGCAGAAAAAAACAGAAAAGGTATAGTAGAATTTTTAAAACTTCATCCAGATATTAAAAATAATGAGATTAAACATCTTGTTTGTGAAAAAAACCATAATATCTTACAGCACGATATTGATTCTCGTCGTTTAGGCGCTATTTTTACACTTGCTTACGAAAAACAGTTTAATGATTTTGTTGATGCTATTCTTTTGCCTGGCGTTGGTCCAAGAACTGTTCAATCTTTGGCATTAATAAGCGAAATCATTTATGGCGGTCCAAGTCGTTTTTCTGATCCTGCAAGATTTACCTTTGCTCATGGCGGAAAAGATTCTCATCCTTTTCCTGTTCCTCTAAAAATATACGATGAAAGTATTCAAATCTTACATAATGCAGTAGAAAAAGCCAAAATCTCACATTCAGAAAAATTAAAAAGTCTTAAAGCACTTCATGTCCTTGCCAATTTTATTGAAGATAATTGCTTGCCTAAAGCAGATGTAAATAAAATTATAGAACACGAAAATAAAATGTCACATCTTTATGGCGGAATGACTATTTATGGCCCCTCAAGAGAGAAAAAAATATAGATTTAATTTAATCTAAATAATCCAACAAAATTATAAAGAAGTTATTTAAGTTGCTGAATTTTTAATATAAGGGCTAATTCTTAAATTAAACCAGACTGGTATAAAATAGATATAAAAAGTTAATTAAATAATTAATATACAAATGTAGTAAGTGTATAGAAATGAAATTAATGAATGAACTTGTTGTTTTTAATATAGAACACATTACATAAGTTTTTGTTGCTTCCTTTCATATATAATTCAAAATTCATAATTAATAATTTAAATCTAATAAATGCCTATCCTCATGCATTCCAGTATCCTCTCATCTTGTTTCAACTTTTTAAAAAGGCGACAAGACCAATAACAAGTAATAAAAAATATAGGGATTAGATAATTATAATAGAATTTTCTTTAAATAATTCTTAAACAATGGCACTCTGTGGTGTGCTTTGCCAGACTGTGGTAATTAAAAAGAGATCGTTACCCCAATCACACACAAGAAGGGGCATTCCGCTAAAGCGGGGCGAAGACTTGGGTAAAAAAATACTTGAAAATTAAGATAATATTTAGAAATGGCATTTTTTATTTTTATTAAAAAGTAAATTATAAAAAAATTGATTTTTGCTAAAAAAAAATGCATTTTGAAATATAAGATAATCCTTCAATTATATTATGATTAATAATAAAAAAATCATAAAAAAGTAGTTCTAAAGGATAGATTTAAATGAGCATAGATAGAAATCGGGATAATATTTCTGATAGAGATTTTTTTTTGAAAAATAATAATGTTAATTATTCTTTATTATCTTCTTTATCATCCTCAGCTTATATTGATGAAAAAGCTTTTTTATGTCAATATAATGGTCCTACAAACGAATATAAAAATATTACAGGAACAATTTGGGTGGGGGCAGATGTTGGCTCTACAACAGCAAAAATTGCTGTATTGGATCCAAGCACAAAAGAACTTTTATTCTGGAAATATAGACGTCATTTTTCAAAACAGGCTCAAACAATAGCAGCGCTTATTTGTGAAATTCATGATATTTTTTCAAATGCCCAGCTAAAAATAAGTATATGTGGCAGCGGGGCAGAACCAATAGCAAAATCAATTGGTGGATTTTTTATTCAAGAAGTTATTTCTGGAAGCATTGTTGTTTCTGAATTTTTTCCTTTTGCAAGAACATGTATAGAGCTTGGTGGTCAGGACGCAAAAATACTTTTTTTTAAAAAAGACGAAAAAAACGATAAGCCAAAACTTTTTGATATGAGAATGAACGGCTGCTGTGCAGGTGGAACAGGTGCTTTTTTAGATCAAATGTCTAAGCTTATAGATATTCCGGTAGAAGAATTAGACAAAGCGGCACAAAAGGGAACAACGGTTTATGATATCTCTGGCAGATGTGGTGTTTTTGCAAAAACAGACCTTCAACCTCTTTTAAACATGGGAGTAAAAAAAGAAGATATTGCACTTTCGGTTTTTCATTCGGTTGCAAAACAAACGATAAATGGTTTGGGACATGGTACCAATATTTTGCCCCCTGTTGTTTTTATGGGTGGTCCCTTTACTTTTAATCCATATCTTGTTAAGGTTTTTGCAGAGCATTTGAAATTAAATGAAAGCGAAATAATAATTCCACAGCTTCCTCAAATTGCTGTTGCAATTGGTGCTGCTCTTTCAAATGGGGTTTTTGAAAGCAATCAGCAAATAAAATATAAAGGTAAAGAATCACTTATTGTTCTTTTATCGCATAAAGATTTACAAAATGAAGATTCTAATAAAAAAAATCCATTTTTTGAAAACGATGAAGAATTTTCAGATTTCATAAAACGTCATTCTAAAAAAGATTTTGTTCCAAAACAGATTCCTTCTAATTCTACCTTAAATGTTTACATTGGAATAGATGCTGGCTCTACTACAATAAAATTTGTGATAATGGATGATGCCTGCGAAATAATAAACAAATTTTATTCTTCTAACATGGGTAATCCTATTAATGTTGTAAAAAGAGGATTGCTTGATATTTATGAACATTATAATAAGTCTAATATAAGATTAAATGTATTGGGTGTTGGTTCTACAGGATATGGTGAATCACTGATAGCAAAAGCATTTTCTGCCGATTATCATAC
>Ga0123519_10008730_pt1 | contig 15395 bp, 14 predicted proteins | sample YelNatPaOPRAMG02_FD_87396 | JGI IMG/M metagenome (GOLD analysis project Ga0123519, IMG submission 87396) | Hot spring microbial communities from Yellowstone National Park - Yellowstone National Park OP-RAMG-02 (version 2) | ecosystem: Environmental > Aquatic > Thermal springs > Hot (42-90C) ...
GCGCGGCGCGCCTGGTAACGCACGAGCCAATCCCACTTGAGCAGAGGCATGTTCAGCGCGATTGCGGGCCGCAGCAGCGCCCTGCCCGGCAAGCGCTGCACCAGCGTGCCCGACATGACGGCGTGGTCGACCACATCGGGCGCAACGGTCAGCAGTCTGACCACCGTCTGGCCGCCGAGCGACAGCCCTACCACGGTGGCCCGGCCGCCGCGGGCCTGTGCGCGGATCAAGTCGGCCACGCACTCGGCCGCTGCCTGCAAGCTGAAGCGTGGCTCGACCTTGCTCCGGCCATGCTCCGGCAGGTCGGGCACGAGCAGGTGATAATCCTGGCGCAGGTCCTCGACCTGCGGGTCCCACATCCAGCCGCTCACCCCGCCGCCATGCAGGAGGACAATGGTCGGGGCGCTGGCCGGGCCAGCTTCGCGGACGTAGAGACTCATCCCTCACCCCCTTAGATGTCATTGCGAGGAGGCGGTTCGTGCAGGGCACGGGCCGCCGGTGAAGCAATCCCCGAGTCGCAGTAGGAGATTGCTTCGCGCCTGCGGCACTCGCCGTGGCGGTTATGCCACCGTTTTGCGGAACACCTGCTGGGCCTTGACCGGCCGGTAGCCCAGCCGCTGGTAGAAGCGGTGTGCGGCCTCGCGGATGGTGTTGGAGCGCACGCAGACCTCGGCGTAGCCGTTCTCCGCCGCCCAGCGCTCGGCCTCGGCGACCAGGGCGGCTCCCACCCCCTGCCCCCGCCAGGCTTCGTCGACCACCAGCCCGCCGATCTCGGCAAAGGGCTCGGCCTCGAGCAGATGCCGGCCGTGGGCGTGTACCCAGCCGACGACCTGGCCCGAAGGTGCCTGGGCCACAAACACGGCGTCGTCTGGGTCGCCTGCGATCAGGGCGAAGCGGCGCTCGATGTCGGCTGGCTCGGAGGGGTAGCCGAGCTGGGTTGTCAGCCGGGCGATGGCAGGGGCGTCGGCCGGCGTCATGGTGCGGATGCGCAAGGGTGACCTCCGGCGTCAAACGTCAAGCGTCAGGCCGCTGGCGTGTTGCGTGTTCCGTTGTCTGTTCTCCATCCCTGGTGGCGGTTTCCGCCATCATCGGTGTTCGCCGGTGGCCGGAACGGGCGTATCCAGCTGCGCCAGGGCGTAGAGCTGGTCGGCGAAGGATTCGATGGTCTCGCGTAAGGCGAGCTTGGTGCGCCAGCCCTCGGGGATACCCTGCTCGCCATAGTAGGCGCCGGCCAGTTGGCCATAGACCGCCGCGGTGGTGTCGGCATCGTCGCCCAGGTTGGCGGCCAGCAGCGCCCCCTCGCGGAAGGACTCGCTGCGATGGAACGCCCACAGCGCGGCCTCCAGCGATTTCACCACATAGCCCGAGCCGTGGATCTCGGGCGGCTGCCGGCGCTTGAAGGAGCCCTGCGCCACCTGGTCGATCTCCGGCGCCAGGGGCTGCCGGCGCCAGAGGTCGGGAACCGGGGTGTAGTGGCAGCTCAGCAATTCCTCCTTGCCCGCGCCGCCCAGGGCGCCGACGATGAGAGCGCCCAGGTAGCGACAGGCATCGATGCAGTTGCGGGCGCCATGGGTGGTGCGCGAGCTCTCGCCCGAGTAGTGGATGGCCAGCTCGGGCGAGCGGGCGAAGAAGAGGGGCACCGGCGCCAGGCGCATGATCGAGCCGTTGCCTGCTGCGTGAGGGTCCGTGGAGCCGCAGAAGGGGGCGCGCGTACGCTCGAAGCGGGCGAGGGCGCTGCGCGTGGTGCCGCCGATGTCGAAGCAGCGGCCGTTGCTGGCAAGATAGCCCTCGCGGAACCAGCGCACATAGCGTTCGAGTTGGTCGATGGGGTCGAAGCCTCGTTTCTCGATGAGGCTGGCCGCCAGGCAGAGCGCCATCGACGTGTCGTCGGTCCACTCGCCTGGCTTGAGGCGGAAGGGCCCGCCGCCGACGATGTCGTCGATCGGTTCGAAGGAGCCAGGCGTCTGGAACTCGAGGGCAGTTCCCAGGGCATCGCCGGCGGCCAGGCCGAGCAGCGCGCCGCGGTAGCGTTCGATCGCGTCCATGAGCGTTGCCTCCTTAGCCTCGATGCTCACGAAGGACAGACGCCGAACCGCTTGCCGTCACTGGTTCGCGAGAGGGCTGGCAGCAGTTGCATCCATCCAAGTATACACCTGGCGCAGCCCTTGAGAAAATGCGAGTTGGCGCGGCGGGCCTGTCTTACTGTCGCCGGTGTATCCGGGCCAGGTGAAGGGGCTTGTTGCGACCAGGGGTAGCAGCCCGGTCCGTGGCCGGTCGACCGCATCCTTGAGCCTGCGTCACGCCTCGAAATGCTTGAACTGCGGCAGGTAGGGTTGGTTCTGCCTGAACATCTCGTTGACCATCTGCTTGATCTCGGCCAGCGAGAGCACGGCGGCGGTGAGCGGGTCGTTGGCGATGGCCTGGAAGATCAGGCGCGGGTTGCCGGTGAGGGCGCCCTCGACCGCCATCTCCTCGACCTGGGCGTTGATTCCGGTGAGCGCGGCGCACTGCGGCGGCAGGGTGCCCACGTGCACCGGCTCCAGCCCTTTCCTGGAGGCCCACACCGGCACCTCCACGCAGGCACCTTGGGGCAGGTTGGTGATCAGCCCGGTGTTGGGCACGTTGCCATTGAACTGGAAGGGCTCGCCGCCCTTGAGGGCGTTGATGATGGCGGCGGCGTACTCGTGGCCGCGCGCGAGGTCGACTTGCTCCTTGGCCAGCCACTCCCGGACGGCATAACGCCAGGTGTCCTCCGTGGCCTGGTACTCCTTGAGGATGTACGCGTAGAGGCCGGGGTTCCAGCCGGTGCCGTGGGTGCAGTACTGCTCGATCAGGTCCGGGCGTTTGCGGAACCACCAGTTGTACTCCGAGTTGTGGCCGCTGGACTCGGTGACATAATAGTCCAGGTGCAGGAACATTTCGTTGCGCACGATCTCTTCGTTATACACCTCAGGGCGCTCGGTGATGGCCTTGCGGATCAGGGGGTAGGCGTCCTTGCCGTTCCATTCGAACTTGATATACCAGGCGTTGTGGTTGATGCCGGCGCAGGTGTAGGTGATCTCCTCGTAGGGGGCGCCGATCCAGCGGGCCAGCATCTTGGCCGTGCCCTGCACCGAGTGGCAGAGCCCGGTCATGCGGATCGTCGACTCGCGCTGGATGGCGCGGCAGAGCATGGCCATGGGGTTGGTGTAGTTGAGCATCGTCGCGTCGGGGCAGTAGCGCTCCATATCGCGGGCGATGGAGAGCATGACGGGGATGGTGCGCAGGGCGCGGAAGATGCCCGATGGCCCGCGCGTGTCGCCCACGTTGATGTCGACGCCGTACTTCTTGGGGATCTCGATATCGTGCCGCCAGACGTTGGTGTCGCCGACGAGGATGGTCACCAGCACCGCGTCGGCGCCTTTGAGGGCCTCGACGCGGTCCGTCGTAGCGACGACCCTGGCGGGGTATTGGCCGGCGTCGATGATCTTTTGCACGGCCTGCTGGGCAAAGCCGAGGCGCTCGGCGTCGATGTCCATCAGGGCCAGGGTGGCATCCTTCAGGGCGGGGAAGGTGAGGATGTCGCGGGCCAGGTTGCGGGTGAAGCCCAGGCTGCCCGCACCGATGAAGGCGATCTTGGTCATGGGTTTCCTCTACTCCATTGGCTGTGGGTTCGCTCTTCGTCCGATCCGATACTCTTGAACTGCTGGCCAGCGGGGCCGCATGCCGGGCGAGGAGACCTGCTGCGATCAGGGGGCAGCAGGGTGCTGTGCTGTACCCGCTCGTGGCCCAGCCCTTGGGTGGGGGGTTTGGCGGGTTGGCTGGCGCCGGCCGCCCGCGGGCGGCCGGCGCCAGCCAACCCGCCAAACCCCCCAAAACGGTCTTGCACCGGGCGGGCGCGAAGCGTGTAGCCCGGTCCCTGGCGTGGCGAGTGCGCCTGTGCGGCCAGGATTCTTCGTCGCTCCGCTCCTCAGAATGACCCAGAGACGTTCTCGCACTGCCGCGAGACCAGGAAGGCCAGCTCGCCGGCGAACAGGAACCGCCGCACACCCCAGCCGCGCCCGGCGATGAGGTCCATAAAGTGTGCCGTATAATTCTCGGGCATCCCCTTGCGCAGGCCGCCCAGGCTGTGTGCCGGGAAGGAGACGAGCAGGTGGTCGGCATCGAGGCTGTCGAGCAGGCGTGCCCCCGCCGCCGGGTCCACCTGTTCCAGGCAGGGGATGGCTTTGAGCAGGAGGGCTACGTCGACGTGCTGCGTGGGGCAGCGGGCGATGACGTCACAGACCTGCGCCCGGCCAGCGACGCCGGCGAGCCGGAGGAACTCGCCGAGGAACTCGACCATGTCGTGATAGATGTCGCAGGCATAGTACTCGCACCCTTCGGCCAGCGGCATCCACGGGATGGCCAGTGGGTTCAGGCCGCAGGCCACGTCGAGCACCGAACGCACCGGCGGCAGGCTGCCGAGGGTGGCGGCGTAGAACTCGGGCAGGATGGGCAACCGCTCGCGCGACGAGGCGTGGCGGGCCATGGCCCGGGCGCAGGCAGCGGCCAACTCGTCGCGGTTGCGGGCCGCGCGCATCTGGCGCAGATGCGCCGCATAGTCGATACGCGCCGCAACGTAGGCGCCGGCTGCCTGGTGTAGTTTGTTCTTGGTGGCCTTGATCGCCTCCTTCACGCTGCGGTGCCGCGCCAGCTCGCGCACGGCGATGGAGCGTACGAACTCGGCGCTGATGCTGCGGTAGCGCCGGCTCGCCGCGATGCTCTTCATGACCTGCTCAACTGGGCCTGGCTCGTACATCTTGTTCCGCTCGCAAACGCTGCGTCAGGCGGACCATGGCGCGCAGGTTGTGGAGGGTCGCGAGCCTCAGGAACAGGCTATCGCCGATCTTGAAGAGGTGGTGCAGGTAGCCCAGGCTGTAGCGCGAGCACGCCAGGCAGTCGCAGGCCGGGTCGATGGCCGCGTCGCTCTTGATGTGCCGGCTGTCGTGGATGTAGACGTAAGAGACCGGCTCGTCGCTGCCCCCGCCCAGCACGTAGAGCCGGCCGTGGCGGGCGTCGCGGGTGGGCAGGGCGCAGTCGAAGATGCCATACCCCATGCGCGTGCATTCGACGACGCTGGCAGGATGCCCGATGCCCAACGCGTGCATGGGGAACTCGGGCGGCACCAGCTCGCGGGTGTAGGCCACGACGTCGCGCAGGAGCCGCCCCTCTGCGTCGAGCGGCCAGCCGCCGTAGCCGTAGCCGTCGAACCCGATCTCGAGCAGCTCCTCCGCGCAGCGCCGCCGCAGCTCGCGCGAAGCGCCCCCCTGGATGACGGCGAAGAGCAGCGGCCGGGGTCCATCGCCCAGGCGCCTCTGGGCCCGGATGCGCTCGAACTCGCGCTTGCCGCGGCGCGCCCAGTCGATGGTCCGGCGGACCGACTCCTCCTGCACCTCCAGCGGCGCATCGGGGTGGGTGCAATCGTCGAGGCAGATGACCACGTCGGCGCCGTAGGCGAGCTGCAGTTGCACGCTCTTTTCGGGCGTGAGTTGGAACTTGCGGCCGGACCCCTGGGGCTGGAAAGAGATGCCGCGGTCGCTCAGGCGGCCGAACCTGGGGTTCTCGCGGATCAGCGAGTAGGCCTGGAAGCCGCCGGAATCGGTCACGATAGGGCGCTGCCAGCCGCTCATCCTGTGCAGGCCGCCCAGGGCCTGGATGGTGGAGGAGCCGGGGCGCTGCATCAGGTGGAAGGTGTTCATCACCACAGCCTGGATGCCGCAAGCCTCGAGGTCGGCCGAATCGACCGCGCGCACGACGCCGAGCGTGGCGTCGGGCAGGAAGGCGGGCAGCTCCACGTTGCCGTGGGGCAGGGGCAGGCAGTCTCTGTACGCGCTCATCCGTCACATCATACGCAGTTGAGGGGGTTGTGCCAAATGGGCGGGGCGCCGGCAACCCTCTTTTTGACTTTTCTGCAGCTTTCTATAGAATTGCCCATGTTTGCCGCGGCTCTGGACCGCCGCGCGAAGGATGGGTGGGGGGGATGTCCTCACAGCTCCCGAAGAGACAGTGGCTGACCCTCAGCGAAGCCTCGAGCCTGCTGGGCGTGCACCCGGCAACGCTGCGCACGTGGGCCGATGAGGGCTACATCCAAAGCTTCCGTACGCCGGGCGGGCACCGACGCTTTCTGGCATCGGAGGTCGAGGCCATGGTGGCGCCCGCAGGCCATGTGCCAAGAGAGGAGCCGATGGTGCGAGAGCTGGTCGATGTGGCGCGGCGCGAGATCTCCACCCTCCAGCGCTCGGAGCAGGGCTGGCTGGCGGCCTTCCCTGGGGAGGCCCGCACCTCCTGGCGCGATAGCGGCCGCCGGCTGATCGGCCTGGCCATCCAGTACGTGTCGCGGCGCGAGCGGCGCGAGGCGGTGATGGAGGAAGGGCGCGACATCGGCCGGCTCTACGGCCGGCAGTGTGCGGCGGGGGGGCTGAGCCTCTCGAACACCGTGCGTGCCTTCCTCTTCTTCCGCGAGTCGCTCCTGCGCTCCACCCGCCCTGGCCTCCTGGCCCCCGGCCGCTACGATGCCGAGGATGCCCGCATCCACCGCGAGATGCGCGAGTTTCTCGATGACGTGATGTATGCCATGCTCGATGCCTACGAGGCAGCGCCCAAGGGCCTGCCGGCGGCGGAGAAATGAGCGGCTACCCCATTGTCCTCACCGGCCTGGCCGGGCGGTGCTGTGTGGTCGTCGGCGGTGGGGCCGTGGCCGCGCGCAAAGCGCAGGCGCTGGTCGAGGCGGGGGCGCGGCCGGTGGTGATCGGCCCCGAGCTGGGCCCAGAGGTCGAGGCGATGGCGGTGGCGGGGCAGGTGCAGATCGAGCGCCGCTGCTACCGCCCGGGCGACCTGGCCGGCGCTGCTCTCGCAATCGCCGCCACCGGCGACCGGCAGGTCAACGCGGCCGTGGCCGAGGAAGCGCGGCAACGGGGCGTCTTGGTCAACGTCGTGGACGACCCCGCGCTGTGCACATTCACCCTCCCCGCCGTGGTGCGGCGCGGGGACCTCTTGGTCGCCATCTCCACCGGCGGCCAGAGCCCGGCCTTTGCCCGCCACCTGCGCGAGATGCTGGAGGAGATCATCGACCCGGCCTATGGCGAGCTGTTGGCTCTCGTGGGGAGCCTACGGCCGCGGGTGCTGAGCCGGGCGCTCCGCGAGCGCCAGCTCCAGGTGTGGAAGCGCCTGTTGGATGGCGAGCTGCTGGCCATTTTGCGGCGCGATGGGCGCGCGGCGGCCGAGGCGAGGGCGGCGGAGATTCTGGACGGCTTCATCGAGCAAGAAACTGGGGGAACTGGAGGAACTCAAGAACTGAACGGTTAGGCTGTGGGCCGAAGTGGGCCAGGCTCGACCCCCTCAGTTCCCCCAGTTTCCTCAGTTCCTTGTAACGACGCTAAGGAAGCGGAGTGCGAGTGGCATCATGGAACTCGTCTTGGTTGGCTTGACCCACCGCACCGCGCCGGTGGCGGTGCGCGAGCGGCTGGCGCTCGACTCGTCTGGTAAGGCAGAGCTGCTGCGCAGCCTCAACCATTCGGAGCCCCTGGTCGAAGCAGCCATCCTCTCGACCTGCAATCGCTTCGAGGTGTATGGCGTGGCGAGCGATGGCGAGCAGGCCATCAGCGCCATCGTGGAGCGCCTGGCGAACCTGTATGGTGGCAGTGCCGAGGAGGTCAAACCGTACCTGGCGTGCGCCCAAGGCGAGGCTGTGGTGTGCCACCTCTGCACCGTGGCTGCGGGGCTCGACTCGATGATCCTGGGCGAGCCGCAGGTGTTGGGCCAGGTGACGGAGGCCTACGAGACGGCGCTGGCCTGCTCGGCTGCAGGCCCGGTGTTGGCTGCCCTCTTCCGGCAGGCCATCCACTGTGGCAAGCGGGCGCGGAGCGAAACCGCCATCAGTGAACGGGCCGCATCGGTCAGCCACGCCGCAGTGGAGTTGGCCAAACAGATCTTTGGCTCGCTCGACGGCCGGCGGGTGCTCCTCATCGGAGCGGGCGAGATGGCCGAGCTGGCGGCGAGGAACCTGGCCGACAACGGCGCCGGCCGCATCCTGGTGCTCAACCGCAGCCTCCAGCGCGCCCAGGGGCTGGCTGCCCAGTTCGGCGGCGAGGCCTTCGGCTGGGAGGCGCTGGCTGCTGCGCTCTGCCAGGCCGACGTCGTGATCTGTTCGGCGGCCGCACCCCATGCCGTCATCCACCCCGCTGCGGTGCGCCCGGCCATGGCGGCGCGCCACAACCGGCCCCTCTTCCTCATCGATATCGCCGTGCCTCGCAACGTGGAACCGGAGGTGGGCAGGCTCCCCAACGTCTACCTGTACGACATCGACGACCTGAAAGCGGTGGTGCAGGAGAACCTCGAGCAGCGCCAGCGCGAGGTGCCCAAGGTGGAAGGCATCGTGGCCGAATGCACTGAGGAGTACATGGCCTGGCTCCGCGGCCTCGATGTGGCTGCCACCATCCGCGACTTGCGCAGTGCCGCCGAACAGCTGTGTGCCGATGAGGTCGACCGGGCGCTGCGCCGGCTGGGGCCGATCAACGAGCATCAGGAACGGGTGGTGCGCATGCTGGCCCACAACATCGTCAGCAAGCTGCTCCATACCCCCACCGTGCGCTTGAAGGAGCTGGCCGGCGAGGGAGAGGGCTACCGCTCGGCTGGGGTGCTGCGCGACCTTTTTGGCCTGAGCGCGAATCCGCACGAGGAGCACCATGGTTGACGTAGCTTTCTTCGCCGTGGCCAGCGTCCTCTACCTGGGGGCGACGGGCCTCTACCATGCCGCCTGGGTCGGCCGGGCGCGCCGCTGGCGCCAGTTCGCCACCTGGCTGCTGGTGGCGGCGGTGGCCGTGCACGGCGTGGGCATGGCCGTGCGCTGGCTCTTGGCCGGCCGGCCGCCCCTTGCCGACGCCTTTGAGAGCTTTTCCTTCTATGGCTGGATGCTGGCTGTGGGCTACCTGGTGCTCGAGCGCCGGACCCGGCAGCCAGGGCTGGGCGCGCTGGTGGTGCCCATCGCCCTGGTGGCCATCCTGGTGGCCTCCTTCTTCCCCAAGGGCATCCGGCCGCTCTTGCCCGTGCTGCAGAGCCCGTGGCTGGGCGTGCACGTGACCGTCTCGTTCCTGGCCTATGTGACCTTTACCCTGGCCTTCGCTTCGGCCGCAGGCTTTCTGTGGGTGGAGGGCATCCTGAAGGGGCACCGCCCCCTGCGCTGGAGGCGCAACTTGCCGTCGCTCCTCTCGCTCGAGGCGCTGGGGCAGCGGCTGGCCCTGGTGGGGCTCATCCTGATGACGGGCTCGCTGGTCACAGGGGCGCTGTGGGCGCGGGTGGCGTGGGGCGTGCCGTGGGTATGGCAACCGCAGCAGATCGGGGCGCTCGTCACGTGGGCGGTGTATGCGGGGTACCTGGGCGCCTGGTATGGCCTGGGCTGGCGCGGGCGGCGCGCCGCCTGGCTGCTGGTGGCGGGCTTTGTGGCGGTGCTTTCCACCTTTGTGGGGGCCGACCTGGTGCTGCCGGGCAGCCTGCACAGCTTTCTGTGGCAATGAGGGAGACGGCTTTGCACAAGAGCGATGGATCGGCGCGCACCTTCCTGGTCGGCACGCGCGGCAGTGCGCTGGCCATGGCGCAGACGGAGATGGCCGTGGCCGCGCTGCGGGCCCGCCATCCCGATGTGGCCGTGGAGATCAGGGTGCTGCATACCGGTGGCGACCGCGACCAACGCACGCCCCTGGCGCAGTTGGGCGGCCAGGGCGTCTTTGTGAAGGAGATCGAGAACGCCCTGCAGGCCGGCGAGGTCGACCTGGCGGTGCACAGCCTGAAGGACATGCCCAGCGAACAGCCCGAGGGGCTGGTCATCGCGGCGGTGCTCGAACGCGAGGACCCGCGCGATGCCCTGATCAGCCGGCTGGGGGCAGGCCTCGAGGATCTGCCCAAGGGCGCGCGGGTGGGCACGGGCTCTCTGCGCCGCCAGGCCCAACTGCGCGCCTTGCGGCCCGACCTGCAGGTGGTGGACTTGCGCGGCAATGTGGATACCCGCCTGCGCAAGGCGGCCAGTGGGGAGTACGACGCGGTGGTGCTGGCCCTGGCGGGGCTCGTGCGGCTGGGGCGCGCGGCGGAGGTCACGGCTATCCTGCCCTTCGATGTGATGCTGCCGGCGGTGGGCCAGGGCGCCGTCTGCATCGAAGCCCGCGCCGACGACGAGCAGGCCCTGGCCCTGGCGCGGGCCGTCGACCACCCGGCCAGCCACACGGCCTGCCTGGCCGAGCGCAACTTCCTGCGCGAGCTGGGTGGTGGCTGCCGTGTGCCTATCGCCGCCTATGCCACCCTGCAGGGCGGCCGCCTGTGGCTGCGGGGCCTGGTGGCCAGCGCCGATGGTGCGCGGATGGTGCGCGGCAGCGTGACGGGGCGGCCCGAGGAGGCGTCGCGGCTGGGCCAGGGGCTGGCCCGGCAGCTCCTGGCCGAGGGCTGCGCCGAGCTGCTGCGCGAGGGGGCGGCCCATGCCTGAGCGGAGCGGCCGGGTCACCCTGGTGGGCGCCGGCCCCGGCGACCCGGGGCTGATCACCCTGCACGGCGTCGAGGCACTGCGCCAGGCCGATGCTGTGGTCTACGACTATCTGGCCTCGCCGGAGCTCCTCGCCCATGCGCCCGAGCAGGCCGAGCTGATCTACGTGGGCAAGCAGGCCGGCCGGCACACGCTGGCGCAGAGCGAGATCAACGCGCTCCTGGTGCGCCTGGCGCGCGAGGGCAAGCGCGTGGTGCGGCTGAAGGGGGGCGACCCCTTCGTTTTCGGCCGCGGCGGCGAGGAGGCCGAGGCCCTGGTAGCGGCCGGGGTGCCCTTTGATGTCGTCCCTGGCGTCACCAGCGCCATCGCTGCGCCGGCCTATGCGGGCATCCCGGTGACGCACCGGGGGGTGGCGTCGAGCCTGGCCATCGTCACCGGGCACGAGGACCCGCAGAAGGCCACCAGTGCCATCGACTGGGGCAGCCTGGCCGGCATCGATACCCTGGTGTTCCTGATGGGGGTGGCCAACCTGCCCGCGATTGCTGCCGAGCTGATCGCCCACGGCAGGCGCAGCGACACGCCGGCAGCGGTCATCCAATGGGGCACGGTGGGCCGCCAACGCACCGTCACCGGCACCCTGGCCGACATCGCAACGCGGGTGGAGGAAGCCGGGCTGGGCAGCCCCGCCGTGACCGTGGTCGGCGCCGTGGTGGGGCTGCGAGAACGGCTGCGCTGGTTCGACCGGCGGCCGCTGCTTGGGCTGCGCGTGCTCGTCACCCGCACGCGCGAGCAGGCCGGCCGCCTGGCCGAGGGGCTGCGGGCGTTGGGCGCCGAACCGGTCGAGTGCGCGGTGATCGAGACGGCGCCGCCCCTCGACTGGGCGCCCCTCGACCGGGCCATCGGCGAGCTTGGCGCCTACCGGTGGATCGCCTTTACCAGCGCCAACGGCGTGGAGGCCTTCTTTGCGCGGTTGGCCCTGGCCGGGCGCGATGCCCGCGCCCTGGCCGGGGCACGCCTGGCCCCATCGGCCCCGCCACGGCCGCGGCGCTCGCCGCCCGTGGCCTGCGCGCCGATGTGGTGCCGGCCGAGTTCGTGGCCGAGGCCCTGGCCGATGCGCTGGGCGACGTGCGGGGGGCGCGGGTGCTGCTGGCGCGGGCCGACATCGCCCGCCCCGCCCTCGCCGAGCGGCTGCGGGCCGCCGGCGCCCTGGTCGACGAGGTGGTGGCCTACCGCACCGTGCGCCCGGAGGGGCTCGAGGCGCGCCTGCGCCAGGCGCTGGCCGGGGCCGATGTGGTCACCTTCACCAGTTCCTCGACGGTGCGGAACCTGTTCGAGGCGCTTGGACCCAGCGAGGCGGCCCAGGCCCTGCGCGGCGTGGCCGTGGCCTGCATCGGCCCGGTGACCGCCCAAACGGCGCGCGAACTGGGCCTCGAACCGGCGGTGGTGGCCGAGGAGTACACCATCGAAGGGCTGCTGGAGGCGCTCGTGCGCTGGCGGATCGAGAAAGGGAACTGGGGGAACTAAGGGAACTGGAGGAGGCGCGGTTCTGTGATTGGGGTAAGCAAGCTCCTGTGTGGCACGGTGACGCCTTCGGATGCGCTGCGCTACGGCCGGCGCTCGGCGGGGTCACCCAGCCACCTTCTGCAGTTCACGGCCGACAAGAAGCCGGTGGTGGTGTGGAACTCGACCCAGGCCTGCAACCTGGCCTGTGTGCACTGCTATTACACCGCGCGCAGGCAACGCGACCCCGGCGAGCTGACGACGGCCGAGGCCAAGGCCATGATCGATGACCTGGCCGCCTTTGGCGCACCGGTGCTGCTCTTCTCGGGGGGCGAGCCGCTCCTGCGCGAGGACCTCTACGAGCTGGGCGCCTATGCGCGCGAGCGGGGCATCCGCACGGTCATCTCGACCAACGGCACCCTCATCGACCGGGCTGCGGCCGAGCGCATCCGCGAGGCCGGCTTTTCGTATGTGGGCATCAGCCTCGACGGGATCCGCGCCACCAACGATCGCTTTCGGGGCATGGCAGGGGCTTTCGATGCGGCCCTGGCGGGCATGCGCCACTGCACCGAGGCAGGGGTGCGTACCGGCCTGCGGTTGACCCTCAACAAGCACAACGTGGCCGACCTCGACGCCATCTTCGACCTCCTGGAGGAGGAGCAGATTCGCCGCGCCTGCTTCTATCACCTGGTCTATGCCGGGCGCGGGCGCCGCATCCAGGCCGACGACCTGACCCCCGCCGAGAGCCGGGCGGCCGTCGACTTGATCTTCGACCGCACCGAAGACCTGCACCGCCGCGGGGTGGATATCGAGATCCTGACCGTCGACAACCATGCCGATGGCCCCTACCTGTTGCGGCGGGTGCAGGAGCGACAGCCCGAGCGGGCCGCCGACGTGCTGCAGCTCCTGCGCTGGAACGGCGGCAACGCCAGCGGCATCGGCATCGCCGATGTGGACCACCTGGGCAACGTCCATGCCGACCAGTTCTGGCAGCACTACTCCTTTGGCAACGTGCGCGAGCGCCCCTTCAGCCAGATCTGGATGGACACCAGCGACCCCTTGATGGCAGGGCTCAAGGACCGCAAACCGCTGCTCAAGGGCCGCTGTGCTTCCTGCCGCTATCTGGAGATCTGCAATGGCAATTTCCGGGTGCGCGCCGAGGCGGTGTACGGCGACGTGTGGGCGCCCGACCCGGCCTGTTACCTGACGGATGAGGAGATCACCGCATGAGCCAGTACCCCATCTATCGCCCGCGGCGGCTGCGCTGTAGCGAGAACCTGCGGCGCCTGGTGCGCGAGACGGCCCTGGCGCCCGACGACTTGATCTATCCCCTGTTCCTGGTGCACGGGCAGGGGGTGCGGCGCGAGGTGCCATCGATGCCGGGGGTGTACCACCTCTCCATCGACCAACTGGCGGCCGAGGCCGCCGAACTCATGGAGCTCGGCGTGCCGGGGGTGCTCCTGTTCGGCCTGCCGGCGAGCAAGGACCCTCTGGGCAGCGAGGATTACGACCCCCAGGGCATCGTGCAGCAGGGCATCCGTGCTCTCAAGGTAGCGGCCCCGGAGCTGGTGGTGATCACCGACGTCTGCATGTGCGAGTACACCGACCATGGCCACTGCGGCATCATCGGCCCCAAGCCCGAACGCTGCCGCGGCAAGGGGCTGCCCAACGGCTGCCTGGATAACGACACGACCCTCGAGTACCTGGCTCGGGTGGCCATCTCGCACGCAGAGGCGGGTGCCGACATCGTCGCCCCATCCGACATGATGGACGGCCGCGTGGGCGCCATCCGTGCTGCCCTCGATCGGGCCGGGTACTCGTGCGTGGCCATCCTCTCGTATGCGGCCAAGTATGCGTCGGCCTTCTACGGGCCGTTCCGCGAGGCAGCCGATTCGCCGCCCCAGTTCGGCGACCGGCAGGGCTACCAGATGGACGTGCACAACGCCCGCGAGGCCCTGCGCGAGGTCGAGCTCGATATCGCCGAGGGCGCCGACATGGTCATGGTCAAGCCCGCCCTGAGCTACCTCGACATCATCCGCCAGGTGCGCGACCGCTTCAACCGGCCGCTGGTGGCCTACAACGTCAGCGGCGAGTACAGCATGGTCAAGGCGGCTGCGGCAGCCGGCTGGCTCGACGAGCGACGGGTGGCGCTGGAGGTGTTGACGTCGATCAAGCGCGCCGGCGCCGACGCCATCATCACCTACTGGGCCAAAGATGCCGCCCGCTGGCTGGCCGAGGCTACCAGGCGAGGCGTAGACTAGCCCCTTGTGGGCGTGTCCTGTTTCCGAGCACGTCTTGGTTCGACCGTTTTCTGGAGGCGGAATGATCTCAAACGACCAAGCGGCGGGCCCGCGCCCGCACGTGGTGGCCTGGGAGTCGACACGGGCCTGCAACCTGGCCTGCCGGCACTGCCGGGCCAGCGCCGAGACGCAGCCTGCGCCCGACGAACTGACGACGGCCGAGATCGAGGCCGTCATCGACGACATCGCCGCCTTTGCCCGGCCCGTGTTCATCATCAGCGGCGGCGAGCCGTTGATGCGCGCCGACATCTTTGAAGTGGCCCGCTACGGGCACGAGCGGGGCCTGCGCGTGGTCATGTCGCCCAACGGCACGCTGATCACCCCGCAGGTGGCCCGGCAGATGGCCGAGGCGGGCATCGCGCGCATCTCGGTGAGCATCGACGGCTCGTGTGCCGAGCGGCACGACGCGGTGCGCGGGGTGCCGGGGGCCTTTGATGCCGCGCTGGCGGGGCTGGCTTGCGCCCGCGAAGCGGGGGTCGGCTTCCAGCTCAATACCAGCGTCATGCGCCAGACCCTCGATGACCTGCCGGCGATCCACGGGCTCGCCCAGCGCCTGGGCGCCGAGGCGTGGCACATCTTTATGCTCGTGCCGACGGGGCGCGGGCAGGCGGGCGACGAAGTCACCCCGGCCGAGTACGAGCGCACGCTCAACTGGATCTACGACACGGCCCGCACCTCGCCGCTGCCGATCCGCGTGACCTGCGGGCCCCATTACATGCGCATCGTGGCCGTGCGTGGCGGTGGGGGCGGGGGCGGGGGCGGGCATGCGGGGGGACACGCGGGCATGGACCGGGCCACGCGCGGCTGCCTGGCAGGCAACGGCTACTGCTTCATCTCGCACCGCGGCGAGGTGTTCCCCTGCGGGTACCTGCCGCTCGAGGCGGGCAACGTGCGGCGCCAGCCGTTCCACGAGATCTACCAGCAGTCGGAGCTCTTCCAGATGCTGCGCGACGTGTCGCGGCTGGAGGGCAAGTGCGGCGCCTGCGAGTATGCGAGCGTCTGCGGGGGCTGCCGCGCGCGCGCCTACAGCGCCACGGGGAACGTGCTGGCCGAGGAGCCGTTCTGCCTGTACAGGCCGAGAAGGGGGAGGAACTGATGGAACTGGGGGA
>Ga0123519_10008732_pt1 | contig 15390 bp, 13 predicted proteins | sample YelNatPaOPRAMG02_FD_87396 | JGI IMG/M metagenome (GOLD analysis project Ga0123519, IMG submission 87396) | Hot spring microbial communities from Yellowstone National Park - Yellowstone National Park OP-RAMG-02 (version 2) | ecosystem: Environmental > Aquatic > Thermal springs > Hot (42-90C) ...
ATTGGGGTTTCTCGGCCGATTCGAGAACGGGAGTCCCTACACGACATCCATCGACGAAACCATCTACGAACTATCCCCCGACGCAAAGAACCGTCGATGGAAGACGAGAGGAAGGGTTGTGTTCTCTGGATCCGAAGAAGGTCTCCACTACACCCTGCAGGGGCTCAATAGAGGACGCTAAAAACCCGACTATTTTTCAGTATGGTTGCCACTTTTCAGGTTGGTTACCCCTTCAATATCCCAGATGGGAAGCGAGCCACTTCTCTGTTTCCTCCACCGTGGAACCTGTCCGTCGAGCGTAGTCTTCCACCTGGTCTCTCCCGATCCTGTCCACGCTGAAATACCGGGAAGCGGGATGGGAAAAGTAGTACCCCGATACCGAGGCGGGGGGCACCATCATGAAAGTTTCCGTGAGGGTGATCCCCAGGCGGTCTGGCTCGAGGAGGCTCCAAATACGGGCCTTTTCTCGATGATCGGGGCAGGGGGGGTACCCTGGGGCTGGCCGAATTCCCCGGTACCGAACCTTGAGTATCTCCTCCATCGAGAGGGATTCCTCGCCGGCATACCCCCAAAACTCCCTTCTCACCCGCAGATGGAGGTACTCGGCAAAGGCTTCCGCCAACCGGTCCGCAAGGATCTTCAGGAGGATTCCCTGGTAATCATCCCCTTCCCGCTCGAAGCGCTTGGTGGCTTCATCGAGGCCAATCCCTGCGGTAACCGCGAAGAATCCCACATAATCGGGGAGGGAGGTAGAAAGAGGAGCGATGAAATCGGCCAGGGAAAGATAGTACGGAGTCTCTTTCTTCCGTAGCTGCTGCCGAAGGAATGGGATACGCAAACGCTCCTTTTGCCTGGTTTCGTCCGTGTATACCACTACCGTGTCGTCCTCCGTCGCATTGGCGGGGAATATTCCGTATACCCCCTTCGCCTGCAGGAGGGACTCCCCTTCGATTCGCTCGAGCATCCGTTGGGCATCCTGGAAGAGTTTTTTCGCCTCTTTCCCTTTTACGGGGTCTTCCAGGATCTGGGGGTACTTCCCTTCCATGTCCCAGGCGATGAAGAAGAACTGATAGTCTATGAAGGGCGCCAGGGCAGAAATGGGGACTTCGATCGTATGGGTTCCCAGCTGGTTAGGTTTAGGTGGTTCATACCCCTCCCAGCCGGGATCGAACCGTTTCTTTCTAGCTTCCTCCAAGGGTAGGAGATCGTAGGGTGCCCGACTGAGGCGTTGGGACCGGAGGGAGGAGTACCGTTCCCTGATTTTGGCTACAAAAGGTTCCCTTTTTTCCGTGTCCTTCAGGGAAGCGGCCACCCCTACGGCGAGGGATGCATCCTTCACGTGGATCACCGGCCCCCGATACACCGGTTCGATTTTCACGGCTGTATGGATCTCCGAGGTAGTGGCTCCCCCGATCAGGAGGGGAAGGGTAAAGCCCGAGCGATCCAGTTCGGAGGCTACATGAACCATTTCGTCCAGGGAGGGAGTAATGAGACCGGACAACCCGATGATGTCCACCTTTTTTTCCTGCGCTTCCTGAAGGATCGCTTCCGAAGGGACCATCACCCCTAGATCGATCACTTCCCATCCGTTGCATTGGAGCACTACCTTGACGATGTTCTTCCCGATATCGTGCACATCCCCCTTCACCGTGGCAATGAGGAACCTGCCTTTCGTCCCTCCCCGATCTGCCTTTTCTTCCCGCAGGTAGGGTTCCAGGTAGGACACCGCCTGCTTCATTACCCGGGCGCTCTTCACCACCTGGGGCAAGAACATCTTTCCCGATCCAAAAAGCTCCCCCACCTGGTTCATTCCATCCATCAGGGGTCCTTCGATCACCCGCAGGGCTGTACCCAGCTCTTTCCGAGCTTCCTCGACATCGGCCTCTATGAAGGAGGTAATTCCTCTTACCAGGGAATGCACAAGGCGTTCCCGGACACTCCCCTTCCGCCAGGCAGGATCCTCCGCTTCCTGCATCTGATCAGAGCCGCTGTAAAGGGGAACGATTTCCAGTAGTCTTTCCGTAGCATCGGGACGCCGATTCAGGATCACATCCTCCACGCGTTCCAAAAGATCCCTGGGAATCTCGTCGTACACATCCAGCTGGCCGGGATTCACGATGCCCATATCCAGTCCCGCCCGAATGGCGTGATACAGGAAGGCAGTATGCATCGCTCTGCGGATCCGCTCGTTTCCCCGGAAAGAGAAGGAGAGGTTGCTGATCCCTCCGCTGGTTTTCGCATAGGGAAGATGGTTCTTGATGAATCTCACAGCCTCAATAAAATCTACTCCATAGTTTCGATGCTCCTCCATGCCGGTAGCCAGGGCAAAGATGTTGGGATCGAGGATAATGTCTTCGGGGGGGAAATCTACCCGTTCCCGGAGCAACCGGTAGGCCCGGGTGCAGATGCTTACCTTCCGTTCGAAGGAATCCGCCTGCCCCTCCTCATCGAAGGCCATCACTACCGTGGCCGCCCCATACTTCCTCACCAGTCGAGCCCTGCGCAGAAACTCTCCCTCTCCTTCCTTGAGACTGAGGGAGTTCACCACACACTTGCCCTGCAAACACTGCAGTCCCGCCTCTATCACCTCCCACCGGGAAGAGTCGATCATTACCGGTAGCTTCGCAATGTCGGGTTCCACAGCCAGGAGGAGCAGGAACTTCCGCATCGCCTCCACAGAGTCCAGCATCCCCTCGTCCATGTTCACGTCCAGCATTTGGGCCCCCCCTTCCACCTGGGATCGGGCCACTTCCAACGCTTCCTCGTACTTACCTTCGGTGATCAGGCGACGAAAACGGGCGGAGCCTGTCACGTTCGTACGTTCCCCGATATTCACGAAAAGGCTTCCCGGTCCGATGACGAGGGGCTCCAACCCCGCAAGGCAGGTAAGATGCTGTGGGGATTTGACTTTTCGGGGGGGAAGAGCGGAAAGAGCGTCGACGATGGCAGCGATGTGTGCAGGGGTAGTACCGCAGCAGCCGCCCACGACGTTCACCAACCCTTCCTGCGCGAACTCTTTTAAGGTAGCGGCCATGAACTCGGGGGAATGATCGTAGGCACCAAAGGCGTTGGGAAGACCCGCATTGGGATGCACGCTTACCGCAGTTTCGGCCACCCGGGCCAGTTCTTCCACATGGGGACGCAGTTTGTCCGCACCCATGGCGCAGTTCAACCCCACGCTGAAAGGGTTCGCATGGCGTATGGAATAGTAGAAGGCTGTGGGAGTCTGGCCCGATAGGGTACGGCCTGCGGCATCGGTAATCGTTCCAGATACCATGATGGGAAGGCTCTTGCCCCGTTCTTCGAACAGGGTGAGTAGGGCGAAAATGGCAGCCTTGGCATTGAGGGTGTCAAACACTGTCTCGATCAAGAATAGATCCACCCCCCCATCCCAGAGACCTCTGGCCGATTCCTTGTACGCAGAGGACAGTTCCCCGAAGGTAAGTTCCCGGTACCCCGGATCCTGGACCCGGGGTGAAAGGGAAAGGGTCTTGTTCGTGGGCCCCAGAACCCCCGCCACGAAGGCTTGCTTTCCTGTAGTCCCCGTGAAGGATTCGATAGCCTTTCGGGCGATCCGGGCTCCCTCGTAGGAGAGCTGGTAACTGAAGCCCTCTAACCCATATTCTTTCTGGCTAACGGAGGTAGAGTTGAAGGTGTTCGTCTCGATGATATCCGCCCCCGCCTCCAAATAGGAACGGTGGATCTCTTCGATCAATCCCGGTTGCGTAAGATTCAACAGATCGTGATTTCCCTTCATGGGTATATCGGGTCTCCACTCTTTAAACTGCGTTCCCCGCACCTCCTCCTCGCCAAGGCGATAGGATTGGATCATGGTGCCCATCGCCCCATCGAGGAAGAGGATTCTTTCTAGAGCCAATCGTGTGAGTTCTTCCATGGTACTCAAGGACTTCCCCCTTTTCGAGATTGCTTCTCCAGTTGGGTGAGAATTCGATCGAAGGTGGCGGCAAAGGCCTTCACTTCTTTCCTTCCGAACATGCCTGTAGGATTCTCGTACAACCCCGCGTCCCGTAACTCCTTCATGAAGTTTCGAATGGACAATCGCTCCCGCACATTTTCCCTCGTGTACAGATCCCCCCGATCGTTGATCACTACAGGGCCCAGTTCTACCAGTTCCGCTGCCAGAGGAATATCCCGGGTTATGACCAGGTCCCCGGATCCCACCTGCTCCTTGATGAAGGCATCGGCCCTCCCCTCTCCTTCCCCTACATGGATAAACCGCACATTTCGATTCCGGGGAAGAGGGATCGGTCGATTGGCCGCAAAGATGGCGAGAAAGTTCCGCCTTTTGGCAGCCTTGCACACGATTTCCCGAACCCGGACAGGGCAGGAATCGGCGTCTATGAACACGCGCATAGGCTCACCCATTCACACCTACCCGTGCTCGGAACAAGGAGGGATTGGATGAGTCCATTGACCCGGATCGACCTACCTTTCCCGTAAGGAAGACCCTGGAAACCGTTGCATCGAGAAAACAGGCTTCCCCCCGTTTCAGCGAGATACCTTCCGATATGGATCCCTCTCGAACCTCCCACAGACCCTCTCCACAAAGAAGAATCTCGGGGCCCGAAATCGGCAGAATGATCCCTTTCCCGACCCCATGGGTTCGAAGAACAGAAAGGCTGAACTCCAAAACGGGAACTGGATACTGTTCTTCCCAGCATTCCCCTTCCCGGGTCTCGATCCTTTTCCGGATAGGCCGGATCACCTTTGGGGTTGTGGGCTCGAATCGAACCACCTTGAGTAACTCCCCTATGTCCATGTGCTTCGAGGTCAACCCTCCCCGCAGTACATTGTCCGAGTTGGCCATCAACTCCACACCGAATCCCCGTAAGTATGCATGGAGTACTCCCGCCTCCAGGAACAATCCCTCACCGGGGGATAGCTCTACCAGGTTCAGATAGTAGGGAGCGAAACACCCGGGATCCCCGGGATACCGTTCCGCCAATCGGCAAAACCATCGATCCTCGGGGCTGGAATCGGGAATATTCTCCTGAAGGTATCTCTTACAGGCCTGGCTCCAGGACAGGAGGGTTTCTTTCGGAAGGGAAAGGAAGGAGCGGTAGAAGGCCGAAAGATCCCCCCTCTCCAGTAAGGGGAAAAAATCCCGGAGGGAAGGAACGATAGGGGTGAGTCGTTGGAACTGCTCCTGTAGGGAAGAAGGAGCGCGAAATCCAGAGAGAGCCGTACAGGGATGGAGGGCGAGGAGGATCTCCGGCTTGTGATTCGGATCCCGGTAGTTCCTCTGGGCTGAGTCCAAGGGAATGCCCAACAGGTTTTCTCGCTGGTAGCCTTCCTCTGCCTGGCTCTGTGAGGGATGACACTGGATCGACAGGGGTTCCGCCGCGGCCAGCAGTTTCAGGAGAAAGGGAAGCTGGGGACCGAAGGTGCGCGTTACCCTCGAACCCAGGAGGTGTTCCGGATCACTAGAAAGATACTGTAGAAGGTCTAGGCCTTTTCCTTCCAAAAGCGAAGGTGCTTTGGGATGAGCCCCATACCAGAGTTCCGCCCAGGGTTTCCCGTCTGTCCCAGGGAGTCCTAAAAACTCGGGAATCCACCGTGTGGAACCCCAGGGGTAATCTTGCACTCTAGGAATGATTTTATGCATACTCTACTAACCGCAGTGCATCTTACTAAAGGAGTTAAGGATGAATCAACTACAAACGATCCATGCTATCGAGGGAGGGGCCTTCGATTCTCTTTTCACTTCTCTCTATTCGGAAGAATCTATGAGCCAATGCCGGAATCGGTACCTGTATCTTTTGGAACGACACTTGCATCGATTCGGCTTGAAAGAGGTGTGGGTCGTTTCCAGCCCCGGGAGGACGGAGCTTGGAGGCAATCACACGGACCACAACCACGGGAAAGTGCTGGCAGCGGCTGTGCATCTCGATGCGGTGGCCGTGGGGTCTTACCATGAACACCTTCTGGTAGAGCTTGTTTCCGAAGGATTTCCCGAGATCCAGATGGAGATGGAAGATTTGTCCCCCAAAGGCGAAGAGGAAGGTCGTACCGATGGACTGGTACGGGGAGTTCTCAACGGATTCATGAAAAAGGGATTCTCTCCCCGGGGGTTTCAGGCAGTGGTCCAGAGCAGGGTGCTTCCCGGTTCCGGCCTCAGTTCTTCCGCCTCCATCGAACTCCTCCTGGCTACCCTCTGCAATGCGATGTTCGCCCGGGGTTCCCTTACCCCCCTAGAGCTGGCTCTCATCGGAAAAGAGGCGGAAAACCTCTATTTCGGGAAACCCTGCGGTCTCATGGATCAAGTTGCCTGTGCCTACGGCGGAGTCTGTAGCATCGACTTTCAGAATCTCGAAAGTCCCTCGATAGAGAAGGTACCCTTTTCCCTTCAGGGGTATCGTCTTTTCCTCATCGATACGGGAAGCTCCCATGCGGATCTGACGGATGAATACGCTTCCATTCCCTTGGAAATGAAAGAAATCGCTCGACTATTGGGGGCAGAAGTTCTCCGGGATCTACCCAAGGAGCAGTTCCTTTCCCAACTCCCAAAACTCAAGGGCAGAGTCAGCGATCGATCGATCCTCCGAGCCCTACATTTTTATCGGGAAAACGAACGGGTGGAAAGAATGAAAAAGGCTCTTGCGGAAGGGGAAACCGAGGTATTCCTATCCCTGGTGAAAGAATCGGGGCTCTCTTCCTGGACATTGCTGCAAAACTGTGTCTCCTACCGCAACCCGACCTCTCAGCAGATTCCGTTGGCTCTAGGGTGGGCAGAGGAGTATCTCGGAGGAAAAGGCGTGGTACGGGTACATGGGGGAGGATTCGCAGGAACCATCCAGGCTTACGTTCCCCTGGCGAATGGGGAGGCCTTTACAGCCCACATGGAAGAACTGTTCGGAAAAGGTTCGGTCATTCCGCTACGGATCCGCCCTCAAGGCGCCAGGGTGATCAGTTCCCCTGCCCCCGAACAGGGTGCCGGATGACTTCACGATCGAAAACGGAGAGTACCAGGGTGGTGTTCTCCGGTTGAAGGTAGGGGAAGGCGATTCTACCTCCCGGATGTTTCAGGGAGAACAGAACCGTATGCTCTCCTCCGGGACTTACCGCTTCCACTTTCAAATCCACCGCCACAGGATACAGGGGCAGGGTATAGTCGAACATCCCGAAGCGGAAATCCTTGGGGATTTCGGTCAGTTCTATCATCGTCAATAATAGGGGGGTTCCCGGTTCGAATTCTTCCCCCGCTTTGGGGGTCTGTTCTACAATAGACCCCGGCTTCTTCCCTGGCGTTTTCCCCTGAAGCTGGAATACGAAGGGCAATTGTTCCTCTACCAGTAGATTCAATGCCTCTTGAAAGGACCGACCGATCAGGTCGGGAGCCTTCTTCTTTTCCACCGTAGGCCCCCTGCTCACCACCAGTACCAGATCGGTCAAACCCGTAAGTTCTGTTCCAGGTTCAGGTTTCTGCTCCAACACCGTACCGGGAGGAGAGGGATGGAACACATAGGTAACGGGCTCTTTGATGCGGAGGAGAGGTTTCTGGGAGGCAAACAAAGACTGCAGGTGGGCACGAACTTCTTCGAGTTTCTTGCCCCGAAAGTCTTCCACCTTGTCCACCACGGAACCCTTGCTGACCATGAGAGTGATCCGTTTCCCTGCCTTTACCACCGTGCCCGCAGAGGGTCGTTGATCGATCACCTTCCCTTTCAACGAAGGGTCGGTAGAAAAGCGAAGCTGCAACTTGGGATACAGTTCCCGCTCCTGGAGAACCACCAATGCATCCGCCAATTCCTTTCCCCGAACATCGGGGACGACCGTCTGTTCCGCTCCTTGCAGAACTAACGAGAAGGCGATGAGCCCGGAGATGATTACCAGGATCAAAATGCCGACGGATGCCAGAATCACGATTTTCAGCCAACGTTCTTCAGAAGTGTCGCTTTGCCTGGGGACTATCCTCTGCAATTGGATCAGCAGTTTGGATACCGCATCGGTTACTTTGGACATTGCATCGGTTACCGAGTACCAAAACCGTTTCACCTAAGCCCCCAGTATGGTTCCCATGAAGTTTCGTTCCCCGTTCAAAAAACTGGCAAAATCCAAGGCTTTCCTTGCCTGCAATTGAAGTTTACCTATAGCCAGAATCCCTTTTCCCGTTTGTACCAGAATTCCTTTCTCCTTGTCTACTCCAATTACTTTGCCCGCCCTTTCCTCCTGGGAGGAGGGGTGAAAAACCGAGGCTTTGAGAATTTTCAGCACGGCACCTCGATACAACGTCCACGCTGTCGGCCAGGGGTCGTAGGCTCGAACCATGCGTTCGATCTGTTCTGCGGGTAGTGACCAGTGAATTTCCCCATCTTCCTTTGTGATGAGTTTGCAGTAAGTGGCCCGGCTTTCATCCTGGGGGATTTCCTGCGCCGTGCCCGTTTCGATCTTCTTTAGCACCTGGACAAGGAGTTCCGCCCCCCGTTCTGCACAGTACCTGGTTAGGGACAAGGTGGTTTCTGTCCCGTTCAGAGGAATCACTTCCTGAAGCAGGATGGGCCCCGCATCCATTTGGAGGGCGATTTTTTGAATGGTGATCCCCGTCTCCGGATCTCCCCGGAGAATCGCCTCTGGGATTGGGGAAGGACCCCGATATTTGGGCAAAAGGGAAGGGTGAAGGTTGATTCCCCCCTTGGGAAAGAGGGCCAGGAATTTGGGTCCGAAAATCTTCCCGTATGCCACCACCACAAGAATATCCGGAGAGAGACTCCGTACCTGTTCACGAACAGTTCCATCCAATCTTTCGGGTGTGAGAACCTGTAAACCTAGTTCTGTAGCTTTTTGCCTGACAGGGGAAGGAACGAGCTTTCGGCCTCGACCTACCTCCTGATCTTTGGCTGTCAGTACTCCCACAATGGGATACTGTTCTGCAATCCGCACAAGGGACGGCACTGCCATCGGAGGGGTGCCGGCAAAGAGGACTCTCAACTTCATGCTTTGAACTTCTGTTCCCAGGTGCGAATAATGCGTTTCCGTTTGAGTTCGCTTAAATGATCGATGAAGAGTACTCCGTTCAGGTGATCCAACTCGTGCTGGATCACTCGAGCGAGAAGCCCGTCCGCATCGAGATGAAAAGGTTTGCCCTTTTCATCCAGAGCGTCGATACTGATCATTTCCGGACGTTTCACGTCCGCATAGATTCCGGGGATGCTCAGGCATCCTTCCTCATAGAGGGAAACCTCTGGCGATACCCCTTTCAATACGGGATTGATGAATACCCGCGGGATATCCTCCGCCAACTGGACTACGAACACCCGTTGCAGGATGCCTACCTGGGTAGCGGCTAGACCGATGCCCTTGCCTGACCTCATGGTCTCCAACATCTCCTGTACCAGTCGAACCGTCTGCCCATCGATCCGGGCAACTTCCTGCGCTTTCTGACGAAGGACTTCGTGTCCAAGGGTTAGTATGTTCATCTTTGTCACCTACATGAGCACGATTCCGTGCTTTTTACAGTTCTCCACGATATGATCGGGCCAGATGCTGGCCTGTACCTCCCCGATGTGAGCCTTGCGTAGGAAGAACATACAGAGTCTGGACTGGCCGATCCCTCCTCCGATGGATTCGGGGAACTCGCCATTCAAGAGACGGCGGTGAAAGAGGAGATTCTTTCGCTCCTCGGCCTTACGAATAGCCAACTGTCTCAAGAGAGCCTCCCGATCGACCCGAATTCCCATGGATGAGATCTCGAAGGCTCGTTCTAGAACGGGATGCCAGAAAATGATATCCCCATTCAGGCCGAGGTATCCGTCCTCGTTGGGAGTGCTCCAATCGTCGTAGTCGGGGGCTCTTCCATCGTGAGGTTTCCCATCGGACAGGTTCGCACCGATTCCGATGATGAATACCGCGCCGTATTCCCTAGCTATCTCATTTTCCCGTTCCTGCGGGGGGAGGTTTGGGTAGCGACGCAGGAGTTCCTCCGCATGGATGAAGGTAATTTCTTCCGGGAAAATCGGCTTGATCTCCGGGTAGGTTTCGTAGACGAGGAACTCGGTAGCTAGAAACGTTCCATAGATTTTGCGGACGATGGTCTTCAGAAAATTCAGATTGCGATCCTCTTTCCGAATGGCCATTTCCCAGTCCCACTGATCCACGTAGTAGGAATGCAGCGTATCCGGCTCTTCGTCGGGACGAATGGCATTCATGTCCGCATACAGACCATACCCCACGGGAATCTCGTAGTCTGCCAGCATCATCCTCTTCCACTTGGCCAGGGATTGGGGGACTTCTGCCGTTACACCATCCATGTTCCGCGGCTTGAACACCACAGGTTTCTCTACCCCGTTCAGGTCGTCATTGATTCCCGTTCCACTCTTCAGGAATAGCGGCGCAGTAACCCGACGTAACCTGAGGATAGCCGAGAGGTAGGTTTGAAAGAAGGTCTTGATATCCGCGATGGCCTTCTCCGTTTCTTCCAAACTCAGGTAGGATTTATAGTGCGCAGGGTAATGGTAGTAAGGACTCATAGTGCAGAAAACATACAGAAAAAAGAAAAAAGAATCAATTCAACAAGTATCTCAAAGTAGGGATACGGGATCCACATCTACCTCGAGGTAGACTCCTCTGGGCAGCTTGTTCCGGGAAAGCTCCTTTCGGAGGACACCATGAACCGGAAGAAAGGTTTTCGTCCGGAGGATGATCTGGTACCTGTGGTTTCCCGCAATCACCCCAATGGGACATTCGGCAGGCCCCAACACTTCCGCCCCTCCCCGTACCTCCCTCTCCAGGTTCCTTGCCAGGGTTTCGGCGGCTCCTTGCACCACCTCTTCGGACTTCCCTCGAAAGACCAACCGAAAGAGACGGCTGAAGGGAGGGAACTTCAATTCCATGCGATTTTCTATCTCTTTTTGATAGAACTCATCCATCGCAAGTTGCGCCGCATATTTCACCGCATCATGCTGGGGCATGTAGGTCTGTACGATCACTTTCCCATCGGGAGCGAATCTGCCCGCTCGCCCAGAAACCTGCACGATCAACGAGAAAGTCCTTTCCGCTGCCCGGAAATCGGGCATGTGGAGACCTGTGTCTGCCAGTACGATTCCCACCAACCGAACCCCAGGAAAGTTCAGCCCCTTTGCCACCATCTGGGTACCGAGGAGCAGATCGATTTTCCCCTCCTGGAACTCCCGCAGAATCCGTTCCAGGGTACCCTTCCGTTCTACCGCATCGGTATCGAGGCGCGCCAGCCTGAGTTCCGGAAAGAGTCTTCGAGCCTCCTCTTCTATCTTCTCCGTCCCCGAACCGAAGTAGCCTACATCGAGGGACCCGCAGGAAGGGCAAAGATCCATGGGCCTGGTGGAGAAACCACAGTAGTGGCAGATCATCCGATTCTTCTGTTTGTGAAAGGTGAGACTCACCGAACATCGGCGGCATTTCATCTCGTAGCCGCAGGTATTGCAGTGGAAGGAGTAGGAAAAACCCCTCCGGTTGAGAAAAAGAATCGTTTGTCTTCCCTCCCTATGGGTGAGAAGGATCTCTTCCTGCAGTCGGCGGGAAAAAACCCCCTCTGTTCCCTTCAAGTCCACGATCTCCACCACGGGGAGCTTTCCCCCGGATAGCCGACGGGTAAGGCGAATGCCCCGGATCTCTCCCTTCTGCATCAGGTAGTACGCCTCTACCGAAGGGGTGGCGCTTCCCATTACTAGGCGTGCTTTACTTAATGAACACCGCTTCATGGCGACCTGCCTGGCATGGTACCGGGGTGTGCTACCTGATTTGTAGGACCCTTCGTGTTCCTCATCCAGTACGATAAGCCCCAAGCGGGGGTGGGGTGCGAAAACCGCACTTCGGGCGCCCACGACCAGCGGGGCCTCCCCTCGAAGGACCCTCCGCCATTCGGTAAGCCGCTGGCTGGGAGTGAGGCGGGAGTGGAGAACCGCGGCCTTGCTTCCGAACCGTTCCCGGATCGCCCGCACCACCTGCCCCGTGAGGGCTATTTCCGGAACCAGGTAGATCACTCCCCTTCCCTCCAAAAGGGTTGCCTCGGCCACCCGCAGGAATACCTCAGTCTTCCCCGAGCCTGTGATTCCGAAGAGATAGTACATTCCCTCTTCTCTGGAAAGGATTTCCTTCACCGCCTGGGCCTGTTCGGAGGATAGCTCTGGAGGACTGACGGACACCTCTTCCCCTGCATCCTCGAATAGGGGAACCTCGGTTTCCTTCTTTCCCCCCGGAAGCATCGCCGCCAGAGCTTCGCCCAACGAGGAATAGTACCGGTCAGCTACCCAGCGGGCCAGGTTCAAGTACTCCCTATCGAATAGGGGTTCCCTATCCAGCACACGATGGAGGGGTTTCAGTACAATGGAAGCCTCTTCCTCTCCAGGAGGCTCCGTACCCACTACATACCCGTTGAGGTTTCGTCCGTGGAAGGGTGCCACAACCCGCATGCCCACGGGAACCTCCTCTTCCGTGGTATAGGTAAACCCTCGATCCACGGGAATATTGAACACCACCTGAACCCAGAACATACTTTACAGAGTATCCAACAGAGCTTTCAACCGTTTCAAATCCTCCCAAACCGGCCGTTTGAGATTCATATCCCTGAGGACCGCACTGGGATGATACGTGGCTACCAGGGGAATACCCTTCCATCGATGTACCATCCCCCGCAAGGAACCGATCCCCTGGGTAGTTTGTAATAGATGCTGGGCCGCTATTCTTCCCACGGCGAGGATCGCTTTGGGTTTCACGATTTCCACCTGCTTGATCAGGTAGGGAAAACAGGATGCCACCTCATCCCTCTCTGGGTCCCGATTCCCCGGAGGACGGCATTTTACCACGTTGGCAATATAGGTGTTCGTTTCCCTGGATAACCCCACTGCCGCCAGCCATTTATCTAAAAACTGGCCTGCGGCTCCCACAAAAGGTAACCCCTGCCGGTCTTCCTCTGCGCCTGGCCCCTCCCCCACAACCATCACCAGAGGATCCAGCACCCCCATTCCCGGCACTGCGTGGGTTCTTCCCTGGGCAAGCCTGCATCGAGTGCAACTCTTGATCGTCTCCTCGAGATCTATAAGCATCTCCTTCCGTCCTCGGGGTGACGATGAACCGGTAAACCCTAGGGGTGGGGTGGAATCTCTAGAAGGATTCCGAAAAGGGGAGTCCAGCAGGTCCTGAAAGTCCAGGAGAATCTCATGGTACTTCGTAAAAAGATCCTTACTATCCATCATCGTACTCCACCCTATGGAGAAACAATCCAGAGGCCGGAGCGGTATCAGCCGCCAGATCTCTGTTCTTCCCTTCGAGGATCTCCCGGACCTGTTCCGGCGGTGCTCCTTCCTCATCCAGCTTCAGGAAGGTCCCCACTAGGTTCCGTACCATGTGCCAGAGGAAGGATGTACCCGTGATGCGGAACACCAGAAAAGGCCCCTCGGCAAAAAATACCGCAGATTGTACGGTTCTTACCTTCGAGGGGTTGGGGTCTCCCAGGGCGGAAAAACTGGTAAAATCATGGGTTCCTACCACGTAGGAAGCCATCCGATTCAGTCGAGATAGATTTGGACTGTAGGAGACCCAATGGCAGTACCGTCTGTAATAGGGTGGGACGATGGGGTGCGGGTAGACATAGTATCGATACTCCCGAAGCCGGGCATCGAATCGGGCATGGAAGGATTCATCCACCTCTTCACTGCAGAGGGCCCGCACATCGAAGGGCAGAATCGAGTTCAAGGCCGGGGTAAACTTTTCCGCAGGCATCGAATCGATGTCGGTGAAAAAGTTGATCACCTGTCCGGCTGCATGGACCCCCGAATCGGTTCTACCCGCCGCATGGACATGCACCGGATGTTTATGGATCTTTTCCAGCGCCTGCTCCACCACTGCCTGCACTGTCCTGCCTTCCCTCTGAGTCTGCCAGCCGAAGAAATCCGTACCATCGTATGCCAGCACAGTCCGGATGTTCCTTCTACTCATTCCCCTCTGCTTCCTCCTCCGGTCCTATCTGTACTCCAACCTGTTCGAGGGCTTTGTTGATCTCTTCGTACAGTTCTCTCGCCTGATCCAATAGAGCCGAAGGTTTCTGTTTCGAGGCTCTCCCCATCCCGAAGATTTTGGCTACGTATCGCTTGGCCGTGGTTAGGGCCTGAATACGCTTCTCCCTGTCCTGCCGGGGTCCATAGAGGAGTTCCAGAAGACCATTCAGATACAGAACCCCATCGTACCCATAGTCTTTATCCAGATCGGGTCCCAAAACTTTCATTCCAGACATGGGTTCCAACCCTCGCTGTTCCCTTTCCACCGCCTGGGTATAGAAGAAGCGAGCCTTCCTATAGAGATTCGCCGCTAGGTAGTCGTAGTTCTCATTGGGGAACTTGCGGTGAAGATCGTTGCTGCACCAGGCTGCCCGCAGACAGCAGATCCCCTGCTTGATGGTAGGAGAGTACTCCTTTGTGAAATAGTCGTAACAGAAGACAGCCAGGATGTACGATGCTGTTCCCTCCTGGAGCCTTCGGGGTCGGGTAAAGTCCAGTTCAGGGAATAGGAGTTGCAAACTCTCTTTCCTTTTCTCCGACTGCTCCAGTAGAATTCCCTTGTTCTTTTCCGGTGGGGAAAGGAAATCCTGCGGAAAAGTGGCGTAAAAACAGGCGGGACATACGGTAATGGGATAGATCAGGGGGTAGATTTCACCGAACTTCTTGGAAGGTTCGTACATTCTATGGAGATCCCTCGTAAGGGGCCCTGCAATCATCCTTCCCCCCCCGGTGAGCAGTTCTTCCCGATAAAACTCCCTCTCACAGAGGGGGCATTGCATAGGACTCTTCTGAAAAAAAGTGAGTTTCTTTCCTTGGTCTTCCATTACCCTACCCTTCTAGAACCACCATTGCCAACGCATAATCCTCCTCATGGGTTAGAGAAACATGGACCTTCTTCCCGCCCAATTTTCGAAAAATCTCCAGGGCTTTCCCCTCCAGTACCAATTCGGGTTTTCCATGAGGATCGTTCACTACATTGATATCCCGGAGCTGGATCCCATAGAGCCCGGTACCGAGAGCTTTTCCAAAGGCTTCCTTTGCGGCAAAACGGGCCGCAAGGGAAAGAACCGCAGTGGGACCATTTCTTTTGGCCATCTCCAATTCCTGGGGATGAAAGTACCTTTCGTACAAACCGGGGATGGCTGCCCAGCGGCGGATTCTCTCTACCTGAATTACATCGATTCCGATTCCCAGGATCATGTATTGTTACTCCACACGGTCAACCTTCAACGTCACGCTGGTTGGTTCGTATCGCAACACCAGAAGCCCGGCCGGAGTATCGGGACGAACCGGCAGGGTATACGTGCCGGGATGCGTGATACCCTTCCCATCCACGATGAGTCGTACCTGTTCCCCTCCTACATCGTCCAACACGTTCTGCGCTCCCTGTACTCGGATC
>Ga0123519_10008734_pt1 | contig 15389 bp, 15 predicted proteins | sample YelNatPaOPRAMG02_FD_87396 | JGI IMG/M metagenome (GOLD analysis project Ga0123519, IMG submission 87396) | Hot spring microbial communities from Yellowstone National Park - Yellowstone National Park OP-RAMG-02 (version 2) | ecosystem: Environmental > Aquatic > Thermal springs > Hot (42-90C) ...
ACTCGGGTGGAGCGACGGGCGGTGTGTGCAAGGAGCAGGGACGTATTCACCGCGCGATGGTGACACGCGGTTACTAGGGATTCCATGTTCACGAGGGCGAGTTGCAGCCCTCGATCCCTACTGAGGCTGGGTTTAGGGATTACCTCCCCTTTTCAGGGTGGGAACCCATTGTCCCAGCCATTGCAGCCCGCGTGTGGCCCAGGAGATTCGGGGCATACTGACCTGCCGTGGCCCGCTCCTTCCTCCCCCTTAGCGGAGGCGGTCCCCCCAGTGTGCCCAGACTCCGGTGGAATCTGCTGGCAACTGGGGGCGCGGGTCTCGTTCGTTGTCTCACTTAAGAGAACACCTCACGGCACGAACTGGCGACGGCCATGCACCTCCTCTCAGCTAGTCCGGTAAGACCTTTAATCTGACCTTCATCCCGCTGTCGCTCCTGGTAAGGTTCCCGGGGTTGACTCCAATTAAACCGCAGGCTTCACCCCTTGTGGTGCTCCCCCGCCAATTCCTTTAAGTTTCAGCCTTGCGGCCGTACTCCCCAGGTGGCAGGCTTAACGGCTTCCCTGCGGCACTGGAGCGGCCCGTAGCCGCTCCAACACCTAGCCTGCATCGTTTACGGCTGGGACTACCGGGGTATCTAATCCCGATCGCTCCCCCAGCTTTCGTCCCTCACCGTCGGGCGCGTTTTTGTCGGCCGCCTTCGCCACTGGTGGTCCTTCCGGGATTATAGGATTTCGCCCCTACCCCGGAAATACCGCCGACATCCCCCGCCCCCAAGCTGAGGAGTATTCCCCGCAGCCCAACGATTGAATCGTTGGATTTAACGGAGAACTTCCTCAGCCGGCTACGGACGCTTTAGACCCAATAATCGTCCCAACCACTCGGGGAGCTGGTATTACCGCGGCGGCTGACACCAGACTTGCCCTCCCCTTATTCCTCCGGCTGGTTAGACCGGAGAAAAGCCATCCTCAGCGGACGGCACTCGGGATGACCCCGTCACGCTTACGCGCATTGCGGAGTTTTCGCGCCTGCTGCGCCCCGTAGGGCCTGGGCCCTTATCTCAGTGCCCATCTCCGGGCTCCCGCTCTCACGGCCCGTACCGGTCTTAGGCTTGGTGAGCCGTTACCTCACCAACAACCTGATCGGATGCGGCCCTATCCTTAGGCGGAGGTGAACGCATGGGTTCATCTCCCTTTGAGTAGAGAACCATTCCAGGCCTCTCTACCTATCGGGGATTAGCCCCAGTTTCCCGGGGTTGTCCCCGTCCTAAGGGTAAGTTGGCCACATGTTACTGAGCCGTGCGCCGCGTCTCCACCGTGGCTAGGAGACGCAGACTTGCATGGCTTAGTCTCATCCCGATAGCAGTTGGGTCCGCCAGGATCAAGCGGAGTTGGGAACAATTATGGGTTTCCGGCCTTTTTCGAGGTCGGAGATTGGCGGGTTACCGCAAGCCCATCTTAGGCCTGATGGAGTTGGATGAGCTTTTTTCAGGCCTTCATAATTTGCCCGCGATTGGAGGTCAACCTTTCATTCCTAGGGTTTTACCGCCCTATGGGTCGAGTTGACGCCGCCGCCGGGAATCGCGGGCGTCTTCAACGAGCTTCCAGCTCGATATATGTTTCATATGGAATTCTATATAAACGTTACTCAATGCTTTATGGCTGGTTCCTCACGCTCATGTGTTAGGTTAAAGCTTGACCCACCGGGTTGGATGCGTGTAACTTTTCGACGCCGCTGTCCGCCGACAGTGTTCTATTAAGTTCATACGCGCCTTTGTGGGTGGAAGACGCCTATAGAAGGCGAGGCGATTTCAACTTTGTTTATCTTTATTCAGTCAATTTCGCCGTAAATGTTCATGTTGGAGATCAGTATAGAATGCTCGGCCTCCGCGATTAATTTTCTAAAGATTAAGCTTATTAACGTTGTAGATGGAAGTTGTTGCGCACACAATTTTGAGGTTGATAATTGGTTGTGGTCACCAACACGGTCAGGAGGTGAATAAAGCCTTGTTTAAGCTTGATAGAGAATTGGTTCAGGTTGAAAACGTGGTCGCGTCCGCTTCACTTGATCACAACCTCGATTTAGAGGTGGTTTCCAGGGTTTTGCCCAGCGGGAAATATAATCCTGAGGAGTTTCCCGGGGTCATCTATCAGTTGAAAAACCCTAAGGCCGCTGGGCTGATCTTCAGCTCGGGGAAAATCGTATGCGCTGGGGCGAAAAGCGAGAGGCAGGCTAAGAGGGCGTTGAACAAGATTGTGGACGAATTGAGGATGAATGGGGTGGTGATTGTCGGTAAGCCCGCTATAAAGGTTCAGAACGTCGTCGCCTCAGTGGAGATAGGGGGCACCATAGACTTGGAAGGCGCCGCCTCCCTACTGGAGCGAACATTATACGACCCAGAGCAGTTTCCAGGGCTCATCTTAAGAATGAACGACCCCCCCATAACCTTCCTACTCTTCTCCAAAGGGAAGATTGTATGCGCTGGGGCGAAAAGCGAAAAAGACTTGTACAGAGGCTTGGAGGAGCTTGAAAAAATCCTGGTTGAAAACAAGTTAATCTTCTTCGATGAAGCAAGGTGAACCACGCCTCAGGCTAATGAATAGCCCCCAACGTGTTCAACGCTTCAAAGACAAGCCAGGTGAACAAGTCCCCGAGAAGAGCGGTGGCCGACAAAGCTGCTAGCATGTAAACCATCAATGGAATCGTCGGGGAAACCCAGATGTCAACATCCCGGTTGATTAGGCTTGACTTCAAACCATCCACCAGCTCTTTCTTCTCTGCGAAGGCGCTGGCGTAGAATTTAAATCGCTTACGACCCGATTGAGTGAAGACCTCCATTGGAAACAAATGAGGAGAAGCCTCCAAGGTTTTAAAAGAAGCCTTGTAACCAGTGAGGAAAGCCAAAGCCATTCTGAAACCCCCCTCCTCCTCAAAGCCTTGGAAAAGCCTCTTCCCCCTCAACCTGTAAAACACGTTGAAAATTACGTTGCGCGCTATGACGGCGAGGGATAGGAGATATGAGTTGTAAAACACGGTTAAAGGGAAGAGGGGGTGAAGGTACCCGAAGACGTTGTAGAACGCTTTAAACCGGACTGGGAGGGCTACGCTTAGGCATATGAGCGCCTTTGCGTCAGCCCCTCCGAAAACGCCGCTGTAGAAGGCTGCCAACGCGATGATGAATGTAGCCGCCACTGAGAACACCACCAGTTTCAATGGAAGGTGAAGAAAGATCACCCGGGTTAAGGTTAAGGTTAAAGCGGTGGGAAGAAGCGCCGTCCAAACCATGTTAGGCACCTCCCTTGTTTTAAAGTCGAAGAAAGAGGCTAGAGAGTAGGCGACGATGGTGACCGTTAAGGCCATGTTTTCTAATACTAGGTCGGTGAGGCGGATGGGAAACATTCACATATCCCATAGGCGCGTTGTATCCGTTAAATACGCTGTTCGTGAGGAAGCTTTATAATCGTTAAACGTATATAACACTATAAGGGGATATGGTTTTGCCGACGGCGTTTGTTTTAATCAACGCTGAGATTGGAGCTGAGCATGAGCTCCTACAGGAGCTTAAAAAGATTCCGAACGTGAAGGAGGCGCACGCCGTCTACGGAGTCTACGACATCGTGGCTAAGGTGGAGGCGGAGTCCATGGACAAATTAAAGGAGCTTGTCACATGGAAGATTAGAAGGCTGGAAAAGGTGAGGTCAACCCTCACCATGATCGTCATGGAGCAGTAGCCCATTCACCCTATAAGCCTCAAGGGCTTAGGTACCCTATGCGCGACGTTATGCACGTGGGCGTGGACGACACCGACTCCCCGAGGGGTGGATGCACCACCTACGTCGCGGCGTTGCTGGTCACGGAGCTGGAGAGGCTTGGATGCGAATTCGTCGACTACCCGAATTTAATTAGGTTAAACCCCAATGTTCCATGGAAAACCCGTGGAAACGGCGCTGTAAGCTTAAGGTTTAAATGCCAATCCAGCCGGGTTGAGGAAGTCACCCAGCGTATCCTCCAGGTTGTGGAGGAAAACTCCGATTTAGAATGCGTAAACACCGATCCAGCCGTCTCCATCCTCTGTGGAGAGGTCCCCCTGGAAATTACCCGCTTCGCGTTTAAAGCGATCAGAGACGTTGTAAGCGTAGAGGAAGCTTTCCAATTAGCCTCCCTTACGGGGGTTAAAACCTACGCGTTGAAGGGGAGGCGGGGGGTCATCGGATCCCTAGCGGCCCTGGGAATGGTTTTGACGAACGACTACACATTCGAGCTAATAGCGTACAGGTCTAAGGTGAATGTTGGAACTCCGCGTCAAGTAGATTACGAGTCGGTTGTTACGATGGATGAGAAGACGAAACCGTACACGTTCAACAACTATGATCCTGAGAAGAGGAGGATCCTAATTACCCCTCATGGAGCAGACCCTATATTATACGGGATCAGGGGGGAAAGCCCTCAAATTCTCTTGGAGGCCTCTCGGATGTTGGTTGTAAAAGAGCCCATCGAACGATGGGTAATCTTCAGAACCAACCATGGAACCGACATGCATTACTCAAGCCTTCAAACCGTAGAGGAGTTAAAACCATACCAACCTGTGTCCCTTGAGGGAACGGTGGTTGAAACCCCTAAAACAATACAAGGAGGACACGTGTTCTTCAAGCTCACCGATGGAACGGGAACGGTGGAATGCGCCGCCTACGAGCCCACGGGCTCCTTTAAAGACGTGGTGAAACAGCTCACAGTCGGCGATAGGGTTAGGGTTTACGGGGGGGTGAAACCCCCCACCAACCAGCATCCTTTCACCGTTAACCTTGAAAAGCTGGAGGTGAAAGAGCTTCAACTTCAACTCCTGTATTTGAACCCTAAATGTCAAGTGTGCGGTAGGAGAATGGAGTCCGCTGGGAAGGGCCAAGGATATCGATGCGAAAAATGCAAGACGAAACAACCTTCTAAAATATGGGAGGAAACCCCTAGAGCGTTGAAGCCAGGCCTATACATTCCGCCACCCCGCGCTCAAAGACACCTCACAAAACCCATAACCCGATACGGATTAGAGAAAAACGGTTCCCCCATCGATTTAACCGGGAAATGGCATCACCCCTGAAACCGGTTAAGGATACTGAAAGAACAAAACCGTGAGGATAAATGTTGTTTATACATCTAACTAAGAACCTTGAAACGTCTCCTTTTACCTCGACAATACCCGGGGAAGAAGCATTATGCTTTTAAGAGAGAACTTTCTTATCGAAAGCTCAGCGGGGAGGACACCGTAGCGTGGGCTACATGCCCCTATAAGGGTGGGGTAGCCAGGTTTAAAGGACGCGTTCCCGAACAGCCCGCAGGGCTCATAAGGTCCAACCGTAAGAAACCCTGAGATAGGTTGAATCAACCCTCAAACGGACGTTCGAATCGTCCCCCCGCTACCAACCATTAATTAATAAAACAGCGCTAAAGAGAAAGCTTCAACTTGTTCAAATAAGAATGCGTGAAATGAAACTACCTTATGCTCAGTCTCCACCTTTTTTTCTTAACAACATGGTTGTTCGCTAAATGTTCTGTTAACTACCTTATGTTTCTTCATTAAATTCAGATAAGGGCTTGGCTGTGGGGGAGCCTCCTATACGACGAGTATCGACGTAGAATAGGGTTTTGTTGGGCTTGTTTTTTAAGTGAAACGTTTAGACCGTCCGGAGGGTCGTGGTTAGAAGGTTAAGGTGGCTCTTCCTATGATCTCTCCTCTTTTCAGTTTTTCCATGGCCTCGTTGATTTGTCCAAGTTGGTAGGTTTCTGTTATGATGGATTTTATTTTCTTTGAGGCAGCTATGGCGGTGGCTTCCATCAACTCCTGTTTCGTGCTGGACCGGGAGCCTAAGATCTCGTATTCGTTGATGAGCATTTGGGTGGAGGATATTCCCTTTAAGGGTTCATCTGAAGCGCCTAGGAGGAGCATTTTCCCAAGCTTTCTCAGGCTTTTTAGGCCTTTGAGAATCACGGCGCTGGAGGCCGTGGTGTCGATGGCGACGTCAACTCCCACGTCGTTTGTAAGGAGTTTCACTTCTTCAGGAAATCTTGTTGAATTTAAGTTCAACAAGTGGTCCGGGTTGAACTTAGCGGCGTACTCGATTTTTCTCTCCGATCGGTCGGCGATGAGAACGGTGGCGCCGGCTAGCTTGGCGTATTGTAATACTTGTAATCCGAGGCCTCCAGCCCCCATTATTAAAACGGTTTGACCTATTTTAACCTCGGCCCTTCTCTTCACGGCGTGGTAGGCGGTTTGCCCAGCGCAGGCCAATGTTCCGCCGTCTTGAAAGCTCAGCTCCCCCGGCAATTTTACCAAGTTTTTTTCCGGGGCCTTAAAGTACTCTGCGAATCCTCCATCCCAGTTGAATCCCAGCTGACCCCTGTAAGCGTAGCATACTTCCTCGTTTCCAGCGAGACAGGAGGGGCATTTTCCGCAGGTGAAGTATCGGTACGGAATCACTCGGTCACCTTTCTTCCACTCCTCCACGTTTGAGCCTGTTTCCTCCACCACGCCCGCGGCTTCATGCCCCAAGATGAGGGGTAACTTGCCTGGTTTTAAAACGCCTTCCATTAGGTGGAGGTCTGTTCGACAGATCCCACACGCCTTGACCTTCACCAACACTTCGTCTGGCTTCAGCTCAGGAACCTCTACCTCCCCTGTTTCAAGCGGCTTTCCAACGAAGCGAAGCAGCGCAGCCTTCAACGGCTCATCAACCTTTAACCTTACTTGTCCTCAAACGGGTTTAAACCGTTCCCTACAAGTAACGTTTTTCTTTTTAGGCTAACCTTTAAACTAAAATGATCCTTTAAAGCATTTATTATTTATTATAGATGTGATATTATTGTTTTGAGGAGCTATTAACCGGAGGGTTGAGTGTGCTGCGTCGAGTTGGCGGCTGGGTAAAATTGACGGGGATGTTGGGGTTGGCCTGCCCGGTGGTGGGGTTTACATCCATCCTCTTGGCTGTTTGGCTTTCACCTTGGTTTGATTGGAAAGGTAACGCGTTAAGCGACTTAGGGGTTGGAAACGCCTCCGCTGTGTTCAACATAGGCCTCATGGCTTGTGGCGCATTATACGTCGCGTTCGCCCTCGGCTTACTATCCGCCATCAAAGGTAGATTGGGTATGATTGGATGCTGGCTCATGTTCGTTGACGGCTTGTTCCTCATCGGAGTAGGCGCCTTCCCGGAGAGCTGTGGAACTGTTCACTATTATTTTTCCGTATTGTTCTTTATCTTCATTCCAATCTCCCTATGGACTATGGGGGCTTGGCTGTTTACAGTAAAAGACGAGAGGCGGCTGGCGTACTTCACGGTTCTGATGGGCGTTCTATCCGCCGTTGTCTGGGTTATGCCCCATGACGGCGTAGCGATCCCTGAGGCTGCTTCATCCCTCGCCGCCTCCGCTTGGATATGGACGCTTAGCGTTAATATATTAAAGGAAGTTTGAGAGAGGGGTTATCTAGTTTAGCCATTATTCACGTGTTTTACGTGATTCTGATGGTTAAGATGAGGGTGTTGTTCGTTTGCACGCATAATTCCGCTCGTTCGCAGATGGCTGAGGGGTTTCTGCGACATCTTTACGGGGATCGATACGAGGCTTACAGCGCGGGGACCAAGCCCTCTCATCTTAACCCATACGCTGTTCGGGTGATGGCCGAGGTGGGTGTTGATATTTCTCAGCACCGTTCAAAGGGTTTGGATGAGTTTCAAGGATGGAAATTTGATTACGTGGTGACGGTTTGCGACCAAGCGAAGGAGGAATGCCCATTCTTCCCTGGAGGTGGGATGCGCCTCCACAAAAGCTTCATGGACCCATCTGAGCTGGAAGGCGGGGAAGAGGAGAAGTTGCGGGTCTTTAGACGTGTAAGAGATGAGATTAAGGAGTGGGTTGAAGAAGTGTTCGGGAACGGGTAGCTTGCAACGTTAGCTTAGGAGTTGGGTTAAGTCCCCGTAGCCAACGTAAGGGTTCTTCAGGCTGGATGATTTTTCATTGACCCTTTAAATGGCGCTTCCCCATTTTTTAAATGGTTTTCTTCATTTAAATCAACGGTTCAACGTGCCGTTTAAACGGTCCTTCCATTTTTGAGCTGTATCGACTGTTTCGTCGGTTTATGGGTGAATTGTGTTGAAGGGTGCGTTTTGTTCGTTTACGGTTCATTTACACGATGATTTCAAGAAAAGTTGAAATAGTTCTCTTCATTAATTCTACACTTCCAACCCAGCCGAATCATCAAAAGTGAGGCTAAAGAAATTGGTTGAAGAAAGGTCGGGTACCCGGAGGCTCTCATTACTGGACAGGTTTCTCACCATATGGATTTTCATAGCCATGGGTGTAGGAGTCGCCGTGGGAGCCTTAGCGCCTCAGGTGGTCACCATGCTTGATCGATTTCGAATGGACACGGTTTCCCTTCCCATCGCCGTAGGCTTGCTCTGGATGATGTATCCACCCCTCGCCAAGGTCAAATACGAGGAGATTTCAAAAATCAAGCAAGCGGGGAAAATGTTCACGGTTTCCCTGGTACAAAACTGGTTGATAGGCCCGTTTCTCATGTTCGCCCTGGCCTGGATCTTCCTACCGGATCTTCCAGATTACCGCGTCGGCCTTATCATCGTTGGGTTAGCCCGCTGCATAGCCATGGTTCTCATCTGGAACATGCTAGCCGGAGGGGATAGCGAATACTGCGCCGTCCTGGTGGCGTTGAACTCAATTTTCCAAATAGCCTTGTACTCCGTCTACGCGTACTTCTTCGTAACCCTCCTCTCCTCATGGATCGCCGGCTCGGAAAACGCCATCGTAGTGTATGTGTCGATGGTGGAGATCGCTAAAAGCGTTCTCATCTACTTAGGAATTCCATTCCTAGCGGGAATCGTTACCAGGTTCCTATCCATTAAAGTTAAGGGGAGGGAATGGTATGAGAACAGTTTTCTTCCAAGGCTCAGTCCCACGGCGCTGGTGGGGTTATTGTTCACCGTCATCGTAATGTTCTCTTTGAGAGGAGAGTCGATCGTCAAACTGCCCATCGACGTGATTCGAATCGCGATTCCGCTGGTAGCGTACTTCACCATCATGTTTTTCTCCTCCTTCTTCATGTCCTATCTATTAAAGTTCAAATATGAGGAGTCCGCGACCCTGGCTTTCACAGCGGCCAGCAACAACTTCGAGCTCGCCATCGCCGTCACCATCGGCGTCTTCGGCATAGCCTCAGGCCAAGCCTTCGCAGCCGTCATCGGGCCTTTAATGGAGGTGCCCATCCTCGTAAACTTGGTCAACGTTTCATTATGGATGAGAAAACGGCTCTTCAGCTAAAGCGGAAAAGGCAGGTAAAGAGTATAGTTTTGTTTAGTAAGGCTAAAATTCTGAAGCGTTCAAATATTAAGGTTGTGGAATTGAAGCCCTTAAAGATCCCTGAGTCAGTTTCGAGGCGTGTTGAAGAGCTCGGTGGAATGGAAGCGATTATGTCAACCATCATGGGGGAAGAGGAGATCTTAACGTTGAGCAGGGTGTTCAACGCGATGGCTGACCCCATTAGGGTGAAGCTGATGCTTTTACTCAAGGCATCACCTCTCTGCGTATGCTTGCTTAAACAGGCTTTAAGTCTCAGCGACTCCAAGCTTTCATATCATCTATCAACGTTGAAGTCAGCCAACCTGATATCGGCTCAAAGGGAGGGGAAATTCCTCATCTGCAACCTCACCCCGCTGGGCGAAAAAGCGTTGGCGATGCTCGAACGTCTAAAAGTTCCTTGAGGCGGCTCTCTTGGAGGAAGCTTACAAGTGCATCATATGCGGAGAAGACGCCTATCCCTCAACCGAAAAGGCTTCCTGCTCCTACTGCGGTAAGGTTGAGAAAGCCGACTACCTCTGTGGTCGAGGACACTATATATGCGAGGAATGTAGACTCGCCTCGCCTGAGGAGCTGGTTAAAAAAACCTGTCAACACAGCGGGGAGAAGGATCCCGTTAAAATCGCGGAGTTGTTGATGAAACATCCCGCCATAACGGCTTATGGGTCCGAACACCACTACATGGTCGCCGCTGTGATCCTGGCCGCGTTGAGAAACAACGGAATCGTCGAGGTGGACGCGTCCATGATTGATAGGGCGATCGCGAGGGCTAAGAGGATCCCACTAGGGGCGTGTGGTTCATGGGGGGCTTGCGGCGCCGCCGTCGGGGTTGGAATAGCGTTCAGCGTCGCTTGGAATGTGGACATGATGTCCGAGGAGGGGAGAAGTGTCATCATGAAGCTTGTCTCCGAAGCCCTTGAAGAAATTTCAAAGATTAAGGGGCCTAGATGCTGTAAGGCCAGCGTTTACGCGGCTTTGAACGTTGTGAAAAGGTTTTTAAAGGAGCGGTTTAACGTGAGCTTCGTTGAGCAAAGGGTGAGATGCCCATTCAAAGCCGTCCTCCGCCAACATTGTTTAGGGGTTAAATGCCCATACTACGGCGAATAATTGGAGATGAGGTGGTTGAAGATGGCGTGGCGGCTTCTCCGATACAGCGTATCCGACGTGAAGATGAACGAGGCCTTCGAGGAAGCCATGTTGCAAGCCATCCGCGGCGAGAATCCTTCAGACACTTTGAGGGTTTGGCGGAACGTGAAGGCCGTGGTGTTGGGTGGCAGCGTGGATGTGGAGGCCTCTGTAAACCTTGAAGCCTGTGAAAGCCTCGGGGTTCCAGTTGTGAGAAGTTCCTCATCCCTCAAAACGGTTTACCAAGACGAGGGCACGTTAAACCTCACGTACCTAGTGGATCAGAGAAGGCTGTTCCCAGGTTTGGAGTCTCTCATCGAGGTTTATAGAACGCTTTACAGTCCTATATCGAACATCCTCGCCAAGTTGGGATTGAACGTGAAACTTGACGAAAACGCTCAAGGCATGTACATCGGGGATGGAAGGGTCTCCGAGGCTGGAGCCAGCTTCTACTATGATTGGATTCTGTTCAGAATCTCGTTGAACGTTGAAACAAACCTCTCCGAGGCCGCTCGAGTTTTGAAAAAAGCGTCCTCCGCCACCACCCTTGCCAAGGAGCTGAACAAGGAGGTTGACGTAGCCGAGGTGGAAGAAGCCCTCATTGAAGGGGTCGCCGCCCAGCTGGGAGTTGAGCTTCAACCCGGAGACGTCACGTCGATTGAGCGGGAGCTGGCTGAAAAACTGTACGAGGTTAAATATTCGAGGGAGAGTTGGAACCTTCACATGAAGGCCCCCCTAACCCTTAAAGACGTGTTGGTGGACGTGTACGTGGCTTATCCCCCTACCAGGAGCTGCCTTAACTTGATTAGAAACGTGAAATCCGCTTTGAACGGCCTCATGGACCGCGTGGAATTCAGGGTGTGGATGCGGGGTAAAGGATTAGATGGGAGGGGGGTTCCACCGGGGGTTGTGATGCCAGGCGGTTTGGTCAGGGCCTCTAAAGAGTCCATTATCCCAGCGGTGATAATCAACGGGGAAATCTCCTTCTCCAGGGATGTTCCATCGACAGAGGAGTTGAGGATGAAGGTTTTGCAGGCGATGGGAAGTTAAGGTTGAATTGGCGTTTAATCACCGGTGGCCCTCAGGATCCGGTGGTCAACCTCGCCTTGGAGGAGGCGATGGTGAGGAGTAGAAGAGAGGGAAGGTGCCCCAACACCCTACGCTTATGGAGGAACGTTGACTCGGTCATATTGGGATGTCACACTCGGGTTCACGATGAGGTAAACCTAAACGCCTGCGTTGAAATGGGGGTTAAAGTCATCCGTCGCATCTCAGGGGGAGGCGCGGTGTACCATGACCTTGGAAACCTAAACTACAGCGTGATCGTGAAGGAAGGCTTCGGCAACGTGAAGGGTGACGTCGTAGAGGTTTACGAGGTTTTTTCAAAGGCCATTTTAACCGGGCTTGAGAAGTTGAATGTGAAAGCGATGTTTCATCCTCCAAACCTCATCCTTGCGGGTGGGAAAAAGGTTTCAGGCATGGCTCAACACCGGTTCTACGATGTGATCTTGCTTCACGGAACCTTGCTGATTTGCTCGAATTTAAACGCCATTTCAAAGTTGCTGTTGAACCCAAAGCATCAAACCGCGAACATATCTGACATCGTTGGAAAGCCCATTAACATGCGACGGGTGGTCGCCGCGTTAGTCGAAGGGTTCGAAGACTCTTTTAACGTCCGATTGAACCGTGGAACCGTCATCCCCTACGAGGAAACGGTTGCCCAGAAGCTGATAAAGCTCAAATATGGATCACCTCGATGGAACCTTCAGGAGGAGAAGCCCATCTTCTTCACGGAGCCTTCGGGGAATGGGCCCGGTTAACGCTTCTACTCGCTATTTGAATTCAACGGTATGCTCAGCTTGTTCCTACGCGGATGATTATTTCAATGGCTCCTTCACATGCTCCACTAGGAATGTGAGGACCATCGCGTTCGTTAACCTTATCACCCTCTCGCTGACGCTTCTGTGAAACAGCTTGGATAAACCCCCCCTTATTTTACGCTTCATCATCAACACGATTCGGTATTCTCCAATGTTGGATTCCTCCGCTATTCCCTCCGCGACGTCCCGAGCCACTCGAACTTTCACGCCCACATCGTAGCCCTGCCTTCTAATCCACTCCGCAACCCTCTCAAGCTTGACAGCGACCTTGTCCACATCCTCTTTGAAATGCGACGCGTCTAGGGGCGAGGTTAAGCTGGGAACCTCTATGATGTGGAGGAGCACTATCGAGTGGGTTTTAGGGGTGGAAACCGAATCCAACGCCTTGGCGAGCTTCTCCTTGTCCACGAAGTTTGAGATGGGTATGAGGATTCTCGCCCGTCGATGAGGCCGCTTCATTCAGGAACCAGCTTCCCATCCTTTTTATGAGTGAACAGTATAATGGATGTCACAGTGCTTTTAATCCCCTTAACCTTCATCACCTTATCCTTCAGAAACCTCCTAAACTCCATGATGTCATCGGCTTTCACCACGGCCACTAGGTCGAATTCACCCGTCACCTCGTGAACGTCAACCACCTCTGGGAAGCTCGTGATGGCCTCTGTAACCTTTTCCATCGCCTCCGTTTCGACGAAAATGTTTATGATGGCTGTTACCCCTCCCATTTCACTCCCTCCTCACCACCATTAACTTACCTGGATACTTGGATATAAGGGATTGAATCGACTTCTCCCTCACCTTCAACAAATGGCCCTTCAACGTTCTCCGCCTAATCAACACGATGAGGTCGTTGCGGTCTGAGGAAGCCTCCGACTCAACCACCTTCACTTGAGGTCCCACTTCCACCCTCACGGAAACTTCGTATCCCAGACTTCTCAGCATATCGGCCAGAGCCTCCAACTCCATGTAAGCTTCCTCCTCCGCCCTCTTCACATACCGGTACTGTTTCACATCCTCCAAGGAGAATCCATGCTCCTCAGGGTCAATCACCGTCATCAACGTCAACCTAAACCTCTGATCCAGCGAGCTTCTCACCGCCTCGACAAACCTTTCAGGATCCTCGGGAATCCTGACGAGGACAAGGGCGTTGAACACGTAGGCTGAGGGTTTAACCCGGGATCCGCCTAGCTTGGCGGTCAAGCTGAGCTGACTTCGCCTCCGATAAGCGGCGTATACTATTAAACCCGCGGCTATCCAAGCGGTGCCTAGGATTCTTCCAGCTGGATGATAGCTGATGACGAGTAACCATATCGCCGTGCATGAAAGTAGGCCGATGAGCCCTGTCACCGGGATGAGGAACGTTTTCCCCTTAACTTTAAGCTTCAGGTTTCCAGGGGCCTTCCAAGCCCTGTACGCTTCTGCGTCCGTGTTCCTTAAAATGATTAGGGAAATGTTCACCAGTATGTATGAGAGTAGGGCTCCGAAGTTGTATAGGTCCGCGATGAAATGTAATTCTCCGAGGAATGAGAGGGCTGCGCCGATCAGCCCGAAAAGCAGGATTGTGCGGTATGGGGTTCTGTAGGTTGGGTGAACTCTGTAAAACCATCGGGGCATCAAGTTAAATTTGCCCATGGAGAACACCACCCTGGAGACGCCGATCACCCCTGTGTTGGTGGAGACGTAGCATATGGCGAAGCCTGTTAACGCCACGACGGGGGCGATGTACCCGCCTATGATCGGGATGGACTTGGCTAAAACGGCCATGGGGTCTGTTTGAGACTCCGCGAGCCTGGTCCAGGGAACCATGCCCATGGCGACCGAGGACAAGGTGATGGCGAATATGAGGACGGCGAGGATTGAAAGCTTTGTAGCCCTCGGAATCCACTTGTAAGGCCTCTTCGTCTCCTCAGCGGCTTGGGAAATGGACTCGATTCCTATGAAAGAGCACATCGCCAAGGTTACACCGTAGATGAAGTTCTGTTTCCGGTAATCCAAGCCTTGAAGCACGTACGCGATGTTCTGAAATACCTGGTCAGCGCCCAATACGCCGATCTGGGAGATGAATAACCCGAGGTTGAAGGCTAACACAGCTCCAAACAGCAGGATAAGGGACTCCACTATGAGGTCAAGGGTGACCAACACCTCATTGAAGGCGCTGGCCTTCTTAATGCCCAGCAAGTTGACGGCGATTAAACCCATGACTAGGAGGAAGGAGGTTAACCCTAAGGCTGTAACCCTCAGGTTTACACCTAGAAGGGTTAGGGTGAGGGTAGCGGATTTAATCCAGGGGATGAAGAAGCTTAAGTATCCGGCTGTGGCTAGGGAAAACAATGCGATGTCCACGGTGTAGTCCAGCATCACAGCCCATCCCGCGATGAATCCCGCTAAGTCGTTCATCGCCTTCATCGCGTAAACTTGAGCCCCACCCGCGTAGGGGTAAGCCGTCGCCAGCTCACCGTACGCGAACCCGGTGCAAATGTAGGTGATGGAGGCGATGGCGAACGCTAGGGGGGAGGCCCCCGCCGCGTAGAAGGCTACCAAGCCCAAGGCCACGTATATGTCGGCGCCTACATCCGCGTAGCCCATGGAGAAGGATCCATACCATCCGACGTCGCGTTTAAGGGCTTGTTCACCCTCCTCAGACACCATCCAACCGCACCGTCAACCCTATGATGTTCATGGTTTACATTAACTCGAAATTCCTTCGAGGAAACGAGTTTCATTTAAGATGGCGTGTGGAGGATTTAAACTCTTCTCACCTGTTTTCACGGTCTAAGCCTATAACAAGCCGCTGTTAATGTGGGGTCTAGGCGGTGAAAAGACGTTAATTCTTTACGTTGGCCGCTTACGCTAACGCTTGAGCTGGGGCATCCTGGCCCATATGGCCTTGACCAGGGGAGTGGCGACGATCAGCCCTATTATGGCTTGGCCTAGGTTGACGGGGACTTCAACGAAGGCCGCTGGTCCGAACAGGATCCACTCGTATAGGAAGTATCCGGTCACCATGACGGCGCCGCCTATGAGGGTGGA
>Ga0123519_10008735_pt1 | contig 15385 bp, 32 predicted proteins | sample YelNatPaOPRAMG02_FD_87396 | JGI IMG/M metagenome (GOLD analysis project Ga0123519, IMG submission 87396) | Hot spring microbial communities from Yellowstone National Park - Yellowstone National Park OP-RAMG-02 (version 2) | ecosystem: Environmental > Aquatic > Thermal springs > Hot (42-90C) ...
CGTGCCTTAAACCCTGCTTCAAATCTCTTCCGCATCATACCAGACCTCCTTCAGGCTCTATTATACCTTATTTCTTGTCCTAAATCAGCCTAAAAAGTGGTCCAGTTTTTCCCGAGTAGTATAATATTTTAGGTAAAATAAATAGGGAGGAAAAATATGTTTATGCTAAAAGGGAAGCAGGAAGCAATAAGTTTAATAATAGGAATTTTTTTAATATCTATTTATTATCCTCCCATTTCTTTTTCTCAAGAACTTCTTAAATTCAAGATTGCAGTGATGAATCATAAAAATAGGAGGTCAGTATGAGGGATGATAGAACCATTATTGAAGAAAAGGCACAGAGACTTATAGAGATGACAACAGGGTTTTGTAATGCGTATCTTGATGAAGATTATAAGCAGTTGTGTGAAAAACTCATAAGGAAGATGTCTCGCAAGCAGATTGTTCCTTTTCTTTTTGGTCAGATAGAAATTTGGGCATCTGCTATTATCTATGCTATAGGTAGTATTAATTTTCTTTTTGATCGAAGTTTCAAACCATATGTAAGTGCCAATGATATCTGTAACTACTTCAATACCTCCAAAAGCACCACTTCCCAAAAAGCTAAGGTTATTCGTGATATGTTTAAGATGAGATATTGGGATAATGAATTCTCTACTCGTCACATGATTGAGAGTAACCCTTTTCCTAATCTGGGGAATAACGCCAGAAAGAATAATTATGGCTAAGAAGTCTCTGCCTCCTGACAGTTAAAAATTTTATAGGGGATATGTAAATAAAAATAGATTTAAGGAAAAGAATGATAGGATTTGAGGAAGAATACTTGGATATACTACAGAACATCGAATTTGGTATAGTCAGCGTTTATCAGCAGTATCCAGATTTGACTGATTTAAATGTTGTGTTTGCATTGGAGTCTCTTATTGAACAGTATACAGCAGAGAAGATAGGCCGAGTGCCTAGACAAACATCCCTTACGGATAAAGAGCATTTTATTTTTAATAATGTTCAGCAAATATGTGAATGGCGTCTTGGTCGAAAATCTCTTTCTAAAAAAATAAATGTCAAACCAAGGAGTATAGAAGAGATTATTCAGTGTTTAAAGAGGATACTCAAGTCCGTTCAAAAGTGGAATAAATACTACGGAAAGCAGGGATATTTGACTTTTGTTTCTAAATATATCAGATAAAAGATTGAGGATATGATCTCCATCAAATTTAGCTCATACCTCGGTTGATAAAGTATTATGTCAATGAGTAAACCGCAGTAGTTCTTCTTATTCCAGTATTTAATATTTTCTGTATTACAACCTTTTTTTCGGTCATCCCTTTTAACCTTCTATCAACAGTATTCCAGCCAATTCCTTTATTATATCTTTCTTTGTATGCAAGCCTGACCATTTCAGGAGTAACTACTTTAAGTTCTTTTATAATCTCTATTATTTTGTTATTAATTTCCATATTTATTTTAGGTCCTCTTTTTTTTAGCAATTCCATTTTATTATTCCTTTATATTTACTGATTGGATTCCAAATCTTGCATAAGCAATTAAAATTAGTTTTTTTACATTACTTTCGTGGCAAGCGACAGAATGAATGCAAAGAGGTCTTGTATTTGGTAATATTTTTAGTAGTCCCATCCTATCAAACTCAAAAACTCTATTTCTTACAGTTGAGCTTTTAGCCTGTATCTTTTTCATGTATTTTGTTATTTCTTGTAATGTATAAGCAGCAGGAGTTGGGCTGTAAAAGAGCTCAAGCAATTTTGTTGAGACAAAATCAATTTCGTTACATAATTTCTCCCAGTCAATCTCTTTTACTTGGTTCTCTTTTTGATTAAGTATTTCAGTACAATTCATACACAATAAGCAAATACATTGAATATTTAAAATTTTCTATTATGATGTAATATATTAAAAATTAAAATTTAACGTATATGTTTTCATTTTACCTTGTTTTGGAGAGTATGTATATGTTATAAAAAAATATAATGTATAAAATAAAAATATAATATATTACATTATATTTATATAAAAATAATAAGATAAAGGCGAGAGTAAAGTATACTTTTTAAAAAAGTAAATATAGACACCTCTATGATAAAAATCAAAATTTGAAATATTACACTGCTTTTTTAATTAGTTACATCAAAAGTTTAATATATTACATCGGATTCTTAATATAATACATCATATTTATTAATTTATATTTTTATCCTATTATATATTTTTTGGTATGATAGCACATTTCTAAAGAGTGCATTTAGTATTAAGTATACATTCAATAAATGCAAAAGCTTCAGTCAAAGATTTAATTATAGTATTTATGATTTATTATGTTTAAAAGAATATATTTGTATACTCTGATATATATATTACAGTATGGAAAAATTTAAAAGCTCATATTTAAATTTATTTTTTCTCAGCAGGTCAACATTACCTAAAACAGACATAAGTTTTTATTATCACGCCTACTAATTCTAAATCTAAACTAAACGAACCTTTAAGAAGCCGATTAATCCCGATTAAACGATTAGTCGATTGCTTTAATCGATTAAGGTCGATTAATCGCTGCCTGCAAAACTTTCTATTTTAAAGCCATCTTTTATTTTGTGCCTTTTCCTGCCCTCGGAATCCTTGTATTCTTCAATAAAATTGGTTTTTGTTTTCAACTTATTGAGCTGTGCCTTGATTGTTATCGGTGATTTGTTAATCAGAGCAGCGATGTCCTGATATGAAAGAGGCATAGATTTGTTTTCCATTAGTGTTGCCAGTATCTTTTTTTCCTGCAATGTTAATGAATCTATGTTTATTACGGTCTTACTGCCATTATTTGTGGTTTTACTGACCTGTGCGATTAATCGGGGTTCATCGTTTAATCGACCGCTTTCATCGATTAATCGGGGTTTTATAATAATTTTGGGTTCGTTTAATCTTAGACGTTCTTTTATCTTTGTTATCTCAGAAATTATATTGTCTATTTTCTTGTCTTGCTCTATTGTAAGAAGATTAATTCTGCTAAAAGCTTTGTTTATTCTTGCATCGAGTTTCTGCCTTTCAAGTTTGATTTTCTTAAACGCCTCTCTTAAAGCAACATCTTTACTTTTTGCAAGTCTTGGAGGTTGTCTTTCTTTTTTTGTTTTAGTCTGTCCAGTAAAGATTCTTTTCACCCACTCAAACATACTTTAAGTAGTAATCGCTTCTATTTAAACTTTATGCCTTAATCATTATACTTCATCACAACAAAATATTTAAAGGGGAGCACACTGTCGTAATTACAAAATGGTAATTGAATATAAAGACTTAAAAAAAGACCCGGAAGAAAAAATAAACCACTTTATTAAAGATATTTCCAAAAACGTCAAGAATATAGAAAGGAAAATCATAGAAGGCAAGAAATTGCTAAACCATACCAGTGATATATCGCTTAAACTATCTCACCTTATAACCGAAGTGCGGGATCTTTATTGGGTACTTGGTAGCAGAAATGGAAATGGCTATTATAAGAAGAGCAAGGACTATAGTGACAATAATGGCAACGGCTATTGAAGGGAAAACTATTTAAAAGCCACCTGTTTATATTTCTTATGGTTAAGACTTCAGAGGTAGCAGAAATATTAGAGTTAATAGAGGCGACTTTTGAGGCACTTAAGCGAGAGGTTGCTTTTGCCTCATTTGACACAGGACCAGCCAGAAATCGGGGCATGTTGGGCTTTGTAATCAGTCAGGAGTCCAATCAGCGAATACATCAGGTAATTGGGAAGTTGTATTTGCATTTGCTGAGATGGGAACTGTATAGCAAGAAATTGCCAGCGACCCATCCTTTTGTCTGCCGGGTGAATCAAATCAAGGCCGACTTTGCCAAAATACAAGGAGAAATTGGTTATATTTAATAAATCGTTGAGCCGAATAAGTCTATCCCTGCATTAATTAATGTCAAGTCAAGATGTTCTATGGAGAGTGCTGAATTTTTTAAAAATAGAAAGATTTATAAACTTCAAAGATATAGATTTTTTAAGGTTTAATCCCACAATAAAAGTTCCAAATTCTTATTTGGACTTATAAATACATTTCAGTGGGTCATCGCAAGAGGTTCTTACCGTCTTGCAAATGAGTTTAAAAGCAAAGTAAAGATTTCTATTAGTTATTACTATGTTCTAAAGATGAATTCTTTTTCAAGGGAAGAAAGAGTCTTATGTGAAATTTCTCAATATTTTTAAAATATTTTAAAAGGGGAGGTGAGGAAAATGGGTAGAGTATTTATGATGGAAGCAAAAGAATTTTTAGGCAGAGAACAGGGCTTGAGAGCGCATTTGAGTTGTAATTGGTTTCCGCCATTGCCGCTATATTTGCAGAATGTAATTGTAGAGGAGTTTGAAAGGCATTGGAAAGATAGATGTCATCCGCAGGTATTGCTGGAGAGGATAAACAGAAGGTTGAAAAAGATTGAAGGAGAAATTGTTGGATTGAAGTCGTTGGACAGGTTTGATGAATTCCTGTTGAACGAAGAAGAATGGAAAGAAATACCAATTAGAAAGCCGAAGAATGAATGGGCATTTCCTAAGGCAAAGGTTAAAAGGATACTAAAAAGTGTCAGAAATGTATTCAAGCATAGTAATATTGATTACCTAACTGACGAAGCATATCAATTTATAACACTAAAGATGGGTTTTATAGCCCATTATGATTTGTTTGGCTTCAGGGAAACCTATTGTAATAATCTTCTAATGTTTGCAAGGCATCTTTTGACTACAGAAGGACTATCACGAGATGAAAGTTACAATGAAAGATGGGCAGATAGGCAAGAGAAAGATAGCGATTTTATAAAGAGGTATGGCGAGGAATATTGCAAGCGAAGTGCCGAAACAATAAGAGGCATAGTGAAGATAGCAAGAAGAATGTTAAATTCAGGAGATGCTTAATGTTAAAAAAGCAATTTACAGATTTTCTTGGAATGTTTGAGGAAACAATAGAAGAGTTTGTTGATGGATGCAGTGAATTATGTGATGAGCCGTTAGATGAAGATGATATAGAAACAATTGCAGATGAAGTTGAGAAAAGATTAAATGAAAGATTCGGAAACGTTTGAGGAGGTGGTAAAAATGCAAACTCTACAAAAAACAAGAACAATATTTAAAGTGGTTGTCAGGAATCTTGAAACAAGCGAGAGATATTATGAGGCAGAAACAGATGAAACAGATGAGGTTCATAATCTGTTAAGGCAGGGAGCAAAAGTAATAACAGATTTAGGCCTGCGTTACAGCAATGATGCCTATGAAAGCCTTCTTTTTTGGCAAGAATATTCAATAGAGAATCTTTTGAAAGGGGGAAAAGAGGATATTGTGGCAGAGTGCTTTATGACAGATGTCGGTGAAGTGGAGATTTCTTTGGATCGGTCTTAAAATATTTTTTACAAAAGAGAAAGAAACCTTTATCTACTTATTTAATAAATAGTAACCCAATAATAATTAAATAAAATAAAAATGGAGCGATGAAAAATGGTAAAAGTATTGAAAAAATTGAAAAAACTTTTAAAACTTTATTATCCGCCATATCACTCTCAGCATATAGAGATATGGACAGCATACTGGAATTTAGTAGATAAAATAAAAGGTGATATAAAATGAGTTTTGTTGTTAAAATTTACCAAAAGGTATTGGAAAAATTTTTATTGTAGTTTTTTTAATCTTTGATTTACAAGGAGGTGGTGGCAATGGCTATTTCTGAATTAATTTAAGCAGATTTATGGAAGGAGGCTGAAAAAGTGAATCACTATGTTGATTTGTTTGACAGGGATGTAAATATTTCAGATAATTCAGAAAAAATTAAAGAAGTTACAGAAACAAAAATTAAAGTTACAGTAAGAAATATAGAGACAGGCGCGAAATACTATGTTAAGGGAACCAATAACCAACAAGAAGTATTAGCACTTGTAAAACAGGCAACGGATAAGATTATGAGTTTGAGACCTTTGTTTATTTCAGATATCTACAAGCAGCTAATGGATTGGAGAAGGGATAGCATTGAGGACTTAGTGCAGAATAAAGGATGGCGAAGTTTTATTACCGAATCTTTTGCTACTGAAGAAGGGATTGTTGGATTGATAATAGAAAGAGAGCCAGTTAAGGAGTGATAAAAGATGTTTTTGAGATAAGGGATTTTTGTAATAAGGAATATATTAAGTCAGTTAGGAATCAAGGCAGGATACCTTAAGTGTTCTGCCTTATTCTTTTTTTGGGAGGCATTTATGCATACAATGAGAATAGCAGAAGTATCAGTTAAATATGTTAAGAAAGAAGTCCCAAGCAATTTAAAAATATTAAATGGGCAGAAAGTAATAACACCAGAAACAGTAGTTGAGATATTCAAAGACCTTGAAAGTGAAATGCAGGAGAAGTTTATAACCCTTTATCTGAATGGACAGAATAATGTTCTTTGCTATGCAGTTAATTTTGTTGGAACATTGAATTCTTGCCAGGTTTCTCCAAGAGAAATTATAAGGATAGCTTTACTTGTAGGTGCTTCGGCTATAATAACAATTCATAATCATCCCTCGGGTAATATAGAGCCAAGTAAAGATGATAAAGATATAACTACAAAAATAAAAAAGGCACTTAATCTAATGGATATTAGATTGCTTGATAATATTATTATTGGAAAAGATAAGAAATATTATTCTTTTCATAACAATGGACTTTTATAAAGGAGATGATGCAAGATGAGTACAAAATATCTAGAAGTAAGGATAACCAAAGACTGGCAAGATATTGGTTTTACATTTAGAAAAGGAAATATTTTTTCAGTGAATGATGGTGGTTATGGGATATGTGATTTAAAGCATGGTGGAAGAAGTGAATTTTGGTATTGTGGCATGTATGTTATTTCAAAAGTTCATAGTGAGATTGTGAGGTGATTAATATGAACAGAATTTTCAAAATAGGTATATTAAATACAGCAAATGGCAAGGTTGTAAAGGAAGTGATAATTAAAGATACTATTTACACTTGGGAGAAGGAGTTATTGGTAAAAAAAGTTCTTGATTCAGCAGAAAAGGTTTCAAGATGGTTTGATGATAAGGATACATTTTTTTCAGGAAAGAAATTATGGGAGCATTGGAAAGCACTTGGAATGATGGAAAACAGAATTAAGGCATTAGTATCTGGAGAGTCATTGGGTAATCTGGTTTGTGAAAGTATTTCAGTTTTTCCTAAAGATGGAGGCCGTGGCGTTGGATATGAATTTTATGTTGAAAGGATAGATGAAAGGAGATGATGAAAATGGCAAAAGTATCAGAATTTATCAAGTGTGGTTTATGTGGTGGAGAGATGGAAAGGGAGTTTGACTGTAGAACTTTTGGAGAAAGATTTTTCTGTGCTGATTGTAGTTATGGTGGTGGATTCGATGGTAATGGCAGTCAGATTGAGAAAAGGACAAGATTCAGTAAGAAAATGTTCATAGATAGCGATGAGATTGTAATGAATCCTTATGGACAGGTGATGCTAGGCATGTATGCTATTAAGCCTGTAGTAAAAGGACATAGATTGAAGTGGGCAGGATTTAGGATATCGAAGAGGAAAGGAATAAATACAGCAAAATATGTTGGTATTTTTAAATCCGTGAAAGAAGCAAAAGACAAAATTGGGAGGTGATTATTGTGCAATTAACAAAACAGGAAGTTATCTACCTTGAGAAAGATAAGAATTTGCCAGGTGCTAATCTTGATTTTGATGCTTTAAAAGAAATAGGACTTTCTGATGAAGAGATGCAAACATTGAATGCTTTGTATAACATAAATCAAAAAATTGGTACACCGGCAGGTTCTTGTAATGATGATTTACGATATGCCTTATGGTCTTTGCAATATATTCCGAGAACAGACCGGCTTACAAAGAAGATAACAAAGGATAGTTATAATGGTTCAAGCAATTTTAAACATTGGTTTGAAAGTGCTAAAAGGCAATGCCAAAGTTCAGCAGATAAGCTGACGATTTTTATCCCATTGCAAAAGATTGCTGATTTCTGTGAGAGGTTTGAAAAAGAAAATGGCATTTGCGAAAAGCAAGATACTAAAACAGATTTAGAAAATGCTATTAATGAAGCACAAGAAATAAAATCTGAAAACAAGGGGGAGGTGAGTAGAATGGATACTCAAAATGGTAATGGCAATAAGCCAATAGCATCTTTTAAAGATGGCTCATTAAGTGTTAGCCTTTGGAAAAACAACGGAAGAAATGGAGAATATTACAGTATCTCTTTAAGAAGATCCTACAAGGATAAAGACACAGGAGAATGGAAAACACAACAAATAAGTCTTTTTGGACAGGAATCTGTGAATAAATGTATTGCATTACTTGAACAGATAAGTACTGAGATACCAGAGCAAATGACAGTATAAATAAGAAAATGTTGAGTGATAAACATAAAGGAAGATAGTTTTGGTTACCTATTTGTAAATATCATGTGTTTCTATATCATAATAAAGCACTTCATCACTTTTAAAAAGCGAGGTGCAAGGTGTATTTGCTTAATTCTAATGTATGCCATAAGTTTTTAATGCTTGTTCCAAAGAGGACGCAGATATAGTTTTACCTTCTCTGTATGCTTTTTCTTCCTCAGCTATTATACGAAGTACTTCAATAGTTTCTTCTTTATGCTTAACCAGACGATTATACTCATCCTTTGTTAATATAACTAATTCCTTACCTTTAGTAAATCGTCTTGGAATATTTATTGTGTTTAACGCTGTTTTCATTTCTGCCTCCAGAAAAACTATATTTTCTTGCTATATAAATTTTCTTATATTTTTATCTCAATTGCACAAAAAAATTAAAAGGCTTAAAGCCAAAGGAGGTGTGGTATGCAAGTAACAAAAGAGAAATTGCAGAATGCTCTTGTTGAAATGCAGAAAGACATGGCAAGAGTAAAGGAAGTTGTAAAAGCAGCAGGCAGTAGGAGGCAAGCTTTGTCCTATCTAAGATTTCTTTGTCTTGCATTTGGTCTGGAAGTGCCTAAAGAGTTAGTGGCTATGTTTCATAGGTAGTTGTTATGTGGTTTGAAATTCAAAAAAAGAGGAGGTGATAGCGATGCAGCAAGTAGCGACAAAAAACAGAGTAGCAAAATATTTGGATTATGAAATAGAAGTTGACCCTTCAGCAACACCTGAAGAAGTGCAATCCAACCTTTCAGAGATCTTTCCTGAAGTAAGTCACGCCAAGATCAGCCAGGATGAGCGAGGCAATATTTGCTTCGAAATTGTGGCAGGTACCAAAGGTTAGAAATTTAAATTTCTAACAGTCCTGGGTCTTAAAAAGGGATGCAGAGTTCCCACCGGAGCCCTTCCTTACTCCTACTTTGCATCCCTTTATTTTTAAACAAGGCAGGTGATAATTATGTATTCACCAAGGATTTCAGAGGCATTAATTTCCCGGTTGTATAATCTAAAAAAGCAGTTGGGCAAGCCGATGACCCAATTAGTTAATGAAGCAATTAGTAAATATTTGGAAGAGCAATATGAAATTTTAAATGAAAAAGAAAAGGAAGGTGATTCAAATGGAAAAAATATTAAAGGAGATAAAGCCGGATAAGGGATTTGAAAATAAAAGGTTAGAACTTATCTCTTATTCAGAAAAACTTAAAAATTATTCAGGCAAGAAAATCAACCAATTTACAATCAAAGGAATTAACAAACACATCAATCTAATTAAATACTTCTTAAAGATAAACAAAGGAATGCAGACATTTATGACTAACTTGAAGGAAGTAGATGGTGAAGTTGGAAAAGTTGATTTTGTTTAAGGAGGTTATTAAAAATGAGCCAGCAGAAATCATATCAGAATGTTAAAAAGTTATATGCAGTTTTTGAAGGCAATAAAATACTTAGGATATCAGAAGATAAAGGCAAACTAGTAAAATACAGAGATAGTTTTCCAGAATATATCAGAAAGAATATGTTAATAGCAGAAAAAATAATTGCAGGTAATAAAGAGTATCAGCAAAGTCATTGGATGTTTTAAGTCTTATTTAACAAGGAGGCAAAACCATGAAAGTTGCAGAGTTAAAGGAAAAAATTGAGAAGTTAGCAAGCGAGATGATAAGCAGAGACAAGACAGATTTACTAAATTATCTGAAGTTTATGAAAAATTTCAGGGGCTATTCTTTTTACAATAGTTTTATGATTTTTCGTTGCAGACCAAATGCAACAGAAGTGGCTGGTTTTAAAAAATGGCAGGATCTGGGAAGATATGTAAAGAAAGGAGAGAAAGGTATACCTATATTATTTCCTATATTTGAAACCAAAGAAGAGTTTGAAGCAAGGACAAAGCAAATGCAGGATAAAGGAATAGATAATTTTTTGGATAGTCCTGCAATCAAAAACTTTGGTGTTGGCTATGTTTTTGATGTAACACAAACAGACGGAAAACCACTTCATGAAGACCCTTGTGAACTAAAAGGCAAAGATGTAAATGGATTACTGCCTGTATTAGAGGATATAGCAAAAGATAATAATATAAAAGTTGACTATGAATATTTAGGTGGACAAGTAAAAGGATATTCTGCAAATGGAGTTATAAAAGTTGAAAGGGATAGCGAAGAAATGGAAAAAGTTGCCACTTTAATTCACGAATTAGCCCACGAGTTTTTGCACCAGAGAAATTTAAATAAGAATGAAATTTCAAAAGAGGTAAGAGAAGCAGAGGCCGAGTCAGTTTCTTATGTTGTCCTATCTGAGTATGGAATTGAATCAAAAGCACCGTTGTATCTATATACTTATTTAAAAGAAAATCAAAAAGTTATTACGGAGACATTAAATACGATAAAAAGCACCATTGATTATCTTTTAAGTGAAATAGAGAAAAGAAGAAATAGTCAAGTAGATGAAGTTATAACTGCTTAAAAAAAGCAATAAATCCAGTTGAATGAAGAATTCAAGGGGGTGATTGTTATGATTTCTACAGATGAATTATCAGTACAATTAAATCAATTGACTTATTTAAAATTTCTCAAACTGCTCAAGAAGTTTAAGATTAATGTAGAGAAATTTAGGTTGCCAGAAAGGAATATAACAACAAGGTTAATCAATTCCAAAGTAAGGTCTTTGTTTGAATTGATTCTTGGCAAAGACAAATACTATATTTCAAAACAAAGAGGTTATTTTACATGGTATATAAGAGTTATAGAAAATGGTATAAAAGATTATAATTACAAATTTGAGGAATATATTGCTAATCATCCCAAGTTAAGAGAGATGCAGAAAAAATACAGTAATACTTATGACTGGTGTAATATCAATGTGTTTGAATACAATGATGGTTATTTTGAAATTAATTCAGAAATTATAAAGGAGTTAATAAAGTATAAAAGGTTTATAGAGGATTTAATTGCTATTAGAAAGCAACTTTATGAAGAGTGGCAAGAAAAAGAAGAAAAAAAGAAAGAATTTTTGAAGAGGAATCTACAGCAACGATATGATGCGATTGTTGCCAAAAAGTTAGCAGAAAAAGGAGTGTGATAGATATGTGTAGTAGAAAGGATTGTTTGTATTATTGGTTTCAAGATGATGAATTTAAGGATAAATGTGTTGAATGTAATGCACAACAAGGCAAGACAGTGCATTTTGAGAATGAAGGAATGTTTGATACAAAAGCAGATTTTGAAAAGTGGAAAGTAAAAATAAAGAAGCAAAAGGCGAAGTTAGGCAATAAAATATTGATTTGTATTTTATGTAATGAGGAGTTTGACTCAAATGTAGAAGGTTTTGCAAGTCAGTATGCAAGAGGAGAAGGTATCTGTGATTCTTGCTTAGAAAGCCATTCAAAAACAGAACTGCTTGAGGCAGTTTGGTAAGGAGGTGGTCAAAAATGATTAAAATAATCTTGGATACTTATGGAGTACATCTGGAAATAGAAGAGAATAATCAGAAGCAATTTAAATTTTTAAGTTTCCCAAAATTTCAACAACTCATTTTACAACAATATTCGCTAAACAGCGGTCTTTTGCCGTTAGGAACGATTGCTTATAAAAAGAATGGTTATACTGAATCAGTGGCTATACTTGAAAGTCCAAAAATAAGAACGGTTAAATATGAAATGAGTATAGAAAATGCAGGAAAGACAGAGACAAAGATAAAATCTTTCAGAATACCTTTACCTCCCTTTTTGTTTATAGTTAATTTAGACCTAAGCAAAAGGATAAAAAATGTTAAAGTATATGCGCTAAAAAATTTGTTTCTTACACATAATTCTTTATTGTATCACGCACCATTCAGCAATACACACAATGATGGAATTATATGTTTTGGCGATGGAGATAAATTGATAGATAAGCCTTTTAAACATCTTGCAGGACTAAGGTCTATCATTGAGATTTTCTTTCTTCAACCATTTAATAAAGACCTTGACAGAGGCCTAGATGATGGAAATGAACCAACTTTGGAATTTTTTAAGAAATATAATGGCAAGAAGCAATTTCCTTTAAGTATATTAAAACCATATAAAAAGTTTAGTGAAGTTTGGCAAGAAAATAATGAAATATAATGTCATAGAAAAGGAAGGTGATGAAAAATGAGGAAGATAGATTATAGCCAGTTTTGTAGCTATCACATTGGCATACCTTCAAAATACGAGAAAATGGTTACATATTGTCTCACTGGCAATGGAGCAAAAGAAATAAGGCAGAATGAGATAGGAATTTTTGTCACTACTCCATCTCAGATTGCTGGACTTGAAAAAATAAAGGAGGGATTTACCATGAATTTACCCAAGATTCCATTAAAAATTTTGTGGCAGATTATTGGGTTTTTCAAAACAGTTTACAAAAAACTATCTGCAGAGGCTATGGTTCAAATTTATTGGGATAGAAGCAAAAAAGAATATTTTTGTAATGTTCCAAAGCAGGAAGTATCAGGAGCATCAGTAAAATTCAAAAGGGATGCAAAATTAGAGAAGAAGCATTTATTAGTTGCTGATTTTCATTCGCATAACACAATGTCAAGCTTCTTTAGTGGAACAGACGATCGAGATGAAAAAGAATCGCGTTTATTCGGGGTAATTGGAAATATAGAAGAGCCTTTACCAACAATCAAATTACGAGCATGCTCAGGCGGAAGTGCAGTAGATGTGCCTTTAGAGGAAGTATTTGATGTTAATTTTGATTTCCCAAGAGAGTGGTTGAATAAAGTTAAAAAGGATGAAGGGAAAATATCCGAATATAGTCTTGATAAAAGGCAGACCACCTTTTTAGATGATAGTAGATATTTAAGTGCAGTTGAAGGGATAGATAACGATGAAATGATTGAGCCAAATCTTCCGAACAAACAAAGAGAAAAAGTTGAGAAACTATTTGATACAATAATGGATGAACTTACTCCAGAGGGTATAATAGTCTTAACAGAAAAACTTGTTAATACTTCTACATATGAAAATTACTTGTAAAAGTGAGGTGATTTTTATGACAAAGTTAAAAGTAGAAATCCCGAAATTATACTTTGAATTTGAGCCAGCTCATAATATCAAAATACTCCAGATTGGCTGTGGCGGAACAGGTTCACTTCTTGTACCAAACTTGGCAAGATTTATTGCATCTAATAATTTTGGAGAGAAAGATTATAATGTTGATTATGTGTTGGTTGACGGTGATAAAGTAGAGAAAAAGAATGTTGTAAGACAAAACTTCTTGAACAGCGATGTTGGTCAGTATAAATCAGAGGTTTTGGCTAAAAGATACTCATCTGCTTTCGGAATAAGTGTAACATCAGTAGATTGCTACATAAAAAGTTCAAATGAATTAAATAAACTTTGTTCAGATGGTTCAACAATAATAATCTCCTGCGTTGACAATAACAAAACCAGGAAAATTATTCACGATTGGTATTGTGAAAATTGTAGAGGATATCATACATTGTTATGGATAGATAGTGGAAATGAGCAGTTGGGCGGGCAGGTTTTTCTCACAGGGGAAATATCAGGCAAAGGTATTTGGACTGATATAATAAAGGCACATCCAGAGATTGCCTTAGCCGAAGACAAGTTACCTACAGAATTAAGCTGTGCAGAAAGAATTACAAATAATGAACAAAGTTTGGCTGTGAATTTAACTGCATCTACTGTTATATTTAATGTTGTAAGTGCGTTGTTGAGAGAAGAAAAAATATTCTATACTGAAATTTCGTTTACACTAGGTAATGGTTTCAAAAAGAAGTTTTTGGATGATTGGAAGGAGACGGTGAAGAGATGAATATAAAAATAGATGCAAAGTTAGTAAAAGAATTAATGTTAGAGTTTTCTAAAAAGTTTTGTTTGCCTGTGTATCAAGGAACACACTATTGCAGAGATAGGCTTAAAAGCGGACTTAATTGTGCGGGATGCGAGAGTGAGTTAGGTTGTGTAGGTTTTAGACTGTTGCTCTTGAAAAGTTATCTTATGAGAATTGAAAGAGCAAGGCATGCTGATGAAAACTAAAGGGAGTTTATCAAGGCTCCCCTTTTTTATTTTTTTAATAGCTTTCTTGCAACTTGGATAAATAGTTGTTTTGAATACTGACTTTGTTCTTTCAGCAGAAGTTTTATTTCTTTTAGTATAGTTTTATCACTTATTTTACTATGTTTTGTAATTGCTGACCCTTTTAGCAAATCCTCAATTTTTATATCTAGAGCATCAGCAATTTTCTGTAAAGTAGTAATTGATGGAGTTATTGCCTTTCCTGTTTCTCTTTTGCCCTGCTCTAATCTTCCAATCCACGCAGTATGAACTCCCGACAATTTAGCAAGGTATGTTTTACTGTAACCTTTTTTCTCTCTAAAATATTTAATCCTTTTACCTATAATTTTTGTAATATCTTTCACAACAGCCTCCCTTTTCTTGCTTATAGTATATTCAATAATTGATTTTAAAAAAAGTTCACAGTAGGCAAAAAATACTTGACTTTAGGCAAATTTTTTGTTAATGATATGATCAGAACAAATTGAGGAAATATGCAAACTGAAAACTCTTAAAAGCCGGGCTTTATTTAAGTTGTTTTTAATTAAACAAGGGCTTTTTATGGTGTGTTTTTCAAAAGAAAAATAAGAAATTCTTAACGAAAGCAGAATTTTAAATATAATTTATTTAAGGGAACCAGACTATTACGATATAATAAGGTAAAAATTCTGTAAAATAAGGAGGTGACGTGACGGATAAGTAGTAGTAATGAGTTAAATATAAAAGGTTCTTTCGCAAGAAATATGAAATATGAAAAAGTCTTTCGGTAGAACTTTTAAAAAAGAATAACAAAAAAATTAAGATAAAGCAAGTAAAAAAGTTCTTTGAAAACAATTTTTTAGCTTTTAAGGCTTTAAGAAGAGCCTCTTTACCAAAATAGAGTTTAATGTCAAGGAGACTTTTCAAGTATTTTA
>Ga0123519_10008738_pt1 | contig 15383 bp, 13 predicted proteins | sample YelNatPaOPRAMG02_FD_87396 | JGI IMG/M metagenome (GOLD analysis project Ga0123519, IMG submission 87396) | Hot spring microbial communities from Yellowstone National Park - Yellowstone National Park OP-RAMG-02 (version 2) | ecosystem: Environmental > Aquatic > Thermal springs > Hot (42-90C) ...
AAGAATAGTTGGTTTGAGTAAAATTGCGAGACTTGTGGATGTTCTTTCGAGGAGACTTCAGGTTCAGGAAAGGCTTACAAAGCAAATCGCAGATTACATTGAGAAAGCTTTAAAGCCTCAAGGAGTAATGGTTGTAATTGAAGCTGAGCACATGTGCATGTCCATGAGGGGTGTGAAAAAACCAAAGTCCATAACAGTAACCTCAGCAGTTAGAGGTCTTTTCAGAAAGGTTATATCAACAAGAATGGAGGCTCTCTCCTTGATTAAAGGGAAGGGATGAAATTTTGTCTTTTTTCGATTTTTATTAAAAACTTTTCACCCCTGATTAAGAGATCCCTACAATCTCTCCCTTTTCATCTATATCGATAAATTCTGCCCTTGGTCTCTTTGGAAGACCTGGCATTGTTATTATCTCTCCGCAGTAAATTACAACAAAGCCAGCTCCTGCACTCACTGATACATCTGTAACCCTCAAATTATATCCTTCTGGTCTTCCTTTAAGTTCTTCATCGTCAGATAAGGAGTAGGGAGTTTTTGCAATGCATACAGGAAGATTTCCAAAACCAAGATTTTCAAAGATCTCAATTTTTTTCCTTGTTTTTTTATCAAATTCCACATCCTTTGCTCCATAAATCTTCCCTGCAACAATTTTAACTTTCTCCGTCAAAGGAATTTCTAAGGGATAGAGAAATTGAAAGATAGAAGACTCTTTTTCCATTAGCCTGAGAAGTTTTTCAGCAAGATCAATTCCACCCTCTCCTCCTTTACTCCATACTTCGCACAAAGCATTTTCTATACCCTCCCTTGAACATAGCTCCTCAAATTTTTTTAATTCCTCATCCCTATCCTCTGAATGCCTGTTGAGAGCAACAATCAAAGGGACTCCAAAAAGTTTTACATTTTCAACATGTTTTTTTAAGTTTTCAAAACCTTTTTCAATGGAACCATCCCCATGATACTTTAAAGCTTTTATTGTCGCAACAATTACGCAGGCATCTGGAGGAGGAATATGACCTGTTCTTACAACAATGTCAAAGAATTTTTCTGCTCCAAGATCAGCACCAAAGCCAGATTCTGTTATGACAAATTCAGAAAGTCTTAGAGCCATATCCATTGAGATTACTGAACAGGTTCCATGGGCAATATTGGCAAAAGGACCTCCATGGATAATTGCAGGATTCCCTTCAAGGGTCTGGACCAAGTTTGGTTTTATAGCATCTTTTAAAAGGACAGCCATTGCTCCCTCTGCTTTTAGCTCCCTTGCATATACAGGTTCTCCTTTTAAGGAAAAACCAATGAGGATATTCCCCAATCTTTCCTTTAATTCCTCTATGGATTTTGAAAGACAAAGGATTGCCATCACTTCTGACGCCGCTGTTATATCAAAACCTGTCTCCCTTGCAATTCCCTGAAAAGCTCCACCAATCCCTACAACTATTGACCTGAGAGCTCTGTCATCAACATCCAAAACCCTCTTCCAGAGAATCTGTCTTGGATCTACAATTGTAGAGGTTATTTCGTGATGGATATGATTATCAATTATTGCTGACAATAGATTGTGGGCAGAGGTAACAGCATGCATGTCCCCATTAAAGTGAAGATTTATATCTTCTGAAGGCATTACCTGAGCATAACCTCCACCCGTTGCACCCCCCTTTAGACCAAAAACAGGTCCAAGGGATGGCTCCCTTAGAGTAACTATTGAATTCTTCCCAAGTTTGTTAAGAGCGTCGCAAAGCCCTATACAAACTGTTGTCTTGCCTTCTCCTGAATGGGTTGGAGTCATTGCAGAGACAAGGATAAGTTTCCCCTTTCTCTCCCTTTTTAAAACCTCTAAAGAAATCTTTGCTTTGTAATTCCCGTATAGCTCCAAATAATCTTCATTTATTCCAATTTTCCTTCCAATTTCTTTAATATTTCTTGGTTTAAACTTTTTTGCTATTTCTCTGTCTCCGTTCATTTCTCACCTCTTAAATTTCTATCCTCCTCCTCAATTTTCTCCCTTAATTTCTCCTGATATTTTTTTATTTTACCCTCAAGTTCTTTTGAAGATAATGCAAGGATTTTGACAGCGGAAAGAGCGCATTCCTCAGGCTCAAGAACGAGCATTGGAGCAACTCCAGATGGCATTCTTATAGATGAGAAAAGATCTGCTCCTCCAAATTTTTCACTGTAAGGAGGACAGGCTAAAACAGGTTTTGTCGTGTTTGCATCCACAAATCCGCTAAGAGCATTACTTCTTCCAGCAACAGTTATAAAAACAACATTTTCCTCCTCATTTCTTCTTATTATATCAAGGACTTTCAGGGGGGTTTTGTGGGCAGAAGCTATTCTCATTTCATATTCAACACCAAAATCTTCCAGAACCTTACAAATCTTCCTTGAGTGTTCCATATCACCCTTTGAACCCATTATAATTATTACTTTCATTTTAACCTCCCTTCTTTTACTGCCAATTTATAAATTAAAAATCCAAAAAGGGCAAAAACTAAAATTGAGAGAAGATTACTTAGCCAATCGTATTTTTCCAGTAGAAAGGAAAGAGAGAGCCTGTCAAGCCATCCCAATATTTTCAATACAGCTATAAGAACTGCAATTATTGCTCCACCAGCAATTAGTCCTGATGAGAAAAGGGTTGCTATCTTATCCGCTTTTTCGTAATTTTCTCCCTTAACTTTTCTTCTAACCGCAGAATTTATCAGCCCTCCAAAGATCAGAGAAGATGAGGTTGATATGGGCAAATAGAGTCCAATGGAAAAGCTAAGGGATGAGACTCCTAAAAGCTCTGCGATTAATGCAAAAATTGCTCCCACAAAGAGAAGTTTCCATGGGAGGGTTCCACCCATAATTCCATCTATTATAGTCTGGAGAAGTCTTCCCTGAGGCGCTGGAAATGATGATGTTCCAAGGGTATATGCTTTATGGAGGGCAATTAATATTAGACCTGCAAGGGTTGCAGAGAATCCTGCTCCCAAAATTTCTGCAATCTGAATTTTTAAAGGTGAATTTCCAATGTAAAGACCAGTTTTTAAATCTTGAGAGATTCCTCCTGAGTTGCATATTGCAGTTGCAATTGTAACGCCAACAGTTAATGCAGCCAGTTTACCACTTTCTCCTGAATATCCAAAAATAAAGAGAAAAACTGATGCGAGCATTAAGGAGGTAATTGTAAGTCCTGAGACTGGCTGGGATGTTGTTCCTATCAAGCCAACCATTCTTGCAGATACAGCGGAAAAGATAAAGGAAAAGAATAAAATTGTAAGGGCTGAACCAAAGTTTAGATTAAATGAAGGAAGGAAGATCAAGAGGAACAAAATCAGTAATACTAAAATTAGAATTGTGGGAATTGGAATATCCTTTCCCCTCTCAATCGAAGGAGTTTCATCTTTTGAGATCAAACTTTTAAAGATTGGTTTTAAAGTTTTATAGATTGAGGGTAGAACTTTTATTGCTGATATTATTCCTCCTGTTGCTACTGCACCAGCACCAACAAACCTGATATAATTGCTCCAGATTTCCCAGGAGTCCATCTCCTTAATACTTCTTGATATTGAAAAGAAATCGCCAATTTTCGTCCCGCCAATTGAGTTGAAAAATGGAATTAGAAAGAACCAGGCAAGAATTCCTCCTGCAAACATTGTAAGGGCAATCCTGAGACCAATTATGTATCCTACTCCCATCATTATAGGAGTTGTCTCAAAACCTATGGATGCTTTTCTGAGAGAGTTGAAACTCCAGAATGGGTCTATTTTCCACAATCTTAATCCCTGGGAGAGGAATTGAGATAGGGAACTCACACCAATCCCTAAAACAACAGGAGAAGCAGTTTCCCCACCTTTATCCCCTGCAATTATCAGGTTTGCACAGGCTTTCCCTTCAGGATAGGGAAGGGTTGAATGCTCCTTTATAGTGAGGAGTTCCCTTAGAGGAATTGTGAATATTATTCCAAGAAGGGCTCCAATAAAGGCTCCAATTCCAGAATAGAGAAAGAGGGTGAAAAGGGATGAGTTGGGGAATAGAAATATAAGAGCAGGAACAGTGAAAATAACACCATTCATAAGAGCATCTCCTGAGGCAGCTATACTTTGAACTATTGTTGTTTCAAGGGGGGAGCCATTCTTGAATACTTTTTTAACAAAGGCAATTGCCACAATTACAGATGGAATTGCTGCAGTAACAGTCATTCCAACCTTTAATCCTAAATACATGTTCCCTGCGCCAAAGACAAGGGCACAGGAAAGACCAAGGATTAAAGCCCTTAAAGAGAACTGGGGAAGATTTTTTTCATCCTGAATGTATGGCTCAGGAATACCTTTCATTCCCATCCTCCTTCACTTTTCCCTGAAAAGGGTTATGGCAATATTTTCATTCTTTTTAAGGCCATTTAAAATTTCATTCTTTTCCTTTTTACAACCAAGGATTACAGTTTTCCAGCTGTAAAGATGTCTTGGATTGTGAAAATCACTGTTGGCAACATAAGGAAACTTTTTCAAGGAAACAACATTGAAAAGGTCATCCCTGTTTGCTATCTCCCAGAGATGAACAATATCCTTGACATGGTCTCTATTGTTCCATAGATAGAAGGTCTCCCTTCCATGGGTACTCTCTGTTTTGTGGGGGTGGCATGCAATAGATACCGCATCCTGCTTGATTATCTCAATGAGTATCTCTTCAGGCTCCAACTTTGCAGAAATATACTCCTTTATGTCAAGGGCAATTATGTGGGCTCCTTGTTTTTCTGAAATTGCATTCTTAGATATTTCAACCCCTGGAATTACAATCATTTCATAAAGTTCCCATGCTCTTTCAGCTTCCTTTCTAAGAATCTCAAGATACTGGCTGAATTCGTCCTCTTCAATGTAATAACCTTTTCCTCCAAATTTGATCTTCTTCATGGCAATTGCAACTTTGTCAACTATACTTTCTCCTGAAATTATGTGGTCAGTTATGGCGATGCAGTCAAAACCTGCTTTTCCATAAAGATCTATAACATCTGAAACATCCATATCTCCATCACTTATTTTTGTGTGGATATGGAAATCGCAAAGAAGGTAATCCCTTTTCATTGACACCTCCTTAATTTCCCTTAACAATTTCTGAAACAAAAACAGGTTTTACTCCAAAGATTTCTGCCTGGGGAAGGAGTTCTTTCAAAACTTCTATTGTAGCTGGATAAGGGTGAGCTATCCCTACACCCTTCCCTTTCTTTTTTGCAATTTTAAACAATTTAAGAACATTCTTTTCAATTTGAGTCTTTGAATTAATAGAGTCAATAAATATATTCCTTTCTGAAGAAGGTAAACCGATTCTTCTTGCAACTTTCAGAGCTACAGAGTGGTCAGAGGTTTTACTGTCTATAAAGAAAAGATTTTTATTTTTTAGCTCGTTTAGAATTATCTCCATCAAATGCTCATTCTTTGTTATTTTTGAGCCTTTATGGTTGTTCATTCCCTTTGCTTGAGGTAAAGATTTTATAGCCTCTCTTACCAAATCTTTTATTTCATCTTCATCCATTTTTTCCTTTATTATCCCTCTCTCTAAATCTCCACCATTGTTGGACTCCATTGGCATATGGATGATTATTTCTTTTCCGTTTGCGATTGCTATCTCTGCGCAATTTTTTGAGTTTGGAAGAAAGGGGAGGATTGAGAGGGTTAAAGGTTCCTTAATCTTTACAATCTCTTCAAGCAGATCGAGAGAGTAGCCAATATCGTCAATTATTATTGCCACCTTACCCTCTACTATTTTCTTCCCCTCCTTTTCCTCATGAATTATACTTTCAAATTTTACAACTGCAATCTGTTTCCCCTTTGAGAAAATACTTAACTTGACAGAATCAGGTTTGTTTTTGTCCCACTCCATCCTTCCCTTTAGCCCTCTTCTCTCAAGTTTTTCAAAAATTAAAAAGGCTTGAGCCCTGGACTCTGCAAGGGATGGGGTTTTTATCTTCCAGTATTTAAAACCGTTTCTTTCATATAATTCCACATTCCTTGGTGAAAAGCTTTTTAGAACAGGACTAATGATTTCAAAAAGGATTTCTTCTTCAGACTTTCTGAGGATATTTGAAAAAAGGAGGGATTTGTTTTTCTCCTTGTAGAGATAAAAATCAATGGCAAGGAGGATTAAGAGAATCAAAATTACAACTATTAAATAAAAGAATGGTATCTTTATTTTTCTATCTTTATCTTCTCTTTTTGATTCTTCCATCCAATTTTATTTTTCCTTTTGAATTAGCTCCTTTAAAAATTCTTCTGTTATATTTACTTTTTTGTCCGGAACAATACCTTCTTTGTAGAATAGGTTTCCTGATGGGGATAAAATATCTTTGACCTTAAAAATAACAGCAGAACCATTGCTCAAATAAAAAATCTGCTGAATAGAAGTTAGCCCAAGGGTCTGCTCTCCATAAATAATTCCTCTTTTTGAAGATTTTATAAGATAGGTAAAGATTTCTGCAGGTCCGAATGTTCCCTTCCCAACAATGAGATTTAATTGAAAATCTTCGAAATAGGGCTTATCTTTCAACACTATTTCTTCCTTTTTCCCTTCCTTCCCCTGGAGAGTTAACTTACCTTCCTTTGTGAAAAGATTTGCAAGTTTCAAACCCTCTTCAAAGTTTCCGTCCCAGCAATTCCTTAAGTCAAATATTATTTTTTTTAAACCGAACTTTTTCTGCTCTGAAATAAAATTCTTAATGGAGTCAGAAAGGGAAGGATAAAAGCTATAAATTCTTAATAGAAAGGTATCTGGAGATGAATCAATTACTTTCCACTGCGGTTCATAGAGGATAGCCCTAACAATTTCAGAATGTTTTTTTTCGTGTTCCCTTATCCATCTCAAATCTACTTTTGTTCCAGGTTCTCCCTTAAGAGAAATCCTTAATTGATGAAAGCTTCTCAAAAGGGCTGAGGTCCCATCTATACCACTCAGAATATCTCCAATCTTTATACCAGCCTTTTCTGCAGGTGAATTTTCTATTAAGCCAGTTACCTGATAAACTCCCCCTCTTTTTATTGCAAAGATTCCTATGTCCCCTGCTTCTTTGCTATCAAATTTTTTGAGTTTTTTAAGCTCATCTGGTTTTAAATAGGAAGAGATTGGGTCAATTGTCTCGAGAGCTCCCTGATAGGCACCTTCGAATATCTTATTCGGATCTACCTCCTCGACATATTCTTTTTTTATTATTGATAAAGCTCTACTCAATATAGGGGAAGTTTTGTAAAGGGTATTTTCAGAAGAGGGCAAAATACTCTGTATAAGCCTCGTTCCAAGGAACAAAAGTGTGGCAGATATAATGAAGATTGGAAGAAATTTTGAAAAAAATCTTTTCATTTCAATAATAAATTATTTCAGATTTTACTTATGCTGTCAAAAAATTATTTTATTTGCAATTTTTTGTTTTTATCTTCGTAATGTAAAATATGAAAGTAGAAAAGAGAATTTTTGAAGAGAAGTTCTTATGGAGAGAGAAGAGTTAAAAAGGATAATAAATGATTGCCTTGATGGAAAGAAAGAATCTTTTGGAAAGATTGTCGAAACCTTTCAGAGAAAGATTTTCAATTTTTGCCTTTACTTCCTTGGTTCTTATGAAGATGCTGAGGATGCAACAATGGAAATATTTTTAAGGATTTATAAGAATCTTTCTTCTTTTAACCTGAGTCTTGACTTTAAATCCTGGGTATTTACAATTGTCAGGAACTATTTGAGGGATATTGCAAGAAGGAGGAAATTGGAGAGAGAATATCTCAATTCCCAGAAAGGGGAGGAAATAGAAAGGAAAAGTCCAGAAGAGATTGTTATTGAAGAGAGTGAGAAAAAGAATCTGCAAAAAGCCCTGAAGGATCTTCCAGAAAATTATAGAGCGGTTCTTATTTTTAAGTATTATATGGATCTATCCTATGATGAGATTGCAAAGATTATGGGAATACCAAGGAATACTGTTGCAAGCATGATATTCAGGGGTAAGGAGGAGCTGAGGAAAATTTTGAGTAGAGGTTTTAAAAATGAGGTGCTTTGACCCTGTTTTATATCAGAAATATATAGATGGAGAACTAAAGGAAAGGGAGAGGGCCAAATTAGAAAAGCATCTTGGCGATTGTAAGGAGTGTAAAGAATTTGTTGAGAGGATTAAAAAAGAGGATATTGATTTAAAAGGACTTTTCAAGGAGGAAGATATTGATTTAACCAACATTATTTTGGAAAGGGTTTATGATATAAATTTAGAGAAAGGGGAGAGTAAAAAACAGTTTTTGTATCTAATAATTCTATTATTTGCTACATTTATTTCATCAGCTCTTATGGGCTTCCTCCGCTCAATTCCCTTTATAGGAAATCTTCTATCTCCATTGTATTATATTCCCTCAATCATCTTTGCAATTTTAAATAGATTGCAAACTCTTGATTTTCAGATAGTTTTTATAAGAACAGGAATAATATCAATTCTAATTTTTGCTCTCTTTTTATTTAAAAATTTAAGATTTAAAATGGAGGTTTAAGATGAAAAATTTAAAGAATTTAATCTCTTTAATTACTATCCTTTTACTTCTCTCCTCCTTTTCCTTTGCTTCAAAATTCATTAGCAAAAGATCGGTTTTAATCCAGGAAGATGAAGTGATTAATGAAGATTTGTTTGCTTTGGGAGAGAGGATAACAATTAATGGAAAAGTAAATGGAGACCTATTTTTCCTTGCAAGGGAAATATCAATAAACGGTGAGGTATCAGGAGATGTTATTGGTATGGCTAATACAATAACAATAAATGGGATTGTCTTTGACGATGTTCGGACAGGTGCTCAATTTATGAATATAAACGGGAAGATTGGGAAAAATACTACTTTAACTGGACAATTTATAAACATTAACAGAATTTCAAGTATTGGAGGAGACCTTATTGTTGGAGGAAATGAGATAAAAGTTGATGGTGTAATTGGAGGAGAAGTTCGAGCTGGTGATGAGAGAATTTCAGTGGGAGGTGATATTGGGAAATCTTTAGTTTTTTATGGAAGGGAAATTTTTGTCTCTGAGTCTTCCATTATAAAAGGGGACCTCCAATACAGGGCAGAAAAGGCTGAGATAATTGAAGGGGCAAAGGTTCAAGGAAAAGTGGAGAAGCTTCCCACAAAGGAAAAGCCCAAAAAATCAAAATACTTAAGCTGGCGATTCTATTTCTGGAAATTGGTTTTTATGGTTGCCGGTATAATTGTAGGTTTTGTCTTTATAAAACTTTTCCCATCTCTAACTACAAAGATTAAAGAACAGACAGGTCATATCTGGAAGAGCCTTGGTATTGGCTTTGCCCTTCTTATCTGTGTTCCTATTGTCTCAGTAATTCTTGCCATAACCCTCTTAGGACTTCCAATTTCCCTTATTCTTATTGCCCTTTATCTCATTTTCCTTTACCTGGGGAAAATAATTTTTGCTTCCTTTATCGGAGATAGGATTTTGAAGAAGGATTCTCCCTTCCTTTCCTTGCTAATTGGAATGCCAATATTTACAGTCCTTTTTGCTCTACCTTTTATTGGATGGATACTAAAACTTATTGCCATCTCTATAGGTCTTGGCGCATCTGGGGTTGGGAGCTACATTTTCTTTAAAGAGGCAAGATAATGAAGCCCTTTTGCTTTTTGTCCTTAATCCTTCCAGCTGGTAAAATAAAATCTGGAGTTTTTTCATGGAGCTAAAATTAAAGAATAAAAAAATTGAGATTTTTATACCCGATAATCTTCCATTGAAAGAAGGGATCGAAAGAACAACCCATCTTGGAATATCTGCCCATCCTGATGATCTTGAAATACTGGCTTTTGACGGGATAGTAAAATGCTTTGGTCGTAAGGATCAGTGGTTTTTTGGGATTGTTGTAACAGATGGTGCAGGAAGTCCAAGAACTGGAAGATACGAGAAATTCAGTGATGAGGAAATGGTAGAGGTTAGGAAAAAGGAACAGAAGAAGGCAGCAATAATTGGAGAGTATGCTGGGATTGCTTTCCTTAACTATTCAAGCTCCTCTGTGAAAGATAGTTCCAATAGGGATGTAATAGAAGATATGTTAGAACTAATATCCCTTTCAAAGCCAAAGATTGTTTACACCCACAATCTTGCAGACAAGCATGAAACCCATGTTGCGGTTGCGATAAAAACAATTTTAGCTTTGAGGGAATTGCCATCAGAACTAAAACCTGAAAAAATTTTTGGCTGTGAGGTTTGGAGGGATCTTGACTGGATGCTTGATGAAGATAAGGTCTTTTTTGATGTTTCAGGTTTTTCAAACCTTGAAAGCGCTATTCTTGGTGTTTTTGATTCTCAGATTGCGGGCGGGAAAAGATATGATCTTGCTACAATGGGAAGGAGAAGAGCAAATGCAACCTACTTTTCAACCCATGAAGTTGATGTTTCTGAAAGTGCAATTTATGCCATGGATTTGACTCCATTAATTTATGAGCCTTTCTTAGATATATCAGAATATGTTTCAAGATTCATAAAAAAGTTTGAAGAAGATGTGAAACAGAGAATTAAAAGATTTTTGAAGGGATAGAAAATAGAATTCCAACTCTATCCTTCCTTTTTCCCAGGAGATATTTTATAATAAAAGATGGCTATAGTATCTACGATTCCAGGAAAGTGCAAAAAATGTTACTCCTGTGTCAGAAATTGTCCAGCAAGGGCAATTCGTGTAAGATTTGGACAGGCAGAAGTGATAGAGGATAGATGTATAGCATGCGGAACATGCTTGAGGGTATGTGCCCAAAAGGCGAAACAGGTTGAAACTCATCTTCCTTATGTTGCTGAACTTTTAAAAAGTAATTCTAATGTAATAGCAATTCTTGCTCCTTCTTTCCCTGCTGCTGTTCATCCTTGCAATCCTTTTAAATTCATTACCGCTCTTAAAAAGCTTGGATTTTCAAGGGTTATGGAGGTTGCCTTTGGCGCCCAGTTAATTTCATCCCTTGAATATCCAAAACTTTTTGAAAAAGATAAGAATCTAATAATTTCTACTCCCTGTCCTGCTGTTGTAAACTATGTTGTCAGATTCCATCCCACCCTTGTTCCGTATCTTGCCAATGTTGTATCTCCAATGGTTGCTATGGGGAGAACCATAAAGGAGAAAATATCCCCTGAAGCAAAGGTTGTTTTCATAGGACCATGTATTGCAAAGAAGGATGAGATAAAAGATTCTGAAGTTAAAGGGGCTATAGATGCTGTTCTAACCTATGATGAGATAAAAGACTTCATATTAAAAAGTGGAATAAATATTGAAGAGCTTGAAGAGAGTAAGCTTGATGGTCCTCTCCCTGGATTGGCTCGTCTTTTCCCTGTCTCAGGAGGTTTGATGAAGAGTGCTCGCCTACCTTTTGATCTCATTGAGGGAGATGTGGTTGTCACTGAAGGTAAAGATAGGGTAATTGAAATCCTTGAACAGATTGAAAAAGGAAAGGTTAAGGCAAAGTTTTTTGACCTTCTTTTCTGTGAGGGTTGTATAAATGGACCAGCTATGAACACAAATTTGAGCCTCTTTGAAAAGAAGGATTTAATAGTGGAATTTACAAGGAAAAATTTTGACGAGAATAGATCTGCTGAGGATGTGGAGAGATACTCTGATGTCAATTTAAAAAGAAGCTTTAGTCCAAAGCCCATCAATATTCCTTTCCCTACTGAAGAGCAGATCAAAGAGATTCTTGCAAAATTCGGAAAGTTGAAAAAGGAAGATGAACTTAATTGTGGTGCATGTGGATATCCAACATGCAGAGATAAAGCAATTGCAGTTTTTCAAGGGATTGCAGAGGTTGAAATGTGCCTTCCTTATCTTATTGATGAGCTCCAGAAGACCCAGGATACTCTTATCCAGGCGGAGAAGTTAAGCTCAATAGGTCAGATTGCTGCAGGGGTAGCCCATGAGATTAACAATCCCCTAACTGGAGTTCTTCTTTACACGAGATTAATGCTAAAGAGTCTGAGGGAAGGGAAGTTTGACATGGAAGCTTCAAAGGAAAGACTTTCTTTAATAGAACAGGAGACAGAAAGATGCACAAGAATAATAAAGAATCTCCTTGATTTTGCAAGGCAGACCCAGCCAAAACCTGTTCCCTTTGATGTGGAGAAGGTTATAAAGAATGCGATTTCAATTCTCTCCCATCATGCTGAGCTCAGTAATGTAAAAATTGTTTTGGAGCTTGAAAAGGATTTGCCTCAGGTCTTTGCTGATCCTGATCAAATCCAGCAGGTTTTTGTAAATATTATTTTGAATGCTATTCAGGCAATGCCAAACGGAGGAACATTGACAATTAAAAGTGGATACATTGAATCAACTAATGAAGTTTTTATAAAATTTATAGATACTGGTGTTGGAATTCCTAAGGAGAATTTGAAAAAGCTTTTCACACCCTTCTTTACAACTAAAGAGAAGGGTAAAGGTGTTGGTCTTGGGCTTGCTGTATGTTATGGAATAATTCAGAGGCATAAAGGTAAGATTGAAGTTGGGTCTGAGGTCGGTAAAGGAACAACATTTACAATAAAAATTTCTGCATACCATGAAACCCGTTAAGATTCTTGTTGTCGACGATGAAAGAATTGTGAGGGACTCTCTTCAGTCATGGCTCAGAGAAGCAGGCTTTGAGCCCATTACTGCATCTTCTGGAGAAGAAGCTTTGGAGATAATTGATAATGAACCAGTAAATTTGTTCATAATTGACCTTAAAATGCCTGGTATGGATGGCATCGAGCTTTTTAGAAATATAAAAAAGAAGGTTGAGCCTGCCCTTGCAGTTTTTATATCAGCCTATGGAACTGTTGAGAGTGCTGTGATTGCAATGAAGGAGGGAGCTTTTGATTTTATAGAAAAGCCTTTCTGTCCTGAAAGGGTCGAACTGATTTTAAATAAAATGGTTGAGCACCTGAGTCTCACAGAAGAGAATATCCAGTTGAAGAGAGAGATGGAAAAGAAGTACAGCTATCAGAATATTATTGGAAAATCCCCAAAAATGAGAAGGGTCTATGAGCTTATAGAGACTGTGGCAAAGACAAACACAACTGTTCTGATTCAAGGAGAAACAGGGACAGGGAAGGAGCTTGTTGCAAGGGCAATACATTTTGCCTCTGAAAGGAGAAATAACCCCTTTGTTGTTGTAAGCTGTGTCAATATCCCTGAGACTCTTCTTGAGTCTGAGCTTTTTGGCCATGAGAAGGGTTCTTTTACAGGAGCAATCTCTACCAAAAAAGGGAAGTTTGAAATTGCCCACAAGGGCACATTGTTCTTAGATGAGATCGGTGACCTTCCCTTTCAACTTCAGGCTCATCTTTTGAGGGTTTTGCAGGAGAAGGAATTTACAAGGATTGGAGGGCACGAGGTCATAAAGGTAGATGTGAGAGTCATATCTGCTACCAACAAGAATCTTCTGACAGAAGTGAGGGAGGGAAGGTTCAGGGAGGATTTGTTTTACAGGCTAAATGTTATAACCATTGAAATTCCACCCTTAAGGGAAAGAAGAGAAGATATCTTACTCCTTGCAAATCATTTCCTGAAGAAATTCTCAGAGGAAAACAAAAAGGAGATAAGTGGCTTTTCAAGGAGAGTGATTGATTTCTTTATGAGCTATGACTGGCCAGGAAATGTAAGGGAACTTGAGAATTTCGTTGAGCATGCGGTTGTTGTTTGTTCATCAAAGATAATTGATATTGATGACCTTCCAATTTCTTCAGCTTCAAGTACCATTCCTAAATATAAAAACAAAACATTGAAAGAAGTTGAAAAAGCCCATATAGAAAGTGTTCTTGAGGAGACAGGTTGGAATATCTCAAAAGCCTCATCAATACTTGGAATCTCAAGGTTAACCCTCTATAAAAAAATTAAAGACTACGGTATCTCAAAAAACAGTTAAAAAAATTTACAATTGATTAATTTTTTTACATCCAAGAAAATTTTGAGCAGAAGCCAATTTTAACTCTATTGTTAATTAATTTAACATTTTTACCTTTCAATTAAAAATTGCCTAATTTTGTAAATCCTTTTATCAAGCCATTTTATACGATTCAGTAAATTGGCATACTCCTTGATACAAATTTTTATGGAGAAAGAAGATGAGAGAGAAAGAAAGAAAAAAATTGAAAATAAAATATAGGAGGTTTTAAAATGTTAAGGCATAATTTAATGATTGTTGATGATGAGCCAATCGTAAGGAAATCCCTTTCTGATTGGCTCAAGGAAGAGGGCTTTGATATCCTTACTGCTGAAGATGGATACAAAGCCCTGGAGCTAATTGAGAAGGAAAAGGTTGATTGTGTAATTCTTGATCTTAAGATGCCCGGTATTGATGGAATTCAGGTTTTGAAGGAGATCAAAGCAAGGAGACCCGAAACAAAGGTAATAATGATTACTGCCTACGGGACAATCCAGAATGCTGTTGAGGCAATGAAGATTGGAGCCACAGATTACATAACAAAACCCTTTGACCCTGAAGAGATTGTTGAATCAATTAGAAGAGCCCTTTCTTTAACAGCTAAAAAGTTTGAGATTGTTCAAGAGGCTATTACAGAAGAAAGACCTGTTGATATAGAAGCTCTTAAAAAAGTGGCTGACACCCATGTAATGAAAGCTCTTAATTTCTACAGAGAGAGCATGTATGAGGAAGCCCTCATAGAACTTAGAAATGCTCTTAAAATCTTTCCCGATTACGAAGAGGTAAAGAGGTACATAGTTAAGATTGAGAGGGAAAGAGACTTCATGAAACCGAGCGTTGTTGATAGGAAAAAAGTCGTAAAAGAAGAAGCTGAGGTAGGAGAAAAGGAATGCATATGGTCAAAGATGGGGATAATCTCTTACAGGATCTGCACAACTGGTCAAGATTGCTCAAGATGCGAGTTTGCTCAGAATCTTCAGGAAGCTGATAGCCAGTATCAGGATAGAATTGGTTTCTCTTCCATAAAGAATTCCCTTCTTGCTCTTCCTGCTCAGGAGAGAAAGTGCAGATATATGCTTTCAGGAGATGTTGAATACAAGATATGCCCCAGATTATATCAATGCGGAACATGCGTATATGACCAGATGATGCAGGATATGATTCAGGATAAAGCAGAAAGAGCCCTTCAGAAGTTAAAGGCAAAGGCAAGTAAATCCAAGAATTAAAACCAGAGCTAAGAAATCGAGAGAAGGGAGGCGTTCTCGCCTCCCTTCTTTTTTAATTTGGAAAATAGAAAAAGCAAGGTTTAATTTTTCACAAAAAGCTATTTCTTCGGATATCCTACTGTCTGGGCAAGAATTATATGCTGGTCAGGTCTTAGCTTCATTGCCTTTGAGAGCTCTTCTCTATTAATTGAGGCTCTCACAACTGTTGAGAGTCCCTCTGAGGCACAGAAAAGATAGACATTCTGAGAGATAAAGCCAGTGTGGGCTG
>Ga0123519_10008740_pt1 | contig 15382 bp, 19 predicted proteins | sample YelNatPaOPRAMG02_FD_87396 | JGI IMG/M metagenome (GOLD analysis project Ga0123519, IMG submission 87396) | Hot spring microbial communities from Yellowstone National Park - Yellowstone National Park OP-RAMG-02 (version 2) | ecosystem: Environmental > Aquatic > Thermal springs > Hot (42-90C) ...
AAAGGGTAGAAAAGATATAATCATGGTCTTTTAACTCCTTCCTAACCTTCTTTCTCCTTCAAAAAGCGAAACTTCTATCATTTTTGACCAGCCTCATTTATTAATCCCATATAATTTTTTGTACTTTTTGCTCTTGAAATTTTATAAAAGGGAAAAAATCTATTAAAAAAGATTAATTCCTTTCTCATTATTTCCTCACTTTTACCCCTTTCTACATTTTTTCCCTCTAAATTAATTCTAAGCCCGTTTTTTCTGATTTCAAATTTCTTTTTAGTGAATAACCTGTAGGGAAAAATAAGTCTAAATAGGACAATAGTTTTAAAAATAGGACATAGGGACATGCGAAATCCCTTTTTCAGATGGAATTTTAATAATGGCATGTTTCTTGATATAAAATATTCTGGAGGTTTAAGATGAAAAGATTAATTTTTATTTCAATTTTTGTTTTTCTCGTATTTTCTCCATTAATTGGAGATTATTACAGCTACAAGAAAGGGAACTGGCGGGACTTTTATGGCTACCACGGTTGGAAATCCATTTACAAGTATGAAGGGTGGAGAAGTGTTTATAAGTATGAAAGCTGGAGAGATGTTTATGGATATTATGGATGGAGGGAAACTTACCTTGAGAGAGGGAAATCTTCTATTCGCGCCCAAAGACTTAGAAAGTATTATATGAGAGATGGACAGATAGTACCAATTCTCTTTTTCAGGGGATTTATATTTTGCATTAGATAGAAAAAAAGAGTATATTATAAAAGGAGGTTAGAAAATGAGACTTTTTAAAAGAACCTTTTTAGCCTTTCTCACAATACTCTTGTTTCTCCCTTCTTTATCCCTTGCAAAGGGACCAAGAGTTGCGGTCTTTGACTTTGACTTCGCTGCAGTTCACAAATGGTGGGATTGGGACTGGGATATAGGTAAAGGTATATCAGATATGCTTGTTACAGAACTTGTAAATGATGGAACTTACAGAGTAATTGAAAGAAAAGCCCTTGACAAGATTCTTGCAGAGCAGGATTTTTCGACTTCTGATAGAGCAAATCCAGAAACAGCTGCTAAAATAGGGAAAATTCTCGGAGTAAAATACATAATAATTGGCTCAATCACTACCTTTGGAATGGACACAAAACAAGTCGGTATTGGCGGAGGTGCATGGTCTCAAAAATTTGGAATTGGAGCTATAGGAACAAAAAAGACAAAAGCTAAGGTTGTCATAAATGCGAGGATGATTGATGTGGATACTGGAGAAATTGTAGCAGTTGCAAAAGGAACTGGAGAATCTAAGAGATCTGGACTCCTTCTTGGTGGTCTTCTCGGTGGAAGAGGTGGTGGAGGAGGAATGGTAATAGATATGCAATCTTCTGATTTCAGAGAGACAATCCTCGGAGAGGCAACTGAAGAAGCAGTGGTTCAGCTTAAGGATCAATTTGTTGCAAAGGCAGGGAAATTAGAGTAAAAAAGATATTTAAGAGGGGGGAGCAATCTTCCCCCCTCATTAAAAAATGAGGTTGACTACAGCCACAAAAATTACACTAGTGAGATTTTTACTTGTCCCATTTCTTATATTCTTTATTTTAAATGGTGAATTTAAATTAAGTTTTGTTATTTTCTCCATCGCTGCTCTTACTGACGGGCTTGATGGGTTTGTTGCAAGAAAATTCAATCAAAGAAGTCCTCTCGGTGCAATCCTGGATCCAGCTTCCGATAAAATTCTTATGCTAAGTGCATTCATAACCCTTTCTTTAACGGAGATATCTCTAAACAGGGTTCCAAAATGGTTAGTCCTTTCTATTTTTACCCGTGATTTTATAATAGTTTCAGGGGTCATATTTCTCAGATTTTTCTACAATGTTAAAACCTTCTCTCCTTCAATATGGGGGAAGATGACTACTGGAGCTGAAGCTTTAACTGGAATCCTTGTTCTTCTCGGAAATGCAATTTCAAGAGCAATCCCATTTATTTCCTCTCTTTACTATTTAACCTTTTTCCTCGTTTTAATCTCTGGATTTGATTATAGTTTAAAAGGGCTATTGTTGATAAAAAATAAAAATCAATGATAAAGCAAGAAAAACTTGCAGTAATTATAAGATTTATTCTTATCTTTTCTGCCATACTTTTCTCCCTATTACTGTTTACTTATTTCAAAAACATTTTCTTCCCCCTGATTATCTCCTTTTACCTTTACTATGCCCTTGAGCCTCTAAGCCAAAAATTTTCAAGAACCTTTCTCGGAAAAAATGGTGGACCTCTTCTAACAATCTTTCTTATGATTCTAATCTTTGCTATAATTTTATCCTCTTTTATACCCACGATTATCTTCCAGGTCAAAGATTTCTTCCAGTCTTTTCCTGATTTTCTTGATAAGGCAATATCCTTTCTTGAGCCAATTTTCAAGGGTAAACCAAAGGAAGGACTTTTGGGAGAAATCAGGAATCAGATAGTTACAAATATAAAAGAGAGTATCCCATCTTTAATAAATGCTTTTCCATCAATTGGTTCCTTTATCTTTAAAAATATAAATTCTCTTATACTTTTTATCCTCTACCTCTTCATAATCCCATTTTTTACCTTCTACCTTCTGAGAGATTTCTCTGATTTTAAAAAGAGAAAATTTTCTGAAAATCCAGAATCTTCTTTGACAAAAAGGCTGAAAGAATTCGACACTCTTATATCAAACTTTATAAGGGGACAGCTGACAATATGTTTTATTGTAGCAATTCTTTATTCCATAGGACTTTTAATAATAGGAGTTCCCTTTGCCCTTCTCCTTGGTTTTATTGGTGGGATAGGTGATATAATTCCATATCTTGGGACATACTCAGCTTTAGCTCTTTCAATTCTCGTATCTTTGAGTTATTCTCCCTCTCTAAAAACCGTTATCTTCATTCTTCTTCTTTTTGCAATAGTTAAAGGTATTGATAATTTTATTCTCTCACCAAGAATTCTTGGAAGAAGCTCAGGACTTCATCCTATTATTGTTATAGTCTCCATTTTCATTGGCAGTAAACTCCTTGGTTTAATGGGAATGCTCCTTGCTATTCCTGTAACTGCTTTTATTAAGATCATCTTAAGGGATTTATCAGAGAGCCTTGGTTCGATTTCTTGATTAAACCATCTCTTTTTAAGATAATATTTTTTTGAAAACATGAAAAAGCTTGCAATTGTTCCAGCCTACAATGAGGAAAAAAATATAGAAGGAGTTATAAGGGGTATACAGAAGGAAGCTCCTGACCATGATATTCTTGTGATAAATGACGGCTCAAAGGATAGAACTTCAGAGATTGTCAGGAAGTTTGAGTCAGTAAAAATAGTGGATCTACCAATGAATCTCGGAATTGGTGGTGCTGTTCAAACTGGTTTCATTTATTGCTGGGAAAAGGGATATGATATTTGTATTCAGGTTGACGGAGATGGACAGCATAAGCCATCGGAGATAAAAAAAATTGAGGAACCAATAATAAATGGTGAAGCTGATATGGTCATAGGCTCAAGATTCTTAGGCTCCTCCACCTACAAAACAACTTTCTTCAGGAGAATGGGAATTAAAATTTTTTATCTTGCCAACCGATTGTTCCTTAGAGAAAAAATCAAAGATAGCACTTCAGGATTCAGAGCTTACAACAGAAAAGCAGTTGAGATTTTGAGAAGGTATTATCCCGATGATTATCCTGAACCTGAGGCAATCTTTATTCTTAAGAAAAAAGGGTTGAGAATAAAGGAAGTAGGAGTTGAGATGGAAGAGAGGAAGGGAGGAAGGTCTTCAATTACATTTTTTAGAGCTATCTATTACATGGTTAAGGTTTCTATAGGAATAGCAATACATATTTTAAGAAAGGAGGAATTTTATGGAGGTTGAGGTTTTTAGAATTCAAATAATAGGGATAATAGGATCAATCTTTCTCCTCTTTCTTGTTATAGAGTTAATAAGAAGAGGAAAACTAAGGATTGAATTCTCCCTTTTATGGTTTTTTATAAGTGTTCTGTTTCTCTTTGTTTCAATTTTCAGAAGCCTTCTTGATAAATTTTCCTATTTGGTTGGAATAGGATACCCCCCATCTGCCCTCTTTCTAATCCTACTCCTTGGTTTAATAATGATTCTAATCCATTTTTCAACAGTAATTTCCAATCTGAAAGAGGCGAAAAAAATTCTCACCCAGAGGGTTGGACTCCTTGAGATCGAAATTGAAAGATTGAAAAAGGAGATTGAAAAATGCAAGGGTTGATTTACTTTTCTATATCATCCCTTATTTTTGTTTCATCCCAGATTCTCATAAAATATGGAATCAATAGAGTGGGTGAAAAACATGGAATTCAATTTCTGATCTCCTCCCTTAAATCCCCCTTTGTCCTCTCAGGGCTTTTCCTTTCTGGAATTGGAGCCATTGTCTGGCTCTTTATCCTTTCAAAGTATGAACTGAGTTACTCTGTTCTCATTCTTTCGATAACATATGTTCTTTTCCTTATTGGGTCTCAATTTTTCCTCGGTGAAAGTGTATCCCTTCTTAGATGGATAGGAGCTATGTTAATAATTGTGGGAGTTTATATAGTGACAAAGTCATGAAGAAATTTTTCCTCTTTTCAATAATTTTAGCTTTTATTTTTTATTTTTCAGGAATAGGTTTCGATCTTCCTTTTTTGAAGGTGGTTTCTGATGAGGATTCCTATGTGGGAAGAATAGTTGATATGGCTGAAAAGGGGATATGGAATCCAAAATGGTTTTACTATCCGCCCCTTTATTACTATTTTGTAGCAATAACAGCAATTATTGCCAAGTTAATAGCATCGATTTTTATCTATTTTTTCGGTATAAAGGATGTCATAAATGGGATACTTTCCAACTATCAAAATATTGTTTTATATGCCTTCTGGGGAAGATTTATTTCTGCTTCCTTTGGATTTCTATCCTGTCTTTTGATTTTTAAAATTATAAAGGAAGAGTTCAGGGATGAACTTCTATCAAATTTAGCCCTTCTTCTAATGGCAGTTTCACCTCCTTTAATCCTTCACAGCCACTTTGCAAAACCAGATACAATGCAGGTTTTTCTTATTCTTGTTGCCTTCTATTTTTCTCTAAAAATTTATAAAGAGGGAGGGGCTTCCAACTCAATTTTAGCTGGAATATTCACATCCTCCTCTTTTATGACAAAATATTCAGGGGTTGTGGTTGGAGGAACTGTCTGCCTCGCAATTTTTCTAAGATTTTTTGAAAAAAAGGACACTTTTAAATTTTTTTTAAGGAACTCAATTCTCTCCTTCCTCTCCTTTTTATTTTTCATTCCTATTTTCTCCCCCTTTACAATCCTTGATTTTCCGACATTCAAAAGAGATTTTATCCTTCAGGCAAAATCCTACCAGATCGATCCATTAATTCTCTCTGAAAATGCATGGCTTAAACAGATTTTGAATATTAAAAATCTCCTCGGAATTTTACCAACCATCTTTTTTATATACGGATTGATCATCTGCTTTAAAAGATCCTTTAAAAAGGATTTCTCCCATCTTATCCTCCTCTCCTTCCCTCTTCTCTTCTACATCCAGCTTGGGATTACAAATCAATGGGTTGAAAGGCACTTCCTTCCTTCTCTCCCCTTTTTAATTTTTATATCCTGCATTGGCTTTACCTCTCTTCTTTCGTTTTTTAAGAGCGGAAAAATTCCTATTATAATGGGAGCTTTTATATTTATCTTTTCAATCCAGTCCATTATTGGCTCCTTAAACTATTTAACCCTCTTCCATCAAAAGGACCCAAGACATTTGAACCGAGAATGGGTCGAAAAAAACATACCTCCTGGAATCTTCTTTGCCTTTGAAGAAAGGACAGGGCTCTCACCAACAAGATTTGGTCGACTTTTCTATTCCTTTGGTGAAAGTAATTTTGAAGGTTTTTTGGATTCCCCCTTTGAGCTTCTCTTTGTTTCTGAAGGTATTAGAGCCCAATACATAGAAGGAAAGAAAAAGGAAAAATTCCCCCTTCATCTTAAGGCATACAGATGGATTGAGGAGAACTCCTATTTAATAAAAGTAATTGGGAAGAGAGGTTATGATGAAAAACCTAAAATTTTCCTTTACAAATTGAAAGGAGGTTTTGAAAAGGAAGGCTCTCCATTGGAGATGGAAATTGAGGGAGAAAACAGGAGTGGAAATACTTTCTTTGTCATGGTTTCAAAAAGGGTTATTGCCAAAATAGAACCTAACTCCAAAATTCATGAGCGGAAAAAATTTAATTTCAAAGATGAAAAAATTCCAATCTTTATTTTCACTCCAGTTGATAAAGATGGTAAGGGTAAAGATGGAAATGGATTCTCTTATAAGATAAATGTAATTGAAAATGGAAAATTAATCTCATCTTTTATGGGAGAGAGTTTCCCGAACCAACCTTCCATTTATCTTTCAAAAAAATGAAGAACATTCTCACCTTTGACATTGAGGACTGGTATCATGCCAATTATCCCCAAATGGAAATTCCAGATAATTCAATGGAACACTCCCTTGAGGAAAATGTTTCTATTTTGCTAAAACTTTGCAGAAAATATAATGCAAAGGGAACATTTTTCATTCTTTCCTCAGAAGCTGAAAAGAATCCTTTTATTGTAGAGATGATATTAAAAGAAGGTCATGAAATTGGCTCCCACGGCTATTCCCATGAGCTTGTTTATAAAATGGGCAGGGAGTCTTTCGAAAGGGATTTAAAAAAATCCATCGAAATTTTGAAAGGAATAACAGGCTCAAAACTCTTAAGTTACAGAGCTCCATCCTGGTCTGTTAGAAAGGAAATGTTGTGGTTCTTTGAGACATTAAGGGAAGAAGGGATTAAGTTTGACTCCAGCATTTTCCCTTTAAAAACTTTTCTTTTTGGAGACCCAGACTCTCCAGCTCATCCCTTTGAAATAGAAGGAATCATTGAGATTCCAGCATCAGCTATAAATCTTTTTGGAGTTAGAATACCCTTTGGAGGAGGTTTCTCCTTCAGACTTTTCCCATTTTTCTTGACAGAAAATTTCATAAAAAGATTGAATAGAAAAGGATTTCCAGCGGTTGTTTACCTACATCCAAGGGAGATAGACCCCAAACATCCGAGACTTTCCCTTCCTTTAAGAGAGAGGTTCATTCATTACTACAATATAAAAAATACCCTTAAAAAACTTGAAGATTTGCTCAAGAAATTTCAGTTTGTATCAATAGGAGAATACTTTGGAAATTAAAGGTATAATTTTTGACCTTGATGGAACTTTAATAGATTCCTACCCCCTCACAACCATTGCATTCCAGAAGGTTTTAAAAAAATGGGGGGATGTTGATCTGAGCGAGGATGAAATTTATCTTTCCTTTGGTCCACCTGAAAAAGTGATTTTCAAAAGATATGTTAAAGAAGAAAAACTTGAGGAATGCTATCAGGATTACGTTAAAATCTTCGAGGAAAATTCAAAGGATATAAAATTATTTGGAGGAGTGAGGGAAGTCTTGGAAGAGTTGAGAAGAATTGAAATACCAATGGGAATATTCACTGGAAGGGGGAGGGAACTATCTTTAAGACTTCTCCATTTAAAAAACCTCTCTCAATTTTTTAAAGAGCTTGTCTCCTCTGAGGATGTTCCCAATCCAAAACCTTATCCTGATGGTGTAGAAGAGGTATGTAGGAGGTTGGGGCTAAAACCTTCAAACTGCCTTCATGTAGGGGATTCCTTCATGGACATTTTGGCAGGGAAAAGAGCTGGTGCAATAACTGCTGGAGCTGTTTGGGGGACAAGGAATTTGGAGAAACTTCTTAAAGAAGAACCTGCTTTCCTTTTAAAGTCTCCAGAGGATATTCTGAGGATTCTGAAGATATGAGAAGGGTGAGAATTCTCCCTCCAGAAATTGCAGGGAAAATTGCCTCAGGAGAGGTTGTGGAAAGACCTTACTCTGTTGTAAAGGAACTTGTTGAAAATTCCATAGATGCTGGAGCAAAAAGGATTGAAATTTACCTCGAAAAGGCTGGAAAAAATCTTATAAGGGTTGTTGATGATGGATGGGGAATAAAAAGGGAGGATGTTCCAATTTGTTTTGAGAGGCACTCAACATCAAAGATTGAAAGGGAAGATGATCTCTTCAAAATTTCAACCCTTGGGTTCAGAGGGGAAGCTCTTCCATCAATTTCAGCTGTCTCAAGAATTACTTTAAAGACAAGAGCTGAAGATGAGGAAATCGGAACAATGATTGAGAGGGAGGGAGATAAAACAGTTAAGATTTCGGAAATTCCCTATCCAAAAGGAACAATGGTTGAGGTAAGGGATCTATTTTTCAATCTCCCTGTTAGATTGAAATTCCTCAGGTCTGACGAGAGGGAGCTGAAAATAATTGTCCAGTTCATTTCCCATCTCTCCCTTGCCCACCTCTCCATCTCCTTTCTCCTCTTCCACAATGGTAGGGAAATTCTTAATCTTCCTGAATGTGGAACAATCGAGGAGAGAATAGCTGAAATCTATGGAGGAAGTTTCCTCGAATCCCTTACCCCCTTTTATTCAGAATTAAAAAACATAAAAGTTGAAGGTTTAATATCAAAATCAGGAAAGGGGATGAGGAGCAGGGATTATCAAGCTCTATTGATAAATGGAAGACTGACAAGGGAAAGGTCTATAATCCATGCAATTCATGAAGCATATAGGGGGAGTCTTGAAAAGGATACTTATCCATCTTTCTTTTTACTTTTCAAAATTCCCTTCGATGAAATCGATGTGAATGTCCACCCCTCAAAGGAGGAGGTAAAACTCCGCTCACCATCAGAATTTTACAAAGAATTTGTGGAGAAGATAAAAGATACCATTGAAACAAAAGAGGTAAGTTACTTTGTGGAGAGGAAACCCACTGCTGTAATGGAGGTTAGAGAAAAGGAATTAATGGAAGAGGCAGTTCAGTCCCCCCTTTTTGAATTTCGCAAAAGAGAAAGAATAAAAATCCTTGGACAGTTTCAGGAAAGTTTTATAGTTGCTGAGAAGGATGAAGAAATTTTGATAATTGACCAACACAATGCCCATGAGAGAATTCTTTTTGAAGAATTAAAGAAAACAAAGGAATTTTCAAGGAAGACAACAATTTTCCCTTTAATTGTAGAACTTTCCCAGCAATTGATGGAAAATCTTGAAAAAAGAAGAGCAATTCTTGAGGAGATGGGATTTGAATTTGAAATTTTCGGTAAAAAAGAGATAAAGATTTCCACATTCCCATCAATAATTCCTGAGAACATTTTAAAAGAGACTTTTATATGGTTAATTGAAGGGGAGGATATTGGTCTTGAAAAGGAAAGGGAAAGGATGCTTTCAAAGATTGCCTGCAAAACAGCAATAAAAATAAACCAGAAGCTTTCCCCTTCAGAGATGGAATTTATTGTTGAGGAGCTTTTTGAAACTGAATCCCCTGAATTTTGCCCCCACGGAAGACCAATTTTTTTAAAAATAACAAAAGGGGAAATAGAGAAAGGTTTAAAGAGGAAGTAAATAAATTTTCATCTCCAGTATTTTATTTCCCATCCCATTCTCTCAGCAAATCTCTTTAGCTTAAGGGATGGATTTACTGCAACGGGAAAACCCAACAAACTCAGGAACTCTCTGTCTTCATAACTATTCCCATAACCTCTGCTTATGGATAGATCAATGGAAAGCTCCCTGGAAAGTTTCAAGAGAATATCTTTCTTCTTTTTACCACTCGGATATGATACTATTTCTCCTGTAAATTTTCCATCCCTTCCCTCAAGATAACATGGAACTACCATATCAAATCCAAGAATTTTAAAATTCTCAGCAATAAAATAAGGAGCACCTGTAAGGAGAATTATCTTATATCCTTCTTTTTTAAGATTCTCCATTTCTCTTTCCCCATCTTTAAAAACCATCCCTTTCACTGATTCTGGAGAAAAGAAAAGGGAAGCAAGTTTCTCAATCTTTTCAATTTTTTCTCCCTTATAGTAAAGTTTACTTGAATAAAAACTCATACCCTTTAAGGAGCGAAATAGAAAGGGAATGAATTTTAAAGGGCTCAACTTCAATCTAAAAATCATCCAGGGCAAAAACCTTCTTTCTCCAGACCACTTAATCAGAGTTCCATCAAGGTCAAACACTGCAACTTTCATTTCACATATTTTCTTGCTTCTAAAATAACTGGCAAACCCCTTATAACACATATAAAAACTGTAGTAATTGCAAGAATTGAAGTAATGGAGTTAACTAAATTCCAATGAGGGAAAAGAGGAACTTTTTTAGTGAGGAAGAACTGAATTCCCATTGTTGAAAAAGTTAGGGATTTTAATATAGCGTAGGATGTCCTCATAAAGGGTGATTCAACAATGAATCTTGTAAATGGCTTTTGATGGATTTCAAAGGGCTTTTTACCTTTCTTTAAGGCAAAAGCTCTTAAAGTGTTTACAATCTCCCCCCTTGTTATAACAATTAATGCATACCAGAAACTTGTTATACGAACAAAGGAAAAATAAACCCAGAAAATGTACTCAACAATCCTGTCCCCTGTTATATCGTAAAGAGCTCCAAATTCAGTAGATATACCCATTTTCCTCGCCACATAACCATCAAGGCAGTCAAGGAGAATTACAAAAATTATTAAAAAGGAGGCAACAAGAAGAGTATAGAAATTTTCAATTTCAAGAAGGATTACAGTAATGAAAGAGAGAACTATTCTGAAGGATGTAATAGCATTTGCCAAATTAATTCTCATTTTATAACAGACAACTAATTATCCTCTGTTATCTGATCAGGGATTTCATTAATATCAGATTCTTCGAAAGGAAAATATTCTGAAAGTCTTTCCCCCGTGATCTTTATTGCCTCTATTAGCCCCTCAGCAAATCTCCCTTCCTTGAAATTCTCTTCCATTTTTAAAGCAATATCCTTCCAGAAGCCCTCATGGACTTTTTTATCTATTCCTTCATCTGCAATAATTGCAAACTTTCTTTGCTCTGTACAAATAAAGAAAAGAACTGCATTCCTTCTAATTGTTTTATGTAGCCCTAATCTAAAAAAAGCTTCTTTTCCCCTTTCGAAAATATCTCCTTTCACATTTCTTACAAGATGCACAGCAATTTCTCCAGTTGTCTTCATCTCTGCTCTTTTAATTTCCAATAAAATTCTCTCCTTTTCATCCTTTGTGAAAAACTTTCTTGGATTAGAACTTCTCTTCATCACCAGCTCCCTGTAGCTCCCCCTCCTCCAAAGCTTCCACCACCTCCAGAAAAACCTCCTCCTGAGCCAGAACCCCACCCTCCTCCAAAAGATCCACTCCAAAAGATTGGTGTTCTATGCCATTTTCTCCGTGAGCGGGTATAGGTATATCCATAGAGCCTCTCATTTAAATAGATTATTCCTAACATAACAACTATAATCAGAAAGACTACAAGAGGTGCGATAAATCCTTCCTTACCATTTTCAACTTTATATTCTCCTCCAATGGCTTTTATCAAAGAATCTATACCTTCTCTTAACCCATTGAAATAGTCGGATTTCTTGAAATAGGGAATGATCTTCCTATCAATTATATCTCTCGCAGTAATATCAGGAACAACCCCTTCAAGCCCATATCCTACCTCAATCCTTATCTTTCTTTCCTTTAGAGCTACAAGAACTATAATGCCATTATCCTTTCCCTTCTGCCCTATCTTCCATTTCTCAGCTAATCTTATGGAAAATTCCTCAATATCCCATCCTTCAATAGACTCAAAAATTGCAATCACAATTTGGTTTGTTGTCTCTTTTTCGTAATTATAGAGAATTTGCTCGAGGTCTGAAATCTCTTCAGGCTTAAGAATTTTTGCATAATCAGAAACCCTGCTGAGAGGTCTTTCAGGAATTTCAAGGGAATAAGTTTTTGAAAGAAATAAAAGAACTGATAAAAAAATTATTATTTTTTTCAAATCCATTAAAACTTGACCTCTGGCGGTCTCTCAGCCCCTAAAACTGCTTTGAAATATTCCTTCTCTTTAAAATTGCCAAAGCTTGCAATAATGTTGTTGGGAATCCTTTTTATGTATGCATTAAAATCCATCACTGCCTCATTGAACCTTCTCCTTTCTACAGCAATTCTGTTTTCTGTTCCTTCGAGCTGGGTCTGGAGAGCGATGAAATTCTGATTTGCCTTGAGATCAGGATATTTTTCCACTACAGCAAGAAGTCTGCTAAGAGCACCCGAAAGGGAATCCTGAGCCTGAACAAATTTTGAGAAAAGTTCTGGATTCTCTATAACTTCCTGACCAACTTTTATCTGTCCAACAGATGCCCTTGCTTTTGTAACTTCCTCAAGAACTTCCTTCTCATACTCCATATAACCTTTAACAGTGTTTACAAGGTTTGGGATAAGGTCTAATCTTCTCTGATACTGATTTTCAACCTGAGACCACGCCTCCCTTACCTTCTCATTCTTTTTTACCATAGTATTATAAACAGAAAAACCCCAGACAATTACCAAAAAAATGAAAATTCCTATAAAAATTAAAATTAATTTCTTCATTTTACCTCCATTTTTAAAAAATTATCATATACAGAGGCCTCTTTCAAACTGTTCCAACCCTTCCATTCTTCTGTTAAAAACCTATCACTTTAGCGTCTTCTTTCCATCCACTGAAACTTCAATCCTTTCTCCTTCAACAATCATTTCTATTATAAACCATCTGAGGGAATTTGTGTAAATTGTTTCCTTGCAAAATTTGAGGTATGCTTTTGCCTGTGAGTTTGGAAGGATGAATAAAGAAAAAATTTATCTACCAATTAAAGATTGAAGAGTTAAGGCAATTACCAAATAGAGTAAAAAAGAAAAAATTGTAATTCCAGCAACATATAGCGCTTTGATTGCTGTGAAGCTCCGAGCCCTCATTACCATGAAATTCAGATATACTCCTAAAATCCCAATCAGAGCTCCTATCATCCCTCCTGAGATCAGTATTAGAGGTATCCCTCCTAATAAATATTCATACCAGATTAGCTTCCTTGCAAGATTTATCTCCTTCCCATCTACTATTACCTTCGGAACATAATCTAAATAAACATCCTGCACAAAAATCTTCTTCTCTTTCCCATCACCCATCCTGATTAAAAATGGCTTCCCTTTCTCATTCAGCCTCTCTGCTTCCTTCTCATTGTAGTAAACCTTTACCTTCCCAAAAAATGATTTCTCAATCTCTATCTCTGGGCTCCCTTCCTCTTGAAGTTTAAATTTGAATCTCATCTTTCCTTCCTCCTTTCTTTCTCTTCTTTGATGGTTTATTCTCAAGAAATCTCTCAATATAAAGTTTTAATTCCCTTCCAAAGCTTGTGTCAGGTAGTTCCTTTATAAGAGAACTAAGATATGATTTGCTTACATATTGAAGCATCTTATCTACCTTCTCCCTCCATTTGCTGTCTTTCTCCAGTCTATCGAGAATAAATTCCCTGTGCTCATCGAATAGTTCTTCAAAACTATCTCGCCATATAACTTCCGCAAGTTCACCCTCCGCCTTTAAAAGTAGTTGTTCATATATTCCATAATATTTCTCAAGCTCTTCTTCAAGTATTCTATGAAAGGCATTCAAAAAATCTCCAAACCTAAAACTTTGAAATCTCTCATATTTCGCTCCTATTTTCTCCAGAAATTCAAAATAATCATACAAATTCTCTATTTCCACTATTCTCTTGAGATTCTCTAAAGAAAAACGCTCTGGAGATAAAAAAAGAGAAAGTGTCTCAATGGAATGGGTCTCAAGGAATTCTGAAACCATTTCGTCTTTTCTTTTTAGTTTTCTTAGATAATTTGTGTAATATTCTATCCCTTTTGAACTACTTTTTTTGAATAAAGCTCTTCCAAAAGGTTTATCTATTGGCCATGGCTCAATCGTAGCCAGAATTAAATCCCAGTTTTTGGATGCACTGAACATTATCATGGCTAACGAAATTGTCCCTGATGAAACCCAGAGAAGAAAAATTGGAAAGCTCATTGATAACATTCCAAGGATAGGATGGAGATTATCCTCTGGCTTTTGAGTTTTTAATAGAGAACTAATAATTTTGCTTAAAAAAGCAATAAAGTACAGAACAATGGTGGTCTTCTTTATAATCCTTCTTCCATGCTCACTGTCTATGTAAGAAAGAACCCTCCTTTCGTTCACATTAAGTTCGTAAGGTTCAAGGACCCTCCGGTCAGCGACAGTGGATCCAACTATATAAGGATTTAGTCGAAAATAAAGCAGTGAGTAAATATTTAAAGCGCACCCAATACATAATGGAATCAAAAAAACAAGAAGGGGTAAAGAAAAAGCCACGTAAATCGGTATCAAAGAAATGAATAATATAACTACTCCCATAAAAAGGAGAGTATAGCCATACCCTCTAATCTCTTCCCTAATCTTATAGTGAGGATCTTTCCTCTTTCCTTTTATTTTTGAAACCATGTCTTTAAATAACCTTTCCTTTCTCCTTTACAAAATCTTTAATTAATATAATGAGTTCTCTTCTCAATGCTTAACTTCTATCTTCTCTTAGATGGAGGAATTGGATTAGCTCTTCCATAAGAAAGCATCTCGTCCCAATTGTATTCCCACTCAACTGTTACTGTAGGACGAGGAGGTTTATTCATGGCTTTCCATATCCTCAGATACCAGAGAGCCCTATCGTAATCTCTTATCATCCAGAAGTAAAAAGCTGATATGAAATTTTCATGACCCTTCTGCCTCATGTAAAGTCTTGTTCCAGGCTTACCCATCCACTTCAGAAACTCCCCCCAATTTTTAAACTTTCTTATCTTTAATTCTGCTATGGGTCTTCCCGGGACTCTTGGCTTGGTCGTCTTTATAACTTTTACAGGGACAATTGCAAGCAAAGCTTCTTCACCAGCCTCGTACAAATAAGAGCAATCCCACTCCCCTGTCTTTACAAAATTGGTAACAATTGACTGGACTGCTTGTCCAGGAGGGCCTGCTACCATTGGATTTTTTGTCATAGGAGTGGGGAGAGCATAAAGCCCCGCTGTAACTAAACCACCAGCTACTCCTCCAGCAAATCCTGCTCCAAATGACTTCGCTAAATCCTTAAAAGATGCGTCGGGATTTGCAATATATTCAGTCAATGCTTCAGCTGTCCCATTTATAAGCCCTGCAATCCCAGCCCCTATCGCAACTGCTGCAATTACTACTACCTCACCATCCCTGTCTATGTAAACCAAAGGATTGTTGGCTGCATAGATATAGGGATTTAGAGTTCTTGTATCCGCAATAAAGCCCGGAGCTGGATCAACACTCATGAACCTTGAAAGAGAAGATGAATAATACCTTGCTCCAAAATAATCAAGCCCTGTCTCTGAGTCCCTTGGTTTTCCTGTGAAGAGATACTGATCTTTTGAGGTTGGTTGGCTTATCTCTTCTCCAAAGGGAT
>Ga0123519_10008741_pt1 | contig 15381 bp, 15 predicted proteins | sample YelNatPaOPRAMG02_FD_87396 | JGI IMG/M metagenome (GOLD analysis project Ga0123519, IMG submission 87396) | Hot spring microbial communities from Yellowstone National Park - Yellowstone National Park OP-RAMG-02 (version 2) | ecosystem: Environmental > Aquatic > Thermal springs > Hot (42-90C) ...
ATTCCTTGTCAAGGGGAAATATATCTGTTAGGAAAGGAAAAAATTTACGACGCGCGGGGGAACTATGGAAATTATTGTGGCCGGTTACAATATCGACCATGAGGTGTTACAAATCCTCAAAGAGAAAAGTCCCCAGGCCGTGATTACACCGGAAACCATCTCGGCCGCTTATGCCCGGATTAGTCGCGACCCCCGCCCCATTAACGAGCTGAGAAAAGAAGCTTTGGAAGAGGTGGAAAAAGCCAGAAAATCGAACCGCCACATCGTCTTTACTATGGGACACAGCTCTATTGCCGAACATGCCTGTTTCAACATCGACATCCTCGGCGTCTCCCGATTGATTACGGAAGAAATCGAAAGGAGCCGTCTTGCCTCCTATACGGAAAAATCGCAACGCTACGTACTTCTAAAAAGTGACTTTGTTATACCCTTCGAAATCAAGGGCACGCCTCTGGAGACAGAATATGTAGCCGCGGTGGAGCGGCTTTATCGCTTCTATGAAAGACTCTATCGACAGTTACTCCCTTACATCCTGGAAAAGTACAATACCCTTGCTAAAGACCCCGCAAAACGTCCCCTGCTTGAGGGTTGGGCAAAAGAAGATGCCCGTTATATCCTACCCCTTTCTATGAAAACCCAAATTGGAATGACCATAAACGCCCGAGCTTTAGAACGAATGCTACGTCGCCTGGCCGCTTCGTCACTCATGGAAGGCCGCCTCTTCAGCCAAAAGCTTTACGAGGCCACCTATCCTATCGCCCCTTCCCTCATCCGCTATACAGAGCCCACACCCTACGAGAGGCAAACGTCGGTAGAATTAAAACAGGAAGTAATAAAGGCCTTATCCACAGAGGACGATGATTCAAGTCCACCGCTTTCTGAGGACGTGGTCCTAAGCTATGTCACCCCCGAAGCCGACGAAAGACTTATAGCTGCCCTCCTCTACTCCTCTTCCTCCCTACCCTTTGCCCGCTGCCTTGAAAAGGCAAGGATTATGGATAAGGAAACAAAAGAAAAAATCATCAAAAGTACTTTCCGTCATATAAAATCTTACGATGTGGTCCGTCGAGAATTCGAATATACGGACCTGTGTTTCGACCTGACCGTAAGCGCCTCCTGCTTTGCCCAGCTGAAAAGGCACCGCATGGCCACCATCACTTGCCAGGATTACGACCCTATTCTGGATGTTACCATACCCCCTAACGTTTTGGCCGTGGACATGGAAGAGACCTTTCGGGAAGAAACGGCCGCAGTAGAGAAAATTTACTATAAATTGAAGAGGGCAGTAGGACCAGCAGCTACGTATATCCTAACTAATGCCCATCGCCGTCGCGTCCATTTAAAAGTCAACACCCGGGAACTTTACCATATTGCCCGTCTCCGGGCTGACCAGAGCGCCCAGTGGGATATTCGCCACTTAGCGAAAAGGATGCTGGACCTTGCCCGTAGAGAAATGCCCCTTACGCTTCTGCTCGCGACGGGAAAGGAGGAATTCGAAACACTGAAACAAAACCTATTTCCATCCGAAAGTACTAATACTCTTCCGTAAAGAATAACCTTATGTATTCACCTCCTTCGTCACTTTTTAAAGCCTCCTTTCTTGCCCGTCCCAACCGCTTTACCGTAATCTGCCAAAGAGACGGGAGGGAGATCACCGCCTATCTTCCCAATCCAGGGCGTCTCTGGGAATTGCTGTTGCCCGGCAGGACCCTTTATCTCATTAAACGAAAGGGCAGAAACCCCTCGGGTCTCCAATTCACGGTCCTCGCCGTGGAAAAAGAGGGTTGCCCTATTTTTCTCCATACCCACCTAACCAATGAGGTGGCCCATTATCTTCTTGACAGAGGCATGGTTCCTGGCCTCGAAGCAGCGAGAGTCGTCCGGAGGGAAATCTCCTTAGGGGGAAGCCGTTTCGATTTTCTTTTGGAAAAAGAAGGGCGTCCCCTTTTCCTCGAAGTAAAATCCTGTACCCTCTGCGGTGGGAAAATAGCCATGTTCCCCGATGCCGTAACGAGCCGGGGAAGAAAACATTTAAAAGAGCTCCTTGACCTTAGTAAGAAGGGAATGGAAGGAGGTGTCCTTTTTCTCGTCCATTGGGGAAAGGCCCGTTTCTTTCTCCCTGATTACCACACGGATTTCGATTTCGCCCTGGCCTTCAAAGAATTGAAAGATAAAATCTACGTGAAGGCCATCGCTCTGAACTGGCAAAGGAACCTTCACCTCGATGATACCGTTAGGGAATTGGCGATACCCTGGCAAATACTCGACGTTGAAGCAAGGGATAGGGGTGTATACCTCCTGTCTTTTTTTCTTCCCAAGGACTCAACGGTGGGGGTGGGAAGCTTGGGGGAGGTATCCTTCCCCGCCGGCTACTACCTCTACGTGGGCTCCGCCAAGCGGGCCCTTTCCGCCCGCCTTAAACACCATCAAAGACTCTCTAAAAAAACCTTTTGGCATATGGACTATCTTAGGCCCTTTACCCGTCATATTAAAATCATCCCTATACGGGGCGATAATCTCTCGGAGCATTCCCTCGCCCGTGCCGTAAGCTCTATTGCTTCCTGGTCCATACCCCGTTTCGGGGCATCTGATTGTAACTGCAGAAGTCACCTCTTTGGCATGGAAAAGAATCCCCTGCATTTAGATTCCTTTATGGAAATTCTTCAATGCTTCCGTATCGACCGCCTGGAAAAAGTCTACAACCTATCAATATATAGTGGAAATTTCTAATTTACTCCGTTACAATAAGATACCGCAAAGCGGTAAAACTATGAGGAGGTGAGGTTATGGTAAGGGTAAAAAAGGGAGAGATGTTTAGCTGTGGTTCCTGTGGCCTTATTCTAACCGTGGAAGAACCGTGTCTTTGTGCGGCAACGGAGGTAGTCTGTTGTGGTTCCCCTATGGCGAAAGGTAAAGCGGCCGCGGAAAAAGCAAGAAAAATCCTAATGAAAGAGGCAACAGAAGGGGAAAAAATAAAGAAAGCATCCCGTAAATGTGTCCGCAAAAAGACGGAAGCAACCAAAGGGGACGCTAAAAAGGCTGGCAAAAAATAATAAAATAGCAACCCCTCTCTTTTTATATGCGCTGGAGGGGTTGCTATTTAAGGAGCTTGTCGAAGAAAAGACTGCGCCTCTTGGGATAGGTAACAGTCCCTTCGTAATCGATGATGAGTTTACCCTCCAGATGGTCAATTTCGTGCTGTACTATGCGGGCGAGAAAATCGGTATATCGCCTATTAATTTTCTTTCCATCCCTATCTAAGGCTCTAACCTTGATTTCAGGATATCTCCCTACCTCTACCTGTACCTCCGGGCAGGAGAGACACCCCTCCATCATATATACGAGTTCTCCCCGTGCCTGAGTAATCCTGGGATTTATGAGCAACTCATAATCCCTATCTTTAGACCAGGTATCTTTTTCGTCAAATCCACGGGTCCGAAAAACGATCGCCCGCCGGAGGATACCTATCTGGGGAGCAGCGAGACCTAAAGCATCGTTACGAGATAGAAAGGTAGATAGTAAAGTCTCGATATCCCTTATAGCTTCATTACTGAAAGGAACGAGAATTTCCTCACTTGCTCTCCTAAGGATAGTAATATCCTCTTCGTTTAAGCCATCTTCATTCCAAAGGGTAAGTACACGTCTTTCATTCATATTTAATAGCTAACAAAAGTTAAGCGTTCTTGCAAGGAGAGAAAATATTTTTTCTTGACAAATGTTCAAATATCATATTGTTTATAAATATGTAAACTAATTTACTTTAGAAAGGAGTTAAATTATGTTTAAGCTTCCCCGTTTTTGTTTTGTGATAATTTGGGTCCTTCTCTTGGGTATGCCCATTACTGGATTTGGTGCCGAGGAGGAATTAAAGGCCAAGATTGAAGCGCTGAGTAAGGAATTAGAAGCGCTGAAACAACAGGTGCATAAAAATGAAGAACGCTCCTTAGAAAAGTGGCTTACCATAAGTGGTGACTATCGTTTCCGCTATGACTACCTCCGAGGTGAAGTTCCTACCTATACCCAGGGCTACATTGCGCCGCCCAACCCTACCATTCCTGGAGGGTACGATGCCTCTTACCCTCAAATGCAGGGGATAACCATCCCTAAACACGATGTGGAAAATAAATCCCTCTATTCCAACCGTTTCGGCCTTAATCTGAAGGCTAAGGCAACGAAAGATGTGACCGTTACAGCCCGATTGCTCATGTATAAGATTGCGGGAGCCCAGGATGATGCCGCGCTCCGGGATGGCAATACGGCTTTTTCCTTTGATCGGGCCGGTCTATTTGACGGAACCATTGGACATGTGCCTGGTGATAACACTCTCGTCGTCGACAGGGTATATGCTACGTGGTCAAATATCGCCGGTCAACCTATTTGGTTTTCCATCGGCCGCCGCCCTTCTACCGAGGGTATCCCCGCCAATTTGAAACAAAACCGAGAAAGACCGGGTAATTCAGGTGTTCCCGCCTTACTTGTGGATTATGCCTTCGACGGTATGACCATAGGCTACGCACCTGATATTGAATGGCTTCCCGGTGCCTATGTGAAACTCTGTTACGGGCGCGGATTCCAGAATAGTATCACCGATACGGCCGGTAATGGTCTCCATGACACAGACATGATCGGCATCAATATCGTCCCCTACGACACGGATCCCTTAAGGATAGAATTTCAGTATAACAGGGGAATGAACATTTTCGATGCTCCCCCCATGAAAACGGGTCCTTTCTCTTTTCTCAAACCCACCACCAATTTAGGCGACATAGACTGGTATGGGCTAAATGTGATTGGCCGCATTAAAAAGGTGGCAATCGGAGACTTAAATTGGTTTTTCAGTAGTGCAATAAGCAAGACCCATGCAAATGAACATACCCTTCAGATGGCAAATCCTTACCTCCCCGCCGGTTCACCGCTCATCTCTACCCCCTATGGGCTGCTCTACACAGGAACACCGGAAGACAACACCGGCTGGGCAGTTCTCCTGGGTGGGCGCTACGATATGAATAAAGGCCGTACCAAAATTGGTTTGGAATATAATCACGGCTCCAAAAACTGGATAACCTTTGCCCCGGCCGCCGATGATATGTGGACGGCCAAAGTCGGCACCCGTGGTGATGTGTATGAAATATATCTTATTCAGGAACTCGACCTGCAACCCATCTCGTCCTATTTGAGCAAAACCTTTTTCAGAATCGGTTATCAGTATTACGACTTCAAGTATACGGGCAGTAACAGTTGGCTTGGAGCACCTATAAAAATAAGTGAACTTACACCGCAACAGGCCCAACTGACAGCACCTCTCAACAAGGCTCAGGACCTTTACGCTACCTTCGAGGTGCATTTTTAAATAATTTTATGGAGGTAAAATCATGAATAGCCCGTTAAAACTAACCGTTTTAATTACCCTCATTATTTTCCTTTACGCCTTTCAGGCGGCAGGCGCAGAGTTAAAAATTATAGGGATTATCACTAAACTTGAACTGGCCCCTGACGGAAAATCGGCGATCGCTGTTCTCAAAGATAATAACGGCAAGGAAGTAACAATTACCGTTGTCGATGAACTTACCCTTGATAAATTCAAGGATCACCGAATTGTGGAAGGTGATGAAATCCGTTGTAAATATGAAGTTATCGAAGGGAAGAATATAAGTCGCTACTTTCGAAAGACGGCGGGTTGCTGACCAAGTTGGAGAGATCTATGAAAAAATTAACGATAATTTTTATCTGCTTTGGGCTTTTGACTTTTTTTATTCCACAAACATGGTCAAAGGACCATCCCGGAAAGACCTACATCGAAGCAAAGGGTTACGAGGGGCCGAAAACCTGTGAGGTATGTCATCAAGGCAAGGCAAAGGAATTTCTCAATACGGTACACTGGAAGCATGCCTCACCCGTAACCAATGTAGAAAACATCGACCATAAGGAAGAATACGGGATGAAAAATCGTATTTACACCATGTGCAACGGAAATGATATTGTCAATAACCTAAAAGAAATACCGAAAAATCCCCAGACGGGAAAAGTAAAATTTACCGGTTGCAACACCTGCCATCCCGGTAATCACTTAAGCGATGTGGGAAGCTCAGGCCCTGCTGCGGAGGAGGCCATCGATTGCCTCCTCTGTCATTCCCAAGCATACGACTTCCGAAAGCGGGTACCCTATAAGGATGAAAAAGGTCAAGTCGTTATGGGTCAGGACAGGTCAACGAATGCCGCCTTAGCGGTGGGAAGACCTACGGTGAAAAACTGTATGGTTTGCCATGAGGCAGCCGGAGGAGGTGTACTCATTAAACGAGGGTTTGCTTACAATAAAGAAACCGACGTCCATGCTGCAAAAGGGATGGTTTGCGTAGACTGCCACCAGGCCCAGAATCATCGCATCCCTACCGGCTTCGATCCCAACAACTGGGCTAATGATGGCATACGACTTGTCTGTGCCGATTGTCATACCGAAAAGCCCCACAAAGACGGTGATCTTAACGCCCACACGGCACGCATCGCCTGCCAAACATGCCACATCCCTAAAACGGGTGGCGCTTATGCCAAAGACTTTACCGCATGGGAACAGGGAAACGATAAGTTTTATGAACCTGCCACCTTAAAGAAAGAAGTAAACGAAATTACACCCGTATACCGATGGTATAATTTGACGGTGGCCAACACTCCCCATTTTATTGGTCCCAAGGGAAATCGGGAAGACGGGAAAAGCAAAATTTACCCCTTTAAGGTCTTTCAGGGAAAAGCCTTCTACAATAAGAAAACGGGGGAATTGATGGCTATGGACTTTGCGCCGCCGATGGCAACCGGTGATGCGAGGGCAGGTGTTGCTCAAGCAGCACGGACTTTGGGCATTAAAGATTTCGAACTGGAGGCAGGCTGGCAAACAATCTATTTCGGTAGTAACCACCTCGTGACCAAGACAGATGCCTTAAGTTGTTACAACTGCCACGCCCCAAACGGCGTTCTTAACTTCCGGGAATTGGGTTACAATGAAAAAGAAATAGAAAAACTCACAAGCCCAGAACTCTACTTCGAAAAAATTCTTAAGAAACAAAGAGAAGAGTGGTAATTCCTGAGGGCCGCTTTTCATGCGGCCCTTTTTTTACCCAAATCAAAATTCACTGGAGATAAAAAAATCAAAATATGATAAAATAAATAAAAATGAGGAGAAAATTTGTCTTTTTTACCTTTGTCCTTTTACTTGTTTCTTTCACCGTCCGGGCGGATGAGGCCCTCTTCGCGAAGAAGCGCTCGGAAATGGTGGAGAACCAGATCAAGGCCCGGGGCATCAAGGACAAACGGGTTCTTGGTGCTATGCTCAAAGTTAAACGGCATCTCTTTGTTCCCCCGGCTTTAGTCCATCAAGCCTATGATGATCATCCCTTGCCTATCGGTGAAGGTCAAACCATATCCCAACCTTACATTGTTGCCCTCATGACGGAACTCCTTGCCCTCAAGGGTGAAGAGCGGGTATTGGAGATTGGTACGGGTTCTGGCTATCAAGCGGCTATCCTGGCCGAGTTAGCCAAAGAAGTCTATTCCATAGAAATCATCCCTATTCTCGCTCACCGGGCGGAGAAGATACTTAGGGAGCTCGGCTTAAAAAATGTGCGAATCAAGGTGGGAGACGGCTTCCTCGGCTGGCCCGAATTTGCTCCTTTTGATGCCATCGTGGTCACCTGCGCCCCCGAAAAAATACCACCTCCCCTCATTGAACAACTGAAGGAAGGTGGTAACCTGGTACTTCCCGTGGGCAGTTACTTCCAGGAATTAAAACTGGTCAAAAAAATCAAGGGCAAAATCGTCGCAACCGATGTTGCCCCCGTCCGCTTTGTGCCCATGCTCCGCAAGTAGCGATTTCATCGCCATAGCCTTCTTAACATCCTGACGATGGCCAGGGGAAAAAAGACCAGGCAAAATACTAAAAGATAAACCACATCTCCCCAGAGGTCTGAGGTAAGCTCACCAAAACTTAAGGCCCGGCAGATATTCACCAGATGGGTGAGGGGAAGAAAAAAGGCCAATTTTTTCGCCCAGGGAGGGAGGGCATCGAGGGGAAAGAAGGTACCGCTGAAAAGGAACATGGGGGTTATAAACAAAAAAACGGGAAGATTGAAAAGCTCGATATTTTTTACAATACCCGTAAAATACATACCTATGGAACCAAAAGCGATGCCCCCTAAAAAGGCCAAAGGAACGATCAGGATACCGGCCGGATAATTGACCAAACCAAAGGGGGCAATCACGGCAAGCATGAGAACCGTAGCCAGGACCGATTTTGTTGCTCCCCAAACGATTTCTCCCGTAATAATCTCTTCCAAGGTAAGGGGGGTTGCCATCATGGCATCGAAGGTTTTCTGATAGTACATGCGGACGAAGGAAGCGTACGTATTCTCGAAAAAAGCATTGTACATGATATTTACCGATATCATAGCAGGTGTTATAAAAGCGATATAGGAGACAGACCTGCCTTGGTAGTGAACTTCCCTCACCAGGCCACTCAAGCCGAGGCCAAAGGCAATCAGATAGAAAAGGGGCTCCAATAGGGGGGGAAGAAAGTTTACAAGCCAACTTTCCCGGTAAACGTCTAAATTTCTCTGCCAGACCCGCCAGAAACGGAAGGATAAATCAAAAATAAACCTCATTCTCTTAACTCCCTCCCTGTGAGTTTCAAAAAAACATCCTCCAAGGTGGCCATCCTCAGGAGACACCCCTCCCTGTGGCAGTGGTGACTGATTTCCCGATAGAGACTATCCTCTCCGTTATAGATAAGAATTCTCGTCCCTGTATCCTCAAAAGAAATACCCTTTTCCTTCAGATACTCCCTAAGTGCGTGAGAAACCCCAGTAATCTCAATAACCTCATGACCGATGTAGGTACGCACCAAATCCCTGGGTTTTCCCTCCGTAAGGATACGACCGTAATCGAGAATAATCAAACGGTCACAGAGCCGCGCCGCTTCTTCCATGTAATGGGTGGTGAGTAAAATGGAAAGTCCCTGGGACTTAAGTTCCATGAGACGCTCCCATACTTGATTGCGAGACTGGGGGTCAAGTCCCGTAGTGGGTTCGTCAAGAATCAATAGTTCGGGCTCGTTGATCAAGGCTCGGGCCAGGACAAGGCGACGCATCATGCCCCCCGAGAGGTCAATTACCCTATCATAAAGACGGTGCTCCAAGCCGAAAAAGGTCAGGAGTTTTTCCGCACGCCTCTTCGCTTGGGCAGCGGGTATGTTGAAGTAGCGGGCAAATACTATAAGGTTCTTTAAAACAGATAAATCGGGGTCCAAACTATTCTCCTGCTGGCAGACGCCAAGGCGGTTCTTAATGACGCGAAGATTCCTTGTCAATTCCAGACCAAAGAGGTATATTTCTCCCCCACTTAACGGGGAAAAACCGTAAAGCATCTTAATTATGGAAGTTTTTCCTGCCCCATTGGGACCTAAAATACCGAAACATTCTCCTGCCTTGACATGGAAGGAAACACCACATACAGCTTCAAGGCCGTTGTATATTTTTCTTAAGTTGCGGGCATCTACCCTTATATCCGTCATTTTTCCACCCTTTTATTTATTAACAGGAAAAGGCATTCTCTCTAAGGGGATATCTATACCATGGAAGAGACGAAGAAAAAACGCTTTTCCCTCATCATTCCCGTCCTTCATGAAGGCGCGCGGATAAATTTCTTGCTTGAGACCCTCCGGCATCTCCCCTTAGGGGAAAAGGCTGAAATAATCGTCGTTGACGGCTGTCCCTTAGGGGATACGGTAAAGACGATTGATGATAAAAACGTAAAGAAGGTCCTTGCGCCGCCGGGCCGGGCAAAACAGATGAACATAGGTGCTAACCAAGCAACGGGAGAAATTCTTCTTTTCCTCCATGCAGACACCCGGCTTCCCCCTGAAGCCCTGACCCTTATTGCCGAAACGCTGGAAAACAAAAATATTGTAGGCGGGGCCTTTGATCTTGCCTTTGAGGGGAATAATCCTTTCTTGCAATTCCTTGCCATCCTTACCTCTCTCAGGGCGCGGCTTACGCGCATTCCCTATGGCGACCAGGTAATCTTTTTGAGAAAGGATACCTTCTTTGCCTTAGGCGGGTACCCTGACGTACCCGTTCTGGAGGAGGTTATCCTCATGGAGCGATTGAAGCGCCATGGTTTGAAGATCGCCCTTATTGCCCGTAAGGTAGTTACTTCCCCCCGTAAGTGGGAGAAAAACGGGTTTCTCGTCACCACATTTCACCATCGTATCCTCATGTTTGGTCACTACATGGGCATTCCCCCGCAGCGGCTGGTTAATCTCATCCCTCGCCCAATTAAAGATAAAGTCTTAATCTTTTTCGTCAAATCCCCCACGCTCTGTCCTGTAAAGACACGCCTGGCAAAGGCTATCGGAACCGAGCAGGCAAAGTTACTTTATCTTGCCTTTCTTAAGGATCTATGGGAAATGATAAGTCAAAACGGCCCGGAAAGGGGTTGGGATGTTAGGGTTTACATCTACCCGCAGGCAGCGGTAGAGGAAATGGCAGCATTCTTTGCCGGTCACGCCTCCTTCCATCCCCAGGAGGGAAAAGACTTAGGAGAGCGCATGAGTAATGCCTTTTTGGCTTCTTTTGCCGCTGGTTACAGAAGGGCTCTTTTAATCGGAAGTGATACCCCCGACCTCACAGCAGCGACAATTGAACTCGGTTTTACTGCTTTAAAAAAGAAAGGGGCTACTGTAGGACCTACCTACGACGGTGGTTATTATCTCATCGGATTTAAGAAGCGGTCCTTTTCACCCCATTTTTTTGCGGGTATCCCCTGGAGTACCGCCGAGGTTCTGAAAATCACCCTCGAGAGATTCCGAGAAAGGGGCATTTCTCCCTTCATCCTGCCCCATTTCAATGATATCGATACTATAGAAGATATCCTTGCCCTCCGGGAGCAGCACCGGGAGAGCCTCTTTTCTCGGGGATACACGATGAATTCCTTAGAAAGCATCGAGAGGCTATTTAAGGGCGGGAATTAATTCGCCGCCACAGGAAGAACCGGCACCCGCCATACAACCGAGGCAGTGTCCACCGAGCCTGATTTCTCTTTTTTGAAGTTTTCCGCTATCAAACTGCTCGACCTTCCCTACGGCCATTTTTAGAGCCAAATTGAAATCGCAATCATAAAGGGTCCCGTCGTAATCTACCGATATTTGGTAACGACACATGAGAAGGGAGAGGGTAGCGGGATTGAAATTCTTTTGGAGAAGATCGTCATATTGGTTAAGTTTGCCCGTTTTTGTAAGGAACCTACGGAAGCGTCCGAGGGGCATATTCGTAAGCACCAAGAGCTCGTGGAAAGAGATACCGTGGCGCTTTCTCAACTCCCTACGGAAGGCTTCCCGCAGTTCGGCCTGCGGGGCCGGTAGAAAGGCGTCTGTAGGGTTGTAAACGAGGTGAAGGGGGAGTTTTTCGGAAACTCCATAACCTCTTTCATTCAAAAACTTAAGGGCCCGGACCAGACGTTCATAGATTCCCTTCCCCCGCTGGAACTCAACGTTATCTTCCCGATAACAGGGGAGGGACCCCACGATGGTGACACCGTAGGTCGCAAAAAGGGAAACAAAATAGTCTGCCTGCTCCCCTGCGAATAACGTTAGGTTGGTTCTCACCTGAATACGCTTCCTCTGGAAGAAGAGGGTTTCGATGAGATGCGATAAATTTGGATAAAGGAGGGGCTCACCACCGGTTATGTCTACATCGGTAACGGGTAATGATGCTGTTAAATCAAGGATTGCCTCAAGAGTAGTTAAAGACATGCTCTCTCTTCTTTGGGGGGAGCAGGAGAGGTGACAGTGGCGGCACCGTAAATTGCATTTCCGGCCCAAATTCACCTGAAGAACCCTTATATCCTCGGCATACAACGGTCCTATCTCTTCGAAATTCATTTTTCTTTCACCAAATGGTAGATGATGATCACAGGCTTACCGTCGGCCGGTAACACCTCGGGGCGGCCTTTGAAGCGGGAATTGGGATTAACAAACCTTTGCAAGGCATTTGTCTGGGGATAACGGGCGTTACTCGTAATGGAGATCCAACAGCTCTCTAAACAGGTGATGCAGCCCGTGTGGTTCTCCGCAGAAGCCTTTCGATTCCCGCCGAACCGGATGAGGAAGCCCTTTCCTGTGGTATCGGAGATTATTTCCCCTAAACTTAGTTCCCTGCCTAAGCCCGGCCAGGTCGCCTTTACATCGAGAAAATCCCCATTTACGTAACTACCTATAGTATCTTTATTTAGATTGTTACCCGGTTTGGCCCCGATCTTCAAAAGGGCATCATGGAAATCAAGGTGATGGGCATAGGACCGTAGGATGGCTCGATCCTGATACTTCCCATCCTTAAAGACGATACCCCAGTGGACCGTAGGCTCGTAGAGGTGCATGCCATGAACTTCTGTGTAGATGAGGACCCTTTTGCCTTCCTCATCGATAACGATGGGATTTTCCCTTGTGGGATAGGAATTTGCCCCGAAGCCAAGCGAAACAAAAACAAACAAAAAACCGAAGAGAAAAAACAGCTTTTTCATCGATTACCTCCAATTATTTTTTTTCCTTTTACGGTAAACAAAGGAAGCAAAACTAAGAAAACCAATGAGACCGACCCCTAAAAGAAAGGTACCTGATATCCGACCCTTTACCAAATCGGGTAGAGAGCTGGAAAATACGACAAAGGCAATGCAGGCGGGAAGCATAAAAATTAGTGTGGCAAGAACATAGGGTAGAAATTTGATACCCGTAAGGCCGAAGGCATAATTTACGAGATTGAAAGGAAAAAGGGGAATTAAACGGACCAATGCCACCACCTTCCAGCCATGCTTGGCTACTTGATCATCAAATTTCTGCCAGCGGTGGCCCTTTAATTTTTCTTCCACCCAGGCTCTCCCTCCGTAACGGGCCACAAGGAAAGCCAAAGAAGCACCGAGGGTGGAACCCACCAGGGTATATAAAACACCAAAAACAGGACCGAAGAGGATACCACCCACTATCGTAAGGGGCAAAGCCGGTAGAAGGAACAGGGGAGCTACGGAATAGATAAGAATATACAAAAAGGGCGCCCATTTTCCTGCCTTTAGTAGCCAATGGGGCAAAACAGCCAAATTTAAGGCCGATGCCAGACCGCTTTGTCTCACTAAAAGAAAACCAAGGAGCAAATATAAAAGAAAAAGTAAACGTCCTTTCTTGCTCGGAGCATGAAATCTCTTCTGGAATTTTCTTTTTAAACTTAATCGATGGAAATAATTGAGGAGACTGTGAGAAGACCTCTTGTCGGGCCCAAAGAGAATCTCCAGAACATGAAAAACAGACAAGGCTCCCTGAAGCTCCTCTGTGCAGCCCGCACAGTAGGTAATAACGGTGCTCCCTTTTACTTCCTCTTGAATACGTTTGCCCCACTGCCGGGCCAGTTCGGGAGATAGGGCAGAGACAAAGCCTCCCTCGCCACAACAGAGGGTGTTTTCCCCATGGTGCGGTATTTCCCTTACTGTAATACCAGCACTGGTCACAATTTGGCGAACAGCCTGATGGACCTCAGGGGAAAAGCGCAAAGGGCAGGGATCGTGGATAGTTACCCCTTCGGGGAAATTTTTTCTTGCTTCAAAGGGTAGAGAGGCAAGAACTTCATAGACCGTTTTTACCTCCATTTCCGTGCCATAGGCAGCAAAAACACGATAACAATTGGGACAGGCGGTAACTACTTTATTTATCCCTTGATTTAGAAGTACAGTGATTTTCTTCTGGAATTGTCTATAAAAATAGTCTTTACGCCCCAAATCGTGAGAAATCTTCAGACAACAATCCAGGACCAGACCCAAGCGGGGAATCTGACTGGCCAGGAAATCGAAGAGGCGAAAGGTTACCTCGGGATGGGTCCCGGGCAAGGTACAGCCGGGAAAGAAAACACAATCGCCACCGTGAGGAATAAAGGTAAAGGTAAAAAGGGAAGAAGTACCGACCCTTTCATAGAATAGGATATTTTTGAAGGGGTTTAAATCGCCTCCTTCACTCCGGAAGGCAAGAAACATCTCCTCCGGGTGCAAACCTTCGGGGCAACGCACATGGCAGAGACCACAGAGACTGCAAAGGAATGAGAGGGCAACACGGTCTTTTCTTTCGGCAATTTCGCCTGGTGTTCCGTATTTTTCGAGAAAGGCGCATTCTGCTCGGCAGAGATTACACCTGGTACACCCCGTTAACCTGTTTTCCCTGTTCTTTCCTGAACCTCTCATGACAAACCCAATTAACGGATAGATTACTTTCTTTCATAAATCCAATACAAAAAAGGAATAAGATAGGTGTCTTTATAACTGGAAAGAATGGACTGAACAGGCTTTTTTGCTATGTCTTGATGTGGATTTGGATTAGGGGTTAAGTTAAATCCTTACCCGTAGTGGTGAGCGTGAGACGGCCGTGTTTTACCCCCCGGGCACTGGTGAGTCGGTCACTTATGGTTTTAATATCCTTTCCCTTACCGCGAACAATCAATACCTCCAAACAGTTTTCATCATCAAGGTGGATATGGGTCGTGGAAATTATGAAACGAAAGTATCTATGCTGGATATGGGTGAGCAAATCGGAAATTTCCCGGGTATGACTGTTATACACCAGGGTGATTGTACCGATTGTCTCTACCGTCGCCGACTCCCATTCGGTTTGGACAAGGCTGTCACGAATAAGGTCACGAATGGCCTCCGAACGACTGGGATAACCTTTCTTTTCGATCAGTTTGTCGAACTTGGCCAGCAAATCATCGTCGATAGAAACGCCAAAACGGGTGATCTTCATTCCTCACCTCTCGCTTAAAACTTCACGATAAAGGGCGATAATTTTAGCCGCGGCTTTCTCCCAACGCAACTTCTTCAATTCTTCCCGGGCATTTTTTGTCATTTCCTCCGCGACGACAGGATAACTTAAAAGAGCAATCATCTTATGAGCCAGCTCTTGGACGTCCCAGAAATCGACCTTGATGGCGTGGTGCAGAACCTCCGCGACTCCTGACTGTTTGGAGATGATAACAGGTACGTCATAGAGCATGGCTTCCAGAGGTGAGATACCAAAGGGCTCGGATACACTGGGCATTACATAGAGATCACTTAAGGCATACATCCTTTCCACCTCTTCCCCCCGCAAAAAACCCGGGAAGCTGAAATATCGGCTTATTCCTAATTCGGCAACCCGCTCGATCATCCTGGGCAACATATCACCCGTGCCGGCCATGATGAAATGGACGTGGGGGATACTCTTTATGACCAGATTTGCCGCCTCGACAAAATAATCCGGCCCTTTCTGGAAAGTGATTCTCCCTAAAAAAAGTACAAGTTTTCTTTTCTCGTCTTTCTTTATCAGCAGGC
>Ga0123519_10008747_pt1 | contig 15370 bp, 12 predicted proteins | sample YelNatPaOPRAMG02_FD_87396 | JGI IMG/M metagenome (GOLD analysis project Ga0123519, IMG submission 87396) | Hot spring microbial communities from Yellowstone National Park - Yellowstone National Park OP-RAMG-02 (version 2) | ecosystem: Environmental > Aquatic > Thermal springs > Hot (42-90C) ...
CTTTTCTTAACTATGCGACTGCAATTGTGGCGACAGGAGTTATAGTTGGTGCAGCAACATACCTTGCAACACCAAAGGGTGTTGAAACCGTAACAGCACCCGGTGCAACGACAACAGTTACAGTTCCTGGTGTTGCCACAACTGTTACTGCGCCCGGAGCAACGACAACAGTTACAAAGACGATGACAACACAGCCCGGTCCCACGACAACAACACCAATACCAGTAGAAATGATAGATCCGTATAGAGATTACCTTAATATACCTCCTGGATCTGCTTTGCTACCCGGGGGTGCTCTTGGAGCAACTGATCTACCGGCTTTTACAAAGTTGGATGAATACACGAAAGCCCCTCCGTACACGATTGTTGTGTGTAGTCATGGAGGAGGAATCAGTTGGACCGAACTGATGAAGGCCGCGTATACTTTGAAGGCTAATCAGTATAAGCAATTGGGCTATATCAAGGAGTTTACTTATTACGAACCATTCTTTGATGTTGAAAAACAAACTAGCCAACTAGAAACAGTATTAGCCATGAAGCCCGATGCGGTGGTAATTTCTCCAGCATCTCCAACTGCATTGATTCCGATTATTGACAAATTCTATGATGCAGGGATACCGACAGTAATTGTTAACAGTCAGTATACTGGGAAGAAGTTCAGTGCGTTTATAATGCAGGATGACCGATTGTTCGGCAAACTACAAGCATTATGGCTTGTAAAGAAGTTGAACGGAAAAGGAAAAATAGTGGTTCTCCGAGGAGCTCCGGGAGAGGGGCCTGATATCTACCGATGGGAGTATGGAGCAAAGCCAGTGCTGGATCAATATCCGGGCATAGAGGTCTTAGGAGTTGCGCCGACTGGTTGGTCATATGACGGTGGAAAGAAAGCTACCGAGGCGTTCTTGGCAGCCCATCCTACAATTGATGGGGTCATATCCATAGGCGGAGAACCAACAGCGGGGGCTGTCGATGCTTTCATAGAAGTTGGAAGACCGTTAGTTCCAATGACTGGTGAGGATAGCAATGCACTGGTAAAGCGCTATCTAAAGTATCATGGAAAACCTGAATACGGAAACTTTGATACTTGCTTCCCTACTATGCCAGTCTGGTGGGCTGCAAAGGGAATCGATGCAGCAATAGACCTCCTACAAGGAAGGTCAATACCAAGGACACAGGTCTATGCAGCAGCATATATTCCAACTGAGGCAATACAATCCTATGTCAACAAATATCACTTTGATAAATTCCCGGATGATCTCTGGTGGAACGCTATCTGGTACACAGGACTAACATACGAACAGCTGAAGGACATGTTTGGTGTTAAGTAACTTTCCCTTCCTTTTTTTTGCCGAGCGTGACTATATTGAGTAATTGTTCCTTATCCTCCTCATTGCGATACGGAACTTTGGATTTTTCACGAAGATCGGGTTCGATATATATAACTAACAAAGCGTTTAAAAATTTCTTAAGGAAAGGATGAAATATGATGCCAAGGGAGATGGCCAAAAAAGAAGATCACTTGTTATTGAAGGCTGAAGGTTTGTGGAAAACTTTTGGTGCGACGATAGCTCTAAGGGGCTTCAACTTCGAGCTTGGATATGGAGAAATACGAGGACTAGTTGGCGCAAATGGAGCAGGAAAATCCGTCTTCTCAAAAATTATCGCTGGAATATTACAACCAGATGCTGGTGATATTTTCTGGAAGGGTAAAAAAGTGAGGTTTAGGAACGTTCGGGAGGCTAGAGAAGCAGGCGTAAATATAGTCCAGCAGGAAGAAACCCTGGTTCCGGATTTAAATGTGGCCGATAATATCTTCCTCGGACTTTACAAGAAAAGAATAATCAATAAAAAGAAGTTGTTAGAAGAAGCTAGAGAATTTATTCATGAGAAGTTCGGAGTAAAGGTAGATGCTTCAAAGCCTGTAAGAGAGCTGGAGCCGGTTGACCGTAAAATTGTCGAAATCTCGAGGGCATTAGTAACCAAATCGGATCTGATAATCTTCGATGAATCCACAGCACATTTGTCGGAAATCGAAAAGGCTAAACTGTATCAAATCATCAAGGAACTCTCAGCACACAATATAGGCATAATTTTTATCTCACATGACATCACCGAAGTTTTGAAGATTTCTTCCACAGTAACCGTCCTTGTTAATGGAATGAACGTTGGCACTCTCAAGAGCGAAGAAGTAACACTTCAGGAACTCGAACGAATGATGTTCGGCGAAATAAGCAAATATTCTGCGTTCAGAAGCACTACCGTACAGTCTACAAAAAAAATTTCGTTTTTTTCGGTCAGAAATCTTACCGGATATAATATTAATGGGATATCTTTCGATTTGCATGAAGGTGAAATCCTTGGGATAACAGGACTTAGAAATCAAGGGCAAAGAGAACTTTTACTCACAATTTATGGATCTCTTCCAATAAAAGAAGGGGAAATACTTATCCAAGGACGTAGAGTAGACATTAATTCGCCAAAGAATGCAATAAAGAATGGTATCATTTATATTACCGACAAAAGAGAAGAAGAAGGGATATTTCCACTATTATCTATTTTGCGTAATCTAAGTCTAGGAGCGCTTGACAGTTTAACCTTTCATAAATTTTTCGTTGATCAAAATAAAGAGCGGAATCTAGCTGAGAACCTAACACAAAAGTTCAGGATAAAAGGAGGTTCTTTGGATCAAGCGGTTATTAGTCTAAGCGGAGGCAACAAGCAGAAGGTCATCTTTGCGAGAATGTTTGCTATAGAGCCAAAGATAGTGCTATTATCATATCCAACAATTGGGATAGATCTGGCCACAAAAAGCGAGATATACTACTTCCTTGATGAAGTAAAGAGGCAAAAAAAATTGGGAATTATCTTATATACCGACGACTATGAAGAACTACTTAAATTATGTGATCGGGTGATGTTTATGCATGAAGGCAAAATAAAAGGCATCTATGATGCGAAAGAACTTGACTTAAACAAGATTTCGCAAGTAATTACTACCTGAGCCGGTGGTTCCATGATCAGGAAAGTAAGTCGTTCTATAATTATTTGGTCTGTAGATTTTGTCTTCGTGCTGATAGCGACTCTGTTTATCCCATATTTTGCGAGTTATGAAAACTTCGCTAATGTAGCTGTTAGACTCTTGATAATTTTCCTCGTGGCTTTAGCCCAAAGTTCGGCAATTGTCGTTGGAGGAGCCGATCTGTCGGTCGGCTCAAATATGAGCGTAATGACAGGGATAGCCTCCTACTTGTTAATCGTTAACCCCATTTTAGGTATTGCCGTGATCTTACTCGCAGGAGCCGCTTTGGGAGCATTCAATGGATTTGGAGTATCCAAGCTCAATATTCATCCATTTATAGTGACTCTTTGTGCATTCTTGATAGCTCAGGGATTGGCGCTGACATTACGTCCGATACCTGGTGGAGAGATCCCAAGGGCCCTTTACACCAGCCTATATTCAACCTACTATGGTATACCTGTCTTATCTATAATCCTCCTCTTAACATTCTTATTCATGTTTGTTTTCTTCATAGAAAGAACAAGCCTTGGGAGAAGTCTCCTTGCAGTAGGTGGAAATGAAAAGGTGGCTCAAGATTTTGGAGTGAACACGGCACGTGTTAAATTTCTCGCATATGTCCTCTCCGGTGTATTGGCCGCGCTAGCAGGATTTTTCCTAGGGGTTAGAATAGGATGCGGATCACCAAATGTTGGTGAAACATTTTTACTATACTCTTTTGGGGCAGCCGTCGCGGGAGGGACCTACCTAACTGGTGGTGTTACGTCGCCTGTAGGAACTCTTGGGGGGGCATTGCTATTTGCTTTAATAGACGATATTTTATGGCTCGCCCAGGTATCTCCGTATTTATCACTTGTTGTTCAGGGAATAATGTTAGCTGTGGTAGTCGGTATATCTGAAGTGGTTTTGAGGCGATAAAGTTGAGTAAGAAATTAAAACTTTCTCCAATATTTAGTGAGAGAATAACCATGATCTACGTAAGCGTATTTTTATTTATTTTAGCCGCGGGGATGCTGATCCCAACAGTCTTTATGCCTTCGAACATTATAGGTGTTCTTAGACAGGCGGGAATTCTTGGAGTGGTTGCGTTAGGGCAGTTCTTGGTCATAATGGGGGGGGCGTGGAAAAAGGATGTAGGAATAGACTTATCGGTTGGTTCAACTCTTTTCCTAACAACTTTGGCGTTCTGCCATATCAATAAACTCGTTCAATCTGACATAGTCGCCACGATTCTCTGTCTTCTTTTAGGAGTATTAATAGGGTTAATTAACGGTATAATGATTACAAGAGGAAATATCAGCCCGTTCATTGCCACGCTAGCCACATCCTTAAGCTTACAAGGAATTACTTGGATGATAAGTATAACTCCTGTGGAAATTCCTGGATATCTGATATTCTTAGGATCCGAGAGAATAGGTCTGGTTCCCATTACATTCATTTGTTTCCTGATTCTCTCCATAATTCTATGGGTATTGATGCGCTACAGCACTTATGGCATAAGGGTGTATGCTAAAAGTAGTAATCCGAGGGCCGCACAGCTCTTGGGAGTCGACTTGAAACTATACACGCTTTCAACCTATGTCATATCTGGTTTGCTAGCAGCGTTTGGTGGATTACTCTACCTTGGATTTCTGGTCCATCCCAGCATGACTTTCACTGACATATTCACTTTTGACTCAATTGCTGCAGTCCTCATAGGAGGAACTGAGTTTGTAGGAGGGATAGGATCGGTCTTTGGACTACTCCCAGGTGTAGTCCTTATGAGATTTATTAATTACTTTATATTATTTTTTAATGTGCCGGATGCTACCAGGAGGATTATGACTGGATTGATGATATTCAGTATAGTCACTATATTCGTCTTACAATCAAAAAGAAAGAGAAAATTTAAGATAGTTTGATGGCATGGCTGATTCTTCGCTTTTAGCCCGTCTTCAAAAACCATCTATGCGGAGGTGATAAGAAACATGCCCAAATGTAGGACTAATATCCACAAGCGAACATGTCATACCATAGTTCTGGATGAACTGAAGTCGTCATCCGAACAAAGACTCAGAATGAGCCAGAAGGGTTCAAGTGTTTCTCTGAAGGCTTTAATGATGCTAAGGTTGATGGATGAGCCTACTTTTTGCCGCCCATTTACGAGCTGTTCGAGCAACATGGCTACGAAGCGATCTGGCCCACCCCAAGCAGGTTTTTTCGATCACTAGTGGTCGATATCTAGGCTTTGAATTGTGGTTGACAATTCTTTATAGAAGTCATCTAGTCTCCTCCATAGATTCTTCTGGAGTTGATAAATCTTCAAATATGATTTGTGATTATAAGCATTTGGTTTAACTATCGTGGAAACTTTTAATAATTTTTCGAGTGCATTATAGTCCTTATACATACCACACCCTACCCCAGAGGCAATGGCGATGGCGAGGCTGGCTGATTCTACCGGATGTTCTGGTATTTGCAGTTCTTTTCCAAGCACATCCGCTACTATCTGCCTCCACACCACGTTCATGCACCCCCCTCCGATCATTTTTATCATGTTGATTTCCGAGCTCTTTTCCTCAAAGATCTCTACAACGTTTCTTATCGTAAATGCTACACCTTCCATGATTGCTCTGATTATATCACTCGAATCATGAGCCAGTGTTATGCCGAGTAGAGCTCCCTTTATCCATTCTTTCTGATGAGGAGCTCCTCCGCCTGTTAAATACGGCAAAAAAACCAAGCCCTTGCTTCCAATTGTGCTGCTATCGGCTTTTCGCTGAATGATATCGTAAATACTTATTCCCATTTTTTCGGCAAGTTCTTTCTCAAAAGCCATAAAGGTGTTTACGAACCATTCTATACAAGCCGAACCACTTTGAACAAAGTTATGTGGTGTATATTTTTTTGGGATCATTGCACACAGCGTTGAAATACGTTGCTCTGAATCGAGCATTGGAGTGTTCGTTAAAATTCCGCTCCACCATGCAGTGCCTGAGCTAATGTAAGCAGTTCCTTCTCTTATCACCCCTGCCCCTAAAGCTGCTGCTGCCACATCGCCTGCTCCGGCTATGACAGGGATACCGGCTTTAAGCCCTGTGACCGCCGCTGCTTTATCTGTTATCTCACCTACAACTTCATGACTTTCATGGAGGGGTGGGAGCTTCTCGAGATCAATGTTAAATAAATCCAGTATCTCGTAGTCCCATTTCCTCTTGTGTATATCAAGATAACCTGTCATAGATGCTTCGGTGTAATCGGTTGCGAGGCTACCGGTCAGCTTGAATATCAAATAATCTTTGCATTGCAAGAACTTGAATGTTTTGGCATAAATTTCTGGCAGATTATTTCTTACCCACATTATCTTAACCAAGGGAAACATTTCAATAGCTTGTCCCTTTCCAGTTTTTCTATAAAATTCATTCCACCCAAGCTTTTCTTGGACAAAGTGAGCCTCATTAACAGCGCGCATGTCCTGCCAGATGATCGCTCTTTCTAATAACGAGTTACCCTCCTTGTCTATTGGAATTATTCCTTGAAGCTGGCCACTAAATCCGACAGCAAGAATATTGCTCGAAGGGACTTTGGTTACTTGGAGGAGCTCTTTGGTGGTCATACATACCGCCTGCCACCAATCGTCGACAGATTGTTCTGCCCACTGGGTGACTGGATAGTAGGTTGGATATTTATGGACAATACTTCCTATAAACTTGCCCTCGGAGTCGTAAAGTACAGCTTTGTCGCTTGACGTTCCTAAGTCATGAACCAAAAAATATTCGCCTTTAGCACTAGGCAATATATCCCCGAGTCATAAGCTAATATTATAACTATTATAAAAGTCTATTGGATGATGTTAGGTTAAGGACAATAATGGATTTTATTCTATTTGACGATTAGGGGGTGGTTTTCTGATGAACAGGTCTTTCTCGATTCCCTGCACCCTCCCTTTTTTGAATCTGCGGGCGTGCTTGAGCTTTTTTGCAGGTGAGGCTGACTATTTCGATGGGAGCTGTGCTCTGTAGGGCCTTGGTCTTCAATTTATAGATGAATCTTGGTCTCCTCAATAATGTCTGGTGCACCATACATCCTATCCAAGATAATTTGATCTATTGCATCCAGCTCCATAACAAAGAGAGCAGATAGGCAAATTAAAATCTATTTTTGTTCTCAACTTAATATCATGTGTTGCGGAATCCGCCTCACAGTCTGTTCAGCCAAGAGGTTCAACAGAACTTGAAGAAGCTAGAATACAAAACGCTTGGAGCGTTTCTACGATACTATAACTATGGGAAACCGAACCAAGCTCTGGATTGCGTTTTCTCAGCGAAACTGTACTTCTAGGATGACTTTTCCCCTCTCTCTGCCCTTCCCAGCCTACTCCTTGTTTTTATCTCCTTTTAAACCACTCCTTGCTTGCTTTTGCCTCAAGGCAAGTCGATCTTCTATTAGCGGCCCAGGCCACAGCATAGCTCTTCGCCCTAACGGGCTCCCCTCGTCTTAACAAGGCGGCCAATGTCACAGTAAATCACTCGGGTTGCTCCTGTCCTCTGCTACGCCAAAACTCGTCACCCGTCTGAGCATTTATCCTCGCCATCGCCAGGATGGCCACCTTTGAACCCTTCCTGCGCACTATTCTAGAGAAGAACTGCCTTAAGGAGGCGCATCCAGGCGTAGTGGACAAGCACCAAAATCAAAAAATTGTTTAAGGTTAAACTGTCGCTAAGGACACACCTATTAAGATAAAAATCATGCCTAAAATTGCGCTCTTGGATGGTCGTTCCCCTAAAATAAGGACACTAAGAATAAAACCGAAAAGTATTGTGCAGCCATAAAGTGGTGAGAGAGTGCTTGCTTTTTCCATCCTCAGAGCCAAAAAGGATAGAATCTGTCCGACAAAGAAGCCAAGTGTCCCTGAAAGTACACTTAGTCCAATACCTCTTTTATCAAGTTTTATCTTGCTCTTAATGTGAGTGAAGATCATTGTCATATTGCAGGATACTGTAGCTGAAGCTGTTATTATCACAAGTAATGTGCCCATCGTCATCCCCCCTCCGATACAATATTTACTCAGGACGATATTCGAGCCCCACATTGCGGCGACTAAAAAGGCTAACGGCACCATCACAAAACTACAATGACCAGACTTATCCCCCCTTAGTGTCAAAAAATATGCCCCGATAACTATAGATGTAGCCGATACGAAAATGGCGGGTCTTGCTACCTCGCCCAAAAATAATACCGCGAAAATAACGCCCCACAAGGCATGACTATTGCTAATAGGCAAAATTCTATGTCCAAAGCCCTTTTTTAACAAGTAGAAATACAGCTGGAGCGATGCGCACCATCCGATTACTCCTTCAAGAACCCCTGCAAATATGAATTTTAATTCAGAAATCCTGAAATCTCCAGTCAAAATAACATATAGGACTGCTAAGGGGAGCGCAGCGGATGGCCTAATGGCATTAAAAATTGAAACATCCATTTTCTTAACTGCAAGTTTCCCTGTCACTTGATCTAAGGCCCAACACATAGTCGCAGCCAACATTAATGCCAATGCTAATGGTTCCATGGACTCACCAAGATGTTATATCCATACTCATATATTCTTTTATAACCCTTCTTCAGGCTTCTGCTCAAACCATAATGGTTGTGGATAGTAGGTCTCATATCTGGTGTATTCTCTTGCCTTAACATCTCCAGAGGAGTTGAAAAGCACCGCCTTATCTCCGGTTGTACCCAAATCGTGAACAAGTATATATCTTTCCTCCAGCTATGCTTTGTTTTAAAAACGCTATGCTAACCTCATAACTTTAAGAATCTAAGCCGTTTTTATAAAGAATTTTTTGAATTAGATACTAAAATAAATTATTAGAGAATTACATTTTGCAACAAAGCACCTCATAAGCTTTATTAATACAACCAGCAAGCTTAATAAAAAGTTAAAATTTTGCTAAATCTCATAAAAGCGCATCTTACCTTTAAAATCTCTTAAGAACATTCAAACCTTGTGAAGCTTGAAAACATTTATTTTGCGAGAACCAAGATAACTAGGGGTTTTAAATATAATTGGGATTCTCCCGACACTACTACAAAAGTCAATAAAAGCACTGGTTATGTGTGCGTCATGTGAAAGTAAAAAACCTCCTCTTCTGATATATGATCATACAGTCTTAAACTCACAAATCATATTATAATAGCTATGATCGCTGTCATGAAAGAAAAAATCCAATTCCCTTTACTTGCCTTAACAAAGGATAGAGGTGCTCTTCGCTTTTACCTTTAATGGCAACCCACCTATGTTGCAGAGATTTAGGAATAAAATCATCATCTCGCGTAAAAATTGATCAATTGAGTAGAGTGTGCCTTTATTGTTATCTTTCAAGGCTTGCGATATAATCTGTGAGGATACACTCATAGCCCGTTTCGACACATTTAGACGGGGACATCGTCCTAACTATGAGATATATAATTCTTGTTTCGATATCACTAATTGACTTAGAATTTTTAATTTTTTGCGTTAATTTCAAACGTTTCTGAAGAAAATATGATTCAAAAATCTTAATGTCATGTTGATGTTGATAATTAAACAACTTGTCTAGTGCTTCTTTATAGGGGAGTGCATTTAATATAAGCTCAAAATAGTGAAGCAATTTTTTGGCTCAAAAACATTTTGCTAAAGGGATATATCCACTAAATTTTATTCTTACCTATTATTATAAAACTTGACTGGATGTTGACCGACGAGTCTCAAGGTCCAACCTCCATCGCAAACGATGATTTGGCCAGTAATATAATTAGCGTCGTCTGAAGCCAGAAATGCCACTAAATTAGCTATATCTTCTGGTTTTCCTTCTCTTTTCAAAGGAACCTCATTTCGGAAGATATCAAAGTCAACTGTGTGCCCACCTTTATCTACCTTACCCAAAGACATCTCTGTTGCTATAAAACCTGGACAAATAGCATTGACGTTGATTCCATATGAACCAACTTCTACGGCTAGGCTTCTCGTGAATCCCACTAAACCAGCCTTTGATGCAGAATAAGGCAGTGCGCCAAAAAGTCCAGATATCATTCCAGCTATGGATGAAATATTTATTATTTTTCCCTTCTTTTGTTTAATCATGACTGGCAATACAGCTTTTGTAACCAAAAATGGGCCTTTTAGATTTACAGCGATTACTTCGTCCCATTCTTCTTCCTTAATCTCTGTTATGAAGCTTCTAGGGCCTCGAATCCCGGCGTTGTTTACTAACACATCGATTCTTCCGAATTTTCCAACAACATCGTTTACCATGTTATTAATTTCTTGCCAATTGGTAACATCGCATTTTATTGCAACTGAATCCCCATTAAGGAGCTTAATTTCGTCAGCAACCGTAAATGCTTTATCCGTAACATCAATAACCGCAATTCTAGCTCCTTCTCTCGCTAAGCAAAGTGCGATTTCCCTGCCTATTCCCTGCCCCGCCCCAGTAACAATTGCAACTTTACCATTTAACCTCAAATATTTCACCTCATTTAATGTAATAACAGTACATGTTTAGCTTCCATCCTTCTAATAAATTTTACTGTTGAGCCCAAACCATAAAAACGGAAATCTGGTCAAAAATCATCGCTACAACCTCATCCGGACAATCAGAGGAAGCTACGAATTTTGAGCCAAAACCTGTTTAGCGGTGAATGGTGAACCTGCTTTGTTTTAAAAACGCTATGCTAACCTCAAAACTCTAAGAATCTAAGCCGTTTTTATAAAGAATTTTTTGAATTAGATACTAAAACTTAAATAAATTATTAGAGAATTACATTTTGCAACAAAGTATCCAACTAGAAAAACTTAAATAGCATTCTCATTTTCTTTCAGTATCATGTATAAGGTTGCTGTTGTTAATTCAAAAACATTTGGCGAAAAAAATCCGGAAGCTCTTGGAATACTAGAAAGGTATGCAAAGATAGAAAGGTTGTCTGTTGGCAAAAATTTATGTGGAAAAGTTTTAGCAGAAATGTTAAAGGGTTACCATTTTATAATAGCAAGTTCTACACCAAAATATGATAAAGAATTTTTTGCTAATAACAAGGACATTCTACTTTTAGCTGAGCATGGTATAGGAACGGATAACATTGACTTGGAAGCCGCTACTGAAAATGGGGTTTTGGTGACAAGGGTGCCCGGTTACAGGGAGAGAGAGGCTGTGGCCGAACTCGCTGTTGCACTAACACTTTCCGCCGCCAGATACATATGTAATGCTTCAAATGCTGTTAGAGACGGCAAGTGGGGTGATAGGGGAAAGTTTGTAGGTTTAGAGGTCAAAGGGAAAAAGGTTGGCGTAATAGGTCTTGGAAACATAGGTGGAAGGGTTGCTGAAATATTCTCCAACGGCTTTAATGCTAAAGTTTTAGCATATGATCCATATGTTAATAAAGAAGAGGCTGAAAGGCATGGAGCACATCTTGTTGACCTAGAAACACTTCTCAAGGAATGTGACATAATAACCCTACACCTTCCTTTAACAAATGAAACATACCATATGATAGATGAAAAAGAGTTTAAAATGATGAAGCAAAATGTGATCTTGGTTAATACAGCAAGAGGCGGCCTAATTTGCACACAAGCTTTAATAGAAAATCTGAGGAACAGGAAATTGGGTTACGTCGCATTAGATGTTATAGAAGGCGAGCCTATAAAAGGGGATCATCCGATACTTGATTTCGAAAACGTGATAGTTGTCCCACATATAGGTGCATACACAATAGAGGCGTTGTATGGTATGGATGAAAGCTGTGTTCAATCTATAATCTCAACAATTGAGGGGAAAGTTCCCCCTGGTCTGGTTAACCAAGAAGTACTAAAAAAGGGATTTATTCGGGCAAAGATTGTCACTTAAGACTGGATGGAAACCTTATGTTAATAAGAAAGGTGGTAAATTAACCTTAGACGGATTATGCACTTTCAAAGTTTTGGAAGAATGAAAATTATATGATTTCACTTTTTTATAATTTCTATAATGTTTCCTTCTATGTCTTCAATATAACCTATTTTCCAACCGTGGCTTGTAATTCTAACACCGTAAACCGTTATATCTCTAGATTTCAAGTATAAAGTGAATTCGTCAAAATTGTCTACTTCAATACCCACGTGTGAGTAACCGGACTCTTGCAATTCCCTTTTGCAGCCTTCTTTTGTTGCAGGAAGTATTTCAATTTCTGAACCCTCGTCTGTTTTTAAAAAGTACACTGGCGGGCGCCCCACCCGCTCCAACTTTCTCACAACCTTCATCTTTAGTACATCTTGGTACCATTGAGCCAGCTTATCAACGTCTTTAGCGTAAATTCCTACGTGAGCCACTTTCATAAAGGTCCTACTCTATTTCTGCAAAGGCTGTAGCAGGTGCTCCATCTGCATGTTTAATGAACATTGGTATTATGTACACTTTCTTAACGTTCTTTTTTGCGAGTAATCCAAGATTCGCATCCTCTAAAATTATAAGTTTTTTAAATGCGTTAAACAGTATCTTGTGAACAGGATACAGTTTTCGCCTTCCTTCTGGAACATTTTCAATACCAACTAAGTCTATTGCAATACACTTCAAATTTGGGAAACCTGTTAGATATTGTGCTCCTTCTTCCGATAAACCTGGCTGCATGTCGAGATACCTATCTGGGTCACTACTTCTGTATCTACTAAATCCTGTATACAGCATGAGTGCATCACAAGATCTTATCTGCTCTTCATACCTGGACAACTCTTCTACGCTTATCTTCTCTAAGTCATCCTTTATGATTTCAAGGAGCAATGGGTTGTAAAAGATGAATTCACTTATATCAAATTGATCAAGCGTTGCTCCGTCAACGACCATATGATAGGGTACATCAATGTGTGTTCCTGTGTGAGTTGTTAAATTTTCTATTAAACTTGTATTGCTTCTATCACCTTTTAGGATGAGTGTTCTCGGTACAATCTTCGGTTTACCTAAGCTCTTCAGCGAAACAGTTTCCTCTTCTCCGATAGTATATGAAAATCTAATAATCAGAAGACTTCACCTGAATGCTACGATTTGAATGCACCTTGCGACATTTAAAGCATTCCGATCCTCTTTAAGTTTTCCTCTAGCCTTTGTACCTCTTCTCTTGATAGTTTTCTGAAGGGTTTTCTGGCGAAGCCTACGTCTATTCCTCTAAGCCTTAAGGCTTCAAATATTGCCGGATAGGTTGGGAAAAGATGCATTACCTCCCTTAATCTTATTATATCGAGTTGGACTTTGGTTGCTTCAACATATTTTCCTTCACGTAATAGATTGAAGGCTTTAACATTTATTTCTGGAAAGACGTTCGCTAGTCCTGAAATGCAGGCTCTCGAACCAGCAAGGTATGCTGGAACTAGAAGTGCCTCTGTGCCTATTATGAATTCAAAGCCTTTCTTATGTACGGTTGTTAAAAACTCATAAAACTTGACAAGGTCGAAGCAGCTGTCCTTTATTCCTGCTACACCCTCATCAGCCAGCCGGCTTAAAAGAGAAGGCTTTATCGGGTTCCCGCTTCTAGCAGGATTATTGTAAACGAATACAGGTATTCTTACCTTCGATATCAGTCCTTTAAAAAATTCAAGAATCGACTCATCATCGTATGCGTAATAGTAAGGAGGAACTGATGCGACAGCGTCTGCACCAACATCTTCCGCATGTTTAGCGAGATCTAAAACTGTATCGATATTAGAGGATCCTACATGAACGATAACCTTTGCCTTTCCTTTTGCAGAATCAACAACAACTTCAGCAGTTCTTTTCCTTTCCTCGGTAGTCATCGCAGGCCCCGTTCCATATGTCCCGCAAATAAAGAATCCACTTATACCTTTTTCAGTCAAAAAATTCACCAAAGCCCTAAGCCCCTCTTCATTCAATTTTCCGTCATTTTTAAAAGGAGTAACCAAAGGAGGAATTATTCCCTCAAACATCATAACTAATGGGTTAACACGCATATATAAAAACTTTCTCTTAAGGTACGAGATGATGTTATGATAAGATTTTAGTAAGTTGTCTAATGTTTTTGTCCTTTGGGCTTGTATTTTTATGTCTCTATGGTTGTCTTGTGTCCGGTCTTCAGCCTCTTGTAGATGTTGTGAGGATAGAGTCTTCAAGAGGAATAAGACGCCTTTGGAGGTGAAGGTTCACCTTACATGGATCCTTACTTGGGGGGAAGCTTTTTGGTATATCCTTTATACACAAAAAAGAACATTTTTGTAGAGCTGTTTTAGAGGGGGTTGCTTTCTCAATAAAAGACTGCTCTTCAATCTTTGAAGAGTTAGGTCTAAAACTAGATGACCTAAAAGATGACTTAAGAATAATAGGAGGAGGAAGTAAAAGTAAGTTATGGAGACAAATGATTGCTAATGTTTTTAATAAAAGGCTACTTAAACCAGTTTCAGGCGATGCCTCCTTGGGTTCAGCGTTATTAGCTGGTGTGGGAATAGGAATTTTTAAAAATTTGAAAGAGGCTGTAGAATCAAATGTAAAAATTGAAAATATCACTACACCCAACTTCTCTTCATATGAAACCTATAATAAGTTTTTTTAAAATTTATAAGCTTATATCGAAGCGTTATCCTCCAATATATATAGGTCTCTGTATCAAGCTCTCAGCAGAATCAAAAGTAGAAAACCTCTAATTAAAACTTTCTCCAAGAAAGTTGTAATGAACTCAGCAATATTATAAGCCAACAAATATAAAAGTGCTAGAAAAATAGTCAGATTCTAGCCTAAAGATTTTTCTTAAGCACATGTAGCTTTATTATCTGACAGTGAACTTTGGAGAGCCGGCAGCGTCTTCATTAAGTTCTATGCCTAATCCTGGGAGATCAGTAACTTCAAAGTATCCTCTTTTTGGTTGATAGTTTGGTTTGCAGAGTTTGATGTTTTCATCCTTTAGAGCGTACGTGTGGTGCTCGTGTATAACGAAGTTCGGTATAGCTGTATTTAACATTCGATCAAACTAAACTACACATATTCGACAAAAAGACAGAAGAACTAATATACTAAACCCTCGACATTCTTTTTATAGCATACAATAGCTTTCCTGAAAAGACTCACTTTCAGCGCCAGCCTACACCCTTACACTCAGCTTCCCAACATAAGCCTTACAAAAAAATTTATATTATGAAAATCTTATGCCCTTTTTGGCGAGGCCCATCCAGAAAAAAACATCGGTCCTTCTACCAACCTTTTTAGGTTCAGACATACAAGGATGGGCCTCTACCACATCCTTAAGGCTGCAGCAGGATGTTGTGCAAAACGTTAATTTATAGCATGTAAAACTAAAATATCTTATGTGAGAAGATTTTGGATGGAATGAGTTGGGCTGAAAGGCATCCCATGAAAGCTAGGA
>Ga0123519_10008754_pt1 | contig 15366 bp, 12 predicted proteins | sample YelNatPaOPRAMG02_FD_87396 | JGI IMG/M metagenome (GOLD analysis project Ga0123519, IMG submission 87396) | Hot spring microbial communities from Yellowstone National Park - Yellowstone National Park OP-RAMG-02 (version 2) | ecosystem: Environmental > Aquatic > Thermal springs > Hot (42-90C) ...
ATCAGCCTCCTTGCCGCTGCAAGCCCAGCTCCTGTAGCTGTGCCAACGAGCGAGAGCGTCTCATCTATATGCACAGAGCCCTCTGGCTGAGCATTTGTGCTCTGCTGCGCATTAACATCCATTCCTCCATGATCGGATATCTTGTAACCACCTGGAACCTCAATATCAGGCCCAGAGTCAGGCGAAGCTCTTGCCACATGGCAGGTCAGAATGATTAGGGGGATGCATGTAGCTATGAGAATGAAGATAATCCTTCTCCGCTCTCTCAGCCTCAAGCCCATTGAAGAGGCATCTTGCCGCTGTAAAAAGCTTTCTGTTGAGGATCATTCTCCGCGGGGAGAGGGTCGGTGAAGATGCAGATTATCTTTTGGGTAAGAAATCGGTCCTGTTCAATGGCGGGTTAGGTGTGCTGTGAGCGCGGTCAAGCATCTCCTCGGATGGATATATGCTTTCCAGAATGCTTTGTAGATCTTGGGGTTCGTGTACCTCACGAGTATGACGTGGAGCATATTCTCTAAGCCATCAGTGCTCCAGTGCATCCACCGAAATCTTATCATCGAACTTGCGAACGGTTACAAGAATTTTTACATTTTTGGGCAAATAATACAAAACTAAAGAGACGTGAGAAAGGAATATTGTGAAAGTGGTAAAACTCATCCGCATCTTCAGTTCAGGAAAATGATACATCCCAATTTTCTTTCTTTTTCCTCTCATAACTGGCGGCGCCCTTTTGCTTGCAACACTCAGCGGAGAAACTTTACCTGAACTATCTGTACTATCTAACCCTTTCATTATCGCTGTTGGCTTTATTTACATATTCTTTCTAGGTGGACCATTTCAAGAAGAGTGGGGTTGGAGAGGATATGCCTTGGATAGGCTACAAGCAAGACTGAATGCGCTTGCCTCAAGTTTAATGCTTGGAGTCTTATGGGGGGCTTGGCACCTACCACTTTTTTTCATAAAAGGAACGATCCAATCTCAAACACCAATATGGGGCTTCATGATTCTGATACTCTGCGGAACAATTCTGTTTACTTGGTTATACAATAACACAGGTGGCAGCATCTTAGCTACCATGCTCTTCCATGCGATGAACAACTTATCATTCTTCATTTTTCCAACACTTGCAACTGCGCTAGGTGGCCTTTATCTATTAATTCTAAATATTGTCTTTGTGGTAGCGATACTTATAATATATGGACCTAAAACATTAGTTCGCGAAACAATCAAATAGTCCAATGCAAAAAGTGAATTGTAAATGGGCCTATTTATTTTACATCTTCTTTTCTCTCAGCAATTCAAAAAAGGCAGTGCCAACTAACTAGGACATGTCGTTAAAAGTCAAAAGGTAAGCGTGCCCCTCTTCCTTTGCAACGATCCAAAAGTAATCACGTTCCTGCCGAATCTCAGCGCTGCCCAGAGTGTTGCCCCGGATGTCAAACACCTCGCACTTAACAGGAATGCCCTCAATGCCAAAAGGGTGGTTAAGGCCGAACCCTTCGCCTCTTGAGATGTCTATGACCTCTACTTGGTTTTTACTTACAAGTCGTGCTGCGATCGCGCCCCTGGTCTTGACCTCATTAAATTCAGTAAGCTTCCCCCGGCCATCAGAATATATCAGCGGCTCCTTTCCGTCCAGTTTTCCAATGTCCCTTAGAAAATCTACCTTGTGCCCCTCTACCAAAGCTGAGAATGTCAGGAAAGACCTGCCCTGGATAGCGAGCCAGCCAGCAGGCGGGATCTCGAAGCTATGGCCGCCAAAACGCACCTTCCAGATCATCTCTGGACCCCCTTCCCCAACCCAGTCGTTGACCCATATTCTCAATCCGTTTGGATAGGATATGCGCAGCTGCCGCCTCTTGGTGGGCAGGTCCAAAGCAATCGCCTCAGAGGTGCTCACAAACTTGTTTCCATTCCAGTATGCTATCTCCTTTGGCTGAAGCAGTCCATATCGGGCCTGCAACCTTTGGAGCATGTAGTAGCTTCTGCATACGCGTTGCATTCCAAACTTCTCCTCAACGAGCCAGCCAATGGTCCCATACGCTATCTCGTGGAGCAAGAACCGATCGATGGCCCTGTCTACATCACGTTGCCAATCCTCGATACCCTGCAAAAACCAATCTGTCCAAGCCATTCCAATCTCGCACTCCTTAGAGTGAATCTCGCGAAGGAAGAATATCGGAAGCAGCGGCTCTCGTGCGATTGGTCGCCCATTGTAGGCAAGGCCATAGTTGCCATCCGCTAGCCCAGCGTAAAGCCACTGATAAGTTCCTTCCGAGAAGACCGGTCCCCCATATGTCCTGCTGTCGTTGCGAAGGAGTTCCCCGTAACAGTAGAAGGTCTGTGCGAATGTTCCTGCACCAGGCACACGGGAATCATAATCGCAGTAGTTCCAAGGTGCGACTGCCGTATGTACATCTGTGTAGGCCGATAGCTGCGCGCCGCCTTGATGGAACTTGCTTTTTATGATCGGGGCCAGCCTCTCCTCGAACATTAAGGCTGCAGTGGGCTTCAAGGCCCAGCATCTGGGCCAAGCAGGGCGCCAATTACCATCGGGCATTCGTTGGACATGGTCAGAGTTCCAGTATTCGTTAACCGGAGCAAAATCGCAGTAGTTCGTGTAGAGCCCTGCAAACCAGCCCATCGATTTCTGGTGCTCCAGATATTTTTGGAGTGCTGCATCTCCTCCCTTTCCTGGAGCTGCCCGCGTGCGAAGTGTGAAACTTTCCCCGCCGTCTCGCCAAGTTATTTCGTGGTTGCACTGGATGAGCTTTGCTATGCCATATGCCCTCAATATCTGGCAGCGTTCCATCTCCCGTCCATAGTTCTCAGGTCCCCAGCTCTCCTGCCATAATCTGTCGATTGCAAGCTTGGCATTGGCTCCTGTTGGGTTCGGAACAACGGGCAGGACCTCCTCGAATTTTGGTGAAATCGTGACAAAGAAGCGCTCGAAAAGGTCGTTGCGCTTTCCATCTGTCCTGCAGTTGTACCGAACTCCTCCATTTATTCGCACACCTGTGGGTGTCACCTCTCCATTCGGAAATGCATATGGCTCTGAGCCGCCACTTCTGTACCAGTCCAGCCATATCGACGCGAAGAAGCGAAGAACCTCTCCAGCAAGCCCCGTCAAAACAACTGGATTGCTACTGCCATACGTTATAAATGGAACATAGATAGTCCTCGCTTCTTGAACCCCCCGAATCTCACCGAATGAGAGTTCGGTCGCTTCTTCACCTTCCTTCGCTCCCCCATTTTTGCGAAAAACATCTATCACGAGTGACTTCTGCCACAACCTCAAGAGGTAGGTTACGCCATTACTATATGTTGTGAATATGACATTGTCGCACAGTTCAGAATGCACGAGTGCGCCTTCGTTTCCCCCGCCCGCGAACTTTACGCCCCCTCCAAAAAGGAGATGCCCAACCGGCTTCCCATTTATGAACGCCTCGATGCCTGACAAGCCATGATTTGGATCAAACCCATAAAGAATCTCGCAATCTTTTCCAACATAGCGCAAAAGGTATTTACCCCCCTCTTGCGCAACCACTGTCCTGAACCTCTTTTCAATGTTTATGGGCAATATTGTCTCTTCGCGAGTTGGGAACTCTAGGCATCCAGGTCCTGTGTTTATCCCTGGCGATTGTCCTTGAAAAAGGGTCAGGTTCCGTTTTGGACGCACGGGGATTTCCAAAATATGAAGAGGTTCTTCGTAGAAGTATAGGCTGTCGAAGAACAAGCAGCGCTCCTCATTTTGCCAGCCCCCCTCCACCTCTAAGGCGGAAAAATGCAGACCTTTTGCACGCTCAGGAAGCTTGCGGTGAAGGAGCCACCACTCCTTCCAACGGATGCTATCCACTAGGATGCGCTGTATCTCGCCATTGCCACTCCTCAAGTGTATGTAGATCCTGACAGGCGGAGTGTCAGGTGGATTTTCCCAATCCCAGCGGTTGCCATAAACCCAAGCCTCAACACAGTCGCTTCCATCTGGAATTTGGATCGGCTCGTTTGGTATGAGAAGTATGGATGGCCTAGACTCTCTTTCCCCGTTTCCACTATAAGTTAGCTTGCCGACCGCTCGATTCCATATGTTCTGGGCCCGGCTTGGCCTGAAGGTCGCAAAAGCGCCTTCTCGAACCTCCAGCCGCCATCCCCTCAAGTCCTCAAATGTTATCGTTGGGCAGCGCACCTCCTGACGACCTGCCCATTCCATCTCGTATGGTCTACTGCCAGCCGATTCATTCTCTTCAAAATCCAGGTAAACTTCGGAAGCTGGTTTCTTAATCATGAAGTTCACAACCATCGCCAGAAAAGCAAAACGGAAAGCGGAGAAGCAATTCTAGCACTTCCACCTTGAATGCTAATTGGTCCTTAATGCCTAAAAAGGGTTTTGGCAAAAAGCTTTGTCGTTCGATTAAGCGAAACAGTTGAATGCTCCATGCCTTCACACAGAACGAGAAATTATGGCTCTAGGATTTCAGGACATGAAGCTAGAATGTTGACGGAGTCTTACAAGGACATCTGGATTATTGGTCGTTATTCCATCAACACCCATCTCGATCATCCTCTTCATCTCCTCGATACCATTTACAACCCAAACGACGATCTGGAGTCCAGACCTATGCGCCATCTCAACCAAGTCACGCGAAATAGATCTGTGATCGCAGTTGTAAATCTCCGCTCCCATGCTAACTGCTTTCAACACCCCCTCCCTCGATGCTCTACCAAAGGAAGGAGCGATCATCAATTTTGGCTCCAGTGACTTGATCAGTGCCAGTGCGCCATGGACGCCTGAAAATATCGTCCTCTCTTCGAAATGGAAGCTTTTGACCAATTCCACCAAGCGTCTCTCAAAGCCGTTGTTTCCAACATCCAACATGAACTTCGCTTTGCTCTCCTCGTACCTTTCTAGCACCTCGCTCAGTAGCGGTACTTTCTCACCTTCGCCAGCATCCAGCTCTCTTATCTGCTCCATGGTCATGTGATCCACACGGCCCTTACCATTTGTCGTTCGATCTACAAAATCGTCGTGCATGAGAACGATGTGACCATCTACAGTCATTTTGAGATCGACTTCGACGACGTCGCTTCCTAACATAATCGCTTCCTCTATTGCCCTCATCGTATTCTCGGGGCAATGGCCGGAAGCTCCCCTGTGGGCGATCACGAGAACCAATTCAGTTCCTCCAAACCACTGCAATCTTTTCGTCCTTGGTCGCAGGTTTTCGAAAATTCACCAGATCAAAGCATGTTCTTGAGGCTCTCGATGCTGAATACAGTATGAGCGCACCCATTCTTCGTAAGAGGCAGGCCCTGTCCAGTTATTTTTACCGTTTTCAAGTAATTTGCGGCAAGCTTCAACTCTTCGGAACAAGCAACTCCAAAGATCGCATCGTAATGGTACTTCTCCACTATCTTATGTATGCAAGAACCTCCTGGCACAACGTATACGTCGTACTTTCTCTCCTCTCCAATTTCAGTTGCTTGTGAGATCAGGCAGTCGCTCGAGCAGTGCTGGCAACGGTAGGAGGAGATCTCGGGATCGAAGCTAGCCCAACATTTTTTGTCCATGTTTTTCCTTGAGCAATGTGGGAGGATGAGCGCCCTCTTTCTGGACTCCATGAACTCGCTCCTTTGCGATAGGTTCCTCACATATATGTCGACTATGTCCTCGATCACCTTAAGCGCATCTCCTATCTCAAGGCCTGTCAGCTCTGCAACTCTGAACTTCTTGACGAGGCGCCTTGCATTTTCACCCAACCTTTTGTGGATGTCATATTCTTCTGCCAACTTGGCCAGCTCAGCGAAAAAAGACCTTGATATCTGAGTGAGGTCGAAGCTGAACGGGTAAGGCATACCTTCTCTATCAAAGGCAAGGGAAGGATAAATGTCTTTTTCGCCCTGCTAAATGGAGAGATCGCCGAACAATTTTAATTCCGATCTGGCTACAGATCGGTAAGACAGATACAAGAGGAACAGTTCTGCCTAGGTTTTTTCAAATTGGTTCTATCTCCAGGCTCATGTCCAGAGATGGAGCTGAGTGTGTTATGGCGCCTATGGAGATCAAGTCCACGCCAGTTTCCGCAACCTTTCTCACATTTCCAAGGTTGATGCCGCCCGAAGCTTCGAGGAGGACTCGGCCATCTGCGAGCTTCACCGCAGCCTTGATCTCTTCAACTTCCATGTTATCGAGGAGCAAAGCATCTGCACCAGCCTCGATGGCCTGCCTCACCTGGTCCAAGCTTGTCACCTCCACCTCCACAATCAAAGTGTGTGTTTTCTTGGATTTTGCAAGCCTCACTGCATCTCCACAGCCCATGCCCCTTCCACGAAGGATCGCAAGGTGGTTGTCCTTTATCAGGATACCATCATAAAGGCCGAAACGGTGGTTGAATCCTCCACCCATTCGTACCGCGTACTTCTCGAGCATCCTGAGCCCTGGCGCAGTCTTCCGAGTGTCAACTATGCGTACAGGAGTGCCCCTTACGGCCTCGACATACCTTGCGGTCTCCGTGGCTATTCCGCTTAGCCTCTGAAGAAAATTAAGTGCAACCCTCTCGGCAGACAGCATCGGCGCTGCCCTTCCTTCAACCACCATCAACGTATCGCCAACTTTGATTTTTTCACCATCATTTTTCCGAGTAACGATATTGCAGCCAGTGTCCGCGATCGAAAAGACTTTGGCCGCCACCTCGACACCAGCCAAAACTCCCTCCTCTTTGGCGACTACCGATCCCCTTGCCATCGCCTCTCTCGGAATCAGAGCAAAGGTCGTTTCATCTCCAGGCCCGATGTCTTCCTGGAGAGCTTCTTCGATCAGTTTCTCCAAACTTATCTCAGAGATCGTCTTTCACTTCCCTCCCCGCCTGAAGGAAACATGCGTGAGCCACCTTGGAGACTCTGTCGGGAAATCTTCTCTGAAGTGGCATCCTCGGCTCTCCTCCCTAATCAGCGCCGCCTTGGCCATGAGCCTAGCAACAAGTACCATGCTGCCAAGCTCAGATCCTCTATCAGCGCCCGCCATTTTTTTACTAAGCTTAGCACTCCAGCCTCTCAAAATAGCTTCAGCTTCCTGAAGCTTTTCACCCCTCCTCTTTATGCCAACGCACCTCCAAAGAAGTTCCTGCAGACCTTTTACCGAAGGTTCTTCCCCACAAGCTGTTTCGCCCTCTTCCTCAATTGAAGTAACGTGTGCATCCGACCCTAGCTGGTCGCGCCCCCACTCCCAGGAACCCTCCAGAACCCTGTCGACGATCCTCTTCCCAAAAACCAAAACCTCCAAAAGTGAGTTGCTTGCCAACCTGTTTGCACCATGCACGCCTGTGCATGCAACCTCGCCACATGCAAATAGGTTTTTGACACTCGTCTCACCCCAAAGGTTCGTACTCACTCCACCAACCATGTAGTGTGCTGCCGGAGCTACTGGTATCGGTTTCTTTGTTATGTCCAAACCATGCTCGAGGCAGAACCTGTAGATGTTCGGAAACCTCATGACAACCCTGTGCCTTGGAAGATGAGTCAGGTCGAGGAATACATGGTTTGCTCCTGTCCTAGCCATCTCGGATGCTATGCTTCTAGAAACGATGTCCCTTGAAGCAAGATCCCCATCTTCATGGTACCTGTGCATGAATGTCTCCCCAAAAACGTTCCTCAAGATGCCACCCTCCCCCCTAACAGCTTCCGATATCAGAAACTGTGGAGCGCCTGGCAAAGCCAAAGCTGTAGGATGGAACTGGACGAACTCCATATCTGTAATGAGCGCTCCAGCTTCATAGGCGAGGGCAACACCGCCTCCGGTCGCAACCTCGGGATTAGTGCTGAACTTGAAAAGATATCCAGCCCCTCCGGTTGCAAGGACGGTCCACTTCGATTCGACCTCTTTAACAGAACCTGTAGCACAGTCCAGAGCCCTAACTCCTACGGCTGTACCATCCCGAATCAAGAGCTTCGTTACCAGGTGCCTTTCCAAAACCCTGATTCCGAATTTCCTTGCCAGGCTGCTCAGCGTCCCCTCTATCCTCGCTCCTGTTGCATCTCCTCCGGCGTGGATCACCCTCGGGACTGAATGGGCCCCCTCCCTTGCCAATGCTATCTCGCCATTGACCGTATCGAACTCTATTCCATAATCGATCAGCTCATGGATTCTGTCGACAGCTTCCTCGGTCAAGATTCGAACCGCCTCTGGTTTACAAAGGCCCGCGCCCGCTGCGATCGTGTCCTTGTAGTGGAGTTCCGGCGAATCTCCCTCTCCGATTGGCACAGCTATTCCCCCCTGTGCATACTTGGTGTTGCACTCATCGATGCTGCCTTTCGTCAGAACCGTTACTTTGAAGTTCTTGCAGGCCTTTAGAGCAACATATAGCCCCGCTATACCGCTTCCAACGATCGCGAACTCGGTCTGCAATCTACTCCACCAGCATCTCCTCGATAGCCCTTGCTGCTCCGACTCTGATTTCCTTGGGAACCTCGATTACGTGCCTCTGGCGCTCAATACACTCAACAACCTTTTCCAGGGTTGTTCGTTTCATGTTCGGGCAAACGAGGAGCGATGATGCAGCATAGAAGCTCTTCGAGGGGTTCTCAAGCTCGAGGCGGTGGATCAGGCCAATCTCGGTCCCAACTATGAACTCATGCGCATCGCTCTCCTTTGCGAAGTGGAGCATCTGGGATGTGCTGAGTGCAGCGTCTGCCAGGTCTATGACATCGCTCCTGCACTCCGGGTGCACAATCGTCTTCGCGTTCGGGTGCTTCTCCTTCATCGCCAACAACATCTCGGGCCTAAGCACCAGATGAGTCGGACAGAAACCTGGATAAAGGATCAGCTTTTTTCCTGTCTTAGATGAAACATAACGGCCGAGATTCTCGTCCGGTATGAAGATCACCTCCTCCCCCCGAAGCCGCTGCACGATCTTGATGGCGTTCGCAGAAGTGCAGCAGATGTCGCTCATCGCCTTCACTGCAGCAGAGCTGTTAATGTAGCACACAACCTTTGCCCTTGGGTGGTCCTTCTTCCACTCCGCGAGAATGTTCTCATCTATCATGTCGGCAAGAGGGCAACCCGCGCAGGCATCCGGAAGCAGGACGGTCGCATTCGGGTTCACTATAGCTGCCGTCTCGGCCATGAAGCGTACGCCGCAAAAAACTATGAGCTTCGCTTTAACTGACGCCGCCTTCCTTGAGAGCTCAAGCGAATCGCCCACGAAGTCCGCCACTTCCTGGACCTCCTTCCTCTGGTAGTTGTGTGCCAGTATGGTAGCTCCCGCCTCTTCCTTCAGCTCCCTAATTCGGCGCATGAGCTCCTCATTACCGGCCTTTTCCAATGCGGGTCAGCTCCGTTGCGACATGGCAGCAGATTACTTCAGGATATGCCTTCTTATAAGCAAAGCGCGCTTGGAACTTTTATGGCCCTAGGGCATACAATTAAAAACGGAAGCATTGGCATGTTGGAAGCAAAGCGCTGGGTCTCGATTGAAACTTCCATCGTTAAAGCTTGGGCCTTTGGGCGAAAAAGCTGCAAATGCATGGGAAGCTAGGCCTGAGATCAATATGCATGACGCGATACACTACTCGGCGCTCGTCACGGTACTTTTCTGTGCCCTCTCGATCAGGCTCCTGAACTTCCCCTGGGGCGTATATCTTTCCGAATTCGACCCATTCTGGCACTATAGATGCGCACTCAAAATCGTCGATTCCGGTCTGACAGGGCTTTTCACATGGAGAGACATGATGAGCTGGTATCCCGATGGGAGGTTGGCAGGTCCATCCACGCCTCCTGGCCTTCCACTGACCGCTGCGGCATTTTACTGGTTTCTGAACTACGTAGGCATAAGGGCAGACCTTCTGGATGTTACGATCCACTTCCCACCATTCGCGGGGATGCTCACAGCTTTGGCCGTCTACCTCCTTGGACGTGAGGTACGAGGGAGGACGGCAGGTCTGTTCAGCGCCCTATTCATCGCTTTCAGCGGAAGCCACATCGACAGGACCTACCTCGGCTTTTTCAAGCATGAGACCGTTGGTGTCCTTAGCATCGTGGTCTGCACCTGGCTTTTCCTCAGGGCGGTTAGGCCTCAGCCTCTCAGAAAGGTCGTTCTCTACTCGATTCTCTGCGGTCTTTGGCTTGGGTACCTCGAGATAAGTTGGACAGCCTACATCTTCGAGGTTGGCCTTCTTTCGGCATTCCCCCTCATCCTTCTCCTTCTCGGGCGAAACAAGGAAGAGCTGCTTCCTGCCTTCGCGATCACGCAGGGTTTGGCTGCAGCTATAGCTCTTCAAGTACCAAGGCCAGGAGTAACGGTTGTTACATCTGTGGGCTTCGTGCCGGTGCTGGTGGCTGCCGCTCTTCTTTCCTTGGAAAGGGTCTCGAGGCTTTCTAGCAGTTTGAACTCAAAACTAGCGGTGCTCCTCGGAATAGGGAGTGGCGCAAGCTTGGCACTCGTTTATCTTAGCCAGGCTGGCCTCTTCACCACACTGCTTGGAAAATTGGTTGCTATATTGGATCCATTGACCAGGCTCCAGGTTCCGATTATAGAGAGCGTTGCAGAGCACAAGATGAGCACCTGGTACAGCCTTTTCAGCGACCACGGTTTCCTTCCTGTACTTGCTTTATTCGGAGTCATCTCATCCCTTAGGAAGCCGACGAACGGAAGGCTGATGGCATCTTTCGCCTGGATGCTCGGCCTCTACTTTGCCTCACTCATGGTCAGAATCGGCCTGATCCTATCACCATTTATGGCGCTTTCAGCAGCGATAGGTCTCTTGGATCTTGCGGAGCCTGCAGTCGAGACAGCAACCAGCTCCACAATTTACGAGAGGGGAAGGAGGGGTGGAAGGAGGATCGAAGCCAGGCCTGAGCTCGCGATCATCGTGGTCATCACGCTCCTGGTCTTGGCAGGTTTCTCGATGTACCTTGCATTCGAGCACGCTGGCGTGGCTGTCACGATTGCGGGTGCAAGCCTTCCTGTAAAGGGTCAGGTTCCTGACTGGCTTGATGCCGTCTCCTGGATAAGGGCAAACACCCCTCCAGGATCTGTAATCCTTTCCTGGTGGGACTATGGGTATTGGATAACGGCGATGGGGGAAAGGCCGACGCTTGCGGACAATGCAACGATCAACTCTACTCAGATAGCCGTCATAGGAAGAATCTTCATGTCGAACGACACGGTTGCGCTCCCGCTCCTGAAGAAGTATGATGTCTCCTACGTTCTGGTCTTCACATCCTTGCACTTGGCACAACAGAACATCCCACAGGTAGGTGAGGAGGTGAAGTGGGTCTGGATGGCTGAGATCGGCTACGACCTGCCTCCTGCTAACATAAACGAGACATACCAAAATCTTTACCACCTGGAGACCTTGAGGAGGTTCGCGGACTTCGATCTTGGAAAGCAGCTCGCCTCGCTCAACCTAGTTCCAAAAAATTCGGCAGGAAACAGCACAATCCCCATACCTAAGAGGGACTCTGTTCTGACAAGGCTCATGGTTTACGGAGCCTTCTTGGGAAGGCAGAACTTGATAGATCCAGGGCAACACTTCGAACTTGTATTCAGGTCCACATACGGCCTGGTTCTAATATACAGGGTGCACTACGATGTTGTTGAAGGTGGAGGGACCGCTTTGGCGTACTCTAAAACTGGCATGTCTGGCGAAACAACAGATGTAAAAGATTATTCAAAGGTCATTGGTCCTGGCTGGACGGTCTCATTCACGGTCGAAAACTCTACAGTCCAGAATGGTTGGGCCAACGAGAATTTGCAGCTGAGAGCTGGAGCTTCGATAAAGCTTTCCGGATCTCAAGGCTCGGTAGCATGGAACGCAACAAGGGGTGAGCACAAGATTGTCGTCCTTGCCGAGGAGATTAGGCACTACGTTAATGGCACGTTGCAGGATGTAGAGCAGAACGACCTGGGTGGCAGCTTGCACCTGTCAATAATTGTTACTGCTGAAAACTCAGCATCATTCACAAGCCCTGCTCATGCCGAACTTAAGTGGGGAAGCCTAACCTTTTCACCGAATAAGTAGAATCTATTCTCGAAGAATCTTCAGTTCCGAATCTATGGAAGCGATTATAAAAATGGATACTAGCTCACATAATCCGGTCCAGGTCCCCTGGCCTCTTCCACCAGCCTGTTGACCGGATCCTTTTGCACAAGGGCATCGTACCTCTTCTCCATATCCTTTAGAAGTTTCGAAAGATCGCTTGCACCAATGTCTAGAGGAGCAAGGTCAACTTCGATCGAAAGCATCTTCGCCACAACAGCTAACACGTTCTTCGCAGCCTTGAAGTCTGGTGCTAGACCAAGCGTCTCCCCAAGAAAGCAAACTGCAGGCACTCCCTTCAACTTGGCAAGCGCGACCAAAACTCCTGAGATGCCCACTATGGGCGTCCCGCGCGGTGCCTGGACAGCTCCAGCTTCAAGCGCCTTGGTAAGCAGCGACCTATTAGTTGCGAAGCACAAGACCCTAGAAGGATTTTCTGAGAGCACAGTATGCCCGCCCATCGTCACTACCATCTTCCCACCAATCCTCTTGAAGAATGTGAGTAGCTTGTATGATGTCTCATACTCTCCCTGGATGTCAGAGTAGTGTTCGTCTCCAGAGAAAAGAAGGAGGTCCTCTCCAGAGTCGAGCCTCTTACCATAAAGTTCACCCCTCATTAGCCTTGCGGACCCGCCCTTCGTCACAATAGCCTGGGAACTGAAGTATGGCGATGTCACTATTCCAACGAGGTCGCACTTGAGTGACCTCGCAAGGTGTTTAAGCGCTATCCTTCCTATCCTCCCTAGACCAGGGAATCCCACGATCAGCGTGGGCGTTTTCAGGCTAGTGCCTCTCCTAAGCCAGAGGCGAGTTGTTGACATTATTCCCTGGGAAGCCATCCCGACCCTTTCCTTAGCGCTCAAGTACCCCTGCATAAGGCAACCTTATATCTTATCTTCTCCTCACGCATTACTTCCAAGATTTGAAGTTTCTAATGAGGAAATGCTCATCATGCGGCGCCTACACACTGAAGAGGGATAAGTGTCCAAAGTGCGGCGGTGCTCTTCGGGTTGCCGCTCCTCCAAAATTCTCACCCGAAGACCCACTCCTTAAGAAGAAACTCCAGGCAAGGAAGTACTTGGATAGAGGGGTCAACGGCCCTTAGCCGTTGCAGTCCCGCCCGACTTCTTGACTGCTGCTATAATTGATGGCACCATCTTGTCAAGCACGCTCTGTGCTAACTTCGCAGTCTTTGCCCTCACTTGGACCATATACCTAGGTGAACCTATCGTCGTTATGGTTACGTCCGCGTGCTTCCTCGAGGCAGAGGCGATCTCCTTTAGGAATATCTCCCTGAGCCTGTTCGCGCCATCTGGAGCCAGTATCGTTGCCTCTACCACCTCCGATGCTACCACATTCTTCCTCCTTATCTTTGCTCTTGCAATTTCGCATATGATATCTGCCTGCTCTTTTGGAATCCCTATTTTCGTCAGGACTGTCTCATCGTTCTCTATCGCCCTCCTCAATGCTTCGGAAAGCGTTCCATACCTCCGCTCCGCCTTACCCTCAACATCTGAGAGGAACTGGTCAGGATCAGCTCCAATTCTCTTCGCAGCCTCGATAACGATCTCCTGCGCCCTTTCCGACTCCTTCCACTCCCTCAGCTTGACCCTTGCCTCATCATCGCCAACCCTCTTGAGCGAGACGTTGTATTGACCACTAGACTTGCTAACAGAGATCACCTTGACAGCTATTGTCTGCCCAACCTTCAGCTTCTCGCTGACCGTCCTAATGTTCCTTCCCGGAAGCTCTGATATGTGGAGGAAACCATTTCCCGCATAACCTGGAACTTCAAGCATCGCTCCATAGTCAGTTACGGCCTTCACCTTCCCAACCACAACCTCGTTTACTTCAGGATAATCTGTTGCCCCGCTCATCCGCTCCACCTATGAAAATTCGCCCGTCACTTCGCCATTTATCTTCGCCTTACCGCCTGTAGGCTCTGCCAGCACGGAGTTACAGACGCTACAGTTTACCCTGATCGAGGCACAGCTGAAGACCAGCTGCTCGTTGCCGCACTCAGGGCACTTCACCTGCAGGAATGAGGACCTCGGACGAGGGACGAGCTTCTCCCATTCGCTCATGTCTTATCATCAGATGGCCCCCGTATAAAAGAGTTGTATGGGCTACAAACGTTTGAAATCGCATGACCTGAGCGCCACTCAAATGCTGTATGAGACGAATGCGTGGTATAGAATCGAAACAACAAGATTATATATCATATGGCATACCTTCCATACGGTTAGCCATATGGGAGGCATCAAGACCACCATAGTGATCGACGAGGAAACGCTGAACGAGTTCAAGAGATTCGTTTCCTCTAAATACGGAAGCTCAAGGATGACCAGCACAGCTGTAGAAGAAGCGCTCAAGAGCTTCAATGCAATCGAATACTTGAAGAGCTTTTCAAACGCTATGAAACTCGATATCATCGCATACCCTTCAGCCAAAGAGGTCAGGGATGGGAGGCCAAAGCTGAGGACATCTTCAGCCAAAGAGGTCAGGGAGTTAAGGGATGGGCGTCAAAACCGTTTATCTAGACTCAAGTAGCATCTTGAAGAGGTACATCGAGGAGAAAGCTTCTGATGTCATAGACGAGGTTTACGAGAAGGCCGAGGCAGGCAAGTTAAAGCTTGCATTTTCTATCTGGAACGTGGGAGAAATCATCGGTGTACTCGATAGGCATGTATCGAGAAGATTGATCTCTGCGGAAACATTCAGGTCGGCTCTTTCAAAGTTCATCCTCGAGTCTATGAAAATGGTCCGTTTGGGCTCACTCCAGATAATGCCGATTACCAGCAAATCGCTTTCCAACTCTTGGCTTCTAATAACGAAGCACCACATATACGAAGCTGATGCACTCCAGATATCGACCTCGTTGGAAGCGGAATGTAACTTCCTATTCAGCGCCGACGCGGACTTGGTTCCAATAGCGGAAAGGGAGAACATAAAGGCCGTAAACATAGAGGCCGAGCCTGAAAGGGCATTGGAGATTTTGCGTGAAGGTATAGAAGCCCCTTGAAGGAAGAGGATTATGGCTTCAAGTGCAGAAGGATGCCAAGTCAGCCGATCGATGATCAACCGCTTCAAGCATATCGTTGGTTTTGAGGGATTCAGGAGTGTCGTAAAATTTCGCATTATCTGGGTGTAATTGGCTTATTTCGTAAAAGCCTTTTTATGGACTTAGGTACTTTGCCTCCATAATCTAGTATCGATAGGGTTTTGAAAACTCCATATCGCAAAGCTTCAGCGCAAAGGAAAGGAGAGCTTTTGATCAAAGGTCTTAATCGCTTCGGGAGAAGCTTGATAAATCTCCAAGTTCACGGGGCGCAA
>Ga0123519_10008758_pt1 | contig 15363 bp, 7 predicted proteins | sample YelNatPaOPRAMG02_FD_87396 | JGI IMG/M metagenome (GOLD analysis project Ga0123519, IMG submission 87396) | Hot spring microbial communities from Yellowstone National Park - Yellowstone National Park OP-RAMG-02 (version 2) | ecosystem: Environmental > Aquatic > Thermal springs > Hot (42-90C) ...
GGCCGGGAGCTATTGGCCCGGGGAGCATGCTGGCGGCGTTTACAATTGTGAGGGTTTCCATTGCGGCCGCAACTGGATCCCAGGTGGGCGATAGCAGCCGCACCCGGTGATTGCCCTGATCGGCCACGTAGACGTTCCCCGCGGCGTCTACCGCCAATGCGGATGGGAATCTTAGTCGCGCCACCAAAGCAGGCCCGTCGTCGCCTTCAAAGCCCGGCAGGCCAGTTCCGGCGATAGTGGTGATAATGCCTTCCGGGCTGACCTTGCGCACGCGATGGTTTTCCGTGTCCGCGATGTACAGGTTGCCTTCGCCGTCCACGGCCACCGCCATGGGGCGGTTCAGGCGGGCCTGGGTGGCTGGTCCTCCGTCGCCACTGAATCCGGCTAGCCCGGAGCCCGCCACGGTAATAATCAGTCCTTCGCGCGTTATTTTGCGGACGGCGTGGTTCAGCCGGTCGGCTACGTAGAGGCTTCCGTTGCGATCGAGCGCCAGCCCGGCCGGGGAGTCCAGCAGTGCATCTATCGCCGCGCCGCCGTCGCCCGCATAGCCGCGTAGCCCGCATCCGGCGATGGTTATCAGGTAACCATCGGGTGTGAGCTTTCGGATGCGGTGGTTAGCTGTGTCCGCGATATAAACGTTCCCGGAAGCGTCTGTGGCCAGGCCGCCGGGCATGTTCAACTGAATTGCGGTGGCGGCGCCTTCGCCGTTGTATCCTGCCGTCCCCGTGCCGGCGGCGGTGGTTATCGTCCCCAGTGGTGTGATGCGCCGGACGCGGTTGGCAGGCTGGTCGGCCACCAGTAGGTTTCCATTGCTTTCCAAGGCCAGTGCGGTGGGTCCTAACAGCTTGATGGCCGTTGCAGGGATGCCCTCGCCGGTAGTGCCTCCGCTACCCGCTCCTGCTACGGTGGAAATTATTCCTGCCGGGCTCAGCTTGCGGACACGGAAGTTACCTGTGTCGGCGATGTAAAGGGAGCCGTCTGGGGCCAGGGCCAGTCCGCTCGGGCTATTCAAGCGGGCTTGGCTAGCCGGCGCGCCGTCGCCCCAGAAGCCAGGCTCGTTTGTGGCGCCGGCGAACAAACTCACGGAGCCAGTGCTGCTGATGCGCAAGAGCTGGGGCGTGCCGGCTGCGACGTAGAGATTGCCGCCGACATCCACGGCCACGTCGCGGGCCGGTGTGGAAAGCACGGCAGCTTTGTTAGCCGGCGAGAGTTTTACGATTCTGGAACGGTCTGCGATGTAGAGGTTTCCGGCCGCGTCGAAGCTTAATCCGGTGGGAAGGTCCAGCTCCAGCGGAACGTTGAGTGTGCGCAGGATCCCGCCGCTTAGCAGCCGAACACGGCGATTGCCGCTATCGGCTATATAGAGATTGCCCGCACGATCAAAGGCCAAGCCAGCCGGGTGATTTAGCTGGGCTTGGCTGGCCGGCCCGCCGTTACCGGACAAGCCTGGGGCGCCCGTGCCCGCGATGGGCTCGATCCGCCCCGCAGGACTGAGCCGGTAGACACGGTGGTCCAAGAAATCCGAGATGTAGAGATTGCCTGCAAGGTCCGCAACCAGATTCCGTGGCCCTGGCAGGCGCACGGCAGTGGCCAGATGGCCTGAGCCGTTGGGGCCTTGTGAGCCGCCGCCGGCCACTGTGCGAATAAGCCCGTCGGCGCCTACCTTGCGGACGCGCCCGTTGCCGAAGTCCGCTATATAAAGATTTCCGGATGCGTCCACAGCGAGGCCGTAAGGGCGGTCGAGCTGCGCCTGTGCCGCTGGTCCTCCATCGCCCGCAAAGCCTGCTTGTCCGTTGCCCGCCACCGTGGTGATGATGCCGTTGGGGGCAATCTTCCTGACGCGATGATCAGCGGGGTCGGCAATGTAGATGTTACCGGCGGCGTCCAAAGCGACGCACTCGGGCGCGAACAGCAAAGCCGATGCTGCTTGCCCGCCATCGCCGACGAAATCGCTGCCCGCCAAGGTGCGGATGGAATAACTTACATCCGCTGGAGAGACCAGGGCGAAACCGAGAGCCAAGCTAGCCGCGCGTAGTCTTGCGCTCATGGTTGACCCTTAAGATGTTGGTGGATCAGGAGGTAGAAACTTCTCCGCAAAAGCAACTCAAATATTGCGCCGGCGGTTCGATAAGGCACCTGTGGTACTCCCCTGGCGCAAAGCCGTAGCGCTGGTGCTGGCGGTGGGCGGCGTGGCGGCTGAGCAAAGGCTTTACCTGAAGACTGGGCAGGAGTGGCGGCGCGACGAAATCGAAGATCTGGCGGCTGCTGTGAAAAGGCGCTATCCGGACCGGCGCCACTTGCTGCTGGAGTTTGCCGAGCGTCCGAGCGCTGAGCAGCTCAGGGAAATCGAGCAGCGGGGCGCACGCCTGCTCGGTTACGTGCCGGACGGAGGCTTCATGGTCTCGCTGCCGGAGGGAGTCTCGCTAGAAGGCTTGGGACTGCGGCGGGCAGTTGGTCTGCGCGCGTCCGAAAAACTGAGTCCTTTGCTTGAGGCCGCAGACCGCTGGGAATGCGTAGTAGAGTTCTATCCCGACGTTGCGCCCACGGAGGCACGCGCTCTGGTCTTGGAACATGGGCTCGAGTTGATCGAGCACCCCGACGTGCGCCCGAACGAATTGGTCGTAAGAGGAGAACCGGGAGGGATCCGCCGGCTGGCCGAGTGGGACGAAGTCAGCTATGTCTATCCGGCCTCGGAGGAGCTGGTGGCGGGTGCGCCGGTGCAAGCCTGCCCGGGACCGCTTACTGTTTGGGGGCCGGTGGCGCAGTACGTGGCGCGCGTGGGAGAGGGCTGGGATGGGCCTGGCCTTAACTCCACCGAGCTCGCCTACTTTATAGCCTCATTGGCTCGCTCGCTGCCCGCCGAGACTGCCCGGGCCGAGATCCTGCGGGCTCTGGGAGAGTGGGCACGCTACGTGAAGATACGCTTTTTTCCGGGCGACGATGAATGGGCCCCTCGCACGCTGCGTATCCTGTTTGCCAGCGGCCAACACGGTGATCCTTATCCGTTCGACGGGCGAGGCGGCGTGCTGGCGCATGCCTTTTACCCGGCGCCGCCCAACCCTGAGCCTATTGCGGGCGACGTTCACCTTGACAACGATGAGCCCTGGAATGTGGGCGATTACATAGACCTGTACAGTGTAATACTGCATGAACTGGGGCACGCTTTGGGATTGGGGCACTCCGACAAACCTGGGACGGTCATGTACCCTTACTACCGCAAGCACACTGGGCTGACTCCGGACGACATCGCCGCCATTCGGGAGCTTTATGCCGCCCGCGAGCCAGAATCCGGCGGCCAGCCGCCGGGGACCCCTAGCCCGCCATCATCGCCCCCCGCGCTGCCGCCCAGCTCACCTCCCAGTACTCCGCCGGCTAACCCACAGCCTCCTTCCAATCCCTCGCCCAAACCTCCCTCGGGCGCTGACACAGTTGCTCCCTCATTGACCATAACCTATCCGCCTACCAGCAGCGCCCTAGTTTCTTCCTCGACCATCACCTTGCGGGGGCTAGCATCGGACAACGTGGGCGTTAGCGAGGTGAGCTGGTCATCGTCGACGGGGGCTTCAGGCCTGGCGCAGGGGACAACCCAGTGGACGGCTGGGCCCATCCCGCTCTACCAGGGAACCAACACCATCGTAGTAAAGGCGCGCGATGCCGCCGGCAATTCTAGCTGGCGTTCCGTGGTGATCACCAGAAAGTGAGAGGAATCACCCGTCAGGGGCACAGTAATACTTTAGCGGACTCTCGATGGCTTTGTTCCGCACGCGCAGCGCGGCCATCTACGGGATCGAAGCCCATCTTATTGACGTCGAGGTGGACCTTTATCCTTCCGGGAGTGCGCGCGATTTCATCACCGTAGGCATGCCCGACACCGCGGTGCGCGAAAGCCGCGAGCGCATCAAGTCCGCGCTGGCTAACTCGGGCTTCGGTTATCCCAACAAGGCTGTCACGATCAATCTGGCCCCGGCCAACCTGCGCAAAGAGGGAGCCGGCTTCGATCTGCCCATGGCAATAGGAATTCTAGGCGCCATGGGCACCGTACCCCGTCTGGATGATTACCTGCTTGTGGGTGAACTGTCACTGGACGGCGCGGTGCGCGCGGTGCGCGGCGCCCTTTCCATCGCCATCTGTGCCCGACGAGAAAGCGTGCCGAACTTGGTGGTGCCCGAAGAGAACGCTGCCGAGGCTGCGGTGGTTCAGGGTGTGCGCGTTTACGGCGTGCGGCACCTGGCGGAAGTGGTGGCGCTGGCCAGCCAGCCCGAACGGTTTACCCCCGCTCAACCGCATGTGCAGCCGAGCTCGACGGGGGAAACGACTGCCCTGGACTTTCGGGACGTACGCGGGCAAGCCGCTGCCAAGCGGGCTTTGGAGGTGGCTGCAGCGGGAGGGCACAACGTGCTGATGATCGGCCCGCCAGGCTCGGGCAAGACCATGCTCGCCAAGCGGCTAGCAGGTATCCTGCCGCCTTTGACTTTCGCAGAGGCTCTGGAGACCACGCAGGTGCACAGCGTGGCCGGCGTGCTGCCGCCCAACGCAGGTTTGTTGACGGAGCGGCCTTTTCGCGCGCCGCATCACACGATTTCGGATGCCGGCTTGATCGGCGGGGGCACGGGAATCCCGCGCCCCGGCGAGGTGAGCCTGGCTCACAACGGCGTGCTTTTTCTGGACGAGTTCCCGGAGTTTCCGCGCAATGTGCTGGAGCTGTTGCGCCAGCCGCTAGAAGACGGCTCGGTTCGCATCGCACGCGCCAACATGAGCCTGGAGTTCCCGGCCAGTTTCATGCTGATCGCCGCCATGAACCCATGCCCGTGCGGATTCTTCGGCGACGCCACGCGGGAGTGCCGCTGCACGCCGGCCATTATTCAGCGTTACCTGGCCAAAATCAGCGGGCCGTTGCTGGATCGCATTGATCTGCACATTGAGGTGCCCGCTGTTGCTTACAAGGAGCTGCGGGCGGCGGAAGTTGGGGCGGCCAGCTCGGCTGAGATCCGCGCCCGCGTGGAGCGCGCGCGGGCCCGCCAGCAGGCGCGGGGGTTTTATAACTCGCAGCTCCCGCCCAAACTCCTCCGCGAAGTCTGCCGCTTGGATGAAGCTGGTGAGCGGACACTCGAGCTGGCGATGCGGCGTCTGGGACTTTCGGCCCGCGCGCACGATCGCATTCTAAAAGTGGCCCGTACCATTGCGGACTTGGACGATGCGCCGGTTGTCAGCGCCAAGCACGTGGCCGAAGCCGTGCAGTACCGTAGCCTGGATCGCAATTACTGGAGCTAAGGGCGAGGAATTCGCTACCTCGGAGAGCGCGGCAGGGACTGTTCACGGCGATCAATCCGTGTTTCCGGCTCCGCCGGGGCGACTTCAGTATTCGATTTGAATCATGAACTGGATTTGGCGGGCGTTCAGCGTTTCCACCGGCTGGTTGTAGGAGGGCAAACGCCCCTGGCCGGCCGCGTAGTAGGGGCTGACGCGCAGGGGGTTGGAGTGGTTGGTCAGGTTGAAGGCTTCCAAGCCGGTTTGCAGGATCGCACGGCGCTGCTTGAGCCAGAAGCCCTTCATCACGCGCAGATCCATCGAGAAGGTCGAGGGCGAGTAGAACGGATTACGGGCCAGCCCGAAAGCTCGGGCGGTGATGGGCCAGGCGCCGGTGCGGAAAGCATCTGTAGTGAGCAGGGCGTTGATGGGCCGGCCCCGGCCCGCGGTAAGGATGGGCGCCACGATCACATCGGCCAAAGCCTTCCTGAAGCCGGCAGGAAGCCGCCGGAGCTCTTCGGCGGGCAACTCGAAGAGGGCGCTGGCGGCCAGCCGATGGGGCTGGTGTTGGCGGGAGTGCGCCCAGTCCGCTTGCGGATCCAGCGGGTTCTGAGGCTGTTCGTCGTAGTCGGAGGCATCGTCCAGGGTACGGCCCGTATGGTAGGCCACAAGGAAGGCCAGCTCGCGACTCAACCGCCGTTGCAAAGCCAGGGAGGCGCCGCGGTAGGAAGAGCGTGCGCTCTGCTCGAGCTGATAAAGCGGCGGCAGTTCTCCCCGCACGTTGCGGATGCGAGGTAGGTGGCGACCTGCCACCAGCGCGTACTCGAAGGCGAGGGTAGTCTCGCGCCCGAGGCTGCGCTCCAGCCCGAAAGCCAACTTGCGGCTGTAGGTGGAAGGGAACTCGGCTGCGGCCCGGTAGATCGAGCGAGGCGCCCAGTCAAGGGGTCCGCTCCAAGCGCCGCTTGAGGCAAAGACGCGTGCCGCCTGCTCGCCGACCAGGTATTGCTCGAACGCCTGTGCCCCGTTCTTTTGGAGAGCTTCGTTGAGAAATGCCAGTGGGTAGCGATCAAAGAACCACCCCAGGCCCAAGCGAAACACATAGGGGCCGCGACCGCCGGGACGCCAAGCCAGCCCGAGCCTGGGGGCCAGGTTACGACCCGCTTCGGGTATCCCACCCGGCAGCCACTGCCTGTCGTAGCGGAGCCCGGCTTCCAGATTGAGCCCCGAGGTGGCCTGCCAGCGATCCTGCACCCAAATTCCCACCGGCGCGGTCCAGTAATGCGTCTCGGGGCGGCCGAAGGCTTTCAGAAACACGTCGGGACGGCCCGCGCGCAGGTCTTCTAGGGTGGGGAAGATGAACAGGCCGGCAAAACGGTCGGCGAGCCGGGCGTCCAGCCGCACGCCGTGCAGGCTTGCACCCGTGCTGAATTGGTGGCGACCGGAGCTAACATTGAAGGACTCGCGAAGCTCGAAGTGGTCCTCCCAGCGGGCGCCGTCCAACCGGCAGGACTGGCCGAAGCGAATCACCCCGGGAACTTCCACCATAATTAGGTGCGAGTTCGGTGTAAGCGTCACGCTGCGCCGCGCCGCTTGGAACCGCAGGTCGTTGACCCAGCGAGGCCCGGGCACCCATATCCAGCCGCCGGCCAGTGAGTGGTCGGTGGTTAGGCTGCTGCCCCGGGCTGAACGGTCCGCGAAGTTATCCCCGTCCAGCACCTCGCCCATGATGTCTCCGCGCGAGAAGGCGTAGCGCAAGGAGAGGCTGTGCTTGATCCCCGCCAGATGGTCGGCCTTGAAGGAGAATTCGGTTTCGTGAGCGGCGGTGGGAAACAGTCCGCGGTACAAGCCGGAGACCGCGGGGATGGTGCGCAGCTCCGCGGGCGGTCCGGACCACTCCTCGCCTGACTCGCGCTCTTGCTCCCAGGCAGTGGCGAAGAACGTCCGGTCGCGTCGCACGGGCCCCATCAGGGAAGCGCCCGGCTGCCAGCGGCGGAAACGCGGCCGACGGTCCAGCTCCACCTCCGGATTGCGCGCATTCAGCTTCTCGTTCTGCGCGAAGAAGGTGACGTCGCCGTGCCAGATGTTGGTGCCTGAGCGGGTCACTACGTTGAGCACGCCGCCTGAGGCGCCTCCCAGCTCGGCGCCAATGCTCACGCTCGAGACACGGAATTCCCGGACCATTTCCAGACCAATGGCCACGCGGTTGCCCCCGGTGGTTTCATCTCGGTTGTCCACCCCATCTATCGAAAGGCTGTTGTTGCGCCCACGGAGGCCGGCGAAGCTGAAGCCGCTGTCGGCGCCCGGGCTACGGAGTCCGGCGAAGGAACGTTGCGCATTGGAGCCGCTGGAGGAGGTCACACCCGGTGCCACCAGCACAAAGTTCAGGTAATTGCGGTTGGGTGACGGTGCCTCTTCGATTCGTTCCAGGCCCAAGGCGACGCTGGCCGTGGTGGCGGCGGCCTCCAGCGCTTCGGGGCGTTCTTTGACTTCCAGTCGCTCGCTCAGCGGAGCCGGCTTAAGTTCGATTCGCTGGATCACGGTCTGGCCCACTGCCAGCGGCAAGGGCGCGATGAGCACGGAGGCGAAGCCCTCCATCTCCACGCGCAACTCGTATTCGCCGGGCGGCAAGCCCGCCAGACGGAACTGGCCGGCGGCGTCGGTCTCATCGGTGCGCACCCATCCCATGCCGGCATGCGTCGCGCGGACGCGCGCTCCGGCCACTGCGCCGCCACTGGCGTCCACCACCGTCCCCTGGATCGTGGCGGTGGCGGGCGGACCCTGAGCCGCTCCCTTTGAGATCAGCGTGAGCAAGACAGCGACGCACCACATTCGAATTTCCATTTTGGACTCCCGGCCAACGCTAATATACACCCATCGCGGAACGTCTCAAGCCGCGGAGTGCGCCGGCAGCGATTCCGCCCCGCGGCCTTTAGTCCCGCACCGCGATGACGCCGAGTTTATAGCGCCTTTGCCCATCTTCGCCGGGAAGCGGCAGCATAATCTCAGGCGTTCCGGTGCGGGTTCCAACCGAGATGAACAAGTCGTAAGTGCCCGGCCTCAGTACCTCAGGCGGAGGCACACGGAACGCGGCCAAAGGCCGTGAGGCTTGCGAGATGGGCCTCCCCTCTCTGCCCACCGGTTCTGCTTTGCCGGGAGGTCCAACGGGCAGAGTCCGGACGTCGAACTCCTCGTCCACGAAAACGGCTGCGATGCCACCCTTGGCATCCTTCAAAGTAATGGCAGGATGCCCACCGTGATAACACGGCGCCACGCCGGCATTGCGCCACCGATAACCCACTAACAAAGGTTCGGAGCGCGAAACCGTGGCTGGCCAGGACGCTTCCAGTAACTGGATCCGGTAACCAAGGCGAAGGTTGATTTTACCGACAAGCTCGCGGTTTTTCTCCAGGAATTCCCTCGGCCACCAGTGTACTGAGGCGTAGGAGGCGTGATATTCCTCGATCGCTTTCAGATAGAGGCTGCCGTCCTGCCAGCACCCGCGATTGACGGAGGCCCCGTAATGCTCCATCTCGAGGATCACGGGAAGTCGCGGCCAGAACAGATCCGCCAGGTAAGCATGATGATAAGCTCGATCGCCGCAGTTGACGAGGATGCTATCATCGCGGAGCGTCATGCCCAGGTCGCGGGCGTAGTGGATCACTTCCAGCCCGCGCCCTTGGTTGGAGAAATCGTCGTTCACCACAAGCAAGGTCCTCTTGAAATGTTTGCGGTAAAGGTCCAGGTGCAGCTTGAGGGTCCGCGCGTCGTAAGGCAGGCGGGTGGAACTGCCGGTATGACCTTCTCCCCACACCCCGAAGGAACCCACATCAATGAAAGCCACCTCCCGGCTGCCGTCATACCGGGCCGCCAGGGCGCCCAGAAACTGATCGAGTTTTGCCAGAAAGACGGGATCGTCGTACTTGGGCTCCCAGTTGGTTCCGTTGGGATCCGCCCCTTTGCGCGGCGTGAAGCGGAAACCCTGAGCGCCTGCTTCCTGGACCCACTTGGGCGTGGCGTAGGGCTGCTCCGGGCTCGACTCCGAACAGGAGATCCGCAGGGCGATTTGAAATCCCTTCGCAATCCACCGCTGGGCAGGCGTGTCCAGGATAGCCCAGTTGAATCGGCCCTCCTCGGGCTCAAGGTAAGACCAGGCAAGCCGCAAGTAAATCACGCTGGCCCCGGGAAAGTCATCCACCGTGTCGGAGGGATCAAGGTGCGTCCCGTAACGGTTGATCGCGTTATCGTAATGGTGGAAAACCCAGCCCATGCCGGGATTGCGCAAAGCCAGCCCGGTGTCCGCCGGGCGCACCACCACGCGCTCCTGAGCCGACGCCAGACTGACGGCGAGTCCCGTGAGCGCTATGCCACGTAGCAACAATGCAAACCAACCCATCTCGAGATTCTCCTCGACACTCTACTTTACCTTGGGTGTCAGCCCCGCCCGGACCGACCTCTTGGCTTTCGACTAGCGTATAGGCTGGCAGCGGCGCGAAAACGGCTGTGTTGAACCATTTCTGCGGCGTGGGTTTTTGCAGGCGCGGATCGCCGTTCACCACCAGACCGCCGAAGCGAGTGAACCAACCTGAGCGCCACATCAAGAAGCCGGTGAGATCCCAACCGCCAATGAGCATGTCCAAGGCGCGATTCATGGCGCTTCCGAATTGGCGACCCCTTCCAATCGGTATCTCCCAGGTGCCCGCCATGGTCAAACGGTGGCGAGGCCGGTTGTTGTCCCGCCGGGTGAATTTTTGCAGGAAGCGGTGTCATGAATCGTTCTGGTCGGTCTTTCTCCACCACTCGTAGGCAAAGAATTTGAACAGCTTGTTCTTGAGGATAAGATGGCCCACTGGAACAAAGCTGAAGGGAGTGTTCCCTTCAGTTTTGAACAGCTTGTTCTTGAGGATAAGATGGCCCACCGTACCTTTGGGACGGCCGTCAATCTGGAGGTCATTGGAATAGTTGCGGCTGCCGGCCACCTCCTGCCGGTTGCCTGACCAGGTGAAGTAAGGCTCGTTCTCTCGCGCCGTGTCAGGCTGCACCAGGGTGGCATTCACTGTCACGTCGCCCCGTGCCGACACCACTACATTCTCTTGGACCAGTCGGCTGAAACCGGAGCACTCCAACGTAACGGTGTTAGTTCCGGGCGGCACCAGGTCGAAAAGGTAGCGACCGGTCTGATCCGTCTGCCGTGTGGTGGAGACCGCCGTGTTAATGTTGGCGAGGGTGACCTTGGCCCCGACAATGACCGCCTGGCTAGGATCCGTGACGGTGCCCTGCACCCTACCCTGATTCTGGTTGCTGCGATTCAGACTCTGGACAACACCGAGCGCCGCCAGCCAAGCGCGGGAAATTTTCCGGGCGCCCCGCCCGACCGGGCTTGCGCAGAGCCGGCCTTGGGAGAAGCGAAGGCCCGACCCGCCAGCCGCTGGTGCGGGGCCGCTCAAGGTTTCGACGGGCTCAGCGTCTGGCACCGGCCGGGACTAGCGCTCTAGGCGATCAACCAGGGGCTGCGCTGGGGCGCCGACCGTTAAGCTTTCGGGAAACCCTACCGCCGCAGGCGACGCCCGACTTCGCGCAAAACAGCAATTTCCTCGGGATGGATGGAGCCGTCGCCCTGCGGACCCGTGTTCAGCAACAAATTAGCTTTCCACTCCGCAGCCAGCCGAAGTTTGGCCATGACTTCATCTGCGTTCCGCCGTTGACAATTTTCGCAGTAGCCCCACCCACGCTCTTGTATTGCCTCGCTTCTGGATCGAAACTTCGACTTATCGCCCGAATGCGGGACGGCCGCCCCGTCCAGCCATATGCCCGGCACCGGACCGTACCGGGTGAGCAATTCCGTGATCTGGTTAGAAACATAATCGCAGATCTTGCCGGCATTGAACTTGTCCGCCGTAAATCGCGAAGCAAGTTTGGCGTATTCAGCAATGGGTATCTTTTCGACGTATTGCAGCCACTCGCCTCGGCCCTCCAGCGAGTACAGTCCGTAATGGATAAAAAGGCCAAACTGTGCCCCCTGAATTCAGGCCAGAACGGAAGCTCGGTCGCGAAGAAAGGATAATCTCGGCGCCGCGGCGGCCGCCGCACTGAGCAGCAAATCGCGCATATTCGTTGTCGAACGCTCTCAGTACGTAAAGCGTAGTGCAAACTGCATCCGGCGCGGCAGCCGCGAACCGGTGATCTCCCCGAAGCGAGTGTTGGTCTGCCGCCCTTGCCCGTCGAAGCGGGCGTGTGTGTCCACGGTGGTGAACTGCGGGTGGTTGAAGGTGTTGTAGGTCTCAACCCGGATCTGAAGCTTCCAGCCTTCCTTCGGCAACTTGAAGTTCTTCAGCAGCGACATGTCCCAACTGTTCACGCCCGGCAGCCGGATCAGATCCTTTGCCGCGTTGCCGGGAGTGCCGATAATCGGTGCTGCGAAAGCTTCGGTGTTGAAATACCGGCTGAAGGTCCTCTCGCTACGCGGCAGCGTCGGCTTGCCGATCAGTTGCGGGCGCGCGGCCGTGTCGGTGGGCGACCCCGTGATGTCAGCCGCCGTTGTAACCGACACGCTGATGCCCGAAGGTCCGCCGCTTTGGAACGTGGCGATCCCGCTGGATTGCCATCCGTCCAGCGTCCACCTCACCAGCCGGTTGTGCACCAGCCGGCTGGCGTTGGGCAGATTCCAGTTCCAGTTGATCTTCATGACGTGGGTGCGGTCAAAGCCGGCTCGCCCGTAGTTCCACACCCGTGGATTCACGAGCGTGCTGATGCGTGAGGTCACCGTATCGGCGTAGTTCATCGCTTTCGACCAGGTCCAGGTGGCTCCGAACTGTAGCCCGCGCGCAAATTGCCGGTTGGCGCTGGTCTGAAGCGAATTGTAGTTCGAGGTGCTGTCATAAGCGAAATAGGTGATGTCGTCGTAGCCGGGATAGGGCCGGAGGAAGGAGGCGGGCAAGGGGTGGCCCGGATTGGTGGGATCCTGGCTGGACGGCAAAAAGTTGGTCCCGAACGGTGAGGCATTAATGTTCCGCGCCTGCATCAGATGGCGTCCCAGCGTGCCTACATAGGCCACGTCAAGGATAGTTCCCCAGACCAGATACTGCTGCACTCCGAAAGAGAAATTCATCGTCAGCGGTAGTTTCCGGTTGGCGTCGAAACCGCTCACTGCGGTCGGGAAATCCAGCGAGGGCATAGCCAGCAGCGTGCGCAAGTCACCATAGTAAAGGATGGGATCGCGCCGGTAAGGTGGGTTGCGCCAGCTCTGAAGGGCGCGGTTGCCCGGCTCTCTGGTATCGTGGAAGAATCCGAAGCCGCCGCGAACCGCGGTCCTGCCTTTTCCAAAGGGATCATAGGCGAAACCGAAGCGCGGAGCTACACCCCAGGAGGCATAGCGCAAGCCAGCTGGGAACGAGCGTTCCACCGCGGTGTCTATGAGTCCGTTGTTGATGTCGCCAACCCCAGGGGCGATGGCGCCAATCGCGACGTTTGGGAAAATCTGCCCGGTCACTGGATTCCGCGCGACTCGCTGGTTCCCTTGCATATAGGGGGCTAACAGCACCACCGCCTTGGCGGGATCGTACCGGTCCACGGCAAATCCCGCTTCCTCGCGCCGGTAACTGTGATACGGCTGCGACCAGGCGAAGCGCACCCCGAAATCCAGCATGAGCCTCCGAGTGGCCTTCCAGTTGTCCTGTACGAACCACTCGATCAGCGTGGAGCGGCCCTGCTCGCATGGCCTCCGCGTGGATTCCGTGTAGGAGTAAAACAACCCCAGCAGCGCTTGTGCATAGGGGTGATTGGCGTTGTACGGGTTGTTCGCGTTCCGGCTGAAATCGATGGTCCCTGCGAAATTCCCGTCGTTGCCCTCGAAGTTCCGGGCGCGTTCGGCCCAGATGCCAAACTTGAAGGTGTGCGGGCTGCGGGTGTGCGTGATGTTCGCCGTCCAAGTGAACAGCGTGTCGGTACCGCGCAGAGGGAAGCGGCCTTCATACGTTGTGTTGGCGGCTCCGGTAATCCCGCCGAAGCGGGCTTGCGGAACCAGGTTCAGCGGATTGTTCTCCGGGTAAAACTGCGGAATGGTCGCCCCGGACTTGACACGGTTGAGCCGATCCACGTCAGACTGCCGTTGCGGAGGCCCCAATTCCTTGTGCCGGTTCACTCCCATCGAGGCTTCCAGCAGTGTCGTGGGACTTAAAATGTGCGTCCCGGAAAGCACCGCCGTCTTGGACGTGTTCTTGTATGTGCTCGGCAACCAGCCCCAGTCGGCGTTGCCGCCGGGCACGGCGAAACCCTGTATGTTCTCCCACCAGTTGTTGAAGCGCAAGTAAATGCTGGTTTTGGCGCTGGCGTTCCAGTCCACCCGCACAGTTTCAGTGTGCTTGGGGATTTCGAGGCTCTCCTGCACTTGGTAGTTGTACCGCCGGCCGGAAATGCTGATGTCTGTGAAATTCGGCAGCGGCAGCAATTGCAGGTACTTTTCCATCGGCGTGTAAAAGCGGCTGGCAGGCACCCGGTTGCCGGGGAACGGAGTACGGTCGTTTACCGGGTCCCTGACCGTGATCAGATTCCCGTTCAGGTCGCGAGAATCGCTGAAATCGCCTTGTCTTTCGGCTGCGGTGGGCATGGTGACCTGCCGGATCGGCTGCGGGCGCCGCTCGTGCAGGTATTCGCCGGAAGCAAAAAAGAACAGGCTCTTTTTAGCAGTGTTGAACTTGCCGGGCCAGTAAAGCGGTCCGCCCATGTTGAAGCCAGCAATCTTGTAGTTGTAACTGGGCTTGGGAACGCCGTTCCGGTTGTTGAAAAAGTCGTTGGCGTTAAAGAGATCGTCCCGCGCGTAAAAATAGCCGCTGCCGTGATAGTTGCGTGTGCCCGCGCGCGTCACCGCCTGGATGCCGGCGCCTGGTTTGCGCCCAAATTCGGCTTGATAGCTGCTTACCTGGATCTTCACCATGGCCACTGCGTCCATGCTGAGATAGGTCGTGACCTGGTAGGCGTTGCCCAAATCGGCGGCCGGCAGCCCATCTACAGTGATGTTGTTGCCGGTTTGCCGCATGCCCTGCACATAGAACTGTGCCGTCCCGCCAAAACCTTGAGTTTCCGCGCCCGGTTCCATCACCACGCCGGGCATCAGAGAAGCCAGCACCGCAAAATCGCGGTTAATGACGGTGAGGTTTTCGACTTGGTCCCCGGTGATTATGCCGCTGCGGTCGCCCGTAGCAGTCTGGACCGTCCCGCCCTCCGCTACTACGGAAATGGTCTGCGCCACAGCGCCGAGCTCGAGCTCGATAGGTTCCAGCCCCAGCCGCTCATTGGGTGACAGCACGATGCCTTTGCGCTCGTACTTTTTAAAGTCGGGATGCTCGACGATCAGCGTGTACGCCCCCACTTGAAGTCCGGAGACCTGAAAACCACCGCGTTCGTCGGTCTTGGTCTCACGCACTGCCCCCGTGGCTTCATGGATCAGCCGCACCAGCGCATTAGGTATCACGCTGCGGGTGGGGTCGATTACCGAACCGACAATCGACCCATAGACTACTTGTGCCCGCAACGAAACAGAGGATAGGGCTAGCGTCAACAGGGAAATGAAGGCCGATTGCATGACGGATGTCTCCTTTCTGGAATCCCAGATTGGCGGCGATCCGGTCTGGCCGGCATGCAGTGCGCCTCTCGGTCGAGCTGGTATTTCCATTTTAGTGTAGACGCGTCCCCGTGTCAAGGCCCGCATCGTTCCCTCCTTTCCTGCCCAGGCACATGCTGACCCACCCCGGCTGAGGTTGTTCACCGAGCAAATGTGGAAGCAATTCCAACGCAAGCTACAAAGCTTGGGTTTGTCCCCGAAGCCGAAGCCTAGCGAAGGCGAAGGGGACAAACCCAAACGGCCCGCCCGGCCCCCCGGCGCCCTCAGCTGGGAGCTGGTCTGGCGCCGCCGAGGATAAAAACATGTCGGCACAAGAACGTTTTTTCCGCTATCCTTTCGGATTAACACCCAATCGGGAGGAATGCCTTGTGCCTTGACCTATCCTAGCCAGGAAATCATGAGCAGCCAAGACCCCCAATACGCCTGACCTGCCCTGCTCGACCGGGGCCATCGCCCGCATCCTCAAGCAGTCCGGACGCAGCCAGCGCCGCAAAAAGCCC